>TARA_R110001583_G_scaffold13766_1_pt1 | contig 39433 bp, 56 predicted proteins | sample TARA_R110001583 | Tara Oceans TARA_R110001583 (sample SAMEA4398432) | marine metagenome | biome: Polar Biome; feature: [MES] marine water layer (ENVO:01000295) within the mesopelagic zone...; material: water (ENVO:00002006), including particulate matter (ENVO:01000060) such as...... | reverse complement strand
GGATGCTATGGGAGCTGAATCATGTGCTAAATTAGTATATGATAAGTTTAATGATGTAATGTCTAAAACTGGTGGTGGTAGAGTAAAGGTAGTAAAGGTAGAGTGTTGGGAAGCAGATAGAAATTCATCAATATATACGGAGTAAGTTATGTTAATTAGTCACGAAGTACCAAAATGTTTATTTCAAAATAGTTTAGAGTTTAATGATTACGATTATGCTCTTGTACATTTATTCGATAAAGATCCTAACTATCTTAAATTTTATAAAGATTGTGTAGCTCAAGGTAGACATGTATTATTAGATAATAGTATATTTGAGTTAGGTGAAGCTTATGATAGTGAGCAGTTCGCTAAATGGGTCGAAGAATTAAAACCTACAGAGTATATTGTTCCTGACGCTTTAGAAGATTTAGAAAATACTGTACAGCAAATGGAAGATTGGAATCGTACATACAGAAAGTTGCCAGGAAAAAAGATTGGAGTAGTTCAAGGTAAGACGCCTGAGGAATTAATAGAATGTTACGTGTATCTAGATAAGCATGCAGATTGTGACAAAATTGCAATTTCGTTTGATTATAAGCTATATGAAGAGATAGTACCTCATGAAAATAAATATATGAGTTGGATGTTAGGAAGGGCAACTGTGTTAGCTAATATGTTGGCCGCTGGTGTTATAAATACTAATAAACCTCATCACTTACTAGGGTGTGGACTACCACAAGAATTTGCTTTGTATAGAGATTATAATTGGATAGAAACTATTGATACTAGTAACCCTATTGTACATGGTATAAAAGGTATTAAGTATGAGCATGGCGGATTACAGACAAAAGAATCAATTAAATTAGTTGATTTATTAGATACAGAAATTACAGATGAGCAGTTATATGATATTAATCATAATATAAATTATTTTAGAAATTATATAAATGGGTAGACTTTGGGTAGCTTTTTTTAGCCAAACTGGTAGTGAGATAGCAAATATATCTGAACAACTAAACAGGTGGCCAGACTTAATTATTGTTAATGAGCGCAATATTGAGCGAACTATTGATAGTAGGTTGCAAAATCAGAATGTTAAATTTGTATCAAACAGACCTACAACAGAAGAATTATACGATATACTGTCTAGTTATAATAATCCTATTGTTACTCTACATGGTTGGTTGAGAATAATGCCACCTTCAATATGTAAAAGTTATGACATATATAACGGACATCCTGGATTAATAACAGAGTATCCAGAACTAAAAGGTAAAGATCCACAGATACGAGCATTCGAAGCTAAGCATGAAGTAGCAGGATGTGTTTTACATAAAGTGACATCAGGTGTTGATGAAGGTGCAGTTTTAATGGAAGAACATTTTAATGCAGAAGGGGTAGAGCTTAATGAATTATTTCGTATATTAAAGGATAGAAGTTTATTTATGTGGGTTAAATTTTTGAGAAAGGAATTATGAAAGTAGCAATAACAGGAGCACAGAGTACAGGTAAGACAACATTATTAAATGCATTAAAAAGTGAATTTAGTAATACACACTTACCAATATTTCTAGATGAAGTAACACGTAAAGTAAGAGAGTATGGAGTTAGTATTAATGAAGATGGTGGAAATATGACTCAAGTGTTGATAATGAATAGTCATGTAGAAAATATACTTCATGAAGATTCTATAATGGATAGGTGTGCATTAGATGGTGTAGTATATACTCGCTGGATGTATAATAAAGGTTTAGTAGAAGAGTGGGTTATGGATTATGCTGAAAGAGTATTTACTTTACTAATTGAAAAGTATGATAAGATATTTTACTTAATACCAGAATTCGATATTGAAGATGATGGTGTACGGAGTACAGATATAGATTTTAGGAATGAAATAGTAACAATATTTAATGAGTATATCATTGAGTGTGAGATACCAGTAATACAGTTAACTGGATCTGTAGATAATCGAGTTAGTTTAATAGTAGAGGAGTTAAAAAATGAGTAAAACAGTAGTAGAAATAGCAGGTAAACATTTAGGTCAAACTATAAGTAAGTATTCAGAAACTTACGATGCATCATTATTAGTAAAAGTTCCTCGATACCTTAATCGAAAAGCATATAATATTAAAGAGACTAAATTACCATTTACAGGGTATGATGTATGGAATGCATATGAAGTATCCGCATTAACTACAAGTGGTAGACCTGTTGTAGGTGTATTAAAAATAGTATACTCATCTGATTCTAAGTATCACGTAGAATCTAAAAGTATAAAATTATATTTAAACTCTTTTAATATGACTCCTCTAGGTAAAACTAAAAAAGAGTGTATTGAAATGGTACAAGCTTTTGTTGCAAACGACTTAAGCGTATTGCTAGAATGTCATGTAGTGTGTAAACTGCATACTGTTGATAGTTTAGATCCATATGCAAACGATGTATGGGTGGGATACGGTTACCCTAATGTAGCAGACTTAGTAGATTTAGATCTTGTTGATTTCACTGCATATAAATCAGATGCAAACCAGCTTGAACTTATAGATGGTGATAAGGATGGAATTTATTTACATACTGATTTATTAAGATCTAACTGTAGGGTAACAAACCAACCAGATTGGGGTGATATATATGTATATATGAAAGGTAAACAAGTTATAACACCTGAATCATTTGCTAAATATATTGTGTCACATAGAAAAGTATCTCACTTCCATGAGGAAATTTGTGAGATGGTATATAAACATTTATGGGATAAATGTAATCCAGATGAGTTGATGGTTACATGTTTATACACTCGTAGAGGTGGTATCGATATTAATCCGGTAAGAGCTTCACATGAACATCTACTAGAACAAGAGTTTATAGATGTACAATATATAAATGAAAAAACTTTAAGACAATAGGAGAAATATTATGAGTAAAAAGCAAGCAGTATTATCATTATCAGGAGGTATGGATTCAAGTACAGTGTTACTAAATCTATTATCAAATGATTATGAAGTAACAGCATTAAGTTTTGATTACGGTCAAAAACATAGTGTTGAATTAGAGAGAGCATCAGAGCTCATCGAATATTTAGATAAAAAAGGTTACCCTGTAGCATATCAGAGAATTACATTACAAGGGTTAGTTGGATTATTAGATTCTAATTTAGTAAAAGGCGGTGAAGATGTACCAGAAGGTCATTATGAAGAAGAAAATATGAAGGACACTGTTGTACCTAACAGAAATAAAATATTCTCTTCCCTTATTCAAGCGGTAGCATTATCTATTGCACAGCAGAAAGATTGCCCTGTAGAGATAGCAATGGGTATTCACTCTGGTGATCATGCTATCTATCCTGATTGTAGACAAGAATTTAGAGATGCAGATTATAAAGCATTTGCAGAAGGTAATTGGGGAGCAGATCAAGTTACTTATTTAACACCTTATTTATATGGTGACAAGTATACTATACTAAAAGACGGTGAAGTATGTTGTGAGAAATTAGGTTTAGATTTTGATGAGGTTTATAAAAGAACTAATACATCCTATAAACCAACAGCAGAAGGATTATCAGATTATAAATCAGCTTCATCTGTAGAGAGAATAGAAGCATTTTTAGAGATAGGAAGAAAAGATCCTGTTGAATATGTTGATGGTTGGGAAGTAGCGAAGAAACATGTACAAGAATTGTTAGTAAGCCATGCGTAAAAGAATACCAGACCATAATAAAGTATTACCTATAGTAGAGGTATATAGATGTGTACAATCCGAAGGTAGTAGGATTGGAATGCCAACAATTGCTGTTAGAACAACCGGGTGTACACATAGATGTTATTTTGGAGAAGGTGGTTGGTGTGATAGTTGGTATACAAGTATTCATCCAGAAAAAGGAACATTTTGTTTCAATGATATAGTCAAAATATATGACGAGAATCCACACATAAAGGAAATGATGTTGACGGGTGGGTCACCAACAATGCATCCAGCGCTGGTTAACGAGTTAACACACTTTGCACATGAAAGAAATATTACAATTACTATCGAAACTGAAGGTTCAGCTTTTGTTGAGACCGATTATCCTATTGGCCTTATTAGCATTAGCCCTAAGTTTTCTAACAGTATTCCTGTTGTTGGGACTCATACGCCAGCTGGGAAAGTTGTTGACGAAAGATTTATAAAAGTACATAATAGACACAGATTAAATACTGAGTCTATAAAACGAATGATTGCATTTCATAAAGACTATCATTTTAAACCGGTATGGGATGGAGCAGGTAATAATCTAAAAGAGATTGAAGATTATAGATTAGAATTAGGTATTCCAAAACATAAAACATATATAATGCCTGCAGGAGATAATAGAGAAACATTAATTCCAATGTATAGAAAAGTGTTTGATATGTGTGTAGAGCACGGCTATAATATGACGGGTAGAGATCACATTATTGCTTTTGACACACAGAGGATGGTATAATATGAGTAAAAGTAATTTAAAATTATTAATAACAGAGCAAGAAATTCAAAAGAAAGTTACAGAACTTGCAAAGGTAATAAGTGAAGAGATAAAACTACAGCACAACCCAGAACCACCAATTATGGTATGTGTATTGAAAGGTGGAATAATGTTCTTTACAGAATTAATTAAAAATATGACTGTTAATCTCGAGATAGAATTTTTTGAAGCACAATCGTATACAAAAAACAGAACAGCTGGTAATGTCAAGATCAACAAAGATACGTTAAAAAATGTAAAGGGAAGGGTAGTTTATATAGTCGATGATATGGTAGATTCTGGTAGCACAATGTCTGAAATAATAACTAGATTATCTGATAAAGGGGCAGGTTATATAAAGACAGTGACACTTGTTAATAGAAAGGATAATACATATGATATTGATCATATATGCTTTCCAAATATGGGCAAGGATTGGTTTGTAGGATTTGGATTTGATGATGACACAGGTACATGTAGAAACTATAAAAATTTATATGGTGCACCACCGATAGAAAAAACAGGAGAAAATGTTGAAAAAACAAAATAATTTTCGTATATTAAACTTATGAATAAAGAAGATAAACAGCTAGAAATAGCAAAGGTAGGTATGGCTAATGGTATAGCTTCAAATGAACCATTAACAGTCAGACAAAAAGAAAAAATGATTACAAAAGCTGCTAAAGCTTTTGGTAAGTTTCTAGATGCATTAGAATGTGATTGGGAGAACGATCCCAACTCAAATAATACACCTAGACGAGTTGCGAAAGCATATGTAAATGATTTATGGGCTGGTAGATATAATGGACCCCCTTCAATTACAGGCTTTCCGAGTGATGGATATGATGGAATGGTATTTGAAGGTGGTATACCTTTAACTAGTATGTGTTCACATCACCATCAAACTATTAACGGTAAAGTACATATAGGATATATTGCATCTGAAAATGGTAATGTTGTAGGTTTAAGTAAATTAAATAGAATTGTTGAGCATTTTGGTAGAAGGGGTGCTATTCAAGAACAATTAACAGTTGCTATTCACAATGCTGTAAATACAATATGTGAAGGTAACTTAGGGGTAGCTGTTATGATTGAAGCAACTCACAACTGTGTATCGTGTAGAGGTGTAAAGCATCATGGTGCATGTATGAAGACAAGTAAGTTAAGTGGCTCTTTTATGGATGAAGATTCAGCTAGAGCAGAATTTTATGAATTTTGTAAGGGGTATAAATGTTAAACGCGAAAGAAATCAAAAAAGAACACCTTATTGTATTAGATAATGCAAAAGGTAAATTTGCTCAAGTTGGTTATGATTTGAGTATTAAGAGTATTAGTAAATTAAAAGGTAATGGTCAAGTATTAAAAGCTAAGACTGTTGTAAATGATCTAGAACCTGTTGAGATGAGTCATCTTAATGGTACGGAACATGGTTGGTTACTAGAACCAGGAACCTATGATATTACATGTAATGAGGGATGTAATATAGCAGCTAATAGAACTGCAATGGTTCGTCAAAGATCTTCACTATTAAGAAACGGAGCAATAATTGCAAGCTCTATATTTGATCCAGGATTTTACACTGATAATATTGGTACAGTTATGATGATAACTACACCAATATTTATAGAGAAAGACGCTAGGGTAGCGCAAATGTATTTTCATGAGAATAATGAAGGTGAATTATATGATGGACAATTTCAAAACGATAAGCAGAGAAAATAATATGAAACAACCAGACGCAAAATTACATCAAACTATAAGCTTCGTTAAATCAGGAGTAAGAATATTAGGGTATATGTTTATACCTTTTAATATTAGTGTAGCAGTTACATTATTAGTAGTTTCAGAAGCTATTGGAATTTTAGAAGAATTAGTATAGGTTGTATCAAAGTATTTACATAAATAGAAGTAAGCGTAAAGTACACTTATGGGATGATGTTGAAGGGTATACGGTTGAATCTCTCAATCGATATACGTATGGTTATACAAAAGATCCACGCGGTTTAAGTAAATCTATTGATGGTAAGAAAGTACGTAAAGTTAAGGTTACAAAAGAGATTGGTGAAGCAGCTAAACATCCTGATACAAAGCATTTGTATTATGAAACTGATGTACCTTTAGAGACGAGAGTTCTAATAGACAAGTATGGCGATTCAGATCTACCTAGTACTGGTCACCGTGAAATGAATTTTGATATCGAGACGGAGATACTTCAAGGATTTCCTGACTGGAAAAATCCTATAAATAAGATCACTGCAATTGCATGGCACGAAAAGCTATCAGATGAATATTGTGTTTTAGTATTAGATGAGGACGGTAGAGTTCAAGACTCAGTTACAGATAATATAGAGATTATCAGTTTTCATACTGAAGAAGCTTTATTAGAAACATTCATAGAAAAGTATCAGCAAATCCAACCTCACATTTTGACAGGATGGAATATAGAAGGATTTGACATACCTTACCTGCTAAACCGCGTATCACGTGTTCTCGGCGCGGGCGCGGAAAGGGCATTAAGCCCCGTCGGTATCATAAACTACAGAGAAGGGTTAGATAAGTGGTTTATTGAAGGGGTAGCTATATTAGATTATATGCTATTGTATAAGAAGTTTACAATGGGGGAGAGACCTTCTTATCGATTAGATGCTATTGGAAGACATGAAGTAGACTTAGGAAAGATAGAGTATGAAGGTAACTTAGATGACTTATTTGCACAAGATATTAATAAGTATATTGAATATAACTTAAATGATGTTGAAATTGTAAAGCGATTAGATGATAAACTTAAATTTATAGATCTATGTAGAGCTATATGTCATAAAGGTCATATACCTTATCAACAGATACATATTACATCTGCATACCTCGAAGGTGCTATATTAACACATACTCGTAATTTAGGGATTGTTACTAAAAATAAGCCATATAATGTAGTTAAAGATAGTAAATTCTCTGGTGCATTCGTAAAAGTGCCTGAACCGGGTAGATATGAATGGATATATGATTTAGATTTAACTTCACTATACCCTTCAATTATTATGACTCTAAATATATCACCTGAAACAAAAGTCGGTATATTTACTGATTTTGATTCTGATGATTTTAGAGCTCGTAAAGAGCGTAAATGGACGTTAAATATTGCAGGTAAGTTTAGAGAGTTAAATACTAGCGAAGTATTTGAATTCCTTGAAGCAGAACGGTGCTCTATAGGGTCTAACGGTGCTATGTTTAAAACAGACAAGTCAGGCCTAATTCCTTCTATACTTGATAGGTGGTTTAGTGAGCGTGTAGAGTTTAAGAATCTACGTAAAAAATATGAGAAAGAGGGTGATGATGCAAAAGTTGCTTATTTTGATCAAATGCAATATACAACTAAAATTTTATTAAATAGTATGTATGGTGTATTAGGTAATAAAACTTTTAGATTTTTTGATATTGATAATGCTGAAGCAGTAACTCTAACTGGTCAACAGTTAATTAAAGCAACAGGTGAATTTGGTAGTAAGTTTTATAATGATGAATTAGGTACTAAAGGAAAAGATTACTGTATATATACAGATACTGATTCTGTGTTCTTTTCTGCAAAACCTATTATAGAAAAACGTTATCCACATATTGATATGACTGATAATAATGCTATGGCGAACGCTATTCTACCTATTGCAGATGAAGTTCAAGTATATATTAATAAGATGTATGATCTATATGCTCAACGTATACATAATGTTAATAAACATAGATTTGATATCAAGCAAGAGTTAATATCTAGAGCAGGTATATGGATTGCTAAAAAACGTTATGCTCAATGGGTAATTAATCAAGAAGGTCATCCATGTGATAAACTAGATGTAAAGGGTATTGATGTAGTAAGATCTAGCTTTCCAGCAGCAATGAGAACATTTTTATCTGGAGTATTACGATCTATTCTTGAAAATAAAACTCAACATGCAATAGATGAAGATATATTAAATTTCAAAGATGATATGAAAGGTATGCATACAAGTGAGATTGCTAAATCAACAGGTGTTAAGAATATTGAAAAGCATATATTCAAAGATGAGGAGTCAATTGAATTATCAAAAGGAGCTCCTGCACATGTTAAAGCAGCTGTAGCATATAATAATATGTTACGTAGAACAGGTACAACAAATAAGGGTGAGATAAGAAGTGGTGATAAGATTAAATGGGTGTACTTAAAACAAAATCCATACGGATTAGATGCTATGGCATTTAAGAATTATGATGATCCTGATGTTGTATTAGAATTTATAAATAAGTATATTAATTATGATAAGATATTCACTAGAGAGCTATATAATAAGTTAGAAGGGTTTTATAGTGCTATGAAGTGGGGTGAAGTACCAACACATGATATGAGGCAAGTACATAAATTTTTTGACTTTAATTAGGTTATTAAATTTATTTTTCTTATATTTATAATAAAGAAAAAAGGTTATGACAAAAACAGAATTATTAGGTTTTATAGGTAAGTATTCACTAAGCGGAAACGTTGAATCAGTGACATGGAAGTCAGATATAAACTCCATTACAACCAATTTTGTATCTACAGATAAAACATTAAAAGGTAGTGTTAGTGCTAAAATCGGGAATATTCCAGATAAAGAGATAGGTATTTATAATACTTCTCAATTAATAAGAATGTTATCTATTTTAGATGAAGACATACATCTAACAACTAGTGATACTAGTTTAATGATTCAAGATAAGCATACTGACTTTTCATTTGTATTAGCTGACTTAGACGTTATACCTAAGGTACCTAAACTAAAGATGACACCATCATTTACATCGAATATAAAGATCACAGATGATTTTATTAATAAATTTGTAAAATCACATGGAGCGTTACCAGAAAATGATTTCTTTACCGTTGAATGTGATGCTATATCTAAACAGGTAACATTTGGCTACTCAAATACTAACTCTAATAGAATTAGTTTTAATATAGAAGTAGAAGGAGAAGATATACAACCTATACACTTTTCATCAGGATTAATGAGAGAGATATTAGTAGCAAATAAAGGTATACATGGTAGTATTGAGATAAGCCCGGTAGGGTTATGTAGAGTAAAGTTTAACACAAGCACATATAGTGCAGAGTATTATTTAGTAAGTAAAGAAATAGGAGAGTAAAATGTTTGAGCCAATCGCAGACAAAATTATTGTAAAAGCACTAGATGCAAATGAAACAACAGAAGGTGGAGTAATTCTACCGGACATTGCACAGGAAGATACCATGCGCGCAGAGGTAGTTGCAGTAGGACCAGGAGCTATCATGATTGATGGTAAATATTGTAATATGCAGACAAAGCCAGGTGACATAGTTGTATACCCTAAATTTGGTGCAAAAAAAGTAGAGTATAGAGGTGACGAGTACCTTATACTTAAAGAAAATGATGTATTAACGATATTAACAGAGGAGGAAACTAATGGATAAGAAATTAAAATTTGGCGGAAGCGCAAGGACAGAACTATTAAGAGGTGTTGAACAACTAGCAGATGCAGTTTCAGCAACATTAGGACCTAAAGGTAGAAATGTTGTAATTGAAAAAGGTAATGGTGAATACCATTCTACGAAAGATGGTGTAACAGTTGCAAAAGAAATTGAATTAGAAGATTCAGTAGAAAATGCAGGAGCTCAAATGGTAAAGGAAGTTGCAAATCAAGTAAATGATGAAGCTGGAGATGGAACTACAACCGCGACTGTATTAGCTCATCACATATTAAAAGAAGGGTTTAAGCAAGTTATGAATGGAGCAAGTCCAATCGAGCTAAGACGTGGTATGGATATTGCAGTTAAAGATATAGTTCAAAATTTGAAAGACATATCTAAAGATGTAAAAGATAATGAAGAAGTATATCAAGTAGGTAAAATCTCTGCGAATAATGATGAAGCTATTGGTAGATTGATTGCAGAAGCAATGGATACTGTTGGTACAGATGGTGTAATTACAATAGAAGAGTCAAATACGTCTGAAAATTCACTTGAAACTGTTGAAGGTATGCAATTTGATAGAGGATATCTTTCCCCATATTTTATTAATAAGCAATCAGAAATGATTGTGCAAATGGAAAATCCGTACATACTATTGTATGATGGAAAAATTAGTAGCTTAAAACCACTTGTTAAGATTCTTGAATATTGTATTGGTAAGAATACCCCTTTAATAATTATTGCTGAAGATGTAGATGGTGAAGCTCTTGCTGGACTAATTGTAAACTCAGCTAGAGGAACATTAAAATGTGCAGCTATAAAAGCTCCCGGATTTGGTGATAAGCGAACGGCTAGTCTTGAAGATATAGCTGTATTAACAGGAGCCACGGTGATATCAACTAAAAAAGGTATGAAGCTAGAAAAGGTAACTGGAGAGGAATTTGGAACTGCAAGGTTAGTAAACTGTAATAATAAGACTACTACTATAATTGATGGAGCTGGTGAAATTGCAAGTATTGAATCAAGAGTGCAGGAGATTCAAACATTAATAGACGAATCTAGTTCAGCATATGAAACAGAGTCTTTACAAGAAAGATTAGGTAAGTTATCTGGTGGTGTAGCGATATTGCGTATCGGAGCAGAATCAGAATTAGAGTTAAAAGAGAAAAAAGATAGAGTAGAAGATGCTTTAGCTGCAACAAGAGCAGCAATTGATGAAGGTATTATTCCTGGTGGTGGTGTAGCATTAATGAGAATTGCTAAAAAGTTAAAAGGAAGCACTGTAGTTGTTGAAAATGGTGATCAGCGAGAAGGATATAATATTATAATTAAAGCATGTAAATCTCCTTTTAATACTATAATGGAGAACGCTGGGCAAAATGGTGATGTAATTTGGACAACATTAGATTCTGAATCTGATGGAATAGGCTGGAATGTACGTGAAGATAAATCATGTAATATGTTTGAAGCAGGTATTATAGATCCAACTAGAGTAACAAGAACAGCACTTGAGAAAGCTGCTTCGGTAGCTGGAACTATGCTAATTACAGAGTGTGTAATCACAAATGCACCTGAAGATAAAAAAGAGGAAGTTCCTGCAGGACAATTTGGTTATTAGTAAAATTTTTCGTATATTAACTATATGACAAGAATAAATATATTACCACCTACAGAATTAACTGATCAGCATTTAATTGCAGAGTATAGAGAAATTACAATGGTACCTGGATCTCTTAGACGAACACTAAAAAGTAAAGTCGGATTTAGACCGGAGCGAATTAGTAAAACGTATACCTTAAATGCTGGTCATGTTTATTTTTTCTATGATAAAGGTAAATATCTAGATAAGCGATATGATGAATTAGTAGAAGAAATGAAGTTTAGAGGATTTAATCCTGATCCTGAGCGAAGATTTCCTAAAGAAGTATTTCCATCAGAATTATATAACGATTGGATGCCTTCATTTGAAGAGCAGAAGATTGTTAAACAACGTATTGAAGAAAAAATTAAGATGAGACCTAATTGGTATCGTCACACAAAATATTAAACTATGCATACAATTTGGACAGAAAAATATAGACCTATAAAATTAGAAGATTACATTGGTAATGATTCTATAAAAAGTAAAGTTAAGATATATTTAGAAAACGGTGAGATACCACATCTATTATTATACGGTAAAGCTGGTACAGGTAAAACTACACTAGCTAAACTTATTATTAAAAATATAGAATGTGATCATATATACATTAACGCATCAGATGAAAATAATGTTGATACTGTCCGAAATAAAGTTAGAGACTTCTCTAGTAGTATTGGTTTTAGTCCATTAAAGGTAGTTATATTAGATGAGGCAGATTATATGACTCCTAATGCTCAAGCAGCATTGCGTAATCTAATGGAAACATTTTCAAAGCATACAAGGTTTATTTTAACCTGCAATTATGTTGAGAAGATTATTGATCCTATACAGAGCAGATGTCAAGTATTTGGAGTAACACCTCCATCTAGAAAAGATGTTGCAGAACGGTTATTACATATTACAGAGCAAGAAACTATTCTAGAAGACAAGGATGCTATAGTACAGATAGTTAATGCAACGTATCCAGATATTCGTAGAAGCATAAACGCTCTACAAAGACAGATTGTAGATCATAAGATAATTATAGATGAAGCATCTCTATTAGAAGCAGAGTATATGTCTAAGGTTTTAGAAGAGCTACAAGGTAGTAAATCTTTTAATAAGATACGTCAGATAATCGCTGATAGTCAAGTTAAGAATTTTGAAGATCTATATAGATATTTGTTTGAAAATGTAGATGGATACGCAAAAGATGTAGCAGCTTGTATATTGATACTAGCTGAATCTCAATATCAATCAGCATTCTCAGTTGATAAAGAGATTAATATAATGGGAATGTTTTATAAATTATTACAGGAGACAAAATAATGGGAAAAGAAATTAACATGAACGCAGGACAGGTAAATATAAATCCAAGTGATTTAACTGATATACTTTGTGAGAAATGTGAAAGTCAAACATTCGAACCAGTATACTTATTTAAAAAATTATCAGCTGTACTATCACCTACAGGTAATGCAAATATAATTCCAGTACAATTATACAAGTGTACAGAGTGTGGACATATAAATGAAGAGTTTATACCAAAAGACTTTGAATTAAAAGGTGAGTAAGACTATATTTGAACATATAGGTAATATAACATATAATAAAACTAATCCAGCTACATATACAGAATCAGATTGGAAATCGTATTCACCATATATGATAAATAGATGGTTATCTATGTATAAAGATTATACACATTTAATTGACTGTACTCAAAAACACTATTCATTACCTAAAGGTATACATTATAAAATGTTAACAGGTATATTACCTAAAAGAAAGGTCTTTACAAGGTATGTAAAGGGTAAGAAAACAGATAAGTATAATTCTGATTTAATACAATTTTTAGCTACATACTTTGAAATATCAAAAGATGAGGTAAAACAATACATGATATTGTTGGAGAAACCAGAAATAATTCGTATATTAAATAAATATGGTTATACTGATAAAGAAATAAAGAGGATGATGAAATGAGTGATAGAGAAATAATGGACGCAAAATATTGTAATGATAGACAGGAGTTGTTAGAGAGATACCCTCAAATACATAAAGCATATGAAAGGATTCAATTAGAGCAATTTGAATTGTTTTCTCGTAAGATGTTAGATTATGGTAAAGGTAATATATCTGTAGGGACAAATCTAGATACACCAGAAGAAGAAAAAATAGCTCTTACAGGATTATGGTTTAGAATGAATGACAAGATTCAACGATTGAAGCAATTAGTATTATTAAATAATAAAGCTAAAGTAACGACTGAATCTGTAAAAGATACATTTCAAGATCTATCAATATATGGTATAATAGCACAAATAGTAAAGAATGGCGACTGGAAATAAAATATCATACTCACAGTATACTCAGTATGCTAACTGTCCACGTCAGTGGAAACTTAACTATGTAGATAAGTTATCGGAATATACTCAATCTATTCATACATTATTTGGTACTGCATTTCATGAAACACTTCAAGCATATCTAGCAATTATGTATGATGAATCTGCAGTATCAGCCGGTAAAGAGGATTGGAATAAGATACTTAAAGACTTTATGGCTAAAGGATATCGTAAAGCTATGGCAATGGGTCAAGATCCTGACTTTACAAATGCAGCTGAGATGGGTGAATTTTATGAGCATGGAGTAATAATATTAGACTATATATTCAAAAATAGAGGTGTTTACTTTCCAAAGAAAGATCATGAGCTGATAGGTGTTGAAATACCATTGCTTGTTCCTATGGAAGCTAATAAAAATATAAAGTTTAGAGGGTATATTGATCTTATTATTAAAGATAAACGAGATAATACATATAAGGTTATTGATATAAAAACTAGTACGATGGGTTGGAACAAATACCAGAAGGCTGATAAAACAAAGACCGCTCAATTAGTATTATACAAATCATATTATGCAAAACAATTTAATGTACCGGTAGATAATATACAAGTAGAGTATTTTATTGTTAAACGTACTTTATATGAAGGTTTAGATTTTCCACAGAAAAGAGTGCAGCTATTCCAACCAGCATCTGGTAAACCTACTATGAATAAGGTAAATGGTTCTGTAGATGAGTTTGTGCGTACTGCGTTTAATGAAGATGGATCTTATAATATAAATAGAGAGTATCCAGCCATAGCAGGTAAAAATAATAAAAATTGCAAGTACTGTGATTTTAAGACTCAGGATGATCTATGCTCTAAAAAAGAGCGGATTAAAGTATGAGGGTAGGTATTATTGGTGCACGAACATATGAAAACAAACGAAATATACGTGACATGGTTCACACACTAAAGCAACAATTTGGTGATGAACTAACTATAGTATCAGGAGGATGTAAAGATGGTGCAGATAAGTATGTTAGAAAGTATGCATTAGAGTTAGATTGTAAATACATAGAATTTAATCCAGCACATACAGTTCGAAATTTATATTCTGCACTACATGATGCATATTATGGTAAAGCTTATAATGTTAAGTATTTTTTTCATAGGAATAAAATGTTAGCTAATTACGTTGATTATTTAATAGGGTGTGGAACTGGTGATTCAAACGGGACTGCATATACAATCAAGGAAGCTAAAAAAATAGGCAAAAAAGTTGTCATAATAACATAGTTTTATAATATATACATATATTTATATATATAAAAAGAGAGGGACAGTTATGGATAGAAAAACACAATTAACATCGGTTAACGTAGATAGAGAGACTCATCGAGAGTTCAAAATATTATGTATTAAAGAAAATATCACATTTCAGCGATTAGTAAACGCAGCTGTAAAGCTGTATATAGATGATAAGAAGTTTAGAAAATTAATAAACAATAAATAGTAGGAGAAACGGTTATGGTAAAAAAGAAAAAAATATTACTAATGTCTGATGACTTACGTATACCATCAGGTGTAGGTACTATGTCAAAATCACTAGTTACAGGCACAGTACAAAAGTACGACTGGTGCCAAATAGGTGGAGCAGTAAACCATCCAGAAGCTGGTAAAGTGTTTGATTTATCAGAAGAACTTAATAAATCACAAAACATTTCAGATGCATATTGTAAGATATACCCTGTAAATGGATATGGAAATGAGGAATTGCTTCGAGAAATTATAGCAATAGAAAAGCCAGATGGAATCTTACATTTTACAGATCCGAGGTTCTGGGGATTCTTATATAATATGGAGCATGAGTTAAGACAAACTACACCTATTATGTATTACAATATATGGGATGATTTACCTTACCCTCACTGGAATGAAAATTTTTATGAGTCATGTGATTTATTGATGGCTATTTCAAAACAAACATACAATATTAATAAACATGTTAGTAAAAGAAAACCAAGAGTAGAAGGTGTAGATTTAACATATGTACCACACGGTATAGACGAAAAGAAGTTTTTACCTGTCGATAAACAAGCCGAAGAGTTTACGAAATTTAAAAGTGATATAGTACGTGGTAAAGATATTAATTTTATAGCACTATTTAATAGTAGAAATATACATAGAAAACGTCCTAGTGATCTTATGTTAGGATATAAGATGTTTTGCGACAGCTTATCGAAAGAAGAAGCTGCTAAGGTTTTACTTATAATGCACACAGATCCTATAGATGATGCAGGTACAGATTTGCCTACATTATCAAATGCACTTCTAGGTGAATGTAATGTTGGATTTAGTACACAGAAACTCGATGAAAAACAGTTGAATTACTTATATAATATAGCTGATGTAACATGTAATCCATCTTCTGCAGAAGGATTTGGGTTATCTCATATGGAATCTTTAATGAGTGGTACACCAACAATTGTAACAGTTGTAGGTGGGTTACAAGACCAAATAGGATTCAAAGTTGATGGAGAAGAAATAACCGTTAAACATTTTACAGAAGACATACCAAGTAATAGTACTGGTAAAATTTCTAAAGAACATGGAGAGTGGGCTTACCCATTATGGCCTCAATTAAATCTACAAGGTTCACCACAAACTCCATACATATACGATTCTAGGCCATCAATAGAGAGTATATGTGAAGGATTAAAATATTGGTATAATATGACAAAAGAAGAAAGAGAAACTCGTGGAAAAGCTGGTAGAGAATGGGCAATAACAAATGGGTTTACTAAAAAGAATATGTGTGACCAAGCTATGTTATCTATAGATAAATGTTTTGAAACTTTTAAGCCTAGAGGTAAATATACACTAATAGATACAAGTATTGAATCACCAATAATTAAAAAAGGGATATTAATATGAAACAGTCATTAATAATAAGTTGTCCAGCTTCTTCAAGAAGTGGATATGGAGACCACAGTAGAGATTTAATTAGAAGTTTAATGGGAATGAATAAATTTGATATTAAGATTTTAGATCAAAGATGGGGAATGTGTCCTAGAACAGAGTTACCAGATGATATGAAAAACTTATTACTACCACCATCAAATACTTTACCATACCAACCAGACGTATGGATTCAAGTTACAGTACCAAATGAATTTCAACCTGTAGGTAAATATAACATAGGTATCACTGCAGGAATTGAAACAGATAGAGTACATGAGAGCTGGTTAGAAGGTTGTAATAAGATGGATTTAATAATAGTTCCATCTACTCATTCTAAAATAGCATTTGAAACAACAGCATATGACCGTAAAGATGGTAACAATAATGTAGTTGATAAACTAGAACTAAAAAAACCTATTCATGTATTATTTGAAGGATTAGATACAAGTATATTTGATAAAATGCCACAAGAAGATTTACCTGCTACAATTATTAACACATTAGATGAAATTCCTGAAAGTTTTTGTTTCTTAACTATAGGTCATTGGATGGCAGGAGACTTTGGTCATGATAGAAAAGATATAGGCTCAACAGTACTAGCATTTATTCAGACATTTAAACATAAGAAAGATAAGCCGGCATTAATATTAAAGACAAGTTCAGCTACATTCTCTATAATTGATAGAGAACAAGTATTACAAAAAATACAGCAGATACGAAAATCGTCTGGTGCACATCCTAAAGATGTACCTAATATATATTTATTACATGGAGAGTTAACACCTGAAGAAATAAACGGGTTATACAATCACCCTAAAGTAAAAGCTATGGTTTCTTTTACTCATGGAGAAGGTTTCGGAAGACCTTTATTAGAATTTAGTGCGACTGGTAAGCCAATCTTAGCAACAAATTGGTCTGGACATACAGATTTCTTAGGGACATACACATTTAAGATACCTGGAACTTTAAAAGAAGTGCACTCATCAGTTGAAGATAAGATGATTATTAAAGGGTCTAAATGGTTCTATGGAGATCATGGATATGCAAGTCAGTTAATGGCGAAAACGTTCAAATCATATAAAAACCAGTTATCAATATCGAGAAAACAGCGAAAATATGTAAAAGATAATTTTAGTATGGAGCAAATGAATGAAGAGTTTACGAGAATTATAACAGAAAACGTTGCAGCACCTGTAGCACTAAAATTACCTAAGTTAAAACTTCCAAAATTGGAGAAAGTAAATGCCTAGTAATATCATAACTGAAGGTAACGATAAATTAAATTTGGATGATGGTTACTTTACTAGAAATGTTTTCTTAAATGATAGTAAAGCATGCGTATTATATGAAGATACAATAACACAATTAGTTAAAGATACTAAAAAAGTTATAGGAGATAGAACGTGGTATTTAACCACAATAGCACTACCAGCTGGTATACTATTTCCTGACGGTACAGTGGATAAGTATGATTGGGTAGTTGCACCTATTGCTGATATTGATAGTGATGAATCTGCCCAATATCCAGTACCTGGTAAGTCAGGTGAATATTATCGAACTCGTGTTGGAATTGAAAATGCTAAAAAGTTTATCCAATTCAAAGAAGGTTTAGTTTATTTAGGAATGTTATAATGTTAGCAGTACACTTAAAGCAAGGAATGTCACGACACATTGTAACCCAGGGACAACTTGAGAAGGGTATGATAGTATATTTAAGATACAAGACTATCAGCGGAGAAGGTAGACAGTATGCAGCAACTGTTTTAAATGCAAACTATCAATCTAAACTACATATATTAAGTATGAATGAAATAAAATTGCAGGATTTTAGAAACTTTGCAAAGGGATTCGGTATAAGGTATATACCAAAATTTCAAAAAGTTAGAGGTGTAGACTTAGCAAAGATAGATATGTCTACATCAAGTAAAGCAATATACGAAGGTAGGGTAAAGACGCAATTAGCAACTAAACTAAATAATAGTTACAGAACATTAATATTAAAAAACATATCAGGTCTACAATTGTTAGATTACGATTTTGGACCTGAACTAAATAAGTTTTTAAAAGTATAGTATGAAAATAAGTTACGCAATTCCTGTTTGCAATGAGCATATTGAATTAGAACGGTTAATTAAGTTCTTAAATAAACATAAACGTGAAGAAGATGAAATCGTTATAGTATGTGATGAAGGTAATACTACAGCAGAAGTAAACGATGTATTAGCAGTATTATTTGATGATATAACACGTGTAGATGAAAATCCATTAAACAAAGACTTTGCTCAACAAAAAAATTACTTAACTAAAATATGTACAGGGGATTGGGTGTTCTTAATAGATGCAGATGAACTACCAAACGAGTATTTGTTAGAAGCTTTGCCAGAAATTATACACGGTAATCCAGATGTAGAAGCATACTGGGTGCCTAGAATAAATACTGTAGAAGGATTAACAGAAGATCATACTACTAAATGGAAATGGAATGTAGACGGTAAAGGGTGGGTAAACTTTCCAGATTACCAGATGAGACTCTACAGGAATAATGGTGTAATAAAATGGATAAAACCTGTACATGAACAGTTGACAGGATTTACAAAATTTGCACATCTTCCAACAGAAAAAGTGTATTGTCTAAATCATCCAAAAGAGATTAAACGACAGGAACAACAAAATAAATTTTACGAGGGAATATAATGAAAGTATTAGTTACAGGAGGAGTAGGTTTTGTAGGAACTAACCTAATTAAACGATTATTAAAAGAGGGACATGAAGTATTTTCTATAGATAATTATTCAACGGGTAAGAAAGAGAATGAACAAGAAGGTTGTACATATATAAATGTTGATATAAATAATCTAGAATATATGTCAAATATTGAGCTGGTATTTTCAGAAATTGATGTTGTATTTCATATGGCTGCCTTAGCTAGAATTCAACCATCATTGAAGCGTCCACAGGAAAGTATCCATGCTAACACAAATGGAACATTAAATGTTTTAGAATTAGCTAGAAAAAATAACACACCAGTTATATATGCTGGGTCAAGCTCATTTCATCACGGATTATACGGTAGTCCGTATGCATGGTCAAAATATGCTGGTGAACAATTATGTGAATTATATTCTAAAGTATATGGATTAAATACCGCAATATGTAGATTTTATAATGTATACGGACCTCATCAATTAGAATCTGGTGAATATTCTACCGTATTAGGTATATTTGAAAGACAATATAGAAATAATGAACCATTAACTATTACAGGTGATGGAGAGCAGAGAAGAGATTTCACTCATATTGATGATATTGTAGATGGGTTGTATAAGTGTATAGGTAAAGATTTAAGAGCAGAAGTTTTTGAATTAGGTAGAGGTAAGAATTTTTCAATAAATGAGATAGTAGATATGTTTGGAACCGAGCGTAAATATATACCAGCAAGAAAAGGTGAATATCCATCAACTTTATGTGATACATCAATTGCTAAAGAGAAGTTAGGGTGGGAGCCAGTTAAAAATTTAGAAGATTGGATTAAGAATGAACCGAATATACTCAAAGGTAACTAAAGATACATTATTATTATCACTTATTCACTCAAGTGATGTAACAGAAAATCGTACTGATTTAAGTCCAGCTGAAGAGCTTTTACAAGCATCTGTAAAAAAGCTACCTAAAGGTATGAGCTTCAAACCCCATAAACATAATAAACTTGAACGCATTACAGATACAACTCAAGAAGCTTGGGTATTTTTATCTGGTAGAGTTCTAGCAAAATTTTATGATTTAGATGATAGTTTAATCCTAAAAACAGAAATGAGAGCCGGTGATTGTGTTGTTGTTTTTAAAGCTGGTCATTCTTTTGAAGTTTTAGAAGAAGATACAATTATATATGAATTTAAAAATGGGCCATATTATGGTATAGAAGCCGATAAAACATTTATAGAAGATAAATAATATGAAATTACATTTAGGTTGTGGTGATAGACGTATAGAAGGATTTATAAATATAGACATACAAGATTCTCCTACTGTAGATGTTATTGCAGATATAATGGAACTACCGTATGAACCAAACACAGTAGACGTAATATATAGTTGTTGTATGTTAGAACATTTCGGTAGAAATAACAATCTTAAATTTTTTAGAAATACATGCTGGACTGATGTAATTGAGTACTGGCATAAAATACTAAAACCAGGTGGTGAATTATTTATAAGCGTACCTGATTTTAAGGCTGTTTGTGAGGAGTATTTAAAGAATGGAGATATATCAAAGATAATGGGTATTACTATTGGAGGTCAAAAGAACGAAGAAGACTTACATGGTATGATATTTGATTACGAATCTCTTTCCGCAGAGTTAAATAAAGGGTTTGTTAATATAAGTAGATATAATTGGCAAGACTTTGATGCATTTAAGCAAGATGGTTATGATGACTATTCTGCATCTTATATTCCACATATGGATTCAGAAAATGGTAGATTAATGATGTTAAATATTAAAGGTGTGAAGAAATGAAAGTAAATCAGTTTCAACCATATATAGGTCATGAAGAGTACGAATCTATTAAAGAGTGTTTTGATGCAAACTGGATAACAGAAGGTCCTAAAGCTAAAGAGTTTTCAGATAAATTATGCAAACTTATAGGATGTAAATATGGTGTGTTTGCACCAAATGGAACACTATCACTCTATCTAGGGTTAAAAGCTATTGGAATTGGCCCTGGAGATGAAGTAATTGTGCCAGATTTTACATTTATAGCATCTGCTAATGCAGTAGAAATGGTAGGAGCTACACCAATCTTTGTAGATATAAATAGAGATACATTACATATTGATTTAGAAAAATGTAGCGATTTAATTACTGATAATACTAAAGCTATAATGCCTGTCCATATATACGGTACAGCAGTTAATATGGACTCATTAATGGAGTTTGCAAGATTACATAAACTTAAAGTTATTGAAGATGCAGCTCAAGCTATTGGTGTTACTTGGAATGGAAAGCATTGTGGGTCGTTTGGTGATGTATCGAGTTTTTCCTTTTTTGCTGATAAAACTATTACGACAGGTGAAGGTGGTTTTGTATGTACAAATGATAAAGAGATATATACAAAATTACTTTATTTGCGAAATCAAGGAAGAGTTAATCGTGGATCATTTATACATCCTGAGATAGGGTATAACTTTAGAATGACAGATATTCAATGTGCTATCGGGTTAACGCAGTTAAATAAATTAAATGATATAATTATAAAGAAGCAAAACATCTTACAAAAATATAAAAATTTATTAAAGGATGTCGATGGTATAGAGATAATGGAGCCTGAAGAATTATCTAATCATATACCTTTTAGAGTAGCTATAAAGTTTGATAGGAAGATTACAGGTATAATGAAATATTTGGCAAAGAATGATATTGAAACAAGAACCTTTTTCTACCCAATACATAAGCAACCTTGTTATAAAAATTATGATTCTTTACTTGATTCATATCATGATTTTACTAATTCAAACTATGTTTATGAGCATGGATTATGTATGCCATCGTATCCAGAATTGCAGACTGAACAAATAGAATATGTATGTAAACATATACGTAAAATCTTAAACGTAAGTGAACCTGAAGCACTTATTATAGATAACGATTTAGATCCATATATGCAAACGAGGTAGATATGAGAATACTATTTTTAGGAAAACATACCGGTGGTACAAATAATTGTCTAGGTATACAAGCTATTACATATTTGAGAGAATATTGTGATATTGTACAATGTGTAGTAGGTAGTCAAGATAAGTTATATGATTATTGTAAAGAGACTCACATTAACGTTACTGAAGATATTACAGAATGTTATAGTGTTAGTAATATTGATTTAGTAATATCATATGGTTGGGGCCAGAAAATAACAAAAGAGTTAATTAATCTACCTAGTATAGGATGTATTAACTTCCACCCAGCTCCACTACCTGAATGGCGTGGTATGGGAGGTGTATTCAATTATGCTTTATATGAAAATTTAACTGACTGGGGTTGTTCAGCTCACTTTGTTGATACAACATTTGATACTGGGGATATTATTAAGACAAATAGATTTTCAATTAAAGATATAGATACAGCTTACTCATTAACTAAATTAAGTCATATACATCTGCTATCTCTATTGAAAGATGTTTTTAAGATAATATTACAAAATAAAACAACACCTGATCTGATTCCACGAATTAAGCAAGGTAAAGGTCGTTATATATCTAAAAAAGATTTAGATCTATTGCGAGAGATTAAATTAGATGATTCTGAACAAGAAATAGATAAAAAAATTAAAGCTTGCTTCTGTCCACCACATCACGGAGCATATATTATAATAAATGGTAAACAGTATTCAATTGTAAATAGTGAGATATTAAGTACAATAAAGTTGTAATAATAATAAATTTTTCATATATTAAGTAAAATGGGGAAAGTAATGAAAGGAAAGGTAGCGTTTATAACAGGTATAGGAGGTCAAGATGGTTCTTATTTAGCTGAATACCTGTTAGAATTAGGATACGAGGTTCATGGAATAGTTAGAAGAAACTCAACACCAGAAAATCAAGATGTAAGACTTATTAAAATACAGGATAAAATAAAGAATTATTATGGTGATTTATTAGATCAAGGAGGTATTGAAAGACTTTTAGATGAAATACAACCTGATGAAATATACAATATAGCAGCACAATCTCATGTAAGAATTAGTTTTGATATACCTCAATTTACAGTTCAAACAAATGCGCTAGGTGTACTTAATATATTAGAAGCTTACAGAAGAGCTTGTCCTAAAGCAAAATTCTACCAAGCAAGTTCATCTGAAATGTTTGGTTTGACTGTAGAGGATGATAATTTTCAGAGAGAGACAACCGTTATGAACCCAGTTTCACCATATGGTTGCTCCAAGGTATTTGGGTATAATATAGTTAGAAATTATAGACGAGCTTATGGACTTCATGCAACAAATGGAATTCTATTTAATCATGAATCACCTAGAAGAGGTAGTAATTTTGTAACAAACAAAGTAGTGAAAGCTGCAGCAAGAATAAAATTAGGTTTACAAGATAAATTAGAACTTGGCAATATGGATTCATACAGAGATTGGGGGCATTCATATGATTATGTTAGAGCAATGCACCTTATGATGCAACAAGACGAACCGGGAGACTGGGTGGTTTCTACAATGGAAACACATTCAGTTAGAGAAATGTGTGATTTGGTATTTAACTATTTAGGGTTGGACTATAAGGAGTATATTGTGCAAAATCCAAAGTTTATGAGGCCTGAAGAATTACCTTATTTAAGGGGAGATTCTACAAAGATAAGAACAGAATTAGGGTGGAAACCTACATATACTTTTAAAGCTATGATGGAAGAGATGGTTGATCATTGGTTAGAATATTATAAAGGGAATAAAAATGGATAAAAAAATTGGAATAGTTTTTACTAGTAGAAATAATTATGAACTATTTGATAATTGGTGTAAAAAAACTGACACTACTGGATACGAAATTTTAAATATTGACGAAGATTCTACAGATGAACAAAAGATTTTAGGTAAGTCTATATGTAAAAAGCATGGGATTACTTATTTAGATAGAGAAGAACGAGGAATGCTATGGAATTTATTAACTGCATGTAATTATTTTGAAAATTTAAATAAAGAATATATTTTATATTTTTCACATGATTGCTATCCAAAAACTGATAACTTCTTTAATAAATTAAACACATTAGTTTCTGAAAAAGATCTAGCAATTTATGGAGCAATTGGTTTTAACATACTACATGATGATCGTGAAATATCAGAATGGAATGGAGATAGTACACCACTACATCATGTTGCAAGAACACCCTTAGAACCAGGAGATAAGTATTATAGATCTAATAGATACTGGCCATCCACTCGAGTACGTTACAGTGATAAATTTAAAAAGCCGTTTGCTGTTGAATCTATAATGTGGACTGCAGGATTATTAAATATTAATCAATATAAAACGCATATAATACCAACGTCGGATTATCATATGTTTCATTCTTGGGATGATATGTGCTTTCAATTCTTGAATAAGAATATATACAATATCGTACTTCCAGAGTTTTGTTTAGCACATGAACAGCGATCTAAATTAGAATTTGGAATTCCAAAAGATTCACCAAATAACGAAAATGGAAAAAGAGAACATTACTTTAGTAAATTTAATCATTTAGAAGTATTTGAAGATAGGTGGGGATTTAATTACAGTGATAGAAATACTTTTGAAGCTGTAAAAGACAGTTATAAAGATACATTATTATGGGAGTTTTATAATCACGATCCTATAGATGGTCCATTAAAAAGTTTTGACATATAAATGAAAATAACTAAAGTTATAGGTTATGGATTATCATCTCCAGTAAAAGGTGGTCATACTTACTATGGATACCAGAGCGCTACAAAAAATATTGGTATCATAGAGGTACATACTGATACAGGATTGGTAGGATTTGGTGAAACATATGCAGGAGTTTATTGTGCAGAACTAATAGAACCTACTGTTAAATACCTTGAATCATATTTAATTGGATTAGATCTAGTTGATATAGATATTATAAACTCTATTCCTTATATTGGTAGGAGTGGATTGGTTAAATGTATATCAAGCGGTATAGATATTGCTATACATGATATTTTAAGTAAAGCTCAAAGTGTACCGTTATATGAGTACTTAGGGGGAGATAACGAAATACCTGTTTATGCTAGTAACGGATCAGCTGTATTCACAATTAAGCAAATAGAAGAAGATGTTAAGTCAATACTCGATAAAGGTTACACAGCATACAAGATGAGAATTGGATTACAAGGTAGATTTGAAGATTTGCAGCGATTACATACAGCTAGAAAACACCTCGGTTCACATAAGTTAATGGTCGATGCTATTATGGGTACCAATCCTGATAAATGGGATTATAGGACAGCTCACCAGTGGAGTAGAGATTTAGAGCAATTTAATATATCTTGGTTAGAAGAACCTTTTATACCAACTGACGTTCATAATTATACAAGACTACGATCTGTAAGTAATGTTCCAATTGCAGGAGGGGAAGCTTTGAATCAAATGTTAGAGTTTGATTTATATAAAGATATGAAAGCGGTAGATATTATACAACCAGATGTAACGAATAGTGGAGGTATAAAAGAGTGTGCAGAGATAGTCAGTAAATTTGGAAGTAAGAATACTGCAATGCATGTATGGGGAAGTCAAGTAGCTATAAATGCTAATAAACACTTTGCAAAAGCATTTAATGTTTCATTTTTAGAAGTACCTATGATGGAATTAGAAATAAATGATTATATAACCAGAGGAAACGGTACCGGTATTGATATTTATATATCAGAAGAGGTAAAAGAAAAATACAAGCTAAAAACAAAGCAAAATTTTAAATTATGATAGTATATACAGATTTACATAATAGAACAAAAAATTACTCTTTATCAGAGAGTATAAAGAGTAAAATTAGTAAAGATTTTAATGTAAAAATAGTTACAGATATACATCCTGAAGCAGAAATATATTGGGGTGATAAACTAACAGTTCACCGTCTTCGTGCAATGCCTAATCTAAAATGGATACATTTATCTAAAACAGGTACTGAAATAATAGATGAGGTAAAGACATCAAAACATATTATGGTTACTAATACACCTGAGAGTTCAGAAGGAGTTGCAGAATACGCGCTAACTGGAGTGTTATATTGTATAAGAGGTATAAACGAAATACATAATCTAAGATTACAGTCAAACTTAAATAGAGAGTCTTTTGATTGTAATATAGACTATATATTACCTTTTAAGGATGTAAAATGTTTAATAGTAGGTAATGGACGAATAGGTAAAAAATTAAATATACTCTTGAACCGATTAAGAATACAGGTTGGGGTAGTAGATAAAACAAATATAAAACATCTAGAGAATCTAGTTCCAGATTATGATATTATTGTTAATGCACTACCGTTAAACGACCAAACAAAATATTTATTTGATCATAATATATTTGGAAAAATGAAAAAAAGTTCGTATATTGTAAATATAGGAAGGGGAAAAACTATAGTTGAAGATCCATACTTATTAGAAGCTTTAAGATCAAAACAAATTAGAGGAGCATTCTTAGATGTAGTTACAGATAGTCCGATAAAAAGTGACAATGAGTTATTAAAGTTAGATAATGTATTTGTTTCACCACATATAGCTAATGCTACAAATAAAAGTATAGAAATACAAGTAAAAAGATTTACAGAAAACCTACAAGAATATAAAGAGCTAAAAGAAAGGAACGCATGAACATAAAATCAATCGCAATTGTACCATGTAAGATGGATTCTACAAGACTAACAGGTAAAAATTTATCAATAATTAATGATAAAACATTGTTAGAGCATACACTACATTATGCGCAACAGTCAAAATATGTTGACTATATTGTTGTATCAACAGAGTCAGAAGAAGTCAAAGAAGTATGCATAAAGTATCCAGACGTATTAATACATAATAGACCGGAACATCTATTAAAAGATGCTGACACCGTTGATGTGTATGTAGATGTTATGAAAAATACTGATGTATTAGGTGATTTAACACATGTAATAGGATTACAACCAGATAATCCAGATAGATCACGAAACTTAGATGAGATATTAGAATATTTTGTTAATAAAAAATATGATGATCTCGTTACTGTAGATCCTGATGGTACAAGAAATGGATCTGTTAGAGTTATCAAAGCTGAATTTGTTAAAGCAGATAATGTTAGCAGACGTGTAGGAGCTATAAGTGATGTATGTACAAATATACACACACAAGAAGACTTAGAACAAGCTAGACAAAATATGAGAGGAAAATAATGGCTAAAATATTATTCACATTAATTGGAGCATCATCTCCAGGTACACAACCATTGAATGTATCTATATTAAGTGGTATATGTAAACGTGCAGGACATGAAACAGATTTATTTGATACAACATTTATGAATCTAGGTTTTGACTTAGACACCGAAGTGTCACAGAGAGATACTGTTTTTGAAAAGATTGATTATACAAAGCATAACTTAATTAGAGAGGATGTTGATGCTAAATTGTTATTCATCCGAAAAATTAAAGAGTTTAAGCCTGATATTATAGCAGCTAGTGCTATGTCAGATATGTTTTATTGGACACATCAATTACTAACGTTTATGAAGAGTGAAGGACACGACATACCAGTAATATGTGGAGGTATTCACTCTACATTACAACCAGATGATGTGATGAAATATGATTGCATTGATTATAATGTTATTGGAGAAGGTGAAGATATAATATTACCACTTATAGAGGATGTATTAAACAAAAGAGAACCAGGTCCAATGACACCAGTACCAGTAATGTATAGAAAGGATGGTGAAATTAAAAAGACAATAACTCAACATAAATTAGTTGATATGGATGAATTACCTTTTCTTGATTGGGAAAATTATGAAGATAGACAATTCTACCGTCCTTTTATGGGTAAGTTATTAAGAAGTGGTGACGTACAATCTATGAGAGGGTGTCCTAGAAAATGTTCATATTGTGCAAACGTAGAGCTAAATCAACAGTATGCAAAAATGAAAGGTTGGACTGGATGGAGAACATATGATTCTAAACGATTTGCAGAAGAAACAAAATATCTAGCTACAAAACATAATCTAGAATTTTTTAAGTTTTATGATGAAGATATGTTATTAAGACCAGTTGATGATATGGCAAAATTAGCAGAAGATTATAAAAAGACGGTTAATATACCATTTACAATGCAATGTCATCCGAGTACAATTACTAAAGATAAATTAAAATTATTAGAAAGTATGAATTGTGCTAGTCTAACCCTTTCAATGGAATGTGGTAATCCACATTATAGAAGAACTATATTAAAACGTCACTATTCTGATCATGCTTTTATGAAAGCTATCAATAATCTTAATGAAGTTGGATTAAGATCATCAGCTTTAACAATGATAGGAATGCCTCGTGAATCACGTAAGATGATATTTGAAACTATTGAATTAGGAAGAAAGGCTGGAGCTACTCACACTAATACAAACATATTTTTTCCTTATTTTGGTACACCATTAGGAGATATGGCAAAAGATGATAAGGTATGTAAACCTGATGAGGTTAGAAAAGCTAAATTTGATGCATCAAGAACGTTATTAAATATGCCGCAAATTGCACCAGCTGAAGTAGAAGGAATAAGAAAGATGTGGAGTTTTTATCTGAATTGGCCAAAATTTATGTTTCCAATATTTAAGTGGCTTGAAACAGACTCCCCGATACGGAATAGAGTATTAAAAGTATTTAATAGTATGGATTATAAGTATAAATCATTTATGCACCATAAAGATCCACAATCAAGAAGAGCTCTTGAGTTAGTAGAGAAATCGGAAAATAGAGAGTTTCCTGGAAACCGTGGTGAAAAACATAAACAGTATGAACGAAAGGAAGATATCTTTGGTAGTGTTAAAAGTAAACATGAAGATCAATTCCATAATCAAGGATAGAGGATAAATAATGGCTTTTATAATAGGAACAAAGTGTGTAAGTACATGCGATACAGCATGTGTAGATGTATGTCCAGTAGATTGTATTCACGGACCAATCGATATAAATGGATCAGGAGCAGAAGTAGCAACATTAGATAGCGTAGAAGGATTACAACTTTATATTGACCCAGAGGAATGTATTTGTTGTGACGCTTGTGTACCAGCTTGTCCACCTGAAGCAATATATGAAGATGAAGAGTCTTGTATAGATCATGAAGGAAATGATGAGTCAGTTAAAAAGAATTATAAATTTTTTGGGCATGAGTGGGATGGAGTAGGATTGTAAATTAGGGTAAATTATGATAAAGGTTATAGCAGAAATAGGATGGAATCACTGTGGTGATATTAAATTAGCAAAAGAAATGGCAAAAGCAGCAGCGGATAACGGAGCTACTTATGCAAAATTTCAAACATGGTCAGTAGATAGGCTTAAGCAAGGTAGCTGGGATGGTGACGGAAGAAGAGAAATATATGAAAAAGCAGAATTATCTAAAGAAGATCATATTGAGTTAATTAAGTACTGTAATGAAATTGGTATTAAATTTTTATCAAGTGTATTTAGTATTCAAGATGCTCAGTTATTAATCTTATTAGGATGTAAGGAGGTTAAGATACCAAGCTTTGAATCTCGTAATCACGAGTTAATTAAATTTTGTAGTGATAATTTTAATGTTATTTTTATGTCTACAGGAACATCTACATTTGAAGAGATAAAAGAAAGCTGTAAATATGTAAATTATATGACTACATTATATTTGATGCACTGTGTATCAACTTACCCATGTGATCCTACGATAGCAAATATACAAAGAATGCAGTTACTTAAAGACGCTAGAGCTGATTTAGGTATGGATACTTTTGTAGGTTATAGTGACCACATACAAGGAGTTGAATCAGCAAAAGTTGCAATAGGAGAAGGAGCATTAGTAGTTGAAAAACACTTTACAACAGATAATGACTTACCAGGTAGAGATAATAAATTTGCTATACTCCCACAATATCTAAAAAACTTAGCTGCTTTTATTAAGATGAGAGAAGAAATGTTTATATCTCACGGTAATGATTACCAAGAATGTGAATCAGACTCAAGAAAAAATTATACGGGAAGATTTAATGGATAATATATCAATAATTATTAGAAATAGAAATGAGAGTCAGTATATTGGATTTGCAATTCAATCATGCTTAGATCATTTTAAAAAACCAGAAATTATTATTGTTGATAATAATTCATCAGATGATTCATTACATATTGTGAACTGGTTTAAGGATAGAACTAAAATTAAGATAGTACATATAGATGATTATACACCAGGAAAATCAATTAACTTAGGTGTAAAGCATGCAACTAAAGATAAAATTTTAGTACTATCAGCACACGCACAAATTACTAAAATTGATACAAAATGGTTAGAAAAAGATCTAAATAATCATGTAGCAGTTTTCGGAAACCAAATTCCTATATATAATGGTAAGAGAATAACTAAAAGGTATATCTGGAGTCATTTTAAGAAAATACGCCATCAGAATCTATATTCAAAAATAGAAGATAGATATTTTTTACATAATGCATTTTGTTTTTATAATAGAGAGTTTTTACTAGAAAATCCAATGCCTGAAGAGTATCCTGGTAAAGAGGATAGGTACTGGGCAGCTGATATGGTAGAGAGAGGGTATACATTTTTATATGATGGAGCAAATCAAGAGTGTAATCATTTTTACACTGTTAACGGTGCAACTTGGAAGGGGATAGGATAATGGGAATATTTGATTTTTTTAAGAAAAAAGATACACAACCAACGGTAGAAGAAAGTAAAGACACTTTTATCCCTAACATAAGGTGGATAAGAAATCCTAAAGAATTTAACGCAGAATTAGATAAGTTAGATAACATAGTAAGTAATATAACAATAGATTTAGAAGGTGAAGAATCTACATTTGAATTACCATCTAAAGGTAAAACAATATTAGATGCTGCTCTAGACGCAGGAATAGATGCTTCACATTTATGTAAAAACGGAGTATGTCAAACATGTAAATCAACATTGTTATCAGGTAAAATAATTATGAACGGTGAGTGGTGTGAATTAGCAGAGGAAGAAATTGAAGAAGGTGAAATATTGCTATGTCAATCACATCCTGTAACGAATGATGTGAAAATCGCTTGCCAAAAACGAACATTTTTTGATTAGAATATATGAATAAAATTGCAATCTACACAGGATTATTTACAGATGATCCTAATACATTATATGGTGATATAATACCTTATGAACATAAAAAGGATGGTATAGACTATATTGCATTTACTAACAGCGACCACTTAAAATCAGATTTCTGGGATATTAGAAAGATTGAAACTTGGCGAAATGGAAGGTGGACAGCTAGAAAATGTAAAACATTACCACATGAACTACTACCTGATTATGATGCATGGTTATGGATGGATAATCAATTATTTTTTACTTATGATCCTAAATCATTATTTGATTTTTACCTAAATCAAGCAGACTTATCAGCACACTGTCATTGTGATAGAAATTGTTTATATCAAGAAACACAAGCAGCATTAGGTAGAAATCCTAAAAGAGATGAACCAGAAACATTAATAAATCAAGCAGAACAATATAAGAGTGAAGGATATCCACAAGGTATAGGTTTATATGAAAATGGTATTTTATTTAGACGTAACAACGAACATACAAATAACTTTAACAAGTTATGGTTTGAAGAAACAGCTAAATGGAACACTGAAGATCAAATATCAATGATGTATTCATTATGGAAAACTCCAGAAGTCAAAGTTAACCCTATTAAAAAGACATTTGTAGAACATAACTATAAAAATACCCATCTAACTCTAACAGATCAGTTTGGTTGTCAATCAAGAACAGTAAGAAATGTCAGATAAAAGAATATTATTATTATTTACAAATCATCGGGTAGCTGAAAAACTATGGCCTATAATTCCTAAATTAGCTGAATTTAGTAAAGTAGACTTATTTTTAGTAGGACTATTCAGTAATCAAACACCTTGGATTGGAGACATAGACGAACGACAGGTAGTTATTCAAAGATATACACCATTTATAAATAATATAATATTTGGACCTGGTGTTAAATTTCATGGTGATAATATAAGTGATGATTTATCTAAGTATGTAGACTTAGATAGTTATGATTTAGTAATTTTTGATGACAATAGAGAGATGAGGGAGTTTAATATACCAAATTTCTATGAAAAGTGTAAGTCAAAAGGTATTACGGTAGTAGGTAATCCACATGGAGATGAACAATTCAAAAAGTCTGGTATTGGTAAAAGTTTTGATGTTAGAATGGTATTTGGAGAGAAAGAGCAGGTATTAGCACCAGGTAGTTTGACAGGAGGAATACCAGCTAATGATACATTAAAGGGTGTTAAACGAAATCAAAAACATATATTAATTATAACTAATGTTTTAGGATATAGACCCAGTGTAGTAGAGTTACCTTTTGATAAAAACTTCGCACATAAATGTGGAGCTATAGAATTAAGTAAGGAGTATAATCTACCCATCGTAGTAAAAATTAAAACTAGACTAGATGATACAGACTATATAAAAGGTGTTCAGTATGTTAAAGGATTATTAGATTGTGATGTTGTAGCTAATACAGATAATATAGATCAGCTTATAGCTGACTCAGCTTTTGTTATATCATACCCTTCAACTCTAGCTTTCAAACCAATACAGTTAGGAATACCTACAATACTAATAAAAAAAGCTCAATTGTCAGATGGTAATTTTCACGACTATCCAGGGTTAGTAGATTTAGATACTCAATTAATCTTTGACAACTTACAGATGCAATTTGAACACGGTAAATTTACACAGTTTATAAAACAAACGATAGCTGGTGGTGATACCTTTACATCAACTGATCGCTATATAGATAATATTAAGGGATTGTTATGAAGATAATATATAGAATAGCAGACACAGGCTATAATAAAGTAAAACCTAATTATATAAATAATGAAAAATGTTTAAGTAACTTTTATTGGGTATTTTTCGATGAACATGAAACAGCAGACATATTAGTTATGGCAGATAATGTATCTGAATCAACTCGTAAGATGATACAACAGCATGGAGTTGATATTGAGCATGTAAATGTTGGTCACGGAGCTGGTACATTTAATTTAGCGTTAGATATTGCATTAACATATGATGACGATGAGGTAGTTTACTTTGTTGAAAATGATTATATACATAAAGCAGAAGCATATAAGGTACTTAAAGAAGGATTTGAACTAGGAGCATCATTTGTATCTCTCTACGATCATCCAGACAAGTACTTAGATCCATCACGTGGAGGTAATCCATATTGTGAAGGGGGAGGTGAAGATACTAGAGTTTATCTAAGTGAATCATGTCATTGGAAAATTACTAATTCAACAACTATGACATTTGCAGCTAAGGTAAGTACTCTTAAGCGAGTAGAACCGATATTACGTAAACATACTAATACAGCTCACCCTAATGATTTTCAAATGTTTTCAGAGTTAAGAGAGCAAGGTGAATTACTAATAACTCCCTTACCAGGATATTCTACTCATGGTGAAACAGCTTGGCTATCACCATTAACAGATTGGGGTAAAGTATGATTAGTGTAATTATACCAACATATAAAGCACCTGAAGCATTAAGGGTATGTATACATTCTGCAATAGTTAATCAAGCAAATCTTGATAATGAAATTATTGTAGTCGTTGACGGATTTTATGATATGAATAAATCTGTATTAGAAGAGTATCAAGATAGAATACATATTTTAGACTTAAATACTAATCAAGGATTATGTAAAGCTACAAATATGGGAGTATATAATGCCTCAAGTGATAAAATATTAATTGTGAATGATGATAATGTATTTCCACCTAACTGGGATGTACAATTATTAGATATGTATCATAAAAATAGAGTTATAACTCCTAATCAAATTGAACCTACCCCTAGTATATTTGATGAATTTGTTATACGTTCATTCGGAGAACCTGCACAGTTTGATTGGGATAAATTTCATGAATTAGCTGATGAGTTATCACAGCCCGGTATTTTTACTGAAAAAGGATCTACACTACCATTCTTTATGTCTAAAGAAAAATATTTAGCCATAGGAGGATGGGACGAATCATACCCAGGCGCATGGGTAGTTGATTGGGAATTTTTTCATAAATGTGATTTAGCAGGATACGAATTAATTAGAACACATAATTGTCATTTCTACCATTTTGTATCATATGGCACAGAATCTACACCACAAGAACTAGCAATAAAGCGAATGAAAGAACAAGCTTGCCATGAGTATTTTAAATATAAGTGGGGATTCTACCCTGCAAAAGATAAAAAGAGTTATAAACTATGCAAAAGGTAGGAATGGAATATTTCCTAGTACATACTGATGAACAAGATTCTTATCTTACAATAGGTATAGACAATGGATTTGGAGTATTTTGGACAGATCAAGGTATGAAAGCTCTTATGAATATAGTCGAAACACAACCAGATAAATTAACAACAGTGAAGATAAAAACAGATAAAAACGAAACACTCACTGTTGGAGAGTTTTTAGAGCGAATTGAAAAATTAAAAGTTAGAATACAATAGTAATGAAAATTCGTGATTGGGAAAAATATAAAGATAATCATAATTCTAAAGAAAAGTTTCGTAAGAAACCTAAAAGAAATCTAGAAGATATCGATAAACCTAGACGTAAAAAGAGGTATAAACAAAAATAAATATATATTTATATATACTATGGGAAAGAAAGAAAAATATGGAAACTACTTATGTACAATAGGATATTTTGATATTCGTCAAAAAATTGAAATGCCTAAAGTTAGAAAGATGAATAATGGTCAAAAACAGATGATACCAGGAAAGGTTGAAGTATTTGTATATCACGGAAAAAAGAAAGTAGCAGGCCCTTTTAAATCACATCAACAAGCAAAGAATGCAGCAATAGAACTTACTAGTAGATAAAAGCTTGAGATATATCAGTGTAATAATATACTATTTGATATTTATATAAGAATAGATATATAACAATACTACCGAGGATCATATATGAATAAACAAAAATTACATCAAATTATCAAAGAAGAATACGTTAATATTATGCTCAACAAAAAGATTGACGAAGCTACTATTAATCTTACTCCAGAAGAAATGGACAAATTACACAGTAATGGTTCAGTAAATGTAGGTGAAGATACAGTAACCTATAAAGAACCAGAAAATCCAACTCCAGTAACTGAAGGCAATAACACTCAGTATTCTTGGTCACAAATCAATAAGGCTTTAATGAAATTTGGTATGTCTCCTAGAAATATTGGTGAATTCCTTTTGAAATTGAAAAGAACAACTGAAAGCAAATTAACTGAAAAGTTAGCAAGAGGCCTAAAACCTTTATTGATGCTAGGTTCAAAGGTTAAATGGACTACTATGTCTGAAGATGCATTAGTAGATTTATCTGATAAGTTTGATCAAATTGATGATGAACAAGCAGATGATATAGCAAGTCACTTAAACATGTCAATTGAATTGAAGCAAGATGGATCACCATCAGAAGCAAGAGCTTGGCTTAAGAAATTCAATAACGCATGTAAAGATGCATTAAAAGGAAAACCAATTAAATCAGCTTTCGAAGGTGTTAGTGAAAGCAAATTAACTGAAGCTAAGTCTAAAAAAGTAACAAAGCAGATGTGGGTTAAGATGTCGGAATATCAAAGAATGGATGCATTATTAACTGTAGTAAAAGATCCAGATAAAGCTGAAAAATTCTTAGATAAGAAATGGAATCAATTACCAAGTGGATTTGAAAGAGATATGTATACAGAAGCTTATGAACCACCAAAGAAGAAGGATGGTACTGTTGATTGGGATGCAATTGCAAACGATCCAAAAAATCTCCATAAAAATCCTAAAAAAGGTTATATGGCAAAGCATCTTAAGACAAACCTAGCTTTAGCAAGATCTAAAAAAGAGATTGAAATAGATGGTCAATTCTATGAGAGACAGGGTAAGACTTGGCACGGACCTAGTAGAGGTGAGGTTTACAAAGTTGATGAATTTGCTAAATTCGTAACGAGTGCATATGTAAATAAACAAAAGGTTAAGGTTCATGAAACTTATGGCCAATACTTTGGTGGTCGTACAAAAAGGTTACCTAAAAGATTTACAGTAAAGACTAAACAAACTATTGATGGTACAGTATATAGTCCCGGTGATTATGCTCTAAAGAAGAAAAGAGCAGGTGGAGGTATTTATCTTAATATGGATAAAGGTGAGATGTTAGGTGTAGATGCAATGAATATATCTAAATTAGAGGAGGCATGGATGGATTTGAAAGATATATTAAAAGAAATAGATTTCAAAGATACTATAGGTAAAGCTATTAAAAATCCTACGAAAATTGTATCAAATATTGAGCAATTACTTATCAAAAAAGGTAAGAAAAATCGAAACAAAAAAATAACATGGAAGGATGTTCAAGTATTACAAGACAAATTAGACGACATCGGTGTAAATGCAAGTATAAGCTATGACCGTATTGCTAGAGAACTAGAATATGATTTAGATGAAGGTAAATTACGAGAAATGATATATTCAGAGCTTTTTAACAACCTTAAAAATGGGGGTATAAAATGAGTTGGAAAGAAATATTCAAAGATGATAACAAGTGGAATGAAAAGAGTATAGTAGGATTCTGTGCTTTTTTAATTATGGTAGTAGTAATGTTAGCAGACATCATAACAGGGTGGACTGGTAAAGATTTAGTAATAAATGAGGCCATATACAATTCATTTGTAATGGTCGTTCTAGGATGTTTTGGAATAGCAGGTCTAGAAAAGTTTGCAAATAGAAAATAAGGAGAATAATATGGGTAAGAAAGTTGAAGACATTGTCGATAATTTATTAGACAAAACAGACATAGATGAAAAATTAATAGCAAAATATAATGAAAATCCAGGATTGTATAACAAAATTTTATGTTATATTAAATGCTATAGTGGATACTTATTAGCAGTAGGTGCTGGATGTACTTTTGGTGTAAGCTTACTATGGGGAACTATAATATTAGCAGGAGCATTAGGTTGGGCATATCTAACTACATGTGGTTGTAAATTATGTAAAGGTGGAACAGGAGGCTGTTGTAATGGGTGAAAAATATTTGACTAAAGAAGGTAAATTTGATTACCATAAATGGGTAAGACTTAATAGTATAACTGAAAAAGTTACTGTACAACCTAATGCAAGTACAATGGGATCTAGTTTATCACATAAATTAGATGGTAAACAAACTGGTATAGCTATGAAATGGCTTATGAAAAATAAACAACATAAGCAAGTAAAAAATTTACTTAAATCATTTGATGAGAAATATTCAGATTCTGTAGAATTTAATATAGATGGAGGTACATATAGTTTATACGCTAGTTATGGTGCATTAAGATTAGGTGCTGGTGGTAAGTTAGATGATTTAGATAAAACAATTACAAAAGATATATTTAAGCAAATGACTGAAGGTAAAGTAACTATTACTGAAGCTCCAATGGATCAAAGATTTGCAAAAGAATGGGAACAAATGCATAAAGCTTTTATAAATCATTTAAAACATGAAATTAAGAAAGGTAAAGGTGTTGTTGGCCAAACAAATTTAGGAGCTATGAAAAATATGCTTAGATCATGTGAAGTCGCAAAAGGCTTTGCAAAGCTATTAGGCCAAATAGTAGGAGATGAATAGTAAGTGGAGATGGACAAGTATATTTACAGAGCAAAGTTAGATAGAGTAGTTGATGGTGATACAGCAGATGCTCTTATTGATGTAGGTTTCGATATCTGGGTTAAGAAAAGAATCCGTTTCATGGGACTTGATGCTTGGGAATCTAGAACAAGAGACTTAGAAGAGAAGAAGAAAGGATTGGCTGCAAAAGCAAGAGTAATTGAACTTTTAAGCGAAACATCATCAAAACCTGGATATTTTAGATTAAAATCTCACGGTGTCGGTAAATATGGAAGAGTTCTTGGTGAATTATTCATAGAAGATGTAGAAGGTAAGCAGTATAATATAAATGAAACGTTAATTAATGAAGGTCATGCATATAAGTATGATGGTGGAACAAAGAAAGTTTTCACCGGAAAGTAAATAAAGGAGAAATAGTTATGAATTGGATAAATAGTTGGGCAAAAGGAAATAAAAAAGATAAATTTGAACTTACAATCAGATTTGGAAGAATTACAGTATTAGAATTATACTACAACCCGGGGAGGGAGTTCAAATGTTTAATATTAAATTTTGGTATACAAATATGAAAAGAATATTATTAGCATTATTAGTAGTTATAGGACTACAAGCACAATCACAAATAAGTTATTGCGATTCAATATCGTATACAACATCATCAACAATGAGCTATCCATTTATAGCGATAGGAGATGCATCACCATTTATTAATATGGTAGACTCTATAGAATGGAGTTGGTCAGTATGCAATTCAACTATGTGTTATTCAAGCTCAGGAACAACTGCTTCCTTTGGACAGGTATTAACTACCGATACATTGAAAGTATGTTATGATGCTTACATATATTTAATGGGAGCAACTTATATTTGTACTAATTGTGATTCATTAGTATATGATGGCAATTCATGGATATTAATGAATATGGGTAATCCAACTGGAATAAGTGAATTAATAGTTAATAAAATTAATGATAATAAAATATATGACTTACTAGGTAGAGAGCTTACAGAAGTTCCAGTAGGTGTAATGTATATTAGAAATCAAAAGAAATACATAAGAACAAAATAATATGAAAAGAATACTAGTTCTATTACTGTTACTACCAACAATTTTATTGTCACAAACGACAGATAGTTGGGTAAATTTTAAGATTCAATTTGACTTTTATGCTCCAACAGAATCTAAC
>TARA_R110001583_G_scaffold7985_10_pt1 | contig 39444 bp, 39 predicted proteins | sample TARA_R110001583 | Tara Oceans TARA_R110001583 (sample SAMEA4398432) | marine metagenome | biome: Polar Biome; feature: [MES] marine water layer (ENVO:01000295) within the mesopelagic zone...; material: water (ENVO:00002006), including particulate matter (ENVO:01000060) such as...... | reverse complement strand
ATCATTATATCGTCAATATGCAGAATAAATCCGTGCATAATTGCTGAACCTACGAAACCGTTTCCGATTATTCCAATATTTTGATGAGACATGTTTTTCCTTAAATGCTTTTTAAATCATCGAATTTATTTTCTCGAGGAGTCAGAATAGAAACTCTCCCGATTAGTGAGTATTTAATCCCACTAAAAAGTTCTGTCGTATAGTGAGGGTGTGTAATTGAACCTGGAAATACTGCCATATGACCGACAGGCAGGTCCTTCATATTCCAATCTTGTCTAGGAAATATGGTTTCGCATCCATCAAAACTATTGTTAAGCTTGACAAAAAGAGTAATTAGCGAATTATCACTATGAAGATTTAAATCTTTCTGTCCTGTTTTAAAAAACTTCTTAATAAATGGGACTGGGTATCCTCTCCACAGTCTGTTCTTTATTACGTGGGTGAAGCATTTTAAAATCTCTGGTTCAATTTTATCTTCGACTACTTTTAAAAAATCTTTGCAAATCTCTTCACCACCTGGAGGGAGATGTATTAGTGTATCATAGTTGCCGTTTTCATCAACATCAAAACCTAGATTTTCAAACTTATCTATGAAGTGATTACAATACTCTTCTGTAAAGAAAGGAGTTGAGAACGTATCCTTGTCTATATAGCTGAAGCTCCCTATCTGCTCTGAAATTCCCTCTATTAATTTCAATTTTGCCCCTATCCTTCAACTGTCGATGGAACTATATCTGTAGTTCTATGTTCTCTTCTAAATGGTTCCCACGGGGTATTCTCTGCAACATCAAACTCATCACTGTAGATATATCTTCTCATAAGACCTGAGTTCATATATCTAAAGAAGTGAAAGCAGTCGGTCCTATTATTCTCTCTGTCTTTTCTTATGGTCTCAGATACTGTAATTGTATTTCTGCACTTTAGATCTATAGTTTTTTTATCTTGATTCTTGTACTGTCTAAGCGGATTTAAATATCCGTCTTTTACCCAGGAAAGAATATCATAACTTGTCTCAAATTTAATATCAGGTACAAAGTCTTTGAATGGATCTATCATCAGCTTTTTAGCAAGACCAAATAAGAATTCTACTTCTTCCCTGGTTTCTTTAGATCCGTCCTGGTCAGTGATTGCTTTTGAAAGTTCTCTGAGGTATTTCTTTTCGGGATCTTTTAGCATGTACTTGACTAAGTAGCCAAACAAACCTCTTGCCTTGCCAATTCTAACAAGAGACTCCTTATCACTTTTAAATTTTTCAATATTTTGATTAATAAATCGGTATAGGTCTTCTTCAGAATCATACATGTTTGAAGTATATGTCTTAACATACGTTTCAACTAGCTCATTATAGACAGGAAATTTTTCAGGATTTTCTAGCATATGATCAAATAATTGTGTAGGCTTAATTCCCATGCCGCTAGCATAATATATTAGCTCTTTTCCGTATCCAAAATAGCTTAGTGTTAATACAGTTATTTGATATTTTAAAAAAGTCTTCCATTCTTCAAACGTATAATCGTTAGAGGCTATTGCAATTTCATCTCGCTCAATGGATAGGAAATCTTCATGAGAAGTTACGGCATTTTCTGCCAGCATAAATTTTCCAATATATCCGTGATTTTTTCTTATTTCAGGCCTGTTCAAATCAGAGCCTTTTAGAAGCCAGAGCGGATTCATAGAGACAGAATCAAATCCATAACTTAGTGTGGTATCAATAACTTCTTTCCAAGACTCTAGCGACTCACCGGGCAACCCAAATATAAGCTCTGTCCCTGTAGACATCCCGTTCTCTCTGCAGAACTTTAGAGACTCAATCGCTTCCTTGTGGGTTGCTGAAACTCTTTTTGTCTCTTTTAAAACTGGCTTTGAAGTTGTCTGAAATGAAATAACATAAGTCATAAGCGGTTTTAATATTCTACCTACTTCTCTAACTTTATCTTTTTGCTTTTTGGCAGAATAAACTTTTAAACCTGCTGGATATTTTGTTTCTTCAAAATTTTGACGAATAAACTTGGCAACTTCAACATCATGATCAACTATTCCGAAATTATCGTCTGAGAATCTTAAGAATCTATTTTTTGCTTTCATTTGGAGATATTTTATTTCTGATTTAATTCTTTCCATGCTAAAATGTCTAATTTTTCCGTACTGAGTCCCAGAGACACAATATCTACAAAGATAAGGGCATCCTCTTATGTTCTGTATTATCGGCATTAATGTGACATCTTCCAGGAGATCGTCGAACAAGCCTGTCAGGTAGGGCGATGGAACTTCATCCATCTCCATTATAGAGTCAAAAGATTTTCCCATCACTAGTTCTGAATTTAAAAGAGTCCTACATCCGTCAATAGGCACAGCTTTTATCTTTTCCATCCAGCCCTCTAGCCCAAAATTATCTTTATAAAGTGAAACAAGTTTGCTAAATGGTTTTTCACCATCACCGTAAACAATGTAATCTACATCTGGGTACTTTTCTAGAAACCTTATGTTATCACTTGGGTGGATTTCTGCATTTGCACCACCTAGAACGATCATACATTCCGGATTTAGATTTTTAACTTTCTTTATGGTAGAAAGAGTTAGGTTGTAATTCCAGTCATAGCTTCCAAACCCTGCAATATCAGGTGGATCATCTCTAATATCATTCCAGAATGACTTGAATGTTCTGTGAATTTTTATATCAACGTCACTCCCATGTATTTTTTTACAATACGATGCAACAAAACCAACCCCAATTGGAATAGACTTGTTATCTATTCCGTTTAAATCGTTGGCAAGATCACAAAGTGAAATTTTGATATTTTTCATAGTTTTAATTTTCCTAAATGCTCTACTATTTGCTCTGATAAAACTTCATAGCCGTGGCGATTCGGATAGGTTAAAAACTTTTCCTTGTGTGCCTGGTATTTTGACTTATCTTCAACAATATATTTCTTATTTTTAATTATATCATCTAACTCTTCTAGATTACAACCTAGACCGACCCAAGAATATGTATCTTTCCACCAAGGGCCATTAATTCCCTGAGGTTTTGGATCACCTGACTTTACATAGACAAAGGGTGTCTCGTATATACCAAACTCTATCCCTATTCCGCTCTGGTAAGCTATCCCGCAGTCAGCATAGGTGTAACACCAGTGAGCGTCTACTTGATCTAGAACCGGTATCTGACGGTCCGTATACAGCTCATAAGACCACTTGTATCCTACTCTATCAGCTTTCCATCTTGCATATTCATTCGGGTGTAACTTTAATATTAAATTGTCAACTGAATCACAAACTTTTCTATATGCTCTTTGGGCCCCTTCATCATCATTTACACACTGTATTGCTGTAGGGAGATATACAAAAATATCTTTGCCGGGATCTAGGCTGTACTTTTCACAAAAAGCTTCTCGACTATATGAGTTTGGCAGTCCTTCACCCGTATTATCAAACAAGAAGTTATTTGAAAAAATCTTATTTTCTGGTATCTTAAAGCCCTGCGCAGTATCACATGCCAGATGTAGTTTGCTAATGTAACAAGAAACATCTCCGCCACTATAATAAAAGTCACCAAAGACTTTTGAAACCTGGAATGTTGTAATTCCCTTGTTTTTTACAAAATTTATGATATTTTTATTTACAAGCTTTCCGCATCCAAAGACTGCTATCTTGTATGAATTTTGATCAAGAACCCCCAGGGCATGTCTTTCATCAACAAGTACTGAATTAACTCTATATTCTTCAGGGTATGACATATAATATTCAGGCTGAATTCCATGTGGCCCGCCGCCTTTTCCATATTTTATCATTAACACAGAGTTACAAGACTTGTTTAGCTCTCTGTTTAGTAAGAAATACTTGTGTAAGTGTTCTTTTCTAACTTCTTCAAAATATAATATAACGTCTAATTCTGCCATTCTATCTCTCGCTTTTCATTTTAATTTTTACTGGTACACCATACGCAATACTATTTTCGGGAATATCTTTGTTTACAAAGCTATGTGCCCCGATGGTTGCATTTTTTCCTATTGTCACACCTGGCATAACTGTTGAATGACTTCCGATGCATGCGCCTTCTTGAATTATCACTTCACCTTCTTTGCCATCTATTGTGCTAATAGAGTATATCGCGCAATGCGATCCAACCTGGACATCCTTGGATATAGTAACTCCATTTTTAGCATTTATATAGGTAAAAGCGCCTATATCACAGCCAGCCTCTAGTACCAGTCTTTCGGGATTTTGAACCATCCAATTCCAATCTGTTAATTGATTGTGTACTACATCGGGTTTTTTCCAATTACCCCACCTCATTGCGGGATCCTCTAGCAAAAAACTCTGCTAATTTAAAATCATACGCTGTATCTATATCAATTGATCTTTCTTTGGGCATTACGTAGGCGAAAGTCTCGGGTCCGTAAAAGCCTTCATTTTTTAAAAAATAGTCAAACCAGGCGGCATACACTGCCCCGTTTAGCTGATAATGTCTTTTGTAATACTGCCTGTTAGAAGCATTTCCATTAACCTTTAGAAAGTCTCTCATGTTTAAATTTTCAGGCAATGTGTTAACATAATTTAAATTAAAATCAGATTCACAAACAGAAACTATAGCTTTTCTCTTTGTGTCTTTTAACATCATGATTGATTCATCTATATCAACAGAAGATCTAAGTGGGCTAGTTGGCTGAAGCATTACTATTAAATTATAATCAAGACCTTCATTTTGTTTTAAGGTCTGCATTGCGTGAGTAATTGCATCGGGTGTGTGAGAAGTGTCAGAGGCCAGGTCATGAGGTCTTGTGATACACATGACGCCTTCAGATCTAGCCATTGAGATTATTTGCTCACAATCACTTGTCACCAGTATTTCATCTATTAGACTGGATTTTCTTGCGTGATATATTGAATGCTTAAAGAGAGGTAAGCCTAGAAAATTTTTAATATTCTTTCCAGGAAGCCCCTTGCTATTTTTTCTCGCAGGAATAATTGCAAGTATTTTTTCATTTAAGTACACTTATGTTTGCCTAAAACCTCTAAAGTTAATATCTTTAGTACCATAGACATTTTTATTCTGAGCTATGTAGCTATCCTGCTTCTTGCAAAAATGATCCTTTATTAGTTCTTCATTTGCCTCTCTTAGCGCTTCGTGAAAATCATCATCCGAAAGATCTGTAAAGTTAACTGCAAGAAGATCTGAATTTGTATGCTTGTTTTCATAGAAATCCCTGGCAGAATTTTCTTTAGATATTAATCCCTTTTTAATTGCTATGTGGTAAAGAGGAGATCCCGGGTACGGTGTTACTGGCCTTATTGTTCTAAGTTGCAATTTTTCGTACTTCTTTAAAAAGTTAACAGCTTTCCAAAGTGTCTCTTTGTTTTCTCCAAGATTTCCCCAAATAAAGTTTAATCCGGGAGATATTCCTGCCTCATATGTTTGCTCCACGCCCCTTACAATCATGTCTACTGTTAGGCCTTTTTTCATATTTTTTAGAATCTGATTGTCAAAAGCTTCAATTCCAAAATTAAGATATACACAGCCCGCTTTTTTCATTGTTTGCAATATTTCAGGTGTACAGTAATTTAACCTTCCGTTGCAATCCCACTTAAATTTCAAGCCAGTTCTTTCTTGATATTTTATAAATGCCTCCGCAAGCTCCATGGATCGATTCTTACTAACCATTAGAAGATCATCAGAAAATGCAACATAAGATATTCCATAATTTCTTTGTAAAAACTCTATTTCATCTAGAATACCTTCGGCTGACCTTGGTCGAAAACCTGTATCCATTCTGTAACAAAAATTACACTTAAACGTACAACCCCTTCCTGATAAAACCGGTTGAACAAAGTCAGTATTGGTGCAATTTGGCATTCTTAGAAGTCTATAGTATTCCATCGGAAAAAGATCATAAGCGGGTCTAGGTATTCTATCTAGATCTTCTAATTGATCTGCTGGAATTAGAGGTCTAGGCGGATTAATAGTTACATTATTTCCGTCTCTCCATGCTATTCCTAATATGTCTCTATATGATTCATTATTTGAAAGGGCGCTAAAAAGTTCTCTTGTAGTATCTTCCCCCTCTCCCATAACAACAACGTCAGCCTTGGTTTTCTCAAGAAAATATTCTGGCTCTGGCGTTGGACCGTAGCCTCCGATGGCATATAGCTTTGGTCTATTTTTTGAGTTGTCTATGGCGTTTGACAATCCTACAAGTCGCTTAAATTGCCAATAGCCTCCAATTACACTAATGCATATAGCATCATACTTCTCTCTTGAATCTAGAAAGTGTGTTAGATGTTCGTCGGGATAGTGATGAATATCCTGGTTATATAGATCTAAATGATGACCTTGCTGTTCTAGCACAGCAGCAACATAGCCTAAGCCTTGCGGAAACCATGTCATATAAGAACCGTTGTCGTATACTACCAGAAGAATTCTAAGTCCGTCAGACTTTTCTCTGTTTGCTCGATTGCCTCGTATTTCATCAAATGTTTTTGATGCAATCTCCTTTCCTTTTACTATAATATCAAACAAACCTTTTCTATTTTCTTCACCTTCGGCATCATGAAAATTACCCTGGTCGTTCGTTGTTGTTGAAGGATCTAAAATATTATACATGTTTTCTCTAATATTAGAGGAATCTCTTTTGTACTCATCTCTACCTGAGTGTGAATTGTCGTCTGCAGCCATTTATTTTACTCCTTGTGAGGCTTCTAGTTGGCCTCTCCATATAATTATCTTTTCTTTTCCAATTCTTACAAAAGCACCATTATATGGTTTGGAAAATGCTTTTATTTTTCTATAAATATTATCCGGTGTTTCACGATCTAAGTCTATTAAATTATCTCTTAGCATGGGCTTGTTAAAAAAGGTGGCATGCTCTTCTACTTGTTTATCTCTAGGCGCTTTGTTTTTAATAAGTAGGGGAATGTACTTTCTTATAAGATTTTTTCCTGACTTTGTTATTTTCTCATAAACATCGGAAGCGTGATCATCGAAACATATTTCAAAAGGCTCTTGCCCAATAATATCACCTGCATCTAAACCTTCAGAAAGATAAAACATTGTTAATCCTGATTTTTTCCAGCCGCTAAGTATACTATTGATAATAGGTGCTGGTCCGCGACCTTTTGGAAGAAGCGTAGGATGAAAACCTACCCAGCCGTTCTTGGGTATTTCAAGAAGCTCTTTTGTTATTTTCTGACGCCAGCCGCACATAATTACAATATCGGGGGATATTTTTCTTATTATTTCTGCAGATTCAGATATTCTTTTAATTTTCTCAACCTTGACACCAAATTCTTCCCAAGCTGTGTGAGAAACACCGTCATACATTACAGTAGTTGCATCTTCACTTAGGGTTAAAATAGTTAAATTATCTTTAATTTCTTTGTGTACTTCCCTAAGCAACTCTAATCCAAGAGCATTTGCTGAAACCCATAGTATTTTCATATCCAGTAATCCCTGACTATTTCAAAGGCTTCAGAATAATGGGAGCAAATATCCATTCCTCTCTTTTTTGCAAGCACCCTAAGCCCTTCACCGCTTCTTGGGTGCGGGTATTCTTTTACTTCAGACTTGTATTTATAAAACATTTCAATTTTTGTGTCAATAAAGTCTCCAATATCAACATACATGTTGGGTGAAAAGGAATTATCACCCCACTCTGTAGAAGAAACTGTCTCAAAGCAAAATACTTTGATTTTCTTTTTAATTGGTCTTGTATTAACCATAACCGACTCATAGACAATTTGATGATCTATGTTGACATCGCCCTTGTGATGTGTATATATTATATCCGGATCTGATTCTTCTATTATTTCACCGATTTTACCGTTAAATGCTATTGATGGAATAACGTTAAGAGCAACAGATGGAAAATTTGCAAAATACCGCTTTTCTGTCCCGAGCATCTTATCAACCTCGGCAGATTGGTCAATTTTTTTCTCTACATATTCTGCTGTCCACGCAGATTCGTGAGGAGATGTTGCTATACAGATATCAATAGCATCTCCAGAATGCTTATGCTTGAGCAGGGTCCCGCCGCAACCTAATATCTCGTCATCTAAGTGTGCAGCAATTACTAAAACTTTTTTCACACATTCTCCTGTAGAGAGTCAACTATCTTGCTAGAAGACTTGATATCATTTGTTGTATACTCAGCAATTTCTCTGTTCTTATTTCTTCTTCCAATCTTTACAATCTGATCAGCATCTAGGAAAAAAGGAGCTTCGTAATATGCGCAGGAACTATTTGTTATAAATCTATTACAGTTTGCAAGCAAGTCAATAAAATATTCTTTTTTTAAACTATTCATCACATGAATATTATCATTTGATCCCAAGCTTTCCCAGGTGTCGTATAATATTTCAAAATTCTTATCTTTGTTGCCCTTTACTATAACAGTCTCTATTTTTCTGTCTATTTTGCTGCATACTTCTTCTGCATCTCTAGATGTTTCGATTTCTGAAAGTGACTGAGGGTGTATTAAAACTAGATCATATATCTTTGTGCTATTTCTAACAACATTTTTGATGTCTATGTCGCTTAGTGTTGGATTGGGAAAGTATTCACTCTTGCTAGGTAAGTTCAAAGCACTTCTAATCTCTTCGCTTTTTTCTTTACTTCTTGGTGTAAAGCAAATTTGTCTATTTGATAGTATGGTAATTAAGTGTCTAAAGTAGTCATCAACTAGCGATATTTCTTCACTTAGATCTCCGGCTGCTAGTTGAATTAGATTAATATCTTTTACAAACATAGCTAGCGATGCAAACATTATCTCTCTTCTATCACCTATTACTATTCCAGAATGTATCTCCGGTATTTTCTCTAGCTGGTTAAAAACATAATCATATACCTTAGAAAGATTCTTATCTTCATCAATATCTTTGACAACAAATGACAAATCAACATATAGATTTTTTAAACCCCTTCTATCAAGCTCAGTCTTAATAGGGTCTAGTATTGATTTTTCTGCTCTGTTTGCGTAGTATATTACAATCATATAACAGCCTTAGTAGATTATTATACCAAGCATTTACCTGTTTTTACTAAGCCATTCTAAAATTAATTGATCTATTTCAGAATCTTTCATAAAAGACTCATTTTCTTCAAATTTCTCAAGCTGCTTCTCTCTAGTTACTATCATGTATTTTCCCATTTCTCGCAAGTACTCTTTTTCATGACTCGTATATAGAAGCTCTTCAAACTTCTCTCCCTCATTAAGCCCTGTTATTTTAAATTTAGGTGGGTTAATATGGTTGGCTCTGCCTGGCTGATCCATGTTCATCGCATACATTCTTTCTGCAATTCTTTTTATTTTTGCTTTTTTCATCTTCAAGATAAAGATAGGAGTATGAAATTTTCCTTTAGATATCTGTATACAATCTATTACTAAGTCGCAAGCCTCAGAAGTTGATATAAAATATCTAGATATTTCTTCATCTGTTAGTGTAAGCTGCTCGCTAGCTAGTATCTGTCTATAAAAAGTCTCTATAACTGAACCTGCGCTTCCAAAAACATTTCCAAACCTTACAACAGTAAATTTGGTATTATCTTTGCCGTCTCGCTCCGGGGCATTCATAAATAGCTTTTCTGCAAGAAGCTTTGTGGTTCCCATAACAGAAGTAGGGTTTACAGCCTTGTCAGTAGAAATCAAAACGCCGTGGTCAACATTATACTTTCTACATGCATCAACAATATTTTGTGTACCAATAACATTTGTCTTGTATGCTTCATCTGGATTAAATTCACAAAATCTAACATGCTTAAGGGCAGCAGCGTGTATAACAATATCTGCACTGCTAATTGATCTCTCAAGCCGCTCCCTATCTCTAACATCACCAATTAAATATCTCACCCTAGGGTCTTCGTTGAATTCTTGAGAAAGTCTGTACAAAGAGTATTCTGAATTATCATAGCAGCTAAGCCTTGAAATATCTTTCTCAAGGAGTTTTTCGCAAATTTGTGAGCCTATTGTGCCACCTGCGCCGGTGACTAGAACGCTCTTGTCTTTAAAAATATTAATGATGTCTTTTGTCATAGTGATCTTTTTATAATTTTGCAAACTCGCTCTATTTGCTTTTCTGATATTTGGGTTGATGAAGGTAAAATTAGACTGGTATCAAATATTTTAGAAGAAATATTCATTGGGCTAAGCTTGTATTGGCTTCTTATCCAATCGACTGAAGATGCTGGTTTAAATATTAACTTAGATTCTATGCTATTTTCAATTAAATTTCTATGAATTTTATCTCTAGTTGCTTTGTCGCTTAGTTTTGCAACAACAATCCATTCATTTGAAACGGAATTACAATCTACTCTCTGGTATGTTATATCTTGATCAGAGAGTAGATTGTGATAAGTTGATTTAATTTTCTTCTTTGCTTCTAGTATTTTTTCTATTCTAGCTATTTGTGACATTAAAAGTGCTGCATTTATACTTCCCATCCTATAGTTGTATCCTACATTAAAATAGTCATACCCTGGCCCTTTTTTGTTTTGATTGCATAGAGTCTCACACTCTCTAATTGTTTTACTTTCTGCAGAAAATATGGCTCCGCCTCCACAAGAAGTTACTATCTTATTTAAATTAAAGCTTGTACATGAAATATCACCTTGATGAAATACAGAAGCACCCTTGTATGTTGATCCAAGAGACTCAGCAGCATCTTGTATTAAATGTAAACCATATTTCCTAGACATGTTTTTAATTTTATCATAGTTGCATGGATTTCCAAATAAATCAACAGTGATAATTGCTTTTGTTTTTTTATTTATTTTTGATTCTATTTTTGAGTAATCTATACACCAAGTCTCTGGGTCAGAATCAATAAAAACAGGCTCAGCTCCTACATATTTTATAGCATTCCATGTTGCAGCAAAAGTAAGATCTGGACATATTACCTCATCACCAGGTCCGATATTTAATGATAAAAGGGCAATGTGAATAGCAGCAGTCCCAGAAGAAGTCAAGAGACAGTTTATCCCGTATGTTTTAGCCAATCTATCTTGAGCATTTTTAATATGAGAAGGATTTGCAATTCCTGTCCTAACACATTCTTGAAAAGAATTTACCTCTTCTTTTGTAATGTAAGGCTCATAATTAAAGATCATCTATTTTAACTTTTCCACTATAGATTAAATTTTCTAAAAATCCATCTCTTGTACTAGAGTTGCTTCCTCCTGGAACATCAGCGGTTTGGGGCGGTATGCTAAACTTTAAAGGTGACCAGGGCCAGGCTATATCAGCACTTGTGCCTAGATATAGACTTTTTTGATTAGGTTGACATGTATTGGGTATTTCATATATTTTATGGCTATACATTCTAAGATTTTCTCCCGACTGATGGCCTTCCTTGGTGCTGAAATATCTTTGAGGATCCCAGGGCGGATTTGTCAACTCAGCAAAAATTACAAGCTGGCAGACTCTCATCATCTCATGTAATGCTTTTTGCTTCTTTTCTCCGGCAGGAAGACACTGTATAAATGCATCAGAAAAACCTATTAAAAATTCATTATCTTCGAAGCTTTCAAGAAAGTCTGTATTAAAGATATCTGCTCTAGCAAAATTTCCTTTTTCTCCGAAGTATTCTCTATTTTTATCAATTACTTCTTGATTAACATCTATTCCATAAAATTGACAATCTGGAAACTGTTTTTGAAAAACTCTTAGATTTCTAGCAAGATTACAACCAAATTCAATTATTTTTGAACCCTTGGGAACATCGCCTCCGGTAATAAATTTGCAAAAATTTACTGCTTCATGGCTCCCTATTATCTTTTTCCCATCACTCAGGTATATACTTTCATGTGTTTTTCCCGACTCACCTCTGTGAGTATCTGTAAAGAGTCCGGCTTCCCACCCATTTGATCCTTCATGGGACTGAAGAATATCAAGATCTTCTCTTGATGTCACCTTGTACTTACCAGAAACAACATCAGAGTACTTTATCGTTTCTCCTTGGTGATTTTTAAATGTGAAATCACTTATATCTTGATCTCTCATTTAGCAATTATCTCCAAACCTTTTTTGAATTATTTTTCTTAGATCAAGTTCTTCTTGATATGTTTCTGCCTGGCTATCTTTTCCTAATAGCGAAAATTCTTCACAGAACCTTCTAATTTCTAAAAGCTCTGAGGGTATTATACTCATGTGGTTGTCGGGACCTGGAATATTTCTGTCAGTTGTAAAGTGTTTCTCTATCCAGGTTGCCCCCATAGTCACTGCAACCTTGGGAAATGTTGTACCTAGACTATGATCACTAATTCCAAATTCTCCTATTTCCCCTACACAATTGCCAATTGAAACTAATCTATCAAGGCTTATCTTTTCTAGAGGCGTAGGATACATAGATACACAGTGAAGAAGTGCATATTCCTGATTTTTAGAATCTAGTTGGTCTCTAAGCAACATTATTTCATCAATAGTTGTCATCCCGGTAGAAACTACAAGTCGACCGAAGTTGGAAGATAATTCATCAATCATTGTCTTGCTTGTTGAATCGCAGCTAGCAACTTTTATATCGCTAATCCCTAGGCTGGATAGAAATTCAACCCTCTCTCTGTCAAAGCAAGTTGTAAGAAACTTTACTCCTGCAGCATTACACTCCTCGATAAGTTCATAATGATTTTCATTTGTTAGCTGGGCATTATTATAAAAATCTCTCTTATTTTTAAACTGAAAGAACGGTTCGTTATCATCCCATGGTCCGGCTCCTATCTTAGCTGCTTGCCAAGATTGAAACTTTGCATAATCAGCTCCGTTCTCCGCTGCAGCTCTAATCATCTCTTTGGCAAGAGACATGTCTCCGTTGTGATTGGCACCTATCTCTGCAATAATTTTTACTGTCATTTTTTCTCCATTATCCTAGTCCACTCCATGTGGCGCAATTGTGTGTCCAGTGATGTATACAAGACTGGTTTGGGTCGTATATAGAGTGAAAACCTATTTCACTCATTCTAGAAGCCCATTCTCTATCTTCTTTTCCAGAAATCTTTTCACAAAAGTTGTGATCTCTCCATGCATCAAGACTTATAAATGAAAATGCATTATGAAAGAAAAGCGTATTTTCTCTATCATTTTCAATTAAATTTTTTATCGGCTCTCTGGTATGAGTGGAAAAATTTTCCCATACATACTTTGATTTTAGTTTTCTGCCCTTGTAGACAGGAATCTGCCTGCCTATAATACCAAAGCATTTTTTATCTAACATGTGATTATTTAAAGATTTTATATCTGTATCTTTAATCTGACAGTGAGCCGATGTAATGCATGCATATTTTGAATTTTCACTAGCAGATAATAGACCCATATTTAAGGCCTTGCCCGGGGTATATTCCATCTTTGGAATTGTAAGAACTTTTAAGTTACAATCTTTAAACATCTTTACTATTTGCAATGTTTCATCTGTTGACTCATTATCAATTATTATAATATCTGATTCTTCTCTGCCAAAGTTATTTAATATAGACTGTATACAGTGACCTATCCATCGTTCTTCATTTTTTGTTCTAACGATAAATGAAATCATTTTTAGATATCCATAGCATAATATATTTTACTACAAGATTCCCTAAAAATACAAGTATCGACAATACTTTTTTTAAAGTTTTTTGATTGAAAGTGTTCGCATACCTCTTCAAGTGACTGAATTTTGATCTTGTCTAGCAAATAGTTGCTTCTTTTCTTTCCTAATTCTGTAGGGTTTATTTGTATGCTCTTTGTCGGTTTTTCTAGAACTAGGGCATGAGCTAGCATTATGGTAGTCATACCTACAATTTTTTCACTGATATTTAATATCTGATTATTGCTAATGTTTTTTAAATTATTAGATATTAATATTTTATCTTTACCAAATCTAGATACAGTGTCTTCAATGTCATTAATTTCAGTTCTTGGATGGCATTTTATTAAAAGAGTGTGCTCTTTCTTAAAATTATAAAAAGCCCTGCATACAAGATCTACAACTTCTGTATCGCAATATCCTATCTCTATTTTTCTTGACTGCGGAACTGGATCGAGATACAGGGTAAAAAGATCACCTCTAATGTTGTGAATTAACTTTGTATTTTCACACTCTTGATATGTTATTTTTTTATTGAAAGTGTTCTCTAGGTCAGGATGGCCTGATACTATAATATTTTCTGATTTAATTCCTCCGCTTTGAAGATTTTTTTTCATAAAATTGTCTATGCAAAATATCTTGTCTGGCAATATGAGCTGGTTTGTATCTAGATCGTAGAAATTTTTATAGCTATTGTGCCAATGATCCAGTAGGAAGAAAACTCTTGCGTTTGTACTTTTTAGAAACTTAATGGTTTCAATATTTCTTTCATAGCAATCTACCGGGATACCACATAAAAATGTATCTCCTTCTTTTATCTTTAGATCTATCAGATTTTCATACTCATAAATATGTCTATAGTTAACTCTTCTTTCTTTTAAAAAGTTTCCAAAAGCGTGCTGCTGAGATCTTGTCCCGTGCGTAGGCCCAAACAGATAGAGCACTATTCTATTTCCGAAATGTTAGAAAAAACTTTATTACAAGCAGCAGCTATTAGATCAATATCTTTATTGTTTAAATCAACGTGCTCAACATGAAAAGTTATCATTGAATTTTTCTCTATTTTCTCTACAGTTGGACATGTTCCTTCTTCGTAAGAGACGCTGCCTTTGTATAGTGGGCATGCAAACGGGCAACCCTTGTCTCCGTATGCAATTCTATTTTGAAACATAGAAAGTAGATAGAGCGGTTTTTGAAAACCATCTCTGACTGGAAATCCCTCAGCGCAGAGTGCTTCTACTATTTTTTCTCTACTTGGCATGCCTTCTTTTCTTTTGTATTTCATAGCATAGAGATAGTAAACATGTGTGCAATTATCCCTTATAGCCGGGGTTTCTATGTATTCTTCGAAAGGTTTTAGCCTATCCGTTAGATAGTTCATGGTTTCAACTCTTTTATCAACTAAGCCTTGTAGTTTTTTAAGTTGTTCGATTCCAATTGCTGCTTCAATTTCACCCATTCTAAAATTGAAGCCAAAGGTATTTACTAGATTTTTTATACCTCTGGAGTCTGCTGTAACCTCCCCGTGATTTCTAATTAGCCTTAACCTCTCTCCAAGCTCTGGGGAATTTGTTATGGCAATTCCACCCTCACCTGTCTGAATGTGCTTGTGTTTATTTAGGCTAAAGACTCCAATGTCTCCGTATGTTCCAGCGTACTTCCCATTTAGCATGGCAGTGGGTGCTTGACATGCATCTTCTATGACTTTTAAATTGTATTCTTTTGCTATTTTTATTATCTCATCAAGCCTTGCGGGATGACCCATTATGCTTGGGATTAATATAGCTCTTGTGTTATGAGTTATTTTTTCAATAATTGACTCAGGCGTCATATTAAATGTTTCATCATCTATGTCAGCAAATACAGGAATCGCATTGTAACTAATTATAGATGTTGCAGTTGCTGCCATTGTATAGGGGGAAACTATTACCTCATCTCCGGGCCCAATTTGACATGCACCGATGGCTGCACACAGAGCTGATGTTGCTGAGTTGAAAGTTATGGTATCTTTTACTTTAAAAAAACTAGACCAGTTGTTTTCAAACTTTCTTACATTTTCTCCGCCATAAAATTTCTCATGCCACTTTCCTAAAAAATCAGAAAGTGTGCCAGTTTCAACAACTCTTTTTGCTGCTTCGACTTCCTCTGACTCAATTGAAATATACTTTTTAAAGCTATAATCTATAGTTGGATTTCCTCCTCTTAGGGCTAGCTTATCTTTAGACATCTATGCACCCTCTTTATAAATCTGCTTACAGTTTTCATTTATTTTCTTTATCTCTGGATTTTCAGATATAAATTTTAGAACATCGTCAAGAGAGAAATCAGGTTTATCGGGATAGAGATTTTTATATATTTTTCTTGTAACCTCTAGATCTTCTGGGTAGTCAAGTGTTAATCTTAGTTTTGGAAACATGTGCTCCTTTTTTGAAAGAACGTTTCTAAGATTGTATCTTTTAGATTTATTTCTACAAATAAAGGTAGTTACATGCTCTCTGTCTTTTTGGTTATCTGATTCTCTTTCACATTCTTCTAGAAGTGAAAGGCTAAAAACCTGAGACCTTATACCTATTGGATGAGATCTAACTAGTGTATTACTAACGTAGTCTGCATCAGATGAAATAAAAGCTTCTATTGTCTCATCTATGACTTCCGGGTCGGCGAAGGGTGAATCTCCGGTTATTTCTACAACTACGTCAGTTCTAGTAAATCTGTGGCACATGACAAGCCTGCTAAGAACGTCTTCTTCACTTCCTCTATAAAAAGATATATTATGATTACGGCAAAATTCTACTATTTTATCATCATCCTGACTAGTAGATGTTGCTATCACTATTTGATCTATTTTCTTTGATCTTTTGACTCTTTCTACGATGTGGAGCAGCACGGGTTTTCCGCATATTTCCTCCAAAACCTTGCCTGGAAGTCTACTAGATTTCATTCTAGCCTCAATTGAGCAAACTATTTTCATTATTTATTATACCAATTCTAGCTCAGAAAGTTCAATCTGCTTGCCGGTCGCATGAGATATTAAGCATGTATGAGCTGCAAGAAGGGAAGAGAGGGCTGTATCTCCGTCACAGAGGATCTTTCTATTTTTTTCTAAGGCACCTATAATATTCTCTAGTGCTGCCTCATAGTGACCTATTCTACCTTGCCCGATATTAATGTCTTCTGGTGTAAGTACTTGAAATTCTGAATTATATTTGCTATCGGAGACTGTTTCTATAATAATTTTATAACCGTTGTCTGTTGAAATACGCCCTTTTTCACCTAATATTTCAACTTCAAATATTCTAAATCTATTGTAATCAGACCCTATTAGAAAAAAATCTTCACCATTACATGTTTTCCCAACAATGTTAAGAGAAGGATCTTTTTGATCTTGAGTCGGATTTCCAATGCATCTTACATGTTTTATATCTCCTGATATCATTCTTATGAAATCAAAAATATGAGAACCCGTATTTAGAATTCCCTTATTGTATTTTACAACTATGTTTTGAATATTTCCAATATATCCTTTTCTAACCAGTTCTGCAATTTTTATATGAAAATTATCCCATCTTCTAAAGTGATTTACTGCTAGCACTATGTTATTTTCAGAGCAAACTCTGACTATTGATTTTGCCTCTATTATGTCGCTAGAGAGAGGCTTTTCACAAAAAATAGCTTTTACATTATTGTGTGCTGCTTTTTTTACTATGTCGACCCGATCACTTGGCGGTGAACATATGCTTAGAATATCAATTTTATTTTTCTCAAACATTGAATCAATACTTTTAAAGCACTCTATTTTTGGATGACTTTTTTTTACTAGTGATAGCTGTTCCAAGCTTGTATCAACAGCATGTATTTTAGAAACTTTTTTGGAATTTTTATAGGCTCCGATATGAGAAAATACTTCTCTTCTTTTTGGATCTAGATCATATGAAAAGCCTGCTCTTCCACAACCTATGACAGCTACAGAATATTTTTTATCCATTTTATGCTTTATTTTCCTTCTCAATAAAATCAACTATTAGTTTTGATGAATTTACATTCATCATGTGACTTGAAATAGATTTTTCAAAATCTTTATCAAAATTAGAATAAGAAATAGCTTCTACTGCAGATTTAAATGAATTAAAGTCACATTCGGGAGAAAGAGTTTTGCAATAGTCATAATCATAAAAAAACGGAAGAGTTTTAATTTTTTCATGAGGTTTTATTGGAAAGTTTATTAAAGGTGTCTTTGTCATAACACACTCTTTTACTGTTGTTGATCCAAAGTTAATAGCAAAATCAGAAGCGCAAAGAAGCTCTAGTGTGGTAGGGGGAAACCACGAAAGATCTTCAAAGTAATATTTTATCTGCTCTAGCCCGAGAAGTCTATCTTTTTGTCTATTTTTAATCAAAACATTATACCCAAGCCTGTCCAGAAAATTTACAACTTTATTTAAGTCTATCTTATCTAGATCTCTAGGCTTGGGGAAAATTAAAAGAACATTTTTACTTTCTGGTAAGCTATATTTTTCTATTACTAGTTTTCTATCTATTTTTATATCGTATTTTGGACACCCTAGATATAAATTTTTATCAGAAATGCAATTGTGAAATTCAGCAAAAAACTTACTTGGAAAAATTATATGATCAAAATAGTTCAAATGATATTTGTGGTATCTATTGGAATTTTCAATATCATTAAAAAAATCATTTTGATATGTTAGAGATATTTTTTTATCTTTAAAATTATCATCTTGGCAACCTAATCCGGAATCCTCGCAGTATATTGTGTGACCTGTGGCGCTGCTAGCTTCTGATATATCCTTGGTTAATATATTATATTGAGATATTATTCTTGACAAATCTTCTATGTGTCTACTTGGACAATTATATTTTTCACAATAATCGATATAAAAAGTCGATTTTATTTTTCTTTTATTACACTCTTCAACTATTGGTATAAAATACTTTAGAGAGGTCATCTCTCTAAATATAAAATTTATCATCCGATATAACCAGGCCGTCCAAGATCTCTTCCTCTTCGTAAAACTTCAAGAAGAATGTGATTTTCTTTTGGAAGCTGCCAATCGTGATGTTTAAAAAAATCTTCTCTGCCGCCATCTAATTTAACATCTTGACCGGAGCCTATAGTAAGAACTTCTTTTTCCACATAGAATGGCATTTTACCAATCTGGTCTTCACAGTTTTCATCGGCAAAGGGCTTAAAAGATGCAACGATTTTTTTCATAAGCTCTCTTGAGAATATAGTTCCATTCCAGCTGCAAAAATTTCTATAATTTGAAAAAACATGAAGGTTATTTTGAATAGATATCTTCTCTTCTAAGAATGCCTCAGAGCTACAATCTTCTTTTCCGCTGTCACCCGTTTTCCACTTATTCATCCCTGGATAGTCATATCCCATTGAAAGATGTACAACCTTATCAGAATTATCTTTCAAAATTTTTGCAATATCATCTAGAAGAAGAGGGTGCATAAGCTTGGTATCTTCTTCTATTACTACAGCATATTCACAATCAGTCTTTAAAAACTCACAAAATAAATTATACCCTGCCATTACATGGCCTACTCGAGGAGATGATTTTTTCAAAACAAGTTTGCAATTTTCCACGGAATCAGAATCCCTATAGATTGACTCTATTTCTGATAGGTTTCCAGAGTAACCATCTCTCTTATAATCACAAAGTTGAACTACATGAGTAAATTTGTAATCTTTATTTTTCTCAAACAGGTTTTCTCTGAGAGATATTGATGATTGCTCAACACAATCTCTATCAACTATGGCAGGTGTTAGTACGCAAAAAGAATTCATAGGATACTCCTCTATTTTTTATTATAACATCTTTTATTCATGTGTTCTTTAAAATAAAAAGAACATGGCGATAACCGTAGCCCTTTCTCTCCTCTAGCTCATGAAAAGGAGTTATTTTAGTGATTTCGTCGGCGAATCCGTAAGAGCCTAGTAGCTCCCACCCGGAAAACAATAGAGGAAGTCTTACATCTCCGTAAACTCTGTGGGCATTCCAGTCTATCCTATCTTCTCCGCACGGGACAGCAAGATAGAGCAGACCTCCTTTTTTTATGGTGTTTTTCATATTTTCCATAGCTTTTATATCACCATTAGGATCTAGAGGGTCGCCATATTTTCCTAGACCGTCATGCTCAAAAGAAGAAATAGATATTCCGGCATCAAATTTAACCCTATTATCTACAGGTACATCATAATATTCTTTAACTGTATGGGTCTTTATTCTTTCATCATGACAATAAATTTTAGTATATTCAATTGTATTTGGTGTGGCTCCGTAGAAAATGGCATAAGCTTCACACACTGGGTGCGTAGATCCCATGATAGCTACATTTTGGTCTTTTATTGGAAATTTCTCAAAAGCACTGTGTAGACATTTGGCCATATCACCGTAATACTTTATACTTTTATCTCTAACTTGTTCAATAAGCTCATCTACTTCATTTTTTTTAAAAGATATTAATTTTTCAGTATTGGCTCTAAACGGATCTTCTTCAGTAAAGTCTACAAGTCTATCTTCTAGGGATGTTTCTTGAAGAGTTCCGTAGCCCATCTGTTGATCACAATACCACCATCTTATTTTCACTCTACCTTGCATAGTGTACCCATCAAGAAGACTAATAGGTATTTGCATGGGCGGAGCTTTATAAATCGAATAGTGGTTTGAATTTTGATCATTTTGAACATAATTAACCGGCTGGATTCCCATTTCGCCATACCACTGTGCGTTTAAATTTGTTTCACTTTTTGGGACATCTTCAAGAAATATTTGATTCTCGAAATGTGTTTCAGAAGTATTTTCTTTATTTTTTTTCATTTATTATATGTTAAGCCTCTAAAAATCTATCCATCTGATATTCTATCATCTCATCCAGCATAGTCTCAAAAGTATAGTTATGGTTCCAGCCGAGGTCTTTTTTTGCTTTAGAGCAGTCACCCTTTAGGCTTCTAAGCTCTTCAGGTCTCATATACTTCTTATCTATCTTTATATACTTTTTGTAATCTAGATCTAGCTTGGAAAAAACATATTCAACTAAATCCCTAACAGTATGAGAAATACCTGTTGAGCAAACAAAATCTTCAGGCTCATCCTGCTGGAGCATTAGCCACATAGCTTCTACGTAATCTTTTGCATGCCCCCAGTCTCTACTGGCATCCATATTCCCTAAAGATAGAGAGTCTGATATTCCTAGCTTAATTTTCACAGCTTCTTTTACAACCTTGTTTGTAACAAAATTGGATCCTCTTCGAGGTGACTCGTGATTAAAAAGTATTCCGTTTGAGATAAATAATCCATAAGAGTTTCTATAGTTTCTGCAAATATTGTAAGCATAAACCTTTGCACACCCATATGGAGAAACTGGGCTCATGGGTGTCGACTCTCTCTGGAAGCCATCTTCATCTATATTGTTTCCGAACATTTCAGAAGAGCTAGCCTGATATAGTTTTATTTCTGGATCTAGGCATCTTATCACCTCTAGCAAGTTTAAAGTTCCCATTGCTATAACATCAGTTGTATAAACAGGTTGATCAAAACTAATTCTAACATGAGACTGGGCCGCTAGATTGTAAATCTCTGATGGTTTTGACTCAGAGACTATTCTCATTAAAGATGTCATGTCTGTCATATCTGCATATCTTAGATTTATTTTATCATATACATTCTTTAGGCGGGAGGTTTGATTTTCTGAGACTGAGTTTCTCTTTACAGTTCCCCAGACCTCATAGCCTTTTTCTATTAATAGTTCAGACAAGTATGACCCATCTTGCCCATTTATTCCGGTGATTAAAGCAACTTTTTTACTCATTTTATATCCTTATTTTCTTGCATTTTGATAATTTTTCTCAAACCACTCAACTGTCTCTAGTATTCCATCTTCCAGAGGTGTAAAAGAAAAATCAGGAAATAGCTCTTTTAACTTTTTATTATTGCTTGGTTTTCTTAGTTGCCCATCAGGCTTGTCAAATAGCCACTTTATTTTTCCACTATAGCTCATCGCTCTTCTTATAATGTCAACCACTTGATTAATACTAACTTCTTCTGAAGTTGAAACTATTATCGGGTCTTCACCATCGTATTCTTCTAAAATTTTACTAGAAAGAGTAGCAACATCTCTAGAAAATATAAACTCTCTCAACGGCTGACCAGTTCCCCAGATTTCAAAAGGTACGCCTGTCTCTCTGGCAATGTAGCATTTGTGAATTAGGCTTGGTATAACATGACCATTTTCTAAATTAAAATTATCATTCGGGCCGTAGACATTTGTCGGAATTATTGATGTATAATTTAATCCATACTGCTCTCTATATGCTCTTATTTGAACATCAACCATTCTTTTTGCATATGCATATGGGTAGTTTGAGCTATGCGGCTCTCCAAGATGTATTTTTGATTCATCTATGGGATATTCAACGTCTTCTGGAAAGACACATGTAGATAGAAATGCGACTAGTTTTTTAACATTGTACTTTCTAGCACACTCAATCACGTTTGTATTGATCATTATATTGTCATAAAAAAACTCGCCTTTGTTTGCCATATTGGCGCCGAGCCCGCCGACCCTGGCAGCACAGTGAATAACAGCTTCTGGCCTAGTTTCAGAAAATATTTTCTCTGTACTTTCCCTGTCTCTCAGATCATATTTGCTAGATATTTTAACATCAAAATAATCAGATTCAATTGCACTTCCAATTAATCCAGTACCTCCAGTAATAAGTTTTTTCAATTTATTTTTTCACCCAGTAACATAATATAGAGCTGAGGAGAGTCTTCCCAAAGCGCAAGTAAATTATACCCAATATTAAACAAATGTTTTACATCAGAAAGATCTGTCACTTCTGGAACTTCTTCAAATATTGATTTTTTAACATCTTCATATCCGAATTTTTTTACTCTTTTAGAAAACTCTTTAAAATTTTTGTCTTCTAGGAATGAATCATGCCAGACTGTGGACCATAAAAAATTATCATCAAAGTAAGCAAATTCATGAGAACCATTTTTTACCCAACCTATTTTAAAATCATCAAATCGCCAGTGATCACCCAGACCCCAGTCTACAAATATTAAACCATCAGAATTAAGAGCTTTATGACATTTTTTAAAAAAATCTAGCGGATTTTTGCTAAAATACGGACATCTTGTACATACTATTAAATCATAGCCATCTCCAATATTCCAGTTTTTATCATTTATATTCCACCCATTTAATGAAATATCAAAAAAGTATCTAACGTTTGCGTCTATTGAATCTGTAAAGGGATTGGAGCATGAGAAACCTAAAAAACAAACTCTTTCATATTTTTTTTTTGGTAAAACGTTTGAATATGAAGAAAATACTACCGGATCAGATCTTCCCATTATATCATTCCTTCCATAAAGCAGTATTTTAATTCTTTTTTTGCAGATAGTAGAAAATTAACTAATTCTTGTGATTTTTCTTTAGAAAGAAAATTTCTATCCCACTCACATGCATGGTAAACTATCTCTGTTTTTTCTTCTATTTTCAAAGGATAGATGGGAGGTCCGCAAGTAGAATAGACTACATCGTCTCTTTTTTCTTCTTCTCCCTGATATACATCTTTATACATCTTTTCCGGAGAAAGGCAGAGTATCTGAAATCCTGCATCTCTTGCTGCCCTTATTGCTTCGGGTGACATTCGGTAAGCTGGCGGTCTGAATATTGGCTTAAAAATATCCTCTAGTTTTGCCATTTTTGTAATCCATGCCATTTCACTAATTTTCTTTAAAGTTTCTTGATAGCTTAGACTTTTAAATTCATCATTATTTGTTTCTCCGGGTATTCCATGAAGCACACCATGGTAGCATATTTCAAAACTATCTTTAGGCAGATCTCTTATTTTTTGACAAAAATCTGGAAAAAGATCAATTCTAAGCGGCTGATCACACATAGAAACTGGAGGTGCGGGCATTGTTCTGTAATATGCCATTGGAACAAATAGGGTAAATTTTACTTCTGGTATTTTTTCTAGTATTTCATAACACCTATCCACAACTGCCATTGAAGATGCCGGGTGTGGGCAAATATCGTCAATACTAATGTTTATTTTATTCGACATATTATCTCCATATAATCTCTAATTGTCTGGTCTATGTCTTCTTCATATTCCATACAGATAGACTTATATTTATTGAAATTTCTAATTACATTTGAAAAAGCTTCCGGGATCTCGCTGGTGTTAGAAAATCCTGCGCCATATTTTGAAGCATACTCTGGTATGCTTCCGCCGCCTGTGTGAAAAACAACAGGAAGTCCTGCAGCGATTCCCTCAAGAACATGATTTGCGCCTGCTTCTTCTAGCGAAGCAGTGAAATAGATATCATAATTCGGAAGATGATTAGATAAAAAATTAACATCTTTTGGATTTATTACCTTAATCCCGTTAGATTTAAAATTTTCAGGGGTTCTACCGATATATGTAAATTCTATTTCTATTTGTTCTTTCTTTAGTATGCTAACAACTTCACTATAAATATCAAACCCTTTTTTTGGATTGGTAGACCAGTGGTGTGTTACGACTTTTAATATATCTCCAGGACTTTCATATTTTTTTTTATTTTTATGAAAACTTCTCAATGGTCTATTCCTTACTATGGAAAAGTTTTCCCCTTGATAGTCTATGTAGTTTTTTGCCCAATTGCTTGGAAATATTAGAAAATCAGAGTAATTAGCAGTAGATTTTACAAGACTAGTAAGATCGGGTTTACCATGTGTTCCCACATCACCTATTCTTTGGATTATTTTAGTATCTTTTTTCTTTTCTACATAGTCTAAAAAGTCTCTATACCATACTCCCTTAGAGTTCGGTCTTGGGTCAAAGCAAAAAATTAAATCTATATCATTGTCGTCTAAATCAAATACAACATTATTATTATTTTCTATCAAAACGTCTACTAATCGAGACACAGTTTTATTTCCGCCGCCCCACGGCCCAGAAACTGGTTCTCTATTTATGTAGACTTTCATATTTTCTTTTTTGAAATTAGTTTTCCTATGTCATAGAAATATAAATAATCTATATTCGTTCTTAAATAGCATTCAATTGCATGAGACGGTGTCTCACATATTGGTTCTCTGTCATTAAAGCTCGTATTTAAGAGAATTGGAACACCTGATTTTTCTTTCCATTTTGAAATAATTCCATGATACCATTCATTATCATTCTTGGAGACAGTTTGTAGTCTGGCCGATCCATCAATATGAACAACAGCAGGAACTTTTTCCTTTACAGCGTCTTTAAATTTCAAAACGAAGCCCATATATGGACTATTTTGAGTATTTTCAAACCATTCTTCAGCATCTTCTACGAGTATGCTTGGCGCAAACGGTCTATACCATTGTCTGTGCTTGACTTTCTCGTTAATAGTATCTTTCATCTTAGGATCTCTCGGGTCTGCAAGTATGCTTCTATTTCCTAGCGCTCTCCTTCCAGACTCTGACCCGCCTCCGAAGACTGCGATAATGTTTCCATTATCAAGTAAATCAACAACTTCGTCATCATTGCAATTTTTAATGTCTACATTTTCCTCAAAATTGGAAATAGCTGAAACTATATCTTTTTCGGCGTAAGTTTTTCCAAGATACGGGGTAAAATTATCTGACCAGGCTATTCTATCATTATCTAGTGTCTGATGCCATACGAATTGTGCTGCTCCGATTGTTAGACCTCCGTCGTGTGGTGTGGGTGGTATGTATATGTTTTCTATTTGCGGAAACCATTCCTTTATCTTGCCCATCATGACTGAATTTAGTGAAACCCCTCCTGATATGCATAGATTCTTAAGATCTATCTTTGACAAGAGTGAGTGCAGAAGCTGCCTAAACAGAACCTCTGTTGCTGACTGTAATCCAGCAGCGAGATCAAACTTATCTTGCTCACTTCTCTCTGCTATTTGGGTCCATTTGAACAAATATGGGTGCTGAGGATCTTCTCCTTCTACTCTCGGGCCTTTGGGTTGACTAGCAGGCTTGTGAGAAGCCATCTGATTATCAACCGTTAGCATTCTTAAAAAATCTTCATGAAACCTTTCTGGATTTCCAAGAGCTGCCATGGCCATGACAGAACCAGCCTGGTGTCCGTAAGGCCACCCAGACTGTAGTCCGAAAACATATCTGGTAGTTCTTGTCCATATTCCTCCAAAGTTGATTGTTCTCATTGGAAATATAGCGAGATTTTCTATTTTATTTCCCTTTCCTTCCCAGACTGTACATGCAGTAGTCATGTTATTTGATTCCACACCCCCGCCGTCTACTGTTAAGATAAGAGCTTCATCTAGATTACTGGAGAAAAATGCATTTGCAGCATGTGCCTGGTGGTGGCCGACTACATGTATTTTTCCTCCATTTTTTTTGATCACATCAAGAGCTTTGTGATATGACTCTTCATAGTTTGTCATTTTAGAGACTGGATAGCAAGTTGCAAGATGTGTTATACTTTCAAAATCTTTATAATTTTCCATTAAAAATTTTAATGAATCACCTGCTGGTTCTTTTTCTCTTATAAATCTCTCATATTCATCATGAACTACTGGTTTTCCATCTTCAAGTATTCCGTAAGAGCAGTCGTGACCTGACCAGATTCCTGCTATTTTCATATTAATCTCCTTTTATAATTCTATAGCTATCGCTATCAAAGTGTTGTGTTGAAAATTCAAAAAGTTCTGAATCTTCTAGTGCAATCATTCTGTGCCTTAGCCCTCTGTACACATGAAAGTTTTCACCTGGATTTAAAACCAGTTCTTTTGCATTTTTTATATCGTCTTCTTCCGAGTATTTAACTATCATTTTACCAGATTGTAAGTAAAAAACTTCATCCTTTAATCTGTGGACATGCCATGAGCATTTTCCGCCCTTTTTAAAAAATAAAAGCTTACCACAGTACTCAGGTCCGTTGCATATCCATCTTTCCCATCCCCACCCCTTGTCGACGTGGTTCATATCTATCTTTATTTCTCTTGGTAAAAATCTACTAGACATGGCCATGCTCTTTATCTAATCTCTCTATATCGTGGCTAACCATTATTTTCACTATCTCTTTGAAAGAAGTCTTTGGTTTCCAACCTAACACATGATCTGCCTTGGTAAAATCTCCGACTAGTGTGTCGACCTCGGTAGGTCTCATAAATCTAGGATCTTGAACAATATATTTAGACCAATTTTTAATATTTATCATTAAAAAAGCTTCGTCTAGAAACTCTCTTATGGAATGAGGAACACCGGACGCAATAGTGTAATCATCTGGCTTATCCTGCTGCATCATAAGCCACATGGCTTCGACGTAGTCGGGTGAGTATCCCCAGTCTCTTTTGGAATCTAAGTTGCCTAGAGATATACTATTTGATATCCCGAGGTGTATCTTGGCAACTCCTTCTGATATTTTTTTAGTAACGAATTCAGAACCTCTTCTCTCTGATTCATGATTGAAGAGTATTCCAGAACAATTAAACATATTGTATGTCTCTCTATAGTTTTTTGTCATCCAATATCCGTAAAGTTTGGAAACACCATAGGGACTTCTAGGTAAAAAAGGAGAAGATTCGCTTAGTTTTAAACCAGACGACCTGCCAAACATCTCAGAAGAACTAGCCTGATAGTATTTTACGCTTTTTCCGTACTCTCTGATTGACTCAAGAAGCCTAAGAGCTCCAACGCCTGTGATGTTTGATGTTACTTCTGGGTTTCTCCAGCTCTCCCCGACAAATGATTGAGCAGCTAGATTGTATACTTCATCGGGATTGCTTTTTATTAAGCAATCTAGTAAGCTTTTCTGATCTGTTAGATCTCCTCTTATAAAAGATATTTTATTCAACAAGTGCTTTGTATTTTTCCTATCTGACCCCTCTCTCTCCATTCCATAAACATCATAATTTTTTTCTAAAAGAAGGTCGGCAAGATGGCTTCCATCCATTCCGTTTATACCAGTGATTAAAGCTACTTTTTTATTCATCTAGGACACTTTTGAAAATTTTAATATAATTTTCCCTATGTGATTTTACATCAAATTTCAAAGCTTGTTCATAGGCTAAATTAACTTGTGCCGGAGCTGGGACGAAGTCGGCAGGGATTTTATTAAAAATACAGCCAGGAGATAGAACCTTTGAAACCATTCCTACATCCGTAGATACAATCGGAACGTTCATTCCAGATGCCTCCAGAGCTGACTGGGGGCCTCCTTCATGCCTGGATGATATAACATAAAGATCGAGTGCACAGTACATCAGACGGAGTTTTTCAATATCTGCCATCTCAAAGTAAGTATAGTTTATTTTTCTATGATCTAGCCTGGAAATAACATACTGTCTTCTCCAGCCACCCAGTAGAATATGAATATCTTTATTTTTAATGCTCTCTACATAGTCACAAAATAAATCTGGCCCCTTTTCAAGCTTGGGTGTCTTTAGATCACTTCCCTCTGTATCTCTCTGAAATGAACCTATTATAAATTTTTCTTTAGGTAATTCTAATAACTCTCTAGCCTTTCCTTTATCACCAGGGAACCATTTCTCTTTATCAAACCAATATGGAACATTAAATATTGGCTTTTTAGTAAGCTGAGATATAAAACTTAGTGTCTTGTCGTTTGGAACGTGATATGCATCTACAAACTGATCTCTTATTAGAAAATCATTGAGCTTATTATTGTTAAATTTTTCAGGTACAATATGATGAACAGTGACAACTATTTTCTTTGATTTTAAAATCTCTACAGGCACTTGTCTCCAGCACCACCCAGCTAGCAGCCATACAGCATCACAATCAAATATACTCTCAGTAGAAATGTGTGAAAAGTTTTGATAAAATTCTTCTGCTATTCTATCACAAATCCAATTTTCATTAGGCTTTAAGCAAAAGACTTTCATTTCTCAAAAACCTCAGAGAAGGCAGCACAATATTCTCTAGCAGCTCTTTCTATTGATATATCAGAGATATGAGTGTTTTCTATCTTTTTAGAAAAATCAAGCTTGGGTGGATAATAAAGTCTAGTAGGAGATAAATCCCATTCTTCTTCTTGAATTATAGTAGACTTCTCACCTGCTATCTCTTTTGTCCCTCCTGAAGAAGAGCAAATAACGTGGCAACCGGCGGCCCTGGCATCTACAACAACATTGGGACAGTGATCAAGCCATGAAAGATGAACAAAATGTGATGACCTCTTGTAAATTCCAACTAGAGATTCCCAATCTAAATCACCGATATAGAATATTTTTTTACCAAGAAGGTCAAAACATTCTGAGAAATCCTCTTGCTTAGCACCTGCGCCGGCAACAAGAAAAATAGATTCTTCTGAAGCGTTCTCTAGAAAATATCTTATATTATCTTTTAATCTCTTGTGTGGTCTCCATGATGAGGCACAACACCATATATCAGAAAATTTTTCTAAAAATTCATGGGTAGAAGGTTTTATCTCTTTTATTTGAGATAAGCATGTTCCGTTTCTAATAACGCGAGATTTTTCTTTTTTTCCAAACCATTTTTCAGAAAGAAGCTTGTTAAATTCTGACTGAAATATTACAAGCTCAGCTGCATCATATGTTGCCTTTATAGGCCTGTTTAGATCTTCGAAATCTTGCTCAGAGTTGAAATATATTCCATCAAGTCTCTGGATGATTGGGGCAAACTTATAATGAGACATAATAAAGCTAAGTTGTATATCAGGTATAAATTTTTTATCAAGATGGGCCAGAACTTCACAGTTATATTGATCTAGATTAAGCTCTTTTTTTAACTTTTTAGCAAAGCCATTAGGTCCGGATCTGCTGTCAATATTAACATTGTCAAATAAAACTTTCATTTTTTATGTACTTCTCCGGTATTTTTGTCAACTATCATTGTCTTTTTATATTTTCTAAATTCAGGTCTATTAATGTCTTCCCATGCAGTGTCTCTTATCGCTTCTAGCTCCTCTGGCGGGACTTTTGTATTTTTCATATTTGCCTTCTGCCAGTGCATCCTGTCTGGATTATATTTCTTTGGAAGATTTCCATTTTTAACAGCATGATCAAAAAGGGGTGTTCCCGGGAGGGGCATTACTAAAAAGAAGTTAGAGGCATCTAGTCCATCTGACATTCGATCTTTTGCATAAGAAATTGTAGACATAATCTCTTCTTTGGACTCATCTGGATATCCTATCATAAAGTTTCCAGCCACCCTCAAGCCTGCTTTTTTACATTCTTTAATGAGATCTGTCACGTTTGATCTTTGAATATTCCACTTATTAGAAGCATACTTTTTTATTATTCTAGGGCTAGATGACTCGAAAGGTAGAACAATATCCCTGAAACCTGCAGATACAAGCGCATCAATAACCTCGGGATCTGGTTCACCGTTCTTCAGCAAGTGAACAATATTTACACCATTTACATCAAGAATATCAAATCCAAATTTGTTAATTTTATTTAAAAGCCTGATTGCTCTTTTCTTTTTTCCAAATATAGAATCATCTTCTATGAAGAGTTGCTTCACACCGAGGGACTTTAGTATTTCCATCTCTCTGATGACCCTTTCATCAGATTTTATTCTAAACTTTTTTATCGGACCTGAGTTTGAATCTTCGTTTTCTCCTGCTATATGACAAAAAGAACATGAGAATGGGCAGCCCATTGAAGTCATCATAGATGCATATCTTAGATCTTCATCTTCTGAAAAATGACCTCCGTGAGGTCTTCCAATTTTCCAGTACCTTTCGTTTGGCAGCAAGTGCCATGCAGGCATTGGCAAATCATCAAGATTCCAGAATATTTCACCTGACTTGTTTACAGATATTTTTTTATCTTTTCTCCATGCTAGGAAGGGAATTTCTGAAAAGTCATTCTCTCCTTTTTCTACTTTTCTACAGATCTTGACAATTGTACTCTCTGCCTCTGAAGTGCAAATTAAGTCAAAGCCGTTATTAAAAAATAGATCCATTCTGTGCCTAGCATTGACTCCACCTGATACTAGAAGCTTATTTGGAAATTTTTCTTTTATAAGTCTGGCAGCTCTTAGAACCATTGTTTCTTGATGAGAAAAGATTGAAGTTATCCCAATAACGTCAAAAGAAGCAACTTTTTCTAAAATTCTATCTTCTGAAACGCCCGTCCTGATCATTCCAGTTGAAAGAGGAGTCGGGTTGTAAAATACTTCTTCTAGGCTATCAGCATCGTTACCTACACATGCGTCGTATATTTCTACCTCTATGCCTGCCCTGATTAGGGCTCCTGCAAGCATAGGATATGCAAGAGATCCGTTTGGCTTGCACATTGTATCAGGCCATGTTTGCTCAGGTGGATATAGTAGTAAAACCTTCATTCTTCTCATTCTTTAAGATTGATCTTGATGCAGTATTATATCACATATTTGAATCCATTGATTATGATTCATTTTACCAGCCTTTCTATATACACTCTGCTGCTTTGAAGTTCCTCTTCCAAGGTGCATAAATATAACTTCTTTTTTTTCATTAATACATCTATCAACTCCGCAGTCAGGCCCCCAAGATCTAAACGGTTCATTTATTTGAGAATTTATTTCAGGTTCGTTGTAAGTGTTTTCAAAAACATGAATCTTTATGCTATTTTCTCTGCAGTACTTTGTTACAAAGTCAGTAGTATCATATTTCGGCAAGTCAGGTAGCATTGTAGTAGAATTTAGCACTGGTGTGCTTACAAGGTAGCCAGAGCAGTGAACAGCTTTAATTCTATCAGGGTGGGCATCGTAGCAAACCCCAACCAGATCAAAGCCATCTTCTACTTTTTTAAAAAAATCTTTAAAAAAACTAGGGCTTGTAACACAAGTGTCAGAGTGGCATACGAACGTATAGTCCTGCTTACACTCTTTTTTACCTATATCAAACGCCATTCCATGCCCATGCGAGCTCTGATAGTTTTCACCTTCAGGGTTGTTTATCCACACTACATCGTTTGCTAGTAAGAGTGTTTGATCTTTATAGGATGTGTCATTAGAATTTTCTACTATCACGTATGTAATATTAAGATCTTCTGGTTTAAACTTCTCAAAACTTTGAATCATGGACTTTATCAACCCGGGGGTATGAAAAGTAACTGTAAGTACATTTATATTTTTCATTTCATGCTCCTAACTGTTTCATCAATAGCCTCATTAAAAGAAGTCTCTACCAAGATTCCCATTTTTTTAATTTTTTCAAAACTAACAGAGTATCTAAAATCATGCCCAAGCCTGTCTGGAACAAATTCTATTGACTTGCTAAAATCTTTTTCTAATATTTTACAAACATGTGTTGCTATTTCTATATTGTTTTTCTCATTCCCGTTTGATATATTGTATATCTCACCGAGTTCTCCGTGCTCCTGAACCAGCTTAATCATCTTAACGCAGTCTTTTACATACAGCCATTCTCTGACGTTTAATCCGTTACCATATAAGGGTATCTTATTTCCGGCATTTAGCGATGATATTATTTTTGGAATAAATTTTTCCCTATGTTGCCTTGGACCGAAATTATTGCTCATTCTAACCATCATAAAATCTACACCGTAAGTGTTTGAATATGCATTAACCATATGTTCAGCAGCTGCCTTTGTGGCAGAGTATGGGTTTTTAGGAGAGAGAATATCTTTTTCCATAAATGAACCCGATTTTGCTGATCCGTACACCTCGTCTGTTGATATTTGAAAAATCTTTGTATGAGTCTCTTTACAACACTCTAATAGTGACTTAACACCAATAATATTTGATCTTATAAAATTATCACATGATTCTATTGAGTTGTCAACATGTGTTTCAGCAGCAAAGTTAAAAATCCACTCTATGTTATGAATTTTACATAAATCTATCATTTCAGCAGTTAAGCATATGTCTTTTTCATAAAAAGCAAAATTTTTATGACTATTGGCAAAGCTCATATTTTTAACGTCGGAGGCGTATGTCATAGAATCTACACCTACAACAAAGTCACCTGATCCAAGAAAGTGGTCTACTGCATGACTCCCAATAAATCCTGCACAACCTGTAACTAAAACATTCATGTTTTTATATCCTTTAGCCTGCCCATTTTTCTCTTCTTTCTCATCTCCTCAATCTCTCTGGTTGTTTCTTGATCTGGTAATTTTTGATAGCTAGTAGAGGTATATTCGATATCACTATCTTTATTTTCTAAAACATAGTAATAGGCAGCCAGAGACATTCTAGAAACATCTTCTGGACAATTTAAAGGATGGGGGTGGCCATGCCAAGCACTTTCATGTACAGAAAATATTATTGTCCTATTAAATATTGGACTAATCTTCTGTACACAATTTTCCATTTTATAGTCCCACAACTCTGTGTGGCCGCCGTATGCCTCTTTCCAGTCTAGATTTAAAAAAGTTATAATATTTAAAGTTCTTTTCCACCCTGTAGGCTTGTGATAAGGAAAGTCTGAGTGAATATCGAGCTTTCCGCCTTTTCCAATCCTGTGAAACCCGCCTCCGCTTAGCGACGGATCAGCAATAAGGCCGCGAATTCCTGTAAATTTTTCGACCTCTTTTACAAATTTTCTAGAATTTATTTCATCAAAAAAGTTAGATGAATTTTCACCAAAGTTAAAAAAATTATTATATGCTAATTTTTTCTCAAATACATTATCATACTTCCACCAGGAAACATCTTCGCTACCGGGAAACTCTTTTAGAACTTTTAAAAGATAATCTTTGTCAAAAAGGTTGTCAATAATAACATGCGGAAAAGGCTCTGATTCGAGCCACTTTTTTTGTTTTAAATTTTTAAATTTTTCATAATTAACTATCATAATTCTTGAGACACCAATCCAGGGCTTCAGAAGCACTTCTAGGAGTATATCCTGTTTTTATAAGTTTATCACAAGATAAAATAGTGTTCACCCTTCTATTGGGCAAGTTCTCAAGTAATGATTTATAAGAAGTCGGCTCAACAACTAGCCCAGGTGCTATTGTATCTCTAATTCTTTTTGCTATTTCATAAGGAGAAATTTCTCCTGTATTGCAACAGTTAAAGACACCATTTTCTTCTATTTTCAATAGATGCCCTATCATTTGAGAGAAATCCTCTATGCAAGTTAAAGAATTCATTTCCTGAATTGCTCCTATTTTTCCCATCTTAGAAAACTTTGTAATCATATTGGATGGGTGAGGAGTTTTTGATATTAACTGTCTAGGTCTTAAGATTAGATACCTTTCGTATCCAAAGTTTTTTATTATTTCGTCAGCCCAGCTTTTTGTCCATGTGTACCACACAGCCGGAGACGCCTTAGAAGTCTCTGTTGAAATATTTTCATTTCCATCAAATAGACATCCGCTGCTGATGTGAACTAGCCTTACTGAAAAGCTGCTACATAGTTCAACTAGATTCATAACTCCTAGTGTGTTAGATCTAAATGCTTCTACTTTATTTTCTTGACAATATTCCAGGTTTGTCTTAGCGGCACAGTTTATTACTACATCTGGTAGAAATTTTGAAACTACGGTTGCTATGGCATCTATATCAGTAATATCACATTCATTTTTACCCAGAACTATATCGCCATCTCTAGATATGATACTAGATACCTTTCCCTTGCCTATAAGCAGCCTCTTCATTTGTTTTTCCAGAGTAACATATTAGCTTCTTGATATGACTCATGGGTACCTGCGTCAGTCCACCACCCAGGCAGAACGTCCCATGTTAGATTTTCTTCCATAACGTATAAATCATTAATATGGCTTATTTCATACTCGCCTCTAGGTGATTTTGTCAAACTACCTATCTTTTCAAAAACGGTGTGATCATACATGTATATGCCTGTTACGCAAAAATTAGATAATGGCTTGGAGGGTTTTTCTATAATTTTTACTATTTTTTCATTTTCTATGACGGCGACGCCAAACCTGCACGGATCTTTTACTTTTTTCAAAAGAAGCATACAAGAGGCTGTAGATTTATTAAAGTTTTTAATAAATTTTTCCAAAGAATCTTCAAACATATTATCGCCAAGTATGACAACACATTTATCTCTACCTACAATATCTTTACATAACCTTAGAGCCCCACCTATTCCGTCTGGACTATCTTGTACCCTGTATGTAAACTTACAGCCAAACGAATCTCCGCTTCCCAATAGCCTAATCATGTTTCCTGCATGACTAGTTCCGGTAACTATAATGATATCGCTTATTCCCGCAGAAACTAGTTTTTCTATAGGGTGGAAAATCATAGGCTTGTTCCCTACAGGAAGCAAGTGTTTGTTGGTAACCATAGTCAAGGGATAAAGTCTCTGACCCATTCCTCCAGCAAGTATTATTCCCTTCATGTAATTTCTCTTTACTTTTCTAAAAATCCTCTGGCTCGAACTAGATTTACAGTATTGTGCTGTATTTTTTCTGCCCAGTCTCGATCGGAGACAGATACTGAATTAATATTATATTGATAACAAGTTTCATCTATATATCTTCTATTTTCAGCAACGTGAATAATTGGTAGCATTAGCGCTTGATCATACCCTCTTTTAAACCAGTTACCAGATGTATCTTTAAAATTAGAATCTACAATTTTTTTAAGCAAGCTAGACTTGAATGTTCTCAGGTGAGATGAACACCAGGGCCACTGATAAGGATCAACATGTGAGGGCATATCTTTAGAAATATTCATTCCATTTATATCCCATCTATGACCTGTCCACACAACATCACTTCCTTTTTCATATGCATTTAATAGAATATCAACTGTATTTTCATTACATAGCTGATCATCGCCATCTATTACGGCAATAATACTATCTTCATTTTCATATTTTCTAGCAGACTCTATAATATTTCTTAAAGCAAACTTCTTGTCTTTATTTTTTATTACTGATATTTGTTTTTCTGAGTCTTTGTTTTCATTGGATATTGCACTCATTTTTTCAAATGTATTGTCTTCTGAAATATCATCTATAAAGATGATGTTCCAGTTTTTATTTTTTTGTGAACGAACTGAGCTTATCAGCTTGTCCAGATTCTTGGATGCGTTGTAGCATGGTACTATAAATATTACTTTCATCTTATTTTCCAGAATTTCTCTCTATCCAGCTTTTCATTATCTCTGGGTGATTACATTCTAATTTAATATGTTGTGTAGGTTTATTAAAATCAACCTTTGAATGGAAAATCCAGCCACCCATTTCGCTAGATAGTTTTCTAGACATTTCTGAAATATCTGTATCACTAATCTCTGACCACGGCTTATTAAAGAACATGTTATTTTCAGAAGTGTCTTCCTGAGCTATGTCGTATAGACTTTGCCAGTGAGAAGACCAGTAGTTTTTATATGTTTTAATTTTTCTCTCTATGTTGAACCATGAATAATGATGAACTGTAGGTAAAGATTCAATCATTACATTCATCCATTTTTCATAATTATCAGCTGCCTCGGGGGAAGTTATACTAGCTTTTCTCACATTTTCTACATCTTGTGTATAGAAAGTTGAGAATTGAATAGTACTATAGTCATTATTTCTAACATAATCACAACCGTCAGTGCCCGGGGAGGCATAAAGCTGGCCATCTTCGTCAAATTTTCTTAATTTTTTCGGAATTCCATGTGTGATATGGGGAGAGTTTTTACTTAATCTCCATTTCCAGGGATTAACATCTACTCTTACTTTTTCCGTTCCTCCCCAGTATTCTACGACCGGGAGGCATAATAAATCTATTGCAGTTGAAATACTTTTTGTTAAATCTCTAACCTTAGTATAATCTTTCTCATGAACTATTTCATCAACATCTTGTTGCCAGCAATATTCCATACTGCAAAGGGATCTAGCAAGTGCCTTTTGCAGGCCATCAAAAACAGCAAATCGCTTTCCGTCCCAGTTTCTTTTTTCCTGATGTATTTTTATATTTTCATGAGAGATAGAGATCTCTTTTAGCTTCTCCCATGTTCCATCTGTAGATCCGCCATCCACTACAACTACTTCGTCACAGAATCCCAAAAGAGAAGTGATTGATTCTTCAAATGGGTAATCTTGATCTATGCAATTAAGTGTTGTTGTGTATCCACTTAGAGTTGGATTATAAGACATGTTTGATTTTATAGCTTCCCAAAATCTGTGTCTAGCACCATACAAATATGCTTCTGTATCATACATGTCATCAGTTTTAAACCATATTTCGTCTTTATGCTGAACATTTTTATTTAAGTGTAATTCACAGCCCAGGAGCTTGGCTTCTATAACTAGCCTGGGACATGTGTCTCCTCCTTTTGGCAAAAAGACCAGGCCCTTTGACTTGGCTAGTATTTCCAATAGCTCATTGTAAGGCTTATTCCAAACTACCTGATAATCTAAACCGTTTTCTTCACAGTATGCTATAGAATCCTGAGTACCCTTTATCCAAGAATTTGAACCTACAACTACATGTTGCTTTCTGACAGTATCTTTATTTTCTAACCTTAGCTGCTTTACTTTTACAAAGAAATCATCATTGAATATGGAAGAAAGCACTACACTTGGAGGTCTTTCTTTTAGAAAGGGAAAGTTTCTATTATAGTGCTCAGCTTGTTTTTCTGACATCCACCAGAGTGATCTTGCACCGTAAAAGAATGCTGAGACCATTTTACCGTAAGGTTGCTCATGACAATCACACGGCTTGTCTTCTGACATTAGATGTTTCTCTGCTGACCTATATTTACAATATTTGTAATCATATTCAACAATTGAATATTTTATATTTGAAACTATAGTTGGAATTAAGTCAAAGTCTATTGAAGTAAAGTTACAAAATATCCAAAACTTTTTATGCCCAGACTCAAGTGTCTTCATTGAAATCTGACTGGACTTTACTTTAAATACTTTAAAAGGAGAAGACTCAATAAGAGCCTCAGTGCTTAGCTCAGCACCTCCAACATATTCACCTAAAAACACATCTGAAACAAAAACAATATCAGTATCTGATGGTATTAGTACTTCTTTACTTTCTCCTGCTTCTGGAAAAATAGATTTTTCAAAACTAGTTAACAAATTAATTCTCTCTCTATCAGTATTTGACGCCTTTTTGAATCATACTGAACAGGAGAATAAAGTTTAATTTTTTATTTCAAAAATAAACCCTCTTCAGATCAAAGCTATTCAGAAAGAGGATATCTTTATTTATTTTCATTTATTTTCTTGTACATTTAAAAAAAATAACAGATGATTATACTATCTACTCTCTATTATATCAGTTTCCTGATGCCTTTATCTGTTCTTCTATTTAATATATTCTATTATCTAATCTATATTATATCAGTTTCCTGATGCCTTTATCTGTTCTTCTATTTAATATCTATAGATACATAATAACTTAACCTAAATCAATAATGTCATATATTATTATACTCCCAGATAGCAGTAATTATGAGATTTCCCGGATCTGAATCAGGATTAAATTTTAGACCAATTATGTCTCCCGGGCCCCAGTCAGATACGCCAGTAAAATTAAATGTGTATGCCGTATTTGCACTTGCCATATTCACTGTTATATTCTGAACTGCAGTCCCATCAAGCTGAGCATTACCATCAGTATTTCTGTGAAAACCTATTACTGTACTACCTGGTGCGTCTGAGCCTCTAGCCACTACTTTTATTAATTTTCCATTATAGGGAGTAACCATCTTGTTATTTGCCCCAGCTGATCCGTCTACTCCAATCGAATCAAATCTAACAAAAGCAGCACTATTATTTCCCGGTGCTGATTTGTGTGTGGTAATGTGAATCTGCCCGCCAGTTCTAAAAGATCCGGAAATAACTCCATCTCCACCAAATACTGCTGCACCTTTAACAGTGGCACTATTTATTGAACCTATGCTTCCACTTACACTAAAGAAAGTATCAGTGGCATTTGCTGGTCCAAAACCCGGGGCACCCCCGTTATTATCACAAAGTGCTATTTGCGTCAGAGCATCAACCTGGAGTACATTAGCTGCTAAATGTACAGCAGTTGTTCCAAAGGGATCGATCGCTCCTGCACCGTAGATACTTCCAGAAAACACCACGTCTCCGCCAAAAATAGTATTTGTTCTTGCACGTGTATGCCTTCCAGTACTATTGGCACCTGGTCCGCCAATCTGAGTCCTTGATCCTGATATATAAACTAGAACATCATCTGCAGTTGCTTCGTTAAATGAAGTTGCTGCTCCGCCGCTCATTATTAGAACCTGGTCCTTTCCTGCACCAAGAGGGGTTCCTGCAGCAAATGCCATCTTTGTATCTGTTTTTATAAGAGTGTGAATAGCTTCATTATCTTGATTAAAAGAGATAGTCGATTCGTCTTCTTTGAGCTGGATTAGGTTTTTTCCACCAGCAACAAATTGCCACTCATCATTTCTAGGGCGTATATATGTGTCTGGATCACCTTCATTTATTATTCTACCTCCGGCATATATTGCTCCCGAGACTACGACATCTCCCCCGAGAAGTGTAGCTCCGCCAGATATTCTATTGCCCAGAGAATTGTCACTTTTTGCACCAGAGACAAAGAATATAATATCAGTCCCTGGCGCTCCGCTAGAACCAAGAGATACCACATCAACATTTGCATCAATAAAGAGTGCATGAGTATTATTTTCAGATTCAACCCTAAAGTCTTTGTTTGCACCCGCCTCATTTACTGTTACCGCACCGTTTAGACCAGTATCTCCTGATACTGTAAGGGTTGAACCATCAAACGTAAGATTTGCTTCACCGTTAATGGTTGTACCATCAACTGACGTGATTACCCTATTGTTAGCTGCATTATCATAAGTATCCACAGCCCCGCCGCCCGCCGCGGCTGCTATGCTTATTTGACCGTTTGAAGCAGAAGTAACAGTAACATTTAAACCGCCTGCAATGTATGAAGTACCGTCAGTTAGATTTGTTATAGAGCCAGATATGCCCAGGGA
>TARA_R110001583_G_scaffold7720_10_pt1 | contig 39454 bp, 39 predicted proteins | sample TARA_R110001583 | Tara Oceans TARA_R110001583 (sample SAMEA4398432) | marine metagenome | biome: Polar Biome; feature: [MES] marine water layer (ENVO:01000295) within the mesopelagic zone...; material: water (ENVO:00002006), including particulate matter (ENVO:01000060) such as...... | reverse complement strand
GGGTGAGGTCGGCGGTTCGAATCCGCCTATCAGCACCAATACTTCGTTTTTTAAAGTTTCATAAACTCCAAATACATAACAAAACCCCACTAAATACAGCTATCTACACCACAATCTAATCCTGTAGCGTTTTTTAACGTCTTGCACAATCCTAGATTTATACCATTTAGCTTAAATAAATGGCCTGATTTAACCATGGCATATTGCTGATACTTTTCACTCTTTCTTTATTAGAACGGAAGTCATTCCAGGCAGATGAAATATTATCAACAATATCTTCATAGCCACTAAAACATCTATTTGCCAAATGATGTTGCCGTCACCATCTCCAGACTTGTTCAATGGTATTAAGTTGTGGAGAATATGGTGGTAATTTTATAATGCTTAAGTTTGCAAAACCAGGATCCATCGATTCAATATGCCAACTTACTCCATCCATTTTCCCTCAACAAGCCCTGGTCATAATATTATGCAGAATAGCATTAAATGATTTGTATAATGAAAGAGCTCTTTCAGCTTCGGTTTGTGGCGTATGATTGTTGTGTCTAAATCTTATTGGCAATAAGTTTGAAGTCTTCTAAGTCGCAAAGGTGTACATTGTGAGACAGATCGTATTACTTGTTATACTCTAAATTAGTGGCCAAAATCACTTAGCCACTACAAAGAGACTTGAAATTATTTTAGATTAAAGGAATAAGTATGAAGCTAAGATTGTTATCCCCTTACGTGCTTTGTTTATTTTTATTTTCTGTTAGCGCCAAAGCGGAAATGTTCACTTTTGCGGTTGCGGATAATGAAGCGCCTTTGAGCTATCATAACGAGGATACTGTGGCAGGTATTATTCCTGAAATAATCACGTTGATTTTTAGTTATTTGCCTAGTCACCAAGTAACGGTAAAAGCATACCCTTGGGCCCGGGCTCAACTACGGGTGGAGTATGAGCAAGCAGATGGCTTTTTGACGTACCCATCAGAAAAACGGAAACAGTATGCACACTTTACGTCAAATCATGCCTATAAGTTAGATTTTGGATTTCTTATTTACCATAAAAATAATACTAACCGCTCTATCATTGAATCAGCAAACAGCTTTGAAGATTTAAGAAGTCTAAAAATTATTACTCAAAAAGGGGCGGAGTGGGAGTCCGATAACATTCCTGAATTTATGTCAAAGCTTGAAGCGAATAATTTGAATACGATGCTTCATTGGTTACTGTGGAGAGAGCAGGCTGATTTTTTAATTGCGACGCCTGAGCAGGCTAAATACATTGCTAAAAAGTTCGGTTATCAAGAGATGATTGCTTACCGACATGTCGACTTTATCAACGACTCCCTGATCCCTTTTCATATTGGTGTTCGTCAATCACACCCCCTTGCTAGAGAGCTTACTGACAAGGTTGATGTTGTGCTGAAAAATGATGTATTTCATAAACAGGTTCAGGATATAGTCGCTCGTTATCGGTAGTTATACCATTCTGAATAATATTGTGATCAGGGCTTATTGAGGGAAAATGACGGAGAGCAAGGTGCGTGATTGTGTAATAGCTCGCTATTGCGATTGAATGCAACGACGCTATCTATTATTTTAACCAACAAGATAGATCAGATACTTATGCAGATTGGTATTACGCTCCAAAACTGTAAAAAGGAACTTCAGTACTGTTATTTTAACTATCTGTTGAGTTCTATCGTGAAACCTCCATTGTCTTTTATAAGAATAAACTTACCTGATTTTTAAAACTTATTAACATCATCATAAGGCTTTAATTTTTTATTTTTACGACGCATTGTAGTATTTTAAGCGTTTTTAAGTTCTGTAAGCTTTTATGTTGTTTAGCTACACCTATGAATGAGGATAAGAACATCATTCCTATCGTTTATTTACTTTAAAGAATAATATTTGCATATAACTTATTGTTATTTAATGATTGTTTTTATGTTTATTTTTTATTTTATTTAATTAATCCTTCATTTATCAGAGGTTTTTATTCGTTATTATAAAAAAACGTTTCACTTCATGTTTTGTATTATTATATTTTTTATTTATCAATAACTCGAAGTACTGCACGCTTTATTCATCATGCGAATTGAATTGTTTGACAGTAATTTTCCTCCACGTTAAGTTAATTTAAATCAATCAATACACCAATGATTGTGAAAATGATATATCACTCAAGAAAGGAAAATAGACCATGACAATACGCTTTAATAAAGTTCTTTTTGCTGCCATCGCTGTACCTGCTGTTTCTATCATGTCTGGATGTGCTAGTACCGACACTAGCAAAGACTCTAGTGTGGCGGTTGTTTCTAGCCCAGCTGTTGCTGCACCTACTGGTATCACATCTGTTAATTTTGATAATTTAACGGCGGGTACTCAAATTGATATGGCCGATGCAAGTTGGTCTGTAGAAAAAGTAAATGGATCTACATTGGTTGCAGAGGTTAGTGCTAACATGGCTAAGAGCGGGTCTAACTCTCTTTATTTACTTGATGATTCTACCGCCGATAAACCTTATGCTTTATTAAAATTTGCAAATGGTGCTGCTACTGCTGGTTCTATTTCTTTTGATGCTTATATTCCAAGTACGAACCCTAAAACGGTATATGTTAATGTTGGAACAGGTAAAAACAATAGCCAGCGTTATTTTGAACTAAGACTTAATGCTACCGACGGTGTTGTACAATATGAAAATGGTTCAGAGGATGTAAAGGTAGCTGACTTTACTACTGATGCATGGCATACATATAATGCAACTTGGGCCGATGGTAAATTTAGTATTTCAATTGATGGCCAACCTTCAGCTAGTGCAACGAATGTTTCTGTGGCAAGTACGGGGTTATCTGCTTCTAATATCCCAACAACGATTACCTTTTATGCAGGTGATAAAAGCTCTGCCGGTACAGAAGCCTATATTGATAACATCGAATCAACTTTATTTAAATAATATTTCGAACTCATTATCCCGAGTTGAGGTTAAATAAAGTCGTGCCTTAATCCTGGTTGTTGCAGAACTTTAATTGTTTTGTAACAACTTTTTATAAAAAATACCATTTCCCTCCCCATCTTCCAAAATCCACCTATACTTTGATTTATATCAAAAATTATTTATTAGGGACATTGTTTGTGTTTAGGATCATTATTTTATTTTTATGCCTGTTTTTACATCAATCATTATTCGCTCTTTCTCTTCCTAAACAAGTAAAGCTCTCTACTAAAGAGTGGGCGCCTTATCAGTATTATAATGACCAAGGTAAACTGGTTGGTATTAGTGTGACGCTATTAGAGTGTAGTTTTGAAAGGTTAGATATTGATTTGATTATTGAAGTTGTGCCATGGAGTCGTGCTCAGCATCATACCGAATTTGCTATCAGTGATGGTTTTTTTTCCGCTTCATGGAATGAAAGTAGAGATAAATATGCGACACGATCTATTAATATCGCTCCCCAAAATTGGGTGTGGTATACATTAAAAGAACGACAAATCGATACAAGCTCCATTGAATTTAAACGACAAGCGACTATTGCGACAACAAGAGGCTCAAACATTGCTTACTGGCTGCGTGACAATGATTATAACGTTAAGGCTGAAACATTGGATATTGATAGTATGATCAAAATGGTTTTATATGGACGAGTTGATGCATTGATGGCAAATGATCTTGTTTCAGAAGGGACCGCTTATAGTGAACTTGAGATGAATAAATTACAAAGAACTCATGGGCGCTCAATGCCTGTTTCTGTTTATTTTGGAAATGTATTTTTAGAAAAATATCCTTCTTTTTTAGCTGAAATTAATCAATCGATTAAACACTGTCTTATCGAAGGCCGTTAATTGGAGTCGTTGTGTCTAAAAATGCTAGAGAGCTATAATTTTAACAATCTCTCGTTACTGTCTTAACGTCCTTTTAAAGCCTTACTAATTCTCTTATACTCTGTTTAATATACTGATTTTATATTAAGAGATCTCATGAGCCAAAAAACCATTCGTATTGCAACGCGACACAGCCCACTTGCTATGTGGCAAGCAAACTTTGTGAAAGCTGAACTTCTAAAGTTTCACCCAGATTTGATTGTTGAATTAATTCCAATGAAAACAAAGGGTGATAAGATCCTTGATACACCATTAGCTAAAGTGGGTGGTAAAGGTCTTTTTGTCAAAGAGCTTGAAGTGGCGATGCTAGAAGGACGTGCAGATATTGCAGTACATTCCATGAAGGATGTACCGGTTGATTTTCCTGAAGGGTTAGGGCTTACCATTATTTGTGAACGCGAAGATCCTCGTGATGCCTTTGTGTCTAATCATTTTGCTAATGTTGACGCACTACCTCAGGGCGCGGTGGTCGGCACTTGTAGCTTGCGACGCCAGTGTCAATTACGTGAATTAAGACCCGATTTAATCATTAAAGATTTACGTGGCAATGTGAATACGCGTTTAGCTAAATTGGATAATGGTGAATATGATGCGATTATTTTAGCGGCTGCTGGGTTGATTCGTTTAGAGATGATTGAGCGTATCACGAGTTATATCGAACCTGAAAAGAGTCTGCCCGCGGTAGGTCAAGGCGCTGTTGGTATAGAATGTCGTTTAGATGATAAACAAACTATTGCGTTATTACAGCCACTTGATCATGCAGCAACACGTCAAAGAGTGACCGCTGAGCGTGCGATGAATTTAGCATTACAAGGTGGATGCCAGGTACCGATTGGCAGTTATTCTATTTTTAAAGGCGATCAGTTATTTCTACGTGGTTTGGTTGGTAGTGTTGATGGTAAAAGGATTATTCGTAAAGAAATAACCGATGCACCTGAAAATGCACAAGCGATGGGACTGACTCTAGCGAAACAATTATTAGATGCTGGGGCAAAAGAAATTCTCGACGAAGTTTATAAACAAAATGCTTAAACCGCGTTTATTGATCACGCGTTTTGCACCTCATGCACAACGTTTGGCCGATTTATTGAATGAACAAGGAATTTATAGTGTTGCTCAACCGTTATTAAAAATAGAGCCTATGGTTGCGCTTAAACAACCCTTTACAAAAAAGTATGATGAAATTATTGCTGTGAGTAGCAATGCTGTTGAGTTTACTGACCAAGCTTTAAAAGGGGGTCTCTGGCCACAGAGTCATTATTTTGCAGTCGGTGATGCAACTCAACTATTATTAGCATCCAAGACCAGGCAACCTATTACAATTCCTTTACAATCTTTTGATAGTGAAGGATTGTTAGCATTGCCTGAGTTACAAAGGTTAAAAAATCACTCGGTATTAATTTTACGGGGCGTTGGTGGCAGAGAGTTTTTAAAAGAAGCATTAATAGCACGTGGCGCAAAAGTTGATTATTATGAATCATATCAGCGTGTTGCTATTAAGTTACCCAGATCAAGCTGTGTTGAAAAATGGCAACAGCAAGCCATTAATGGTGCTATTATCAGCAGTATTGAATTACTTGAACAATTAATGGCTGTGACAATACACGAAAATAAGAATTGGCTTCTGTCTGTTACTATTTTTGCAGCAAGTGAACGTATTTTAAAACATGCAAATGCTTTAGGCTTTCAAAACACGATATTATTGCCAAGCATATCAAATCAAAAAATTATTGAATATTTTACTGGTGAGGCTAGTTATGACTGACATTAAGGTAGATAAAAACACTGAATTGGAAAACGACACAGTGTTAGAAAATGACTCTGACGCTAACGCTGAGTTAGAGAGTGGTATTGAACAGGAAAATGACATTGATTCAGTAGATGATATTGATTTGGAAAATAAAGAGGCAATATTAAAGGCACAAAAAAAGGCTAAAAGATCACAAAGACTTGCTTTATTTTGCGCCTTGTTAGCACTCATTTTAGTTTTGATTTTAACCTTTTTTGCTTTTACTGTTTATCAACAAGGTAAAGTGGTCGTGAGCACTCAACAGGCTCAGTTGAATGAATTAACAGAAAAACTTAATAACCAATCATCTGAAGTAGATTCTCAACTCAGCCAAACCATGAAAGTAAAAACGGCTTTGGAAGGACAAGTTGAACAGGTGACCTCAAAACTACAACAGGTTACCAACGACAACAAAATTACTAAAACTGACATTCAGTCTTTACAACGTAGTTTTGCAGAATCGAATAAGATGCGCCACCCTGACGAATGGATCCTCGCTGAGGTTGAATATTTATTAAACTTAACGGGCAGAAAAATCTGGCTAGAAAAAGATGTCAAAACAGCAGCCTCTTTATTAATGGCTGCAGACCAACGTATTGTTGAGCTTAATGATGCGAGTTTAAATCCATTAAGAAGTGCATTACTAGAAGACATTAATACCCTAGAAGCATTACCAAAGCTTGATACTGACGGTGTAATTTTAACCTTAACAAGTCTAGAGCGTCGCATTGATAAACTGCGTTCAGAAACGTTAGTGATGCCTGAAAGCGTTGAAAAAGATTCAGAGCAGGTATCATCTGATATTAACGATTGGGAAGTTAATTTAGGTAAATCTTGGGATGTGTTTATTAATAGTTTTATTACTGTTAACAAACGAGAGTCTAAAGTTGAAGCGTTGCTTTCTCCTGAGCAAAGCTGGTATTTACAAGAACACCTACGTAATAATTTAGCGAAAGCAGAGTTTGCGATTTATCGTGAACAGCAAGACGTTTACGATATCGCGATGGAAAATACTTTAACCCTATTGAATAATTATTATGATTTGAAAGATAACGCGACAGGGCATTTTTATAAATCGATACAGCGTTTAAGTACACGCAAAGTATCAATTCAATATCCAGATCAATTAAAAAGTGCTCCATTATTAGAACGTGTCCTTGAGCAACGTCTAAAAAAATCACTCGCTAGCTCAGCGCTGAAATAGGAGAAATATCATGATTAAAATAATTTTGATTATTTTAGCCGTTATTGCCGGGTTGATTTTTGGACCAGAAATTAGCGCTAATAAAGGTTATATCCTCATTTCTTTTGATAGTTATACCACCTATGAAATGACGATTATCAACGCTGCATTTATTGCGCTCGCTTTTTACTTCTTATTGTTATTAGCTGAGTGGGTTTTACGTCGTTTATTATCAATGAGCGCAGTCACTCGTGGTTGGTTGGGGCAACGTAAAACCAAACAAGCACACAGAAAGAGCTTACTAGGAATGTGGGCCTTATTTGAGGGTAATAATAAGCAAGCGCATAAATTATTGTCACAATCTGCTGAACGAAGTGAGTCACCGGCGTTAACTTATATTGCAGCGGCTAAAGCGGCGCATCTTCAAGGGTTATATGACCAACGAGATGAACATCTAGTGTCGGCAGGTGAAAGTAATAAAAACGCACAACTCTCTGTTGGGCTTGTTTCGGTTGAATTACAAATTGATGCCAAACAATATGAAGGTGCTTTAGCAACCTTACGTGAGTTAGCACTGAAATTTCCTAAGAGTAAACGTATTGCACCCTTTTATTTAGAGGTTTTCTTCGCCCTAAAGGAATGGAAAAAATATATTGAAGTGCTCAATGATAACCGTAAACAGTTTGATTATGATGCAGAACAATTTGCAGCATTAGAGTTAACGGCTTACCAGTATTTTTTCAAAGAGTTAGCGTTAGAAAGTGCGGAATCATTAAAACTTTTTTGGGATAAAGATGCACCGCGCAGAATACGTAAAGAGTTAAGTTATCAAAAAGCGGTCTTAGATGCCTATATTGAAAGTGATAATGGAAAATATGCACAAGAATTGTTAATTGAAAAATTAAACAAACAGTTCTCACTGCCTTTGCTTGCTTACCTAGATAAAGTGGTTGTTAGCGATCATTACCCGTTAATTATGTTGTTAGAGAAAAAGCTAAAGCGTTCTGAAGACAGCGGGTTAATTAATCAAGCCTTAGCGAAACTCAAATTAAAAGAAGATAATCCAACGGCTGCTATTAAGCACCTTGAACTTAGCTTAGAAAGTGAAAGCAATGTTGAAAGTTGCGCGCTTTTAGCTCGTTTATTGGAAGAGCAAGAAAGGTTTGATGACGCAAATCGTTATTATCGCCAGGGATTATTATTGGCAACAAAATCATCTACTGAGGTCATTAAACTGCCATAAAGCATTGGCATAATGTTAGGGACTGTTAATCTTTGCCGTTAAAATTTGTTCACCACAAGGCATTGTGATCAAGACGGACAAAGTATGGCATTCTTATTTAAATGACCATCTAAGCGAACTTTGTTCATAACGTCTTGTAGTGAACCCAAAGGGCAACGTTTGCTGACTATTTCTACTGCGTTTTCGCTTATTTATGTGAAATAAACACATCATAAGCTCAGCCTTGTAGCAAAAGCCAGCAATTCGTTGCAAAAATAAACTGCCCCTAATAGCAGGTATTAGCTTGCTTTATTTTATAGGTTATCAACATGTCTATTCACCCCATTTTTATGCTTCCGATTAAAGACAGTAAAGCAAAAATCATTTTAACGCCTTGCCCTGGTACTAAAGACGCTGATCTCGATACTTCATTGAATGAGATCAAAGCGACTGGTGCAGAAGCAATCCTTACTTTTATGACACAAGCCGAATTAGATAAAAATAATTTATCTCATATTGGTCAGTCTATTAAAGCAAAAGGCATGTCATGGTTTCATTTACCGATTGAAGATGATGCAGCCCCTGAAGCACCATTTACTGAAGCATGGAAGAGTGCTGGACCAGCTGTTCATCGTTTAATTGAAAAAGGTAAAACGATTGCTGTGCATTGTAAAGGTGGTACAGGGCGAACAGGGCTTATTGCTGCGCAAATATTATTAGAGCGTGGTGAGGAAATGCAATCATTAATGAAACGTATTCAAAAATTGCGCCCTAATGCATTTACTCATGCTTGTCATCGAGATTACTTAACCGCAATTAGAGATGCTGTGATTGAAAGATAATTAAATATCATCCCTTCTGATATTTAATTATTCGCTATGACTGTTCTCTCCCTACCGAGCTAAAGACTACTTAGCTCACTTAAATAATTATTTATTATTACTAACGCCATATTTTTAAATATGGCGAATATCTTGTCATTTACTTGTCATATATCTTCGTTAATATTATATTCGGTTTTTATATGTGTTTTTTCATATATGTAAAATAAGGAATATAATGAGTTATGCAAGCAATTCAGTTTTTTAAAGCTCTTTCAGACGCAACACGTTTAAAAATTATCATGCTTATTGAGCTTGAAGGTGAACTTTGTGTCTGTGAATTAATGGCTGCGCTTGATGAGAATCAACCCAAAGTATCACGTCATTTAGCACAATTAAAACGCTTAGAGCTGTTGCTTGATCGTAAACAAAAACAGTGGGTTTATTACCGTTTAAACCCTGCACTTAAAAGTTGGATGCAACAAGTGATTGCAGAATCTTGTCAAGATAGTGAACAATTTCTTATTGAAAATAAACAAAAATTAACATCAATGGCTGATCGTCCAACACTCTGTTGTGATTAGTCTTTTTATTGTAATTACTCAGGCCGTCGCTATTTAAGCCTATTTCATCGTTGGAAAATGCTCATTTAAACCACTAAACTGCGCTTTTCCGCCTTGAACTAAGCATAAATAGCTTAGCCCTGAGCATTTACCCCCTAATTTACTAAAAACTCCTTTCTTCTGAAGGGGTGCTAAATAGATACTTTTTATTAAAGTAAAAGGATTAAAAATGAAAATTAAAATAGGTATTAATGGTTTTGGTCGCATTGGTCGCTTAGCATTGCGTGCTGCTTTTGATTGGAAAGATGTTGAGTTTGTTTTAATCAATGATGTTGCCGGAGACGCTAAAACCTTAGCGCATTTATTAGAGTTTGATTCGATTCAAGGACGCTGGCATCACCAAGTTGAAGGCGATAACGGACAAATTACGATTGCTGGGCACAATATAAAATGTACTCAGGAAAGTGAAATTGGTGCTGTGGATTGGTCTGCTTGTGATGTCGTGATTGAAGCGACTGGGGTAAATCGTGATGTTAATTTATTACAAGGTTATCTTGATCAAGGTGTAAAGCGTGTGGTTGTCTCTGCGCCTGTTAAAGCAGAAGGTATTGCGAATATTGTGGTTGGTGTGAATGATGATATTTATCAGCCAGAATTACATCGCATTGTGACAGCAGCTTCTTGTACAACAAACTGTTTGGCGCCTGTGGTTAAAGTGATTAATGAAAAAATAGGGATAGAGCAAGTTGCTTTTACTACGATTCATGATTTAACTAATACACAAACAATTTTGGATGCACCGCATAAAGATTTACGTCGTGCCCGCGCCTGTGGCATGAGCCTTATCCCAACAACAACCGGATCGGCAAAAGCGATTGTAGAAATATTTCCTGAATTGGAAGGGAAAATTGATGGTCATGCCGTTCGTGTTCCACTGGCCAACGCTTCTTTAACCGATATTATTTTTAATTTAAAACAAGACTGCACCGCTGAACAAGTGAATAGCTATCTTAAACATGCTTCAGAGAATGAATTAAAAGGTATTTTAGGTTTTGAGGAGAAGCCATTAGTCTCTATTGATTATCGTGGTGACCAGCGTTCAACAGTGGTTGATGCACTTTCTACCATGATGGTTGGTAAGCGTATGTTAAAAATATATGCTTGGTACGATAATGAAATGGGTTATGCAACACGCACCGCAGAGCTCGTTAGAATAGTCGGTCTATCTGACAAATAATATCAATTGAATTAATAACCCCATTGCCGTTTAAGCCTCTTTAATATTTGGAAAAAGCATAAACGGCGTTATCCTGAGCGATAACAATTTATTGGAATCTCAACAGAGTAGCCAAAACATGTTTAAAAACCTTTCTAGTGAACTCAAACAATACCTTGTGATTACAGGTAATTATTGGGCGTTTACATTAACTGATGGTGCATTGCGCATGTTAGTCGTGCTGTATTTTCATCAGCTTGGTTATGATGCATTGCAGGTTGCATTGTTGTTTATTTTCTATGAATTTTTTGGGGTAGTGACAAATTTATTTGGCGGATGGTTAGGTGCAAGGTTGGGCCTTAATCGCACCATGAATATTGGCTTGTTTATACAGGTAATGGCATTGTTAATGCTGACAGTACCTAATGAGTACCTCACCATTGTTTGGGTGATGTTGGCGCAAGCACTTTCAGGCATTGCCAAAGATCTTAATAAAATGAGTGCTAAAAGTGCGATTAAATTATTTGTAAAAGATGAAAATCAAGGACAACTTTACAAATGGGTCGCGATTTTAACGGGCTCTAAAAACACGCTTAAAGGTATTGGTTTCTTTTTAGGTGGGTTATTACTGACTTTAGTGGGTTTCCAGTCTGCGATGTTGTTGATGGCAATATCATTAATGGTCGTATTTGTTACTAGCTTATGTTTATTGAAACAAGATCTTGGGCGAGTGAAACGAAAAATTAAGTTTAAAGAGTTGTTTTCAAAGAGTCCGGCGATTAATCGACTTTCTGCAGCGCGTTTATTTTTATTTGCTTCCCGTGATGTTTGGTTTGTTGTCGCTTTACCGGTTTATTTTAGCGAAACCTACGGTTGGAGTGCATGGTCTATTGGTGCATTAATTGCTTCTTGGATAATTATATATGGTGGCATTCAATCTATTGCACCGTATTTAACGGGTAAAAAATCAAAACACCCCAATAAAGTACCAACAGGTAAAAATGCAGCCTTGTGGGCGCTTGCTTTGACCTTTACGCCATTATTAGTGCTAATGAGCTTAGCGCTATCACCTTGGTTAGTGATACTTTGCTTGTTTATATTTGGCGCGCTCTTTGCCGTGAACTCTTCTTTGCATAGTTACTTAATTGTCAGTTACGCACAACAAGATGGGGTTTCTTTGGATATTGGTTTTTATTACATGGCAAATGCAATGGGGAGACTGATCGGTACTCTTCTTTCCGGTTGGATCTTTGTTAGCTTCGGCCTAGGCGCTTGCTTAGTGACTTCTTGCCTCTTTATTTTGCTCGCCACGATTATCTCATGGCGATTACCAGTAGATGCAAGTAAAACTGGTTAATATAAATACCTCAGAAAGCGCCTTATTGGGTTCGCTTTTCTGGGGTAATAAGTTTTAAGTCTTTATCAAACATTGCATTAAGTAATAAATCACCCTGTGTATTGACTTTAAACTCTCCGTAGCGTGCTATTTGATAATCCTGCGCGGTTCCTTCTTCAAAGAAAAAAGCGTTACTAGCCAGTTTAACTTGGTTATTACGGACGCGATAATTGAGTAGCCGTTCATTTTCTTTTAAGGTTTGTGCTTGATAAATAGCTTGGTAACTTGCCACATGATTTGTATCTAAGCTGACAATGATTTGACCGTTATGCGCATCAATTGATTGTCTCCAGCTATCTGTTTTTTTGCTCTTCGGGAGAGCTTCATGCAGAGCATCAGCAACTACATAACGCAGCGACATATAATCACCCTGCATTAAAGAACGCGGATCAACGGGTGCCAATTGCAAATAAATGCTTTCTCCTTGGCTGATATGTTGTTCTTTATTGTAAATTGAAAAATTAATCACAGCTAAAATAACAACTAACATTAAAACGACGACTTTATGCTTCATCATTTACTCCTGATTGCAAAGGATTCGCAAATTTTAATAACAGCACTCTGAGTAACAACAAAAATAAACCCACCACGAATAAACTGGCTGCTTTTTGCAGTAGTGTTAACTCTAAAAAATAATAATAACTGCTAATATAATAGAGTAATGAACAGATCCCCAGCCCCTGCAGTATGCGATTACTATTAGAAAACCCCAATACCAAAATAGCTAAACCGATAGTGATGCCTGGCGCTTTGATCGAGAGAAGACAGAAGCCCATTGTCGCGCCAATCAGGCTTATACGGCTTATCATCGGAAAAACAAAATGACTGCGTTTAATGAGTGTCACCACTAAATAAAGCATGATAGTCATTAATAAAACCTGATCTAAATAATGATTTATTATTGGACTGTTATTATGCTCACTCAACCAGTAAGAGATTTCATAACCTAAGCTGGTGGAGGCTTGTAGCGGGATAATCACTAATATAATGCCGTAACTAATGGCTTCCAATGAAGGTTGTAATTTAGGAAATCGCCATTCATTCAGCACCAATAGAGTCGCCAAAAAAAGTAATGTCGCATTACTGAGTAATGAGATATTTAATAAATGAAAACTCATCACTAACGCGATACTCGCAAAAAGAGCAGAGCAGACACGATGAACATAATGTGGCATGACAATCGCTAACCCACTTTGAAGGATAAAGATAATTAAGCAACTCATTAAGGGGGAAGATAACCAGTCATTTGCAAATAAAGCCCAAGCAATTAAAGCTTGGCCCGCTAAGCTGGTTGCTAACATTAAATGTTCTATAAATTCATTGGGTATCTTTTTTAAAAGTGAATAGGCCAGTAAAATAAAGCCTGAACCGATGGTAATGCACAGGATACTGCTCTCAACGATATCGTATAATATGAGTAAACAGAAAACGAATATTAGCAATGACGTAAACCAACCAGATAAAGCTAACAATATTTTCACAAACCAAGGTGTATTAAGCAATTCTGGCTTTTGATATTCACCTGATACGAGGTTGTTCTGTTCTAATTGTTGCCAAAGGATTTGTTGAGTTTTCATTGTGACATCTCCTTATGTACTTTTTTAAGCCAGATGGTGGATAAACTGGTTAATCCAATGATGATGAAAGCAATGAGTAACAATAATCCCTCATCTAAACCATTCTCGGCCCATATAATGATCGATGTGGAGATAATAGTTATCCCTGATAAGCATCCGCCTGCTAACATAAACAAGTCTTTACGTTTATGGCGATAACCCACATAAAGTGCACTAATAAATCCTACCCAAAATAATGTTGAGGTTATATTTAAATCCTGTGATGAAATGATGTTTTCAAATAAAGCGATGCTGATCATAAAGCCACAGAAGGTGGCAATTAGTCGCGCCACCCATCGTGATGAGAGATATTCAAAACGCTTACTATTTAATTCTAAAGCAATTAATGCACAACTATTAAGTACAAAAAGCGCTAAAAACAGTTCTTGTTGATAATCAAATAACAACGCTAAAGGAGAGCTAAAGGTATCAATATATAGGCTAAGGGCGACATTGAGTAATACCAGCCAGCTTAACCATAATGGCGCAAAGCGGGCGATAACCACCCAAGGGGTAATGAGTATTGCCCAGTAAAAAAATAGCGTCCAAGGATCTGCACCTGTCTGATAAGTTTGCCCAAAAAAGGCCATTAATACACCAACCATTAAGCTCGCTAGCATGAGACTAATTTGTCTACCTAAGCTGTTTTTTGCACTGTAAAAATAGAAACTGATGGTAATGACAACTGCCGCTTCTAATAGCGCAAATTTTGCAAAACGTCCAAACTCATTCCAATTAAAAGCAATAAAGAAAAGCACTGAAAAGCCAAGTGCTAATGCGCCTAAGCTGAGTAATAAGCGATCAATAAATTTAAACCAACTTTGTTTGTTAGGCGAAACTTGAGAGAGTGTCAGGGCTTCGTTAATGTGTTTGGGTTGGATATAACCGCGCTGAATAAATTCGCTGATAACTTGGCGTGATGAGGGCATTTTTTCTTCCAATGATTTTTTATTTAGTTTACATCAAAAATAGTCATTTCCGATAAATTTAATTATTTCAATGCATTGTTAGGGGCTATTTTTATAAAAACGTTATGTTATAACAAAGACTAGCTCACCAATATAAAGTGTTATATTATAACGTTTCTGCTAAGCCTATTTATTGAGACCCATTATGTTGTTGTTCCTGAGTATCTTTGCCCTATTTCTTGGGCCCATTACTTATCGTTTATTACAGCGTCAACCTGGATGGTTAGATTTACTTGATGCATTCATTTTTGTCACTATTTCAGGTTTAGTCCTTTTCCATATTTTGCCTGAGTTATTACACAGTGGTGGGTTGATTGTGTTGTTATTAATGGCAATTGGTTTGTTAATTCCGAGTTGGATAGAAAAATACTTTCATAAAGTGGCGAATCAAGCACATCAAACAACACTCTTTTTAGGTGTGTTAGGGTTGGTTTTGCATGCCACTATTGATGGTTCTGCGTTGCTTGTTGAAGCTGGAGATCATACTGCTTGGTTGCTTGCATTAGGGGTGTTATTACATCGTTTTCCCGTTGGATTAACGGTGTGGTGGTTATTGCGTCCACAATATGGTCGCACTTTACCACTGGTTATTCTACTGGGCATGTCATTAGCGACAATGGGTGGGGCATTATTTGCTGATTATTCTTTTGCTCATTTAGATGGCGAGTTAGTCACCTGGTTTCAAGCCTTTGTGATGGGGTCAATCATGCATGTTGTATTGCATCGTCCTTATTTAAATAGTAACAAGCATTCACATGATGAAACCGATGAACAACAAGAAAACCGTTATGCTGCTGGTATTGGTAGTTTCTTAGGGGTGATTGTTTTATCCGTTGTATTATTGCCACACTGGTTGGGATACATAGAACACAATCATGATGAATCAGCGCATTCAACCATGTCCGTTGAAGTAGATGCTCATGACGAGCACAACCATGATGCAGTGATGCATGAAGAGCTTGAAGTTGACGAGCATAATCATGAAGTTGTGGCTCATGAAGAACATGATCAAGAAGTACATAAGCATGATGAACATACTAATGAAGTAGTGGCTCACGAAGAACATGATAATGAAGAGCATAATAGTGAATCAATGATGCATGATGATCATAAGCACGATGCCACTAACGAAGAACCTCGTTCTAATACCGCCTTAACGCTCATCAATGTCAGTAAAATAGCCCTCTATAGTGCGCCTATGTTGCTATTTGCTTATTTCTTAAGTGCGCTCATGCACTATTTTAAACCTAAGTTATCTATTATGCCGATGCAAGGAAGTAAGCACTTCTTTATGGATAGTGTAAAAGGGGTTATTTATGGATTGCCATTACCTGTTTGCTCGCCTAGTGCCAGCAAAATGCATCAACAATTATTGCAATTAGGGGCAAATCAAACCTTTGCGACGGCATTTTTAATCGCAACACCTATAATTGGTTTTGATGCTCTGCTTGTTTCTTTGCCTTTATTAGGTGAACAGATGTTGCTGTTACGTCTCAGTTTGGCAGCCCTGTTTGCGCTTGTTGTTGCATGGTTATTAGGGCGGCACTTTAAAACCCCTATTTCATTAGTTGCCGCTCATAGTTGCCAAGGCGGAAAACCTACCTCTCGCTTTATTAGTGCTATAAAACAGGGATATCAACATCAGCTAGACCATACTGCTCCGTGGGTTTTATTAGGTTGGGCGTTGGCTGCGACATTATCAACAAGTCCTGCATGGTCATTCTTCGAACAAGCATTATGGTTGCAGGTCTTAGTGATGATCGTGATTGCTTTCCCGTTTTCACTCTGTGCTACAGGTATTACACCCGTTCTAGCGGTATTATTAATGGCAGGGTTATCACCGGGGGCCGCCATCGCCTTCTTTTTGATTGCACCGACGATTAGCCTTGAATTGTTGAAAACATTAGCTAAGCAACAAGGATTTTTTGCCGCGATGAGTTTAGCGATGCTAATGACAGTAGGGGCTTTCTTAACAGGATTATTACTTAACCAGTATATTGATGTGCTTTCACCGGCTTGGCTTGAACAAGCTGTATCAGATTACAGTTTCTGGCAAATTATTTGTCTTGTGGTTATTTTGGTATTATATTTTAGTTCATTACTGCGACGTGGCGCACGACGGTTTATTTTCCAATTGGTACCAAAAAGCTTTTTAAAGCAACACCATCACCATCATTAAGGATCGAACGATTTCTAAGTTTGAGAAGTAATATAAAAGAGTGCGAGTTTACTGTATTAGTATCAGTGCAACCCGCAACTGTTTTATGCAAAACGTTCGTTTAAATAATTATTGATGGCTGATGATTCATATAACCAAGTGATTTTTTCGTCTTCCTCAATACGTAAGCATGGAACTTGTACCTTTCCACCTTGTGCTAATAATTCAGCTTTGTTGTTTTCTTGTTTTGCGTCAATAGTATTAATGTTTAAGCCTTTACGACGAATAGTTCTGCGAACCTTGACGCAGAAGGGACAGGCTGCATATTGGTAGAGTTGCAAGGATTTAGTTTGTGCATCAACGCTTGCTTGTGACTCACTATCTCGTTTTTGTTTTTTAGGGCTAAAGATAAAGTTAATTATTAAAATAATGCGGCCTAAAATCCAACGAATAATAAACATATAAGCTCTCTCTGTTATTGTTAAAAAAATGTAACGCTGAGTGTAACGGAAGTGATACATAATGATCAATTTCTTTATCAGGAGTCAAAATGAATAAGTTAGGAAGCCCTTGCATAGGCAAATGCTGTTTGAATGAAAAGGATATATGTTTAGGCTGTTTTCGTAGCTTAGAAGAGATAAAAGAATGGGGGCAAGCCAGTGAAAGTAGGAAGCAAGAAATCCTGATAAGGATTAAACAGAATAAACAATAATTCTACGCTAAGAATATTGATTATCGCCCTGACACTAAATAATTGAACGTCTTTTTAGATCGGGCTGCTTGCTAATTCATTGAGTTTGTTCTGTGCTTCTTGCAATTGAAACTGATTAAACACAAAAACGCCATTGTCGCGTAATAATTTAGTCGTCATTCCCTGCCCATCAATGACCTTTCGAGAAAAACTACCATCATAAATTTCAGTGCTTCCACAGGAAGGGCTTCGTTCGGTTAAAATGGCGACTTTTATATTATGCTTTAGTGCCATTGCTAATGTTTTCTGCGCCCCATCAGAAAAAGCTTTACTTACATCATCACCTTGAGCCGTTTCAATATTACCATTAATTTTTATTTCTGCCGCTGGGCGAGGTATTGGCAGTCCCCCTAATACCTCAGGACATGCCGGTAATATGATGTCCTCATGCAACCACTTTTCAAGTAATTGATGCTGTATTTTGTTGATTTTTGCATCATATCTTACCCGTTCTCCGAGCAGACAGGCACTGACTAATATTTTGTAACAAATTACTTTCATTTTAATCCTTCTTTTTTCGTTAAATGTAACTTAAAAACGTTAGTTTGTTTCTTTGTTGTTATTTATGTTATCAAATATGTTGTTTTTCCTTCTTTTTATTCGTCTTATTTTTAATTTTAACTGCTTAATTGTCGGTTTGTTGTGTTTTTGTAAGCGATATTGATGTTTATCAATGTTGCTTAATTACATTTTGGTAATGTTGCGCTGATTAAAATACACAATTATGTCGTGAGGAAACAATGAGCAAACAAAAAGTAGTAATTATTGGTAACGGAATGGTCGGCCATCGCTTTATCGAAGACTTTGTTGAAAAAGCCGATTTAGCGCAATATGAAATAACCGCATTCTGTGAAGAACCTCGTGTTGCTTATGACCGTGTTCACCTTTCCTCATATTTTTCACATCATACAGCAGATGAATTGTCTTTAGTAAAAGAAGGCTTTTACGAAAAACATAATATTAAAGTGTTAGTGGGTGAGCGTGCTTTAACGATTAATCGTCAAGAAAAAGTGATTCACTCTCAAACTGGGCGTGCTGTTTATTACGATAAGTTAGTGATGGCGACGGGATCATATCCATGGGTACCTTCCATTAAAGGTAATGAAAGCAAAGATTGTTTTGTTTATCGCACCATTGAAGACTTAAATGCGATTGAAACAACTGCTCGACGTAGTAAAAAAGGTGTAGTTGTTGGTGGTGGTTTATTAGGTTTGGAAGCTGCGGGTGCATTAAAAGCCTTAGGTGTTGAAACGCATGTTATCGAATTTGCACCTGTATTGATGGCTGAGCAATTAGATCAGCAAGGTGGCCAGATGCTTCGCAATAAAATCGAAAGCATTGGTGTGAATGTCCACACGGGTAAAAATACCCAAGAAATCGTCGTTGGTGGAGAGACTGCTCGTAACACCATGAAGTTTGCTGATGGAACAGAGTTGGAAATAGATTTTATTGTTTTTTCTACCGGTATTCGCCCACAGGATAAATTAGCAAAGCAATGTGGTTTAGCAACATCACGCCGTGGCGGTATTAGCATTGATAATCATTGTACAACCTCTGATGCCGATATTTATGCGATTGGAGAATGTGCTTCTTGGAATGAAAAGTTCTTCGGCTTGGTAGCTCCTGGTTACAATATGGCTAAAGTGGCAGTCGATAATATTTTGGGTCGTGATAATGAATTCACCGGCGCAGATATGAGTGCCAAATTGAAATTATTAGGTGTTGATGTGGGCAGTATTGGTGATGCGAATGGTCGCACACCTCATTGTAAAAGCTATGTTTATGTCGATGAAAACCGATCAGTCTACAAGCGTATTATTGTCTCTTCAGATGGTAAGCAATTATTAGGTGCTGTGCTGGTGGGTGATACTGAAAGCTATAGTGATTTATTACAATATTCAATCAATAACATTGAGTTACCTAAACATCCCGATTCATTGATTTTACCTGCTCATGCGGGTGGTGAAAAAGTAGCGCTAGGTGTTGATGCGTTACCTTCAACAGCCCAAGTGTGTTCTTGTTTTGATGTTAAAAAGTCGGATATTGCTGATGCCGTTGCGGCTGGTCATACAACGATTGGTGCCATCAAAATGGAAACGGGGGCAGGAACTGGTTGTGGCGGTTGTGTTCCGCTGATCACGCAAATATTAAATTCAGAATTAGCGAAACAAGGGATAGAAGTTAAAAATCACCTTTGTGAGCATTTTGAGTATTCACGCCAAGAGCTATTCCATCTCATTCGTGTCGAAGGTATTAAAACCTTTAAAGCACTTTTAGCTAAATATGGCAAAGGTTACGGTTGTGAAGTTTGTAAACCTACTATTAGTTCAATTTTGGCCTCTTGTTGGGGCGAGCATGTACTGACCAGAGAACATAACGGACTGCAAGATACCAATGATATTTTCCTTGGCAACATGCAAAAAGACGGTACTTATTCAGTTATTCCTCGCATGGCGGGTGGTGAAGTCACACCAAAAGCGTTAGCTGTGGTAGCGAGTGTTGCCCAGCAATACGAGCTGTATACCAAAATCACTGGTGCGCAGCGCATTGGTTTATTTGGCGCCCACAAGTCTGATCTTCCTGATATCTGGAAACAACTACTTGATGCTGGTTTTGAAACTGGCCAAGCCTACGCAAAAGCACTGCGCATGGTGAAAACCTGTGTAGGTAGCACATGGTGTCGTTTTGGTGTGCAAGACAGTGTTGGTTTGGGGGTGGAATTAGAGAATCGTTATAAAGGGTTGCGTACCCCACATAAAATGAAATTTGGTGTGTCTGGTTGTACACGAGAGTGTGCAGAAGCACAGGGCAAGGATGTGGGCATTATTGCAACGGATTCTGGCTGGAATTTATATGTTTGTGGTAACGGTGGTATGAAACCTCGACATGCTTCATTACTTGCTTCTGATTTAGACAAAGAAACACTGATTAACTATTTAGATCGCTTCATGATGTTCTATGTTCGTACGGCCGATAAATTAACGCGTACTTCTGTGTGGTTAGATAATCTAGAAGGTGGCATTGAGTATCTGCAACAAGTCATCATGAACGATAAGTTAGGGATTAATGAACAACTTGAAAAAGAGATGGCTGAGGCAATTAGTCATTTCCATTGTGAATGGGCGACAACCTTAAAAGATGAACAGCAGTTACAACGCTTTGCACATTTTATTAACAGTGATGCAAAGGACGGAAATGTTGTATTTACACCTGAACGTGGCCAAAAACGTCCTGCATTTCATGATGAAAAAGCCCCTGTTTATAAAATTAGTTTAGAGGAAGCGTAATGAATCAATGGATAACAGTATGTGATTTAGAGACCATTTTTCCATCTACAGGCATTTGTGCATTAGTAGAGGATAAACAAGTCGCCATTTTTCGACCTAGTGAAGAAAGCCAAGTTTATGCACTTAATAACATGGACCCATTTGCACACTCAAATGTGTTATCTCGTGGTGTTATTTGTGAGCATCAAGAAAAGTTATGGGTTGCTTCACCGCTTAAAAAACAACGTTTTAATTTAGTTGATGGTTCGTGTCTAGAAAACAGTGACGTGTCGGTTGATGTTTATAAGGTGCGCATCGAAAAAGGGAAAGTACAAATACAGCTATAAAATTTATAAAGATTTAATAGCTTAAATGTTTCCTACTTCTTTGGATTCAGGCTTTAGCTTTGACTAAGTCTGCAAGGTAGGTTGGAAGCCTTTCACTATTCAATTTTAACTTTACTTTAACTTTAACCTATAGGGACACTACTATGTCTTACATTAAACCTGCCGACTTCGTACAAACCATGATCGATGCCGGCGAAGCTAAAACTAAAACTAGCACTGGCGATCTTCTTTTACGTGGCACCATGGCGGGTGTTATTTTATCGCTTGCTGTTGTTGTTGCTATTACTGCTATCGTACAAACGGGCGTTGGCCTTGTTGGTGCACTTGTCTTCCCTGTTGGCTTTTGTATTTTAAGCCTGATGGGTTACGACCTAGTCACCGGGGCATTTGGTTTAGCACCTCTAGCTAAATTTGATAATCGTCCAGGTGTTTCGTGGTCTAGTATTTTTCGTTGTTGGGGACTGATTGGATTAGGGAATTTAATCGGCTCATTAATCGTGGCGTACTTGATTGCTATTTCATTAACCATGAACTTTTCAATTGACCCTAATGCAGTTGCGCAGAAGTTTATTGCTGTCTCTACCGCGCGTACTGTGGGTTTTGAAAATTTAGGAATGGATGGTTGGATCACTTGTTTTGTACGTGCTATTTTTTGTAACCTGATGGTGTGTTTAGGTGTGATTGGTGGCATGACATCACGTTCTGTTGCAGGTAAAGTAGTGGCAATGTGGTTACCTATCTTTATCTTCTTTGCGTTAGTGTTTGAGCATACTGTAGTAAACATGTTCTTATTCCCACTAGGTATGATGTTAGGTGCTGATTTTGGTATTGCGACATGGTTAAACTTTAACTTGATCCCAACTATTTTAGGTAACATCGTTGGTGGATTGGTATTTACTGCGGTCCCTCTTTATTTAACACATAAAAAAAGAGCAACAGCTGAAGTACAAACAGCAAATGAAGCGTATCCTGATGCTGCATTAACGACTAAATAATCTTTTAGTTTTATTTGCGAATGTTAGCCTAGTGGTAAGACACTGGGCTTTTTTATATCTATTATTTTAACCAACCAGGTAGATCAGATACTTATACGGATTAGTATTACTTAGAACTATGCACAACAATCGGGTTGAGTAATCCTTGGCTATACTCCACAATCACATTTCATATTATGGATTGAGGAAAACGAAATGGGGTTAGCAAGTTTTATACGACTAATAATGCTCGCTGCTATTTGGGGGGGATCATTTTTATTTATGCGCATTGCCGCGACACCACTTGGCCCTATTGCCTTAATAGAAGGGCGAGTGTTTTTTGCTGCTATTACCTTATTACTCATTTCTTTTATTATAAGAAAAAAATTACCTATCAACGGTAATACTAAACACTTCTTTATCCTTGGTTTATTTAATACTGCCTTACCCTTTATCTTTTTTGCTTATGCTGCGCAAACGCTAAATGCTTCTTCGTTATCCGTTATTAATGCAACCGCTCCTATTTGGGGAGCGCTAATCGCAACCATTGTTTATAAAAATAAACTGACACGGCAAATTATTATTGGTTTGATCGCTGGCGTGATTGGAGTGATGTTGTTAGTGGGTTGGGAAGCATTAACAATAGGCGCTGATGCGATTGTGCCTATTTTAGCCGCGGTGTTGGCCGCCTTTAGCTATGGTATTGCAACAAACTATGCGAAAACGGCTCCTAAAGTCGAAGCCTATGCGAATGCACATGGCAGTATGTGGGCGGCAGTTATCATTGTATTACCTTTAATGTTTTTCTTTCCATTAAGGAAATCCCCTAGTTTTGATATTACTACTTCAGTCATCGTACTTGGTGTTGTGTGTACAGGTTTAGCCTACTTGTTATATTTTCGTTTAGTGGCTGATGTTGGCCCAGCCTCTGCTTTATCGGTGACTTTTTTAATTCCCATCTTTGGTATTTTATGGGGTTATCTTTTCTTAGATGAAGAAATTGGTTTTAACACTTTATTCGGATCACTAATGGTTATCGCTGGCACCATGTTAGTGACTGGTTTTACGCCTCGTTCATTATTAAAAAGAAGATAACTTATACGCACAACGTTAGATTCATTATTGCTTATCGTTAATTTTATCTGCCAACGTCTTGGGCTTAACAGTAGCAATATCAATCTAATTATGGTTTTTCTGGCAGGTTTATAAACTGCAAAGTTTTTTGCGGATTTAAATAGGCTTTCATAAAACGGTTCATATCTTCAATCGATATACTGTTAATTATTGCAGCCGCGTTTTCTGTTGAGCCTAGTTCAAACCCTAGCAGGTGATCTCGATGTAATAACTCCTGACGAGTTTCCGATGTCTTTAACCAAGAGTCCATGGTCTGTTGCACGGCCTTTTTATGATCGATAAGCTGCACTGAGGTTATCCCATTTTTGATAAAGTCATTGACTATCGTACTGACTACCTGTTGGGTTTTTTTTGCATCTTCAACCTTTGTTAGCATCTGAATGAGTACCCCTGTAGCTGCTAGACCCGCACGCTGGTCTTCAACTAATACATGTGGTGTATACGTTAACGATAACTGCTCTCGGACTGTTTTAGTCATTTCTTGACTAATAATGCGCTCCATTAGGGCTGCTTGATAAATATCTTTGATGCCTTGGTTTGGCGTGTCAGTGATGATGGTAAGTTGTACTAACGCATTATCCTGCGGATTCGTTTTCGCATTAATATTGCTTGCCTGCTTTATGATGGATTGAGGCGCGCTACTGAACTGATGCTGTTCACCGCCGGGTAAGCTGGCGATATAGTGCAAAATAATAGGTTTGATCGCTTCAATTGCAAAATCACCGACTATGGTTAACTTGTAACCGTTCGCACTTGCATACAGCGTTTGATGCAGCGACTCAACATCACGTAGCTGTACGCTCTGCAACTCAGCAATGGACCACATTTTGTAAAGATAATTGTCAGGATAAAGCGTGCTATATAGGCTTTGTAGTGTTACTGCAACGGGTTGCTTTAGGAAGTTTTGGTGCTGCTCAATGACACTTTTCTTTTCTAAGGCAAAGACCGGCTCTTTAATCGTGGCACTGGTAAAGGCGCTATGAACCATAGAGAAAAGGAATTCTAAGCTTTTCGGGTTATTCACCGAGTGCATGCTAAAACCATGATTATTAAACTCTACCAGTGGTGTTAATTCGGCTTTGGCCTTTAGGAATTCCTCTTTTAATGCCTCAGCAGAAAGACCTGCTAAGTCACTTTTTGTATAACTGTTTATTAAAAAAAGAAACGCCAGTGCTTGCTTGGGCGTGAATACGTTGAGGCCTCCTGGTGCGGTCAAACTTATACTGATTGAGTTTTTCACACTGCTATCTGGTTGTAACACCACATCGACTCCATTACTTAGATGCCATTGGCTTATCTGCTTTTCAGGGTAAAACTTTTCGTTCACTATTTGACTGCCTGCCTGTCCTTTTTTAACCACTGGCAGGATCAATTTTTCAATATTGATATCGGTATTGTCAATCGGTTTTGTGAGGGTATCGGCAAAGTTTTTATCTGCTATTGCGAGGTCGGGTTGACTGCTTTGGTAAGGCGTGGCAAAAGTCAGTTTAGAAGGACGGTTTATCAGCTCTCGAGTGAGTTGATTAAGCTCTTTCAGGCTAACCGTTGTTAATAGCATTTGATAAGCTTGCTGTTCCAGCTTGAGAGTGTATTCAATATGACCTTTTGACCAAGCATGAATAACCGCATCGGCTACTTGTGCTGAACTTTGATTACTATAGTTGTTGGCTAACTCAGCTTGTGTGGATTTAATCTGCTCCAGCTGCTGTTCATATTCAGCCTGACTGAAGCCATGCTGATTAATGCGAGCTAACTCCTGGGCAATAAATTCAGTTGCCTGTTGGCTTTCACCTTGTTGATGACGAATGTAGATATTGTGCAGTACTTTGTTACTAAGCAGTTCGTAAACGTTTGAGCCAACTTGATTGAAAGGCTTTTGACGCTGCTTGTTCAACACATTTAAACGGTAGTTAATTAAGTGAGTCATCATATCCAGTTTTAATGCCTGACTTAACTCTGTGCTATTTTGAATCGAGAGTATGGGAGTTTCTAAGAACAAGTTAGTTTGTGCAAAGTTAACCACTTTACTGCTATATGCTTGAGCGGCTATTTTTAATACTGGCACGGTGGGAACGATCTGTTTATTGTTGTTGTCTGATTTTTTGAGCGATGAGAAAGTATCTGAGATCAGGCGTGCAGTGTTTTCACTATCGACATCACCAGTGATCAGCAGTTTGGCATTATCTGGGCGATACCAGGCTCTGTAAAAAGCGTTAACAGAAGCGACCGTACTGTTATTGATACTCTCCAGTGTACCGATAGGTAATTTTTTTGCATATGCACTGCCGGCAATATAATCAAAAAACAGCGCGTGATCATAAGACTTTTCTTGTGGCATACGAGAGAGGTATTCATTGGCTACCACACCTTGCTCTTTATCGAGCTCAGCCTGATCAAATTCAATGGCGCTTAACACATCGCGCAAATACAAAAGGGTATCGGCTAATAATTGATGGTCTGATTTTGGGACGGAAAGGGTGTAAACCGTGTTGTCGAAACTAGTATAAGCATTGATATCATGACCGAATGTTAACCCTGATTTTTCAAACAGCTCAATAATTTTATGTTTCGGAAAATGTTTTGTGCCGTTAAACGCCATATGCTCAAGCAAGTGTGCGTATCCTGATTGAGTCTCCATTTCACTTAATGAGCCCGATTTAACCATTAAGCGTAGCTGAATTTTATCTGAATTTTCCTGCTTGCTATGAATCGTATAAAATAAGCCGTTATCGAGGGTATTACTAGCGACTGTGGTAATAGTCGCAGTATTTTTAGGGGAGCTGAGACAAGCTGATAGTGTTAAAATAGTAAAAAAAATAAGTATTAATTTTTTCAGTAGCATCATGGTTATCCAATAATTTAAATATATTCTTGTTTTTTGGGCACGATTTGAATATTGAAATGTTCAATTAAGTTTGTCCCAATCGACAAAACCATCCATTTATGATTTTTATTATACATAAAATAAGTTTTTTTGTTATGTTTTTGTTTTTATGTGCTTATATATATGTGAGAGGGGGCGCAAGGTTGAATGTTATGGGAGTTATGGGGTTAAGTTTTGCGTTTTTGGGCGAAAACAAGACCTATTGGTTGCTTTAGCGCACTCTTCAAAAGATACCTAATAATTTATGATAGGCATATTGGAGTATTTATAGAATTATTAGTCGATTAATGATTCGTGACAGATCGAGCCCTACAATAAAATGCACCAACGAAGATAAAAATCAGCATATTGATTCAGTTGGTAACTTATAGCTCGTTGAGTAAATATTGAAAATATGTCCGCGAAAATATCTTGGAGTCACAGCTAGCTACTCATTTAGAGCTCGTACATAAGTTCGTATTAATTCTTCAATTAGTCTTCTATTGTTAATAAAGGCGGAATCCACATAAGTTACAAAAGAAGAGGCGCATAGGATGGACAAACAAAAATATAATCAACAAAATTATCAACATTACAAATTAGTGGCACATGCCATCCAGTATATTCATGAGAGACAAGCTGACCAGCCTACCTTAAAGGAAATTGCTAAGGCTGTTGATATTAGCGAGTTACATTTGCAGCGTATATTCTCCCAATGGGCAGGTATTTCTCCGAAACGATTTTTACAATTTTTGACCAAGCAAGTTGCGCTAGATGCATTAAAACAGAGTGATAATTTACTCGATGTAAGTTTTTCTGCTGGTTTATCTGGTACTGGTCGGTTACATGACTTAATGGTCAGTTGTGAAGCAATGACACCAGGGGAAATAAAGTTAGCTGGGGCTGGCATGATCATTGAGTATGCCTTGATTAGTACTCCCTTTGGAGAAGCATTAATTGCTTGGACAACACGTGGTATTTGTTATTTACAATTTGTCGATTTGCAATTTGAAACCATAAAAGAAGATTTATTTTCGCATTGGGCAAATGCTCAATTTAGCGAAAATCAGCCTCAGGGAAATAAACTCAGCGAACAAATATTTTCAACCACTGCTCAACAAAATAAATTACACCTTTTAATAAAAGGCACGAATTTCCAAGTAAAGGTCTGGGAAGCTATGCTAACAAGTTTTAATGGGCAACAGCTTTCTTATGCGCAACTATCAAAAGCAATTGGTAACCCTAAAGCGTCAAGAGCGGTAGGGTCTGCGCTTGCGAATAATATGATTGCATACTTGATTCCATGTCATCGGGTAATCAAAAGCACGGGGATGTTATCCAATTATCGCTGGGGAGTAGACAGAAAAGCGGCTATGCAAGTTTGGGAAAAGGCAAAAAATGACAATTCATAATCCATCATTTAAGATTATGAATTGTCAGTAAACTGTCCCATACTGATGCGATTTTCGACAGAAAACCCAAGGGAGCGATAAAACTCAATTACGTGTTTATTTTTTTCCAAAATTTGAAGGTTTACTTTTGCACAACCCTGCTGATTGAGTTGCTTAATGGCGTGTTTAATGAGTTTAGATCCAATACCGGTACGACGATGATCTGGGCAAACTGCCACGGAGTATAACCAACCGCGATGACCATCGTAACCTGCCATACAACTACCAATGATAAGGCCTGACTTTTCTGCCACAAAGATAAAGTTATCTACTTTTAGTTTTTCCGCTAACACCAAAGCTGGTTCATTATAAGGGGCGGGATCTGGAAAAGATTGTTGCCAAAGCTTAATCAGTGAATGCTTATCTTGATACTTATATTTACGTATAATAATCATTATTAGCCTTTAATATTAGTGTTTTTAAAGATTCAATTAATCATAGATGATTTCATTGTAGTCTCTAGTTTTGATTTTTTAAAGGTTTAAAAATGATAATAAAATTGGGGCCATTTTGATGTGTTTTTGTGCCTTGAAAGTTTTATTTTATGCATCGATAAATGCAAAAAAGGCGCTAAAGTAAAATGCTTTAGCGCCTTCTTATTTTGAATGATTTGTGATGCTGTTATATTGACAGTAACAGTAAAATTAGACCGCTGTCTTAATTAAGTCAGTGTATAACCAAAACATATAACCAATATAAGCGGCTAATAATAAACCACCTTCAAAACGGCCTAATATACCGGTCTTACCTTTGCGCCATGCAATGGAGAAAACCATTAATGCAATTGTAAGTCCAATCATGACAGGGTAATCACGCGTTAGCACTTCACTATCAAAGGTATCTGGATGAATTAAACCAGGTAGTGCCATAACACCTAAAATATTAAATATATTAGAGCCAATGATATTACCAACGGCTAGATCAAACTCTTTCTTACGAGCCGCCGCAACGGTTGCTGCTAATTCAGGTAGGCTCGTACCAATCGCAACGATGGTTAAACCAATAATGAGATCACTGACTTGGAAGTATTCAGCAACTTCCACTGCACCCCATACTAAAAGTCGCGAAGAGGCAATTAAAAGAATCACACCAATAATTAGCCATTTTAATGCAGCACCTTTACTGATTTCCTCTGGCATTTCATCTAATATTTCTTGCGGTAATTGGTCATCACCATGGCTCTGAGCTTCCCATACGGTATAAGCCAACATAGCAAACATCATCACTATCAATAATAAGCCATTAAAAAAACTTAAATGCTGATCCCAAAGCAGGAAGTAACTGAGTGCCATAATAGCCAGTAATACAGGCATTTCACGTTTAAGTAATTTTGAATGTACGTGCAAAGGGTAAAATATTGCAGTGATACCTAACATTAAACCGACATTAGTAATGTTAGAGCCAATGGCATTACCAATGGATAAACCTGTATTACCATCAGCGGCTGCCATTGCAGAGACAAGCATTTCAGGTGCAGAGGTGCCTAAACCTACAATGACAACCCCAACGATAAGGGGAGAAATTGAAAAGCTCCGTGCTGTGTTAGAGGCTCCTAGAACAAATTTATCTGCGCTCCAGAGTAGAAGAGCAAAACCGATAATAATCGCTAATGCGGGATATAATAAAGTTAGCAAAATGACTCCTTGTTTAACAGCAATGCAATAATGAACGGATCAATTTTATTGGTTAAAAGTTAGATCATATATTAATACAAATGCTGTCATTGCTATAAAAAAAACGCCGAGCATTTTCATGGCCGACGTTTAAAGGTTTTTTCAGATCAATCGGTAATTAACCGCGACCCTCAGCAATAGCTGCAACGGCAGCTAGTTCAGCCGCTTGCTTTTCATGCCTTTCTTGTCGATCTTGTACATCCATTAGTTCATTGGTAATTAAATTTTCTTCAATTTCACGTAAAGCAATGACGGTTGGCTTGTCATTTTCAGGATCAACTAAAGGTGTTTTACCTCCAGTAGCAAGCTGACGAGCTCGACGAGCTGCCATTAAGATTAGATCAAAACGGTTACCAACTACATTTACTGCATCTTCAACGGTTACACGTGCCATTGTTGAACTCCAAAAGTTAATTACATAAAAACGGGCGCTTATTATACAAGTATAATAATATTTGATCCAGCGCTACTTTAGCAACTCTGCGATCATCTTTTGGTAAACAACGGATTGTTTACTTTGTTTGTTTCGTACTGCACTCACAATACTCGATAATTCTTGACTCGCAAGCTCAAAATCATCATTGATGATTAAATAATCATATTCATTATAGTGTGACATTTCTGATTGTGCCTGTGACATACGTTTAGCAATAATCTCATTGCTGTCTTGACCTCGTTTATTCAGGCGAGATTCTAATTCTTCACGGCTTGGAGGTAGAATAAAAATACCAACAGCTTCAGGCATCATCTTACGTACTTGTTGCGCACCTTGCCAATCTATATCTAAAAATATATCTGTACCTTGTTGTAAGGCTTGTTCGATAGTAATACGTGACGTGCCGTAATAATTTCCGAATACCTCTGCCCATTCAAAAAAGGCATTGTCGTTTATTAAAGACTTAAAGCTATCAACGTCAACAAAGTGATAATGCTCTGCATTGTTTTCGCCAATACGGGGTGCGCGTGTAGTATGTGAAACAGAAACTTGCACATCCCACGAACGCTCTTCAGCCAATAATGCGTTAATAAGGCTAGATTTTCCCGCACCACTTGGTGCTGAGATGATATAGAGAGTGCCGAGCTGAGACATAGTAGCTATTCCTAAAAAATATTGAAGCGCAGATTATCGCTTATTTTTTAATTTATAACAGTACTTTTAACTTTCATTGTTTTTTATTTCATCGATCTGAGTTTTTAGAAAATCGATTTGTTGATCAAAATACTTTTCGCTTAGCCACCCTTTGGCAACCGCGATATCAATATGCAAACCGATTAACCAAATATGACGAATACAAACTAAGTGATCTATTTGTTGCAGGTCTTGTGGTGATAATGGGCGGTGTTGTTGATAACTTTCTAAAAACCGCTGCCAGATTGAATCATCTTTTTTATGTAATTTTAATGCCCATTTAAAAATGGCTAAATCATAAACACGTAAACCAAACCCACAACAATCATAATCAAAACTAATTAATTGCGAGCCATCTAAGTGTGCATTGCCACCGTGCATATCGCCATGACAAAAACCAAAATCGGTTGAGTCATCAAGCATACCTTGTAACACCAGTTGTAAGTTTTTTGAGCAGGACTCAATAAATTCGCAGTCCTCTAAACGGTCAGCTAAAAAGGGCTTTATACGTTGTATCGGTTCTGTGAGGAGGTGTTCTACATCTAATTTAAATCGCTCAGGAGGTGCCTTGAATGTCTCCGACAGTGAATGTATTTGAGCCATGTGTTGGGCATAACTTTCAGCGCTTCCCTCTTCTGAAAGTGAGAGTTCTTGGCCTTTTGCATAACGCGTTAAGATGACATAACGTATTCCTTCAGGTGCTTCTATGTTAATAATATAGTCACCTTTCTTTGTTGCGATAGGGTAAGCAACATCAACACCATTATTTTTTAGATGAAGCAAGGCTTCAACTTCAAAGTTGATTGCAGGTAAATCCCGCCAACCATGACGATAGATGCGTAATAAAAAAGTATCAGTTGAGGTGCTCACTTTATATGAATCATTTAAACCTTGGCACCAAAATTCACAATGCTCAGCCTGCTCTATTTGAAATTGAGGAATAACCTCATTCAATAAATAATCGGTGCAGATAACGGAATAGCTGACGGGTGGTGTTAACATATTAAGCTCTTTGTAGTCATTTGTGTTTATACTATCCTTAATTTTTGCATTTACCAATGAGTCACTTAAATGAATTATCTTGCACATTTACATATTGCAGATCATACCCAAACCAGCTTGCTGGGGAATTTTTTAGGGGATTTTGTAAAAGGCAATCCTGATGGTTCATATAACTTAGCGGTAGTGAAAGGCATCAGGTTACATCGTTTTGTTGATAGTTATACTGATAGCCATCCATTAATAAAATCGGTAAAGCCTTTATTTTCAAAAGAGTTACGACGCTTTTCTCCCATTAGTTTAGATATGTTTTGGGATCATTGTTTAGCAAAGCATTGGTCAACCTTTCACGGTGATTCATTAAGTCATTTTTCGGCTCAAACATCTACATTGATAGCGCAGGAAACAAAGCAGTTATCACAACCATTGCCGGAACGTTTTGAGAAAATTTCACAGTTAGTATGGCAAGGGAAATGGTTTGAGCATTATGCGCAGATAGAAAACATAGAATTTGCGTTACAACGTATTGCATCACGAAGCGCTAGAATGGCACCTCTTGGAAAAACCTTTGATAGCTTAGCTACACATTATGATTTACTGAGTGAGACCTTCTTTGAATTATACCCAGATGTACTAGAAGCCACGATACATAAAACAAAAAAGGAGACCATGTAGTCTCCTTTTGAAATTTTGTTATGCAAATATTAATCGTTTAATAGATAAAAAGTCTGAATTAAGCGTTATTAAATAAGTGCTTAATATTTTCAAAGTCTGTTTTGCCATTAACGATTTCGTCAATACTTAATCCAGATACTTCATGTGGGAACACTAACCATTCTTCAGACTCATGAATGAAGTAGTCTGGCACCATCTCTACCGCTTTATTTTTTGGTTTGTAATAAGGCGTCGCTATGCGTACATCACGCGGCATATTGAAACGCATTAATTCAGACAGTTTTTCCTTTAAGGCAACAACACTTCGGCCAGAATCAAACACGTCATCAACGATTAATAACCCATCATCAGCATTTGCATTCTCAATAATGTAATGTAAACCATGTACTTTAATGGTTTTACTTTGTTTACCAATGCCATAATAAGAAGAGGTGCGAACCGCAATATGGTCTGTTTCTACTTTTTTGTAATCAAAGTATTCTTGTACTGCGATACCGATTGGTGCACCGCCACGCCAAATACCGACGATAAATTGTGGACGAAAGCCACTTTCATAAACTTGTGCTGCTAAACGAAACGAATCTTCAAGCAGCGTTTTCGCGGTAATAAATACTTTGTCTGACATAGGGCCTCTCCTCTGAATTGTGGGCAAAGTTTAGACTAACGTCACAAAAATTCAATGACTAATATCAATCGATATACGCATTGGCGCTTATCATTAGTTTTAGGGTAAACTAAGCACTTGTTATCTTGCCTAGTAAAGGAAATGAATGTCTGCTTCGCCACCTTATGATCGATTTGATCAAGTGCAATTAAAATTGCAAAAATTACTCAATGAAACGGTCACTAATACCTTATTAGCAAACCGTATCCCTGTTTCGGTTGCAGATAAATTAGCTCGGCAAGTGACTGATAATTTTAATATTATAGAATTTTATGAAATTATAGAACAAAATATTCAAGATACTCGTTTCCCTAAACAACGTGTTTTAGACCGAACAATTGTGCATATGTTTGAAGTGCTTTATCGCACTGTTAATCTCCCTTTAACTGGAAAAAATGACGCAGATACAAGAGAGTTTTTTAGTATTGTGCCTCGTGGTGAATGTTTGGATCTTTTTTTACAATTAGTTAAAGAATATTGTATGGGAGATGCTGAGATAGAAAAACATACGCAACAAATCGAGCCGATGATTAAAGAAAATAGTGATGGCAACGTCATTGACTGGCAAGCGATTTATGAAAGCGATGCGTTTAAAGTTTACTTAGATGGGTTATTGAAATTGATTTTGAGTCGCTTGAGAAAAGATCAAAAGCCAATACCTGCACTAGAAAATAAGATGCCACCTAAATATCGCCCTTATCGTATTAACTCTTTCTTGAATCAGGTCTGTCTGATGTGGGAAAAAAAACAATAATATGACAGAGAGTTTGTTTATCGTTTAAAACGTAACAAATTCTCGACGTAAGTTGTCGCTTCCAATGCGCTATTTAAATTCCCATGCACCAAGGCTTCGTTAATCACACCTTCCCTTAATAAAACAACCGCATTAACAATGAATTGATTCTTCTGGTGATTTTTTTCAAAGGAATCAACATGCATTTGGATTATTTTTTTCAGAGCAACTTTGTGATTGTGACAGGCTTTATAGAGTAATGGGGCGGTGTGGCCATATTCTGCGCAACTATTATTAAAATAATCGCCTCTGAAGGAACCTAATATATTATCTCGATTGTTAATAAAGTCATCTAACACTTCGAATATAATAAGTACTGCATCTTTGCCTGTGACAGCCTGTTCGAGTTTAAATTGTAAATGGTTTATCTCTAATTGATCGCGATAAATTAAGGTTGCTACAATGAGTTCTTCTTTGCTGACAAAATGGTTATAGAGCGTTTTTTTAGCAACCGCTGCCGTTTTGATAATTTCATTAATGCCTACAGCATGAATACCCTTCAGGTAAAACAATGAAAAAGCGACTTCGATGATATGACGTTTTTTGATGTTCATATAAACTACCCCTATCTAATTTATTAATCATAGAATAGTTTGTCTACTTTGTATCTAATATTTGTATCCAAGGTATTATTTCTATAAAAAGGTCTTTTTATGAAAATTGCAATGATTGGTTTAGGTGATATTGCCCAAAAAGCATATTTGTCTATCTTGACTCAGTTAGACAATGTACAACTTGTATTTTGCACTCGTGATAACGAAACATTAATGCGATTAGCTAAAAAGTATCGTGTAAATAAATTATATCAAGATTATCGTATGCTGAAAAAAGAAGATATTGATGCTGTGATGATCCACAGCAGTACGGCTTCTCACCCTATGATTGCAGCTTACTTTTTACAGCAAGGTATCGCTACTTTTGTTGATAAGCCACTTGCTGATAATGCTTTTGATTGCGAAAAACTTTATGACTTAGCAGAAAAGCATAATGTGCCTCTGTATATGGGTTTTAACCGTCGCTTTATCCCTCTTTATCAGCAACATAAACTCAATGAACAGTTACTTTCATTACGTTGGGAAAAGAACCGCTTTAATTTACCAGCTGCGTTACGTACTTTTATTTTTGATGATTTTATTCATCCTTTAGATAGTGTGAACCTTTATGCTAAAAACAATATTGAAGATATCCATCTTGTTAGTCAGTTTAAAGGCGATCAACTCGCGCGCTTAGACATACAGTGGGAACAACAGGGGAGCCTTCTCCATGCTTCTATGAATCGTTGTTATGGTACAACCAATGAAGTTGTTTCTTTTAATTATGAAAATTGCAGTTACCAATTTGATTCTTTTACCTCAGGCAAGAAATGGCAAGCTAACCAGCAAACGGATTTACGTTTAGCTGATTGGACGCCGATGTTATCCAGTAAAGGTTTTAGTGCGATGATAGAAGATTGGTTATCTGTGGTTGCGCTGGGCAAATTAGAAAGTCATATAATGAAACGTAATTTGGCTACTCACCAATTAGCAGAATTAATCTGCCAAAAAGTAGGAATGGTTTAATGCATTTATGTTTTTCTATTACAGCGCATGGTAACGGTCATGCTGCGATATCCTGTGCGCTGATAAATCGTTTAATGACACATTATCCGACGATTAAAATATCAGTCATGACGCGCTTATCTAAAGAGTATATTACCTCTCGATTAATCAATGATTTTGAATATTATGCAATGGGCTCTGATTTTGGCATGTTAATGCTCTCTGCCATTGATATTGATATCAAAAATAGCCGAGATAAATATCAACACCTTTATGAACATTGGCAATCTCATGTCGATAACGAAAAACAACTTCTTAAAGCGATACAGCCTGATATTTTAATCAGTAACATCTCTCCTATTAGTTTAGATGCAGCACATCAACTGGGTATCAGGACTGCCTCGGTAGCACCTTTTAATTGGGCACAAATTTATCAAGCATATTGTTTAGATGGTCGTGCAGATACCACGGCTGTTTTTCAGAAAATGCAATCGGTTTATCAAGCCACTGATCAGGTGTTTAAACCTCTTCCTTATGTGCCTCTTAATGATGGCCATGAAATTGTCATTGCGAGTATTAATGATCAACCCGTTGCTAATTTAACATCCTTATTAGAAAAGTTACCTGATAACACCAAGCAGATTGGACTGATTGCCTTAGGTGGTTTGCCTTTTCCTTTGGATTTGCAACATTGGCCTGTTATAGAAGGTTTACATTGGCTGGTAGATCAAGATATCCCATCATCAAGAACAGATATGAGCTCGATTAGTCAATTAAAAGAGTCCTTTTTACAACTGGTTGCCAGTTGCGATTTTATTATTACTAAGCCTGGTTATGGCACTTATTGTGAAATTGCATCTTTAGCGAAACATAAAAAAATTCGTGTTATTAGTTTGGTAAGGCCAGATTGGCCTGAAACACAATATTTGAATCGTTTTTTAATGGATCGTGTTCCTTTTGTTGAAATAGAAAAAAGGCAATTAACGGGGCAGGCTTTAAAGGCGATTATTAACAATATAAGTGACGATGAATATCCACAGACGTTGCCCTGTGAAGATGGTGCAATGCAATTGATTGGAAGGTTGCTGAGTTTACAATAGAGTTTAAATAAAACAGCGCTTAATCGTTGCTACGAGTAAGCGCTGTTGATTTTATTGATGATTTGTTAAGTGCTTATTAGGCGATATCTTTACTGAGTTGAGGTCCTGCGCTAACAAGATCTTCACCTTCTTGCTTATCAGTATAACGATCAAAGTTTTTAATGAATAAATGTGCAAGTTCTTCTGCTTTTTCATTCCATTGCTGTTGAGTACTGTAAGTATCACGTGGGTCAAGAATTTTACTATCGACCCCTGGTAAAGCTACTGGCACCGTTAAGTTAAACAGTGGAATTTGTTTGGTTTCTGCATGTTCGATAGAACCATCTAAGATAGCATCAATAATACCACGCGTATCTTGGATGGAAATACGTTTGCCTGATCCATTCCAGCCAGTATTCACAAGATAAGCTTCTGCACCACAAGCTTCCATACGTTTCACCAATTGTTCTGCGTATTGAGTTGGATGCAAACTTAAAAACGCAGCACCAAAACAAGCAGAGAATGTAGGTGTTGGCTCAGTAATTCCTCGCTCTGTTCCTGCTAATTTTGCCGTGAAACCCGAAAGGAAATGATATTGAGTTTGTGCTTTGGTTAATTTTGAAACAGGTGGTAATACACCAAAAGCATCAGCTGTTAAAAAGATAACTTTTTGAGCATGTCCGCCTTTTGAAATCGGTTTGACAATATTATCAATGTGATTAAGTGGGTAAGAAACGCGTGCATTTTCTGTTTTGCTTGCATCATCGAAATCAATGACACCTTGTGCATCAATAACCACATTTTCAAGTAAAGCATCACGACGTATAGCACCGTAAATATCTGGTTCAGCTTCTGGGCTTAAGCGAATTGTTTTAGCGTAACAACCTCCTTCAAAGTTGAATACCCCATCATCATCCCAACCATGTTCATCATCGCCAATTAAAGCACGCTTAGGGTCGGTAGACAGTGTTGTTTTACCTGTACCTGAGAGACCAAAGAAGATAGCGGTATCGCCAGCTTCACCAATATTTGCAGAACAATGCATGGATGCCATCCCATTAAGTGGTAATAGGTAGTTCATCACAGAGAACAAACCTTTTTTCATTTCCCCACCATACCAAGTACCACCGATCACTTGGACTTTTTCGGTTAAATTAAAGGCAACAAAATTCTCTGAATTTAACCCTTGCGACTGCCAATCTGGATTGCTTGATTTAGAACCATTCATAACCACAAAATCTGGCTCGAAATCCACAAGTTCTGCTTCTGTAGGGCGAATAAACATATTTTTTACAAAATGGGCTTGCCATGCTACTTCCATAATAAAGCGCACTTTAAGGCGAGAACTTTCATTTGCACCGCAATACGCGTCAACAACAAACAGGCGTTTATTGGATAGTCCTTTACTAACAATACCTTTTAGATGTGCCCAGGTATCTTGGTTGATGGCTTTATTATCATTTTTACCCTGATCACTCCACCAAATGGTATCGCGAGTAGTATCATCTTTAACAATATATTTATCTTTAGGAGAGCGCCCTGTAAATATACCGGTGTCAACAGCAACCGCACCATTTTGAGTAAGTATACCTTTTTCAAATCCGGCCAAATTATCGGCCATTTCTTCAGTGAAAAGAGTTTCATAACTAGGATTGTAGATAATTTCAGAAGCGTCAGTAATGCCGTATTGATTTAATGTATTCGTTGATAATGTAGCCATCGTTCATCCCTTTTAAATAGTAGAATATCAATATGAAGGGTAGGGGATTGCGAACAAAATAGGTGGGATCTATGTCATAAAATAGATTAAAAAATCATCGGAAATGTAAATAAATTGCTGCCAACTTGTAACAGCAATTCAGTTTTATTTTATTATATAATACAATATGTTAATTAATGTTGTTGACCATCATTTTCACCTAGGAAAATTTGTAAGTCACTTTCATTAAAAGAGTAATCTGCCGCGCAGTATTCGCAATGCATTTCAATGCTATTTTTTTCTTCTAACATTTCTAAAATTTCTTTCGGGGTTACCGAAGCAAGCGATGATAAACAGCGTTCTTTTGAACATGAACATTTGAAGGTAATCGTTTTTTTCACTAATAAACGAACGGCCTCTTGGTGATATATTCTAAATAAAAGTTCTTCTTGTGTTAATTCAAATAATTCTTCAGCTTTTACTGTTTTTGCCAAAGCAGAAACATGTTGCAGGTCTGCTTGGTGATCTTCACTGGTTGCTGGCAATGTTTGAATTAAAATTCCGGCTGCTTGTATTTTGTTTTTTATGTCGGCATGCAAAATAACGCAAGTGGGCAATTGTTCTGATTGTTCAAAGTAACCTTCTATACATTCACTCAGAGAATTACGATTTAAATCAACAATACCTTGATAGCGTTCACCTTCTTCAGGTGTGATAGTGATGATCATATAACCTTTACCAACAAGTTCAGTAAAGGACAACCCGGTTGTTTCACCTTCAACCCGTGCCGTACCTCTGACTTGTAAATCTTGATTAGCATTAATTACAGCCATTTTTACGGGACCATCTCCTTGAATCTGTACTGATATTTTCCCTTCAAATTTAAGCATGGCTGTGATGAGTGACGTTGCGATTAACAACTCACCCATTAAATTGCCAACTTCAGGACTAAAATCATGATTTTTAATTATTTCGCTAAAACTATTATCTGCATTGGCTATTTCACCGCGGATTGCAAAATCCTCAAAAAGGAAACGTTGTAGTTGATCTGTCATTATTTTTATCTCTATTAGTCAAAATTAGCAGTGTTGCGTTGAGCTTTGGCTTGTATCAACTCACGGCGCTGTTTTTTATTGGGTTTTTTATCGGGATGTGGTGCGTTTTGTAAACTCAGTTTGCGTAGTATCGAATATTCCTCGCGTTTTTTCACGCTGTCGCTTGTTTCTTGATAAAGCGTTTCAGCAATGGGCGCACCACGGCGTTGCTCTGATAAAATTTCAATGATTATTTGTTTCGAAACATCACCTTGACGAATGGTTAGAAGCGCCCCTTGTTCAACCACTTTACTGGCCTTTGCACGCTGTCCATTATAATGGACTTTTCCACCGTTAATCATATCACGGGCAATGCTACGTGTTTTATAGAAACGCGCCGCCCATAACCATTTATCCAAACGAATTTTTTTAGTCGGTTGATTATCTGGCATTGAATCACTCTCTTATTTATAAAAAGAAGGGATTGAGGCAAATTTATTTTGTTTTATTTGCAATTAAATCCCTATTATCTGGTCTAAATAGTCTACTTGTGGTTGATTATACTCTATATTCCACATTATTC
>TARA_R110001583_G_scaffold106269_1_pt1 | contig 39629 bp, 37 predicted proteins | sample TARA_R110001583 | Tara Oceans TARA_R110001583 (sample SAMEA4398432) | marine metagenome | biome: Polar Biome; feature: [MES] marine water layer (ENVO:01000295) within the mesopelagic zone...; material: water (ENVO:00002006), including particulate matter (ENVO:01000060) such... | reverse complement strand
AAATTGGCTAGGAACGCCCAAGCGGGCGCAGGCGACCGCCACGTTAGCGGGAGCACCACCGGCGTAGGGTGTAAAAGTCTCTTGGGCATCTGTAGCCGCCCCTAAACGGCTGGAGAGCATATCAACCAGCGCTTCCCCAAACGCGATAACTGGCGTCATTATTGGCTCCTTAGTGTCATTGTTTGCAAAGACAGGTTTATGCCACGCAGTGGCCGCGGGCGGCTTCCAGCAATTCATACCACGCTTCCCGGGGTAGCGTGGCAGGGCCTTTGAGCATGTCGCTAATTCGGTCAGGTTTAACGCTGCCAATCAACGGTACTGGCGAGTTAGGAAGACTGCGCAGCCATGCCAGCGCCAAAGCGCTGGGGGAGCTATCAAGCCCTGTCGCCCACTTAGCCAAACACTCACCAATGGCGCCTTGCATCAGCTGCCCGCCTGCCAGAGGCGACCAAGCCATGGGTGCGTGGTCATCGGCACATAGTTCATCAAAGCTGCCGTCAAACAGCGGCGTTGTGTGGGCAATCGAGAGCTCGACCTGGTTGGCGGATAATCGGTGATGCATGGCGCCCTGCAAGCGCCGCCACTGGCTGGGCAGATGGTTGGATACCCCCGCCGCGCCAATTTTGCCTGCTTCAATGGCATCGTCCAGCGCGCGGCCGGTCGCTTCTGCGTTCATCAGTAGATCGGGGCGATGAATCAGGAAATGATCGAGGCATTCGACATTCAAACGCACAAGTGAGGCATCAATGGCGCTATTAAGATAAGCAGGGCTAGCGTTGTAGTGCTTTACCTTACCCGAACCGGGTGCGGGGTTATCGTTCGCGATGCTCGCTTTGGTGACGACATTGACCCGCTGAGCCAGGGCGGGGCGCGCCCGTAGCGCGGCGCCAAAAAGCGTCTCCCCTTGGCCGCTGCCATAAATGTCCGCATGGTCAAACCAGTTAAGGCCCTGTTCCAGGCGCGCTTCGATCCATTCTGCTAATCGCTCGGGTTCGTGCATGGCGGGTGTTTCGTGCAGACGCATCATGCCGAGTAAAAATGGCACATCAAAGGTTGCGGCGGGCATAGCAGGTTCCATATTGATGTTGTTAGAGATGTGTTTAATAAATGTTGTTAGAAATTTTTTCAGAAAACCTCTTCGTTATGCAGTGCTTCAGCGGCACCTAACAGGCCGGTCCAGGGCGCAGTCACTACCCACACGGGGATGTCAGCGTTATAGGCGCCCATACGGCCTTTATTGACAAAGGCGGCGCGAAGCTCGCTTTTTGGCAGCCACTCAAGCAAGCGCGGGAGAATACCGCCGCATAGATAAACCCCGCCCCTTGCGCCCATGGTTAAGGTGGCGTCGCCGCACACATCGCCAAGAATTTTTAGAAAGCGCAGCAGGGCAGTAGTGGCGAGGCTATCGCCTTCATTGGCCGCTGTGGTCACCTCGGCTGGGCTAGTTAAGTGCGGCTCAATTCCTTCAAGGGTGCAGTAGGCTTGGTAAAGCTCCAATAAACCCTGACCGCATAAGATGCGTTCTACGCTCACCCGTTTGTGGCGCTGCAGAAATGCATCAAGCAGTGCCCGCTCGGTACTGTCCGTGGGGGCAAAGGTGACGTGACCGCCTTCGGTGGGCAGTGGAATCCAGGCGTGTTGCCCAGGAAAGACCCCGGCAACGCCCAGTCCGGTGCCTGGGCCGATGATTAAGCGTGTGGAGTGCGCCTGGGTTTGCCCCGGCTGAACTTCGACCAAATCACTGGATGCCACATGGGGGACGCCCAGCGCCTGGGCGGTAAAGTCGTTGATGACCTTGAATAGCGATAGATTCAACTGTTGCTGAACATCACTTTTCAAAAAATCCCAGTGGTTATTGGTCATTTTGACCCGTTCAGCGTGAACGGGGCAGGCGAAGGCTAAACACGCCTCTTGAGGCGCGTTGTCACCGGTGGCGCCCACGCGCCCCAGGTAATCCTGCACCGCTTCCACGACGCCAGGGTAGTCGGCGCAGGGTAGGTTCAAGATATCGTGCGGGGTTACTTCACCGGGAGAGACCAACGCCAAGCGTGCGTTGGTTCCCCCGATATCGCCGATGAGTGCCGGTCGCATCAGGCGTCCTCTTCTGAGATTTGCCCCTGTTGACGGGCGATATCGTCGGCTTCAAACCCGCCAAACACACCAGCGCCTTCTTCGCCACGCATGGCCAGATGGCGGAAGCCACCAAATAGTTCGCGACCCAAGCCCACGTGGTAGTGATCCAGGTTACCGATGGCCAGTTCCCGCTTAGCCCAGGTGACGGGGTCGACTTTGGCTTCCAGCGTACCGGCATTGGCATCCAGACGTATAATATCGCCATCGCGCAGTTTGGCCAGCGGGCCGCCGTCCAGGGCTTCGGGGCTCATGTGAATGGAAGCGGGCACTTTGCCCGATGCACCCGACATACGACCATCGGTGACCAGCGCCACTTTAAAGCCACGATCCTGCAGTACGCCCAAGTAAGGGGTTAATTTGTGCAGCTCGGGCATGCCGTTGGCTTTAGGGCCTTGGAAACGAACCACCACAATCACGTCGCGATCCAAGTCGCCGGATTCGAAGGAGGCTTTCATTTCGTTTTGATCTTCGAAGATCTTCACCGGCGCTTCAACCACGCGATGTTCTTCTGTCACTGCGGAGACTTTGATGACACCGCGACCCAGGTTGCCTTTCATTACCGTGAGGCCGCCGGTTGGTGCGAAGGGCGTGGCGACGGGGCTTAGCACGGTTTCGTCAAGGCTTTTCTCGGGCCCTTCGTGCCAAACGATTTTACCATCTTCCAGGAATGGCTCTTGGGTATAGGCGGTTAAGTCGGTACCGAACACGGTAGGGATATCGCCGTGGATCAAGCCAGCGCCCAGCAGTTCGCGGAACAGGTAACTCATGCCGCCCGCTGCTTGGAAGTGGTTGATATCTGCCTGGCCGTTGGGGTAAACCCGCATCAGACTAGGCGTGACCGCCGAAAGGTCGGTGAAGTCGTCCCAGTTGAGGGTAATGCCCGCAGCGGCGGCCATGGCGATCAGGTGCATCGTGTGGTTGGTTGAACCACCGGAAGCCAGCAAGCCCACCACGGCGTTAACAATCGCACGCTCATCAATCTGCTTGTAAAACGGGCGGTAGTCGCCGCCGGGTTCGGTGTTGCGAATCGCCTGCTCGGTGGCATAGCGCGTCAATGCTTCGCGCATTTCGGTGCCTGGGTTCACAAAAGAAGTACCGGGCAGGTGTAGGCCCATCATCTCCATCATTAGCTGGTTGGAGTTAGCGGTGCCGTAGAAGGTGCAGGTGCCGGGGCTGTGGTAAGAGTCTGACTCGGCTTCGAGCAGCTCAGCGCGGCCGACCTTGCCCTCGGCATAGAGCTGGCGAATGCGCGCCTTCTCTTTATTGGGTAAGCCGCTGGGCATGGGGCCCGCGGGTACAAACATGGCGGGCAGGTGACCAAAGCGCGCCGCGCCAATAAACAGGCCCGGTACGATCTTGTCGCACACGCCCAGATAAAGCGCGGCATCAAACATATTGTGCGAGAGACCTACGGCGGTGGCCATGGCAATCACATCCCGGGAAAACAGCGATAGCTCCATGCCCGGCTGGCCTTGGGTGACACCGTCACACATGGCCGGAACGCCACCGGCAAACTGGGCGGTGGAGCCCATATCCCGAGCGGCTGCTTTAATGGTCTCAGGGAAGGTTTCCAGCGGTTGGTGCGCCGAGAGCATATCGTTGTAGGACGAGATAATGCCCAAATTGGCGCTGTTCATCAGTTTCAGTTCGCCCTTGTCACGCGGGTTGCAGGCGGCGAAACCGTGGGCCAGATTACCGCAGCTTAGCTCAGCACGGTGCACGCCACGTTTGTGCTGGTCAGCCATGCGCCGCTCGTAGAGGGCGCGACGCTCAGCAGAACGCTCACGAATGCGCTGGGTAACCTCAGCAACGGTGGGGTTTAACGTAGCAGGTGTTGAGCTCGGCATAGGGACCTCTGCATGATAGAGACGGTGAGTGAAGCTTGTAGTTATTTTACATTTTTTGGCGTCGAAATAAGAGACTTTACGGCAATAAAAACCACATTTGTAGTTTTATTACTCGAATGTGAGGTGGCAAATATGCCACGCCAAATATCTAAATAAAGCCTTAACATACTGACAGGGTGGAAGACCCGCTAATGAAATAGCAAGTATAGCACTCAGGCTTTTGCTACCATTTTGCGTTTTGCCTTTGAATGTTTGATGACCCCTAGTGGGCTGGAGCCTGCATGCACGCCATTGTTGACCACATTCAGTCAGTTGATCTCAAGGCCGGTGAAGAAACGCGTCGTTACTTGGATACGTTGACCAAGCCGCCAGGTAGTTTGGGTGCCTTGGAAGAACTGGCTATTCAACTGAGCGCTATCACCGGTGAACTCAAGCCCAGCGTGACGCCGCCTGCGGTGGTTGTGTTTGCCGCCGATCACGGGGTTGCTGCTGAGGGGGTGTCAGCTTTCCCCCAAGCAGTGACCGCTCAGATGGTGGCCAACTTTGCCAACGGTGGGGCGGCGATTAATGTCTTCGCCCGTCAGATAGGCGCGCAGGTCGAGATTGTGGATGTGGGCGTTGCTTCGCCTTTAACACTGCCTGGGGTGACCTCCGCTAAGGTGCGCCATGGCACCGCCAATATGGTGTTAGAAGACGCGATGCAATTTGATCAAGCCATAGCCGCGATTGATGTGGGTGTGGTGGCCGTTGATCGAGCAAAAAGGGCCGGTGCAAAGTGCATTATGGTGGGTGAAATGGGCATCGCCAATACCACTGCCAGCAGCGCAATGCTGGCGGTACTGACGGGTCAGACCGTGACAAGCGTGGTGGGCGCCGGAACCGGGATTAACCCACAGCAGCAGGCGCACAAAGTGGCGGTGATTGAATGCGCTATCGCTGCGCGTAATGCTGACTCTCAAGCTCCTCTAGAGGTGCTGGCTAAGTTGGGTGGCCTGGAAATAGCTGCTATGGCCGGCGCATATTTGGCAGCAGCGGCCCAGGGCTTGCCCGCTATTGTGGATGGCTTTATTGCTACCGTCGCAGCGCTAACCGCCTGCCGAATGTGCCCCGCAGTGCATGGCTATTTGATTTTTGGTCATCGCTCCCAAGAGCCAGGCCATGATGTGGCATTAAAAGCGCTGGAGGCCAATCCACTGCTCGATATGGGCATGCGGCTAGGTGAAGGCAGTGGTGCTGCGCTGGCGTATCCATTGCTGCAAGCGGCGACAGCGATGGTGGCGGAAATGGCTACCTTTGCCGATGCCGGTGTTAGCGATAAGGCATCACTATGATCCCAGGCGCCACTTTTGGCGGTATTGTTCTGGTCATCTTCGCGATCGCCATTGATTTAGTGGTTGGCGATCCGCGCTCACTACCACACCCAGTGGTGCTGATCGGGCGCTTTATCAGCGCTTTTGAGCGGCTGTGGAATCGTGGTACGGCGCAGCAGCGCAAAGTTAGTGGCTTCTTGCTAACCATTATTGTCGTCGGCGGCGTATGGGGTATTAGCTGGCTAGCGCTGGCGCTGCTGGAACGCTTGCACCCTGGGCTAGCGCTGATCGCCGAGCTGTGGCTGCTCTCTACTACGCTTGCGATCAAAGGCCTGGGCGATGCGGCCCGCGCCGTGATTCAACCGCTGACTCAAGGCGATTTGCCTGCTGCCCGCAAGGCGCTGGGGATGATTGTCGGCCGCGATACGCAAACCTTGGATGAAGCGGAGATTACCCGTGGCACGGTGGAAACCGTAGCGGAAAATACCGTTGACGGCATCATCGCACCGCTATTTTTTGCGTTTATCGGCGGGGCGCCACTAGCGCTGGCGTACAAGGCAGTTAATACTCTTGATTCGATGGTAGGCTATAAAAACCAGCGCTATGTCGATTTTGGCTTTGCCTCCGCCAAGCTGGACGACCTAGCCAACTGGGTGCCGGCACGCTTAACCGTGCTGTGTCTATGGCTCGCAGGCTTGCTATTGAGTCTTGCCGGTATTGTACGATTGCGCTGGCAAGGCGCACTACTCGGCACCTGCCGCGATGCACCGCGCCACCCCAGCCCCAATGCCGGTTGGCCAGAGGCCATGGTGGCCCGTTTGCTCGGCGTGCAGCTGGGCGGCACCAATTTCTATGGAGGCGAGGCCTCACACCGTGCGACCTTGGGCGAGCCGCTTGAACAGCTGCGTGTTGCCCATATCAGCACCACACTTCGTTTAATGCACGGCGCCTGGATACTGTTTATGTTGCTGTTTGCTGGGGTAATAGCAGGGTTGGTGTTTATGCTGCGAGGATCGCTATGAGTACTCCTCTATTGCCCAACGCTCCATGGCCCAGGCATGGCGGCCAGGCCGAGACGCTGCTGGCCCATTTCGGCTTGCCCGCCGATCACCGCCTGGACGACTTTAGCGCCAACCTTAACCCCTTGGGGCCTCCGGCGTGGGTTAGCGATTGGCTGGCTAAGCAACTGGCAGGTCTTGAACGCTACCCCGCGCCGGATTACGCCGCTGCACGTCAGGCCATCGCTACCCATCACCAGCTTCAGCCCGAACAGGTATTGCTCACCAACGGTGGCGCTGAGGCAATTTTCCTCGCTGCCGCGCTGCATGCGGGTAGGCGAGCGGCGATTATTACCCCGAGCTTTGGCGAGTATGCCCGCGCTTGCCGCGCCCACCGGCTTTCGATTAGTGAGATCGCGCTGCCCGCACCTCACTTCACGCTGGACATAGACGCGCTAACGGCTGGGCTTAACGACATTGATGTGCTGTTTCTATGCCGCCCCAATAATCCGACCGCTACGCTTATCGATATTTCAGCAATGGAAGACCTGTTGAATTACACCGCTGCGATGGGTTGCCGCGTTGTGGTCGACGAAGCCTTTATCGATATGGTGGGTGAGCCACTGGGCGAGACGTCACAAGAGGCGTCGTTGACACCGCTGTTGGTGCGCTACCCGCATCTGCTGCTGCTCCACTCAATGACCAAGTTTTATACCCTGCCGGGGCTCCGGCTGGGCTACCTGCTGGCGGATGCGGCCACGGTTCAAGCGGCCCAGACCCACCAACCGCCCTGGGGCGTTAATCACCTTGCGGCTGAACTGGTGGCGCCACTATTGGCAGATGATGCCTTTGCCCGCCGCACCCAGCGGTGGTTGGCCAGCGAGCGCTCGCGCATGGCGGAGGCGCTTGCTCAACTAGGGCTGGAAGTCGTACCCAGCCAGGCGTGCTTTTTTCTTATCCGGCCCGGTGCCGCGCAGGCAATCACCAGCGATGCGTTATTTGAGCAGCTGCTACGCCGGGGTATTTTAGTGCGTCATACCCATAATTTTGCCGGGCTCAATGGTGAATGGCTGCGTGTAGCGCTGCGCGATGCCCCTGCTAATCGGCGGCTGATAAGCGTGTTGAAGCATGTTTTAGAAAATGTTTTGGAAAAAGGAACTGCATGATTGTCTTCGTTAGCGGCGGGGCGCGTTCTGGCAAAAGTGATATCGCCGAGCAGCGAGCAGTTAGTGCAGCAGGCAGTTCGCCCTGTTACTACTTAGCCACCGCACACGTATATGACGACGAAATGGTCAAGCGGGTAGCGCGTCATCGTCAATCCAGGCAAGGGCAGTGGCACACCGTTCAATGGAAAACGCTAGAGGCACCGCTGCGTATTGATCGAGCGATTGCCAAGGTACCTGATGGTGGCGCCGTGCTGCTGGACTGCTTAACGCTATGGGCCAGCCAAGTCCTGTACGCCAGTAAACTAAGCGAAGAAGAAGGCTTAGCGTTGCTGGCAAACGCACTGGCTGATGCCCGCGCGCGCAGCCTTTATCTAGTGATTGTCTCCAATGATATCAACGAAGCGCTGCCGCCTACGGATGCTGAAACCTGGCGCTATCTGGCGTTTCTACAGCGGGCTCACTGCTGGGTAGCGCAAGAGGCTGATTCTGTACTCGAAGTGGTCGCAGGCTGCGCCATGAAGTGGGAGCATCAGGAATGGAAGCATGAGAAGGAGGTAAACGTTTGAAAAATGCCGTGTTCGGTGTGCTGCTGGCGCTGCAGTTTCTGACCCGAGTCCCGATTCCTATAGCCGTTCCCTGGACGCTCGACACCCGTCGCTGGGCAGTGCGGGCCTATCCATTAGTGGGGTTGATGATAGGGGGCTTGCTGGCGCTAGTAGCGCTGGGGATGCAGAACGTTCCTGCACCGGTCACCGCGTTGATGGTGCTAAGCCTCTGGGTGGCGCTTTCGGGCGGCTTGCATCTAGACGGCGTTATGGACATCGCCGATGCCCTGGGCAGCAATCAGCCCCTGGCGCGACGCTGGGATATCATGAAAGACCCGCAAATTGGCAGCTTTGGAATGCTGGCGCTAGTGTTTTTGCTCGCCTGGAAGGGCGTTCTGCTATGGGCGTTGCTGGCCTATCAGGCTCCCTTGTGGTGGCTGTTGATGTTACCTGCACTAGGTCGCTGGGCTGGCGTTGCATTACTGGTGCTAACACCCTGCGCCCAGCAGAAGGGCTTGGCGTGGAGCTGGCAGCAATCGCTTAGCGGCCAGGATGTGGCACTAGCGCTGGTGCCGATTGTGTTGATAGCCCTGTTAGCGCCCGCGATAGTGTTGATGATGCTAACGGTTACTGTTTTCGTGTTACTAATCCGCTGGCTAATGTTGCGACTGTTTAACGGCATTAACGGCGATATGGTCGGTGCCACCATTGAAGGAGGAGAGCTTTGGCTACTGATCTTACTGTGGAGCTGGTGGCAGTTCGCCACGGTATCACCGCTTGGAATTTAGAGCGCCGTTACCAAGGCCAGCAGGACATTCCGCTGCTGTTTCCCGATGCTGAAGCAGGGTTGCTGGAACTGCGTGACGCACTGGCGAATGAGCGATTCGATGCTATCTATTCAAGCGATCTTAGCCGCTGCCAGCAAACTCTGGAGTGGGCTGACGTCGCCAAGGCTGGCGTGCCGCTTGTACTTGAGCAACGCCTGCGCGAGCTCGATTTTGGCGAGTACGAAGGCAAAGTTTACGATGAGCTGAAAGACTTACCCCATTACCGTGCCTGGATTGATAGCGTGGGCGAACTGCAAATTCCCGGCGGCGAATCGGCGGCCCAACTGCGTGAGCGTTTAGACGCTTGGTTGCATGATCTGGCTCTGGCTACGAATGGCCGCGTCGACGGCCATAAAAAGATTCTGGCCGTCACCCATGGTGGCGTGATTCGTGAGCTGCGCCGCCGCTTTGAAACGATTCACTTCTGGGACGGTACCGTGCTCCAAGCCCAAGGCAGACGCTGGCAGCTTATTTATCAGCAAGACGAACATGGAAAAGGGGAATGGCAATGCAGCTCTTCATCGGCGGTGCCTGCGCTGGTAAACGTGATGCTGTAGCCGCACGCTTTCCCACTGCAAACGGATGGCGGCTTGATGCTGCTAAGCCCTTCAGCGATAGCCAGCAAGCGCTCGTAGCCGACATTCCGCTTGTCATCACAGGTGTGCTTGAATGGCTTAGCGCTGCGCTTGAACGTGACGATAACGATACCCTGCGCCAGCAGTGGCAGAACGATATGGCAGCGCTCTGCCAGCGCGCCGAAGCGCTAAACGCGCCGTTAATCATCATTACCAACGAAGTTGGTCGTGGAGTTGTGCCCATGCAGCCCGAACAGCGCCGCTTACGTGACTTCAATGGCTGGTTCGTTCAGGATGCCACAGCCCAGGCTGAACAGGTGTGGTATGTCCGGCATGGGTTGGTGATGGCGGTTAAGTAGTTAGCTAAGCCTGGCTCCGCCAGCGCTGCCAGCCAACCATCAGCAAATGCACTGGCAGGTAAACTATTACGGGCCAGAGCAGCGTGAGTAGGAACAGATAGAGCAACGGGTCGAGGCTATCCTGGGGCTGGCCGAAGGGCCCATGCACCCAATTGATATTGCGCTCGGCTTCGGTAAGCAGATAGGTCAATGGCACCACAATCCAGGTCAGTAGGGTCTGCCACAGCAGGGCGCGGCGCGAATAGCCCAGCTTGGCGACGCCGATGCCCGCTACCAGCGGCAGTACCACGTGGTAGAGCGACATGGCTCGCGCCATGGGTGGATGCTCCGGGTCAAACATATACTCGGTGCCGCCGATAGGATGCACGCCAGTGAGCGCAGCCGTGGCAACGTCCAGGCTCCATAAACTGCCGACCAGTGCCACCGCAAGCCACTGCATCGACATCAAGGTGCGGTGTTCACTCCACAGTGCCGCCAGCAGCAGAAAACTCGCCACGTTGCACAGCCAAAAGAAGTTCTGCGCTCCCAGCAGCACTACGTAGCTTGGTGCCCAGACCAGGATCCACAGTGTAAAAGCCAGCTTTAACCAGCGCGGCACACCGGCTGCCGAGAAATCGATCATGACCGTCTCCTGTTCCGTGCGCTGCCTTTACTCTAGCAGCTCGTCATGAATTGACCTCCACACGGCAAGTTGCTAGCTTACGCCCACTCTCAGGTGCTGGCGGTGGATTAAAGCCGCTAGTGAAACGGGAAGTTGGTGAACGCCTTGCGTGATTCCAACGCTGCCCCCGCAACGGTGATCGAGATAAGAACGGCTAAGACGCCACTGTGCTAACGCACGGGAAGGTGGTCGTTCGGAAAGAATGAAGACGTCTTTCGCTCGTCAGCCCGGAGACCGGCCCGAGAGTAATGGTTCAACCTGAACCGATATATGCCGAGGCGCGGTGGGCGCTCTCAGGGCGATTAACGGTGGCGCGATGCGATCATGCAGTGCGACCGAGACTCCCTTGTTTGATCCTCCGTTCGGTCAAAAAAACTGCGCTGTGCGGGTGAGCACAACGAGCAAGAGGTCTCACATGAACCACCGTTACCACACCGCCGCCAAACGGGCGGCGTTTAGTATGGCTGCTTTACCGCTAGCCTTTCACATCCAAGCCGAAGCCCAATACGCCGAAACAACGACCGATTTGGCTACGCTTGACCCTGTGGTCGTTACCGCTGCGTTAGCGCCCCGCACCGCCAATGCAAGCCTCTCTTCCGTTAGCGTGCTGGAGGAAGCCACTTTCCGCCGCCAAGACCCCACCAGCCTGACGGATCTTCTGCGCGGCCAGCCGGGCGTTGATGTCACGAGTAACGGCAACTTTGGCAAAAGTAGCAGCGTTTATCTACGGGGTGCGCCCAGCGATGCCTCCGTGCTCATGATTGACGGTATCCGGCTACGATCCGCTACGGCGGGCGGTGCTGCATTTCAGTACTTGGATCCGCGTATGTTTGACCGTGCTGAAATCGTGCGCGGCCCCCGCGGTAGCCTTTACGGCGCGGATGCGGTCGGCGGCGTGATTCAACTGTTTACCCCTGAGGGTGACGAAGAAGAGCCGCAACCGAGAATGTCAGTCGGCGGTGGTTCATTCGATACCCAGCGGTTAAGCGCAGGCGTTTCGGGGCGCGAGGGGGGCACGCGCTACAGCTTTGCCGCTAGCCATTTCAATACCGATGGCCAGCCCATTCGTCGGGGTGGTGAAGACAAAGGATACGACAATACCTCAGCGCTAGCCCGCGTTGCGCATATCTTTGAGAGTGGCGCTGAAGTCGGCGTGTTGGCACTGCGCGTTCGTGGTAACAACGAATATGACAGTGGAGAGAATGACTTCGTCCAGCAGGTAGCAGGCGTCTACGCTGAGTTGCCGGTAACCGATACGTGGCAGAGCCGACTGACCCTTAGCGAAGCCCGCGATGAGTTGGACACAATCGATAATTTCGGCGCCTCCGTCATTGATACCCGCACGCAAACTGCCCGCTGGCAGAACAACATTCAGTTTGGCCCCCATGAGTTGATCGCTGGCGCTGAAATCAGCGAAGACCGCGTTTTAAGCACCAACGATTTTGACGTTACCAGCCGTGATAACAAAGCAGTGTTTACCCAGGGGTTACTCGACTTTTCGCCATTTGCCATTCAAGCCAGCCTGCGTTATGACGATAACGAAGCCTATGGCGATGAAGTCACCGGCAGCTTGGCGCTGGGCTACGAGCTGGATAACTACCACACACTGCGAGCCAGTGTGGGCACTGCGTTTAAAGCACCGAGCTTTAATGACCTCTATTGGCCGGATTCGGGTAACCCTGATCTCAATCCGGAGACCTCTGAAACGATTGAAGTGGGCGTTCGCGGCCAATACCACCAGTGGTTCTGGGACTTGGCCGCCTTTCAAAACGACTACGACGACATGATTGCCTGGGCGCCAACGTCGAGTGGCTTATGGGCGCCGCAAAACGTTAACAGCGCGCGTATACGCGGGGCCGAGCTCTCAAGCGGCGTCGAAGTCAACGACTGGACGCTCCAAGCTGCCTTCACCTACCTGGATCCGGAAGACCGGGCAACTGGCAATCGATTAGCCCGCCGGGCCACTCAAAGTGTGCGTCTGGATGCAGATCGGGAGCTTGGCGGTTGGTCGTTGGGGGGCTCACTAGTAGCGCAGAGTTACCGTTACGATAACACCACCAATACCCAGCGTTTAGGAGGCTATGGGCTGGTTAACCTGCGCGCTGGCTGGCAGTTTGCGCCACTCTGGAGTGCTCGTGTTACGCTAGAAAATGCCTTTGATAAAGAGTATTCAACCACCCGTGATTATATCAACGCTGGGCGAGCAGGGTTCTTGAGTGTTCACTTTGGCCAATAGAAAAAGTAGTTTTGCGCGCGGGGCCCTGTGCCTCGCGCTGCTGTTGATGGCGTCTGTTGCCCCGGCACACGAGCACTCGCGCTGCGCAGTAGATGATCGTGACCGTGAGGTCTGTCTACATAATGCTGCTCAGCGAATTGCTACGCTTTCGCCTGGCGCAACCGAGCTGACTTATGCGGCTGGCGCAGGAACTCAAGTGGTCGCCGTCGTCTCGTATAGTGACTATCCCGCGGAAGCCAAACAAGTGGCGTCGGTGGGCAGCCATACTCGAATTGATTTAGAGAAGCTGGTGGGGCTTGCACCCGATTTAGTGATTGGTTGGGTGACGGGTAACCCCGCCGAACAGCTTGAAACCCTTGAAGCCCTGGGTATGCCGGTGTTCTATATCGAGCCCCGCGATGTAGAAGGCGTGGCCAGCGCCATTGAGCGCTTGGCAAGGCTGGCAGGCACAGAAACAGCGGGACAAGCAGTGGCCGACAATTTCCGCAATACCATGAGCGCCCTTGAAGAGCGCTATCGGGATCGTGAGTCGATACCCACGTTTTACCAAGTGTGGGATGAGCCGCTAATGAGCGTTAACGACCAGCACCTGATCGGCCAAGTGGTTGAGATTTGTGGCGGTGAAAATGTGTTTGGCGAACAGGCACGCCTGGTGCCGCGTATCGATGATGAAGCCGTGCTGGCAGCGAATCCTGAAGCGATTGTTGCCGGTGGCATGGGGGAAGAGAATCGCCACTGGCTGACGCACTGGGAACAGTATCCCAACTTGACGGCGGTTGCGGAAGATAACCTCTTTTTTGTGCCGCCCTCACTGATTCAACGGCCTACACCGCGACTGATGGAGGGCACCCAGCTCCTCTGTGAGAAGCTCGATATCGCCCGCCAAAAACGTGAGCGCAGCTAATGCTCGCACGCTTGGGCCTGCCGCTGAGCCTGCTATTACTAGCGGCCTTGGCTTCGCTGATCATCGCCATTGGTGTCGGTAGCGCGCAGATTTCACCGGCTCAAATCTGGCAGGTGGTGATGGGTAACAATATGCAGGGCGAAGGCGATGCGCTAGCGCACACCATGGTGATCGATCTGCGCTTGCCCAGGGCGCTCTCGGCTTTTGCCGTGGGTGGTTTGTTGGCGGTAGCCGGTGCGTTGATGCAGGTGTTGCTGCGTAACCCTCTGGCAGACCCTTACGTGCTTGGTCTTTCCGGTGGCGCCTCGATTGGCGCACTGGCAGCCATGCTGGGAGGGCTCGGCGGGCTGGTGATTTCAGGCTCGGCATTTGGCGGCGCACTGCTCTCAACGTTTTTAGTCTTTGGTTTGGCCCACGGTAGCGGCGGCTGGACGCCTTCGAGGTTGCTGCTCACCGGTGTGGTGGTCGCGGCGGGGTGGGGGGCAGTAATTACACTAATACTGGCGTTGAGCCCCGCCGAACGTCTGCCGGGGATGCTTTACTGGCTCATGGGCGATCTCTCCTATGCGCGCACGCCTTGGCCGCCGCTACTGCTGTTACTGGCCACCTGCGTGGTGCTGATTCCGCTCGGGCGTAGCCTGAATGTGCTGGCCCGTGGCCCGCAGCAAGCCGCCGCGCTGGGCGTTGCGGTTAGGCCGCTGGAGTGGTGTATCTATATTGCCGCCAGCCTGCTGACTGCTGCTGCCGTTACTACCGCAGGCAGCATTGGTTTTGTCGGTCTAGTGGTACCCCACATGCTGCGTTTGCTGCTGGGCAATGATCAGCGGCTGATACTGCCCGCCTGCGCATTGGCGGGTGGCACGCTGTTGGTGCTGGCCGATACCCTAGCGCGCACGATGATCGCCCCGGAGCAGTTGCCCGTAGGGGTAATCACCGCGCTATTGGGTGTGCCGACCTTCCTGTTTCTGCTTTACCGGAGCCGCTGATGAGCGTACTGGCTACCCGTGATCTCATCATCGATGTGCCTGGCCGCGAAGGCGGTACGCCGCTTAATATCACCATCGAACCAGGGCAGGTGTGGGGTGTGTTAGGGCCTAACGGTGCGGGAAAAACGACGCTTTTACACACCTTAGCTGGCCTGCAAGCGCCACGTTCAGGCAGTGTCCAGCTCAACGATTCGGCGCTTGGCCAGCTACGCCGCCGCCATGTTGCTCAGCGTTTGGGATTAGTGTTTCAAGATCGCCAGGATGGGTTTCCAGCAACCGTGTTGGAAACCGCGCTGATTGGCCGCCACCCTTATCTATCGCCTTGGCAGATGGAGGGAGCTGAAGACTACGCCCGCGCGGAAGCTGCCCTTGAGGACCTGGATGTTGCACACCTGCGTGATCGTCTGGTAAGCACACTTTCCGGTGGCGAGCGCCAGCGTGTGGCGATTGCCACGGTGCTGACTCAAGCACCCAATGTGTGGCTGGCCGACGAACCCACCAATCATCTGGATCTTCACCACCAGAGTGCTGTGATGGCGCTAATGGCAAAACAGGCCAAACAAGGCCAGGCGGTCATCATGTGCTTACACGACCTAAACCTTGCTGCCCGCTGGTGCGACCATGTGCTGTTGCTTTATCCCAATGGCGAGGCGTGCTGGGGCTCGCGGGATAACATGCTGATGCCCAGCGCGCTGGAAGATCTCTACCGCCAAAAGCTAGCGGTGGTAGAGGTGGATGGCGCACCGGTGTTTGTGCCGATAAAGGGGTGATACTTACTGCTCCAGCTCTTCCCGCCAGGAGTGGCGTGGTTCAAAGCCGACCAGACGACGGGCCTTTTCGATGCAGTAGAAGGTTTCGAATTCACCCATTTCGCGCTTGATGGGTACGCCGGAGTAGAAGCACTCTATCACATGGGCGTTGGTCAGGCCCACTGATAGCTCGTTATTAGCCACGTTAAACACCTGATAGCCCAGGCCATCCGTTTTTAGGCAGCAATCGACCATCTGGCCCAGGTCGCGGGCGTCGATGTAGGCGAATATATTGCGGCGACGCAGGGCGGGATCATCCATGTAGGCTGGGAAATTCTGGCGGTATTCGTGGGGCTCGATAACGTTGTTGATGCGTAGGCCGTAGATGTCGATGCCCGAGCGCGCCTGGAAGGAGCGTGCCGTTACTTCGTTTACCACCTTGCTCATGGCGTAGCTGTCTTGAGGCACGGTGGGGTGCTCTTCATCGACGGGCAAGTAGTCAGGTTTTTGCTCGCCATCAGCGAAGCAGACACCGTAGGTGGTCTCGCTAGAGGCGAAGATGACCTTGGGGATGCCTAGCTTGGTGGCGGCATCAAGAACGTTGTAGGTACTTAGCGCATTGATGCGGTAGGTCTCGTTGTCCGGCCGATGCAGAATGGCTGGTATGGCCGCGAAGTGGACAATCGCATCATAACGCGGCACGCCGGTGCCGGGTTCAAGCTCATCGAACCCAGCGTAGGCTTGGCAAGCATTAAACACTTGCCCTGCATCGGTCAGATCGGTTTTCAGGGTAGTAATACCGGGCACATCAGACGCCACCCAGTCCAAATTGGTGACTCGGTGGCCTTGATCACGAAGATAAGCGGTCGCATGGCGACCAGCTTTGCCACTGCCGCCGGTGAACAGAAGACGCATATGATCTCCACCAATGAATAGAATGAGCTACTCCACCTTAGCAAAGAAAAATCCTCACCTCCGAAAATGATTTTGTGTTCTACACTAAAAATGATTCGGGACCTTGTTGATCCGATCGATCATCGTCTGACCCTAACAATAGCGTGTCCACAAAATCGGGAGGTCGTTATGGTCAATCATGTTTGGGGGCTTCTCCATCATCCTGAACGGGAGTGGTATAAGATCAGTGAGGAGCATGAGTCTGTCAGTCATCTCTATGCTCACCATGTCCTGTTACTCGCTGCCGTTCCTGTTGTCTGTGCCCTGATAGGTACCACCCAGGTAGGCTGGACTTATGGTGGTTCGGCAACCTATAAAGTCTCCGTTGCCAACGGTATTGCCTTAGGCGTGGCTTTTTATGCGCTGATGCTAGTGGCAGTGGGTATTGTGGGCAGTATGATCCATTGGATGGCCCGCCGTATTGAGAATCGACCTAGCCGCCGCGACTGTATTATCTTCGCAGGTTATATTGCGACACCGATGTTCCTGTGTGGCGTTTTTGCGCTCTATCCGGCTTTCTGGTTTTGTGTGCTGGGTATGGTGATTGGTCTGCTCTATAGCACCTATCTGCTCTACAAGGGAACGCCCAGCTTTCTGGGAATCAGTCATAAGCAGGGGTTTATTCTGTCGACCACGACGCTGGGTATCGGCGTTTTGGTGCTGGAGGCACTGCTTGTCGTCGTCGTACTTCTGTGGAGTATGGGCACGGACCACAGCGTGGTTTGGCATTTTTTTCGGTGAATGAGCATTGTAGTGCCAGGGGCATGAAAGTTTGCGCTGTCGGTAACTGGGCGTTTTTTCTAGCAGACTAGGATCTAGCTAAATCGCACTATGAAAACGCATGACTTGCTTGCCATCGACAGGATCATCGATCACATGGGCATATACCCCAAAGGTCTGTTGTAGCCTGTTAGGCGTGAGTATGTCTTGGGGGAGGCCGCTATCGATCAGTCGGCCGCCATCCATGACGCCGATGCGGTCACACTCCATGGCTTGGTTAAGATCATGCAGTGAGATAACCACCGTGATCGGTAGTTGCCTGACCAATTCAAGAATCGAAAGCTGGTGGCGAATATCCAAGTGATTGGTGGGTTCATCCAATAGCAGAATTTTAGGCTGTTGTGCCAGCGCTCGGGCAATATGCACTCTCTGGCGCTCACCGCCAGAGAGGGTGTGCCAAAGGCGATCGGCCATGTGCGCCATATCCACATCTGCCAGCGCCTGCGCCACGATGGCATCATCTTCCGTTGACCAGGGACGCAACGCGGAAAGGAACGGTGTACGACCCAGTGATACCACTTGGTGCACGGTAATGCGGTCGGTAGTGTCCGCCTGCTGCTCCACCAAGGCAACGGATTGTGCGATAGCCCGTTGCTTGAGCGTGTGCAGGGGCTGGCTATCCATCAACACCCGTCCTGCCTTGGGTCTGTTCAACCCCGCCAACAGACGCAGCAGTGAGGTTTTCCCCGAGCCATTCGGCCCCACCAGGCCAAAGGTCTGGCCGGGCTCGACGGTAAGATTGACGTCAGCAAGCAGTGGCGTGCCGTGTACTGACCACGCAAGCCGTTCAGCCGTTAATCGCATTAAGACCTCTTGCCGCGTACCAAAATCAGCGCAAAAGCGGGCGCGCCGATCAGTGAGGTAATCACCCCGATGGGGAGTACTTGGCCGGAGATCAGCACCCGGGAAAGAATATCCGAGCCGATCAAGAACACGGCGCCTGCCAGAGCGGTTGCTGGTACCAGTCGGGTATGGCGGCTCCCCACGATAAAACGCACCGCGTGAGGGATCACCAGGCCAACAAACCCAATCGCCCCCACGATAGACACCATTACGGCTGTGACCAGTGCCATGGCGATAATCAGCATTCCACGCACCGGGCGCACCGCGATGCCCATGGACGCGGCGCTGTCGGCGCCGAAGGTAAATGCATCCAGGGAGCGCCGGTGCCACAGGCAAACCAGCAGTCCGAAGAGTGCGGCCGGTACGGCCAAGGTCACATCGGCCCAGCGCACCCCTGAGAGATTGCCCATCAGCCAAAACATAATGCCCCGGGCCTGTTCGGCGCTCGCCGATTTGGTGATGATAAAAGCAGTCAACGCATTGAACAGCTGCGAACCTGCAATGCCCGCCAGAATAATCGCCCCCGCGGCCTGAACGCCGCGCCCGCCACCCACTCCGCTGTTGGCCGCATGGGCGAGCATTACCACAATACCAAAGGCAAGCAGGGCGCCCACAAAGGCACCCAAGGAGAGTGAAAGCGCACCTGCACCCAGCCCGGCGACGGCCACCGCAACTGCCCCCGTAGACGCCCCGGCGGAAATGCCCATCAAGTAGGGGTCGGCCAAGGGGTTGCGCAGCAGTGCTTGTAACACGACACCCGCCAGCGCCAAGCTGGTGCCGCAACAGGCGGCGACCACGGCGCGGCTGAGACGATAGTTCCAAATAATGCCCGCGTCGATTCGGTCAACCGGGTAATCCGTTCCTATCAGCTGGTTGGCGAGCACTTTGACAATGGTATCCACGGGTATCGGCGTCTCGCCGATGGCGGTGCCCGCGATCAGTGCCGTCACAAGCACGAGCGGTGTTATCCATAGCCAGCGCAACCCGAAGTGTGCGGAGGAAGCCCTCGTTAGCGCTATGCTCATTCGTTAAACGACATATTGGATAATGCCTCGGCAAGTGATTCAAGGCCGTAAATAGTGCGCATAGTGGCGCTCATGGCGTGGGCGTCCATCTCGACGATACGATTATTTTTAACCGCGTTCATCTCCCGGGTGACCGGGTCGCTGCGTAAAAACTCACGTTTTGCTTCAATGTCATCGGCAGGAAAGCGGCGGCGATCCATGCTAGCGATAACGAGTACATCGGGGTCGGCTCTGGCGATGCTTTCCCAGCCCACCGTGGGCCACTCGTCGTCAGACTCGATGACATTACGAATGCCAAGTTTTTCCATCATATACCCTGGTGCCCCCAGTTGCCCCGCCACGAAAGGGCTAACCCCCAGATCTGTCGATGAAAACCAGAATGCCGCCGACAAGTCTTGCGGTAAATCAAGGCTGCTCGCCAAGTCGATAGCGCGCTGTTCGCGGGCGGTAAGGTCGGTTATCAGCACCTCACCAGCGTCTTGAACATCATAGATCTCGGCTAACTCGGTGATCCCTTTATAGATAGAGTCAGTCGAGAAGGCGGCAGTGCGGGTACCATCGTCGCCGGTAGAGTTATCCTTGGTGTCGCAATCGGCGGGCATGATGTAAGTGTTGATACCCAACTCATGAAACTGATCCCGGCTGGCCACGCTGCCGGTGGGGCCAACGTGCCACTCGTACTGAGCCGCCACCAGATCCGGCCGTTTATTGACCACGGCCTCGAAGCTCGGGTCGTCGTTGGCGATCCGCTCGATCTCATCATTTGCCTCAGCATATTGTGGCAAAACGGGATTAAACCAAACCGAGGTACCATTCACTCTATCAGCGAGCCCTAACGAGTAGAGAATCTCTGTGGCTGATTGACCCACCGTTACCGTTTGCTCGGGTGCTGATGCAACGCTTATCTCTACACCACAGTTGGTTAAGTTCACGGGATAAGTGGTGGCATCGGCCATCGCGTAAGAAGCGGGCAGTAGCGATGTCGCTGTCAGCAGATAGCGTAAGATCTTCATGTCTGGCTTCCAGTAAACGTGTGGGTAGAGTTGATGGCCTAAGGGCATTCTTATTAGTAGCAATATGTTATGTTATAACATAATCATATGGCTTAGTATCAAAGATTAGCCGTATCTTACCTTATGCTTATCTGGGCTGTCTCTTGGGTGGGTTCTGGGAGCTAAACTGGCTTCGTCGCCATGCCTTCCTCTATACTGCATGCTTTTATATCATCATCTCTTTATGAATGGTTTTATCATTACTCACCTGGTTATCATGAATCAAGCTCAAGTCCGTTGGTCATCACAGTTTTCAGTAAAGGTCGGCGGGTTGGCAGGCTTGCTCAGCACGGGAGGTGCCGGTGAGTGAGTTTCCGTTTGCGGCGGTGGTTGGTCAGAAACCGCTGAAAACCGCCTTGTTGCTCAACGCCATTAACCCCCGCATTGGCGGTGTATTGATCAGCGGCCCTCGGGGTAGCGCGAAGTCCACCCTTGCACGAGCGCTGGCGGCGGTTTTGCCTGAAGACCAAAGCGGCAGCCATCCACCCTTTGTGAATTTACCCCTTGGCGCCAGCGAAGACCGCCTGGTGGGGAGTCTGGATCTAAACAAGGTGCTGGTCGAACGTGAGGCCACCTTTCATGAAGGCTTGCTCGCCAAGGCCCATGGAGGGGTAATGTATGTAGATGAAGTCAATCTGCTGCCGGATATGCTGGTGGATCTGCTGCTGGACGTCGCTGCCAGCGGGGTCAACGTGGTCGAGCGCGATGGCATTAGCCACTCCCACCCGGCACGCTTCAGCCTGATCGGCACCATGAACCCAGACGAAGGTGAGCTGCGCCCGCAGTTGCTTGATCGTTTTGGCCTTTGCCTTGAGCAGGCGGGTGCCATGAGCATCGAAGAGCGCATTGCCATCGTGCAGCAGCGCGAAGCCTTTGACCGTGACCCCAAGGCCTATAAAAAGCAGTTTGCCGCAGAACAGGTAACGCTGACTCAGCGGCTGCACCATGCTCAACAGCTTCTCACCTCAGTCACGACCGAAAGCTGGGTATACGAGGCGATTGCGACGCGCTGCGAAGCCGCCGGTGTTGAGGGCATGCGGGCAGACGTTACCTGGCACCGCGCCGCTCAGGCCCATGCTGCTTTACAGGGCGCGTCGAGCGTCAGGCAAGAAGATGTCGATACAGTCGAGCCTTGGGTACTGGCCCATCGCCGTACGCTTTCAGACCCTAAGCCGCCTTCTTCCCGTGAGCACCCACCTAGTGGTGGGGGTAGTGGCGGAGATGGTGGTAGTGAAAATAGGGGGAATACCGGTGGAGAAAGCGGCAAAGGAAGCCAGTCAGACGGACATGACGCTTCAGGACAGTGGGGTGCCATGCCCCCCATGGCCCATGAATCTATTAACCAGCCAGCGATTAGCCAGCCAGCGCTAACGCTGCCTGAGAGCGATGTTTCAGCTCAGCAGGCTCAACGTGCCGATACCGCTGCCAGTGCGGGTAAAGGAGGGGTAGCAGGCCGTGGCCGCTCCCAGGTAGAGACCTCGCGGCTGGACGGGTTCGCGACGCTGATCGCCAATCGCGGCCAATGGCCGTGGCAGCAGCTAAAGATGCGCAAGTCCCGTGCTGGGCAGGCGACAGCGCACCTGGTGCTGTTAGACACCTCCGGCTCCACCCTGGGTCAGCGCCTGTTAGGCCAGGCAAAGGGGCTGGTTGAGTCACTGGTCAGCCAAGCCTACGCTGCCCGGGAGCAGGTAGCGGTATTGGGGTTTGGCAATGGCGGTGTCGTGCCGATACTCTCCCGCCGCCGGGCGCCCAAAAATGCGCGGAGCACTCTCGACAATGCTAAGGGCGGTGGCGGCACCCCGCTGCGGGAAGCGATTATTGAAGCCAAGCGGCTGATCCGCCAGTGGCAGCGCCGCGAGCCCGGCCTGAAGGTGCGCACCTATCTGATCACCGATGGCCGCACCCGGGAAACCGTTGACGACCTCGCCCCGCTGGAGAGCTGCCTGCTGATCGATACCGAGCAATCCAGAGTCAAACGCGGGCAGGGCGCGCGTATCGCCCAGCAGTTGGGCGCGCGTTACTGGCCTGCCTCGTTTGGCAAACCATCTTTGGCGCCTACAGTCTCTGCACATCAACCTGGGAACCTCTCATGAGCGACGCAAGCCATTTAGATCGCATGCAGCGTAAAAAAGACGTGGTCGATGAGCGCATCAGCAAGGCGACGGAAGAGCGCGGCGTGCTGATTTTGCTGAAAGGCAACGGTAAGGGCAAAAGCAGCTCCGCCTTCGGCACCATGGCACGCTCGTTGGGGCACGGCCAGCAGTGCGCGGTGATCCAGTTCATCAAAGGCCGCCGCGAAACCGGCGAGTACCTGTTCTTTCGCGATCATCCCAAGCTCGACTGGCACATCATGGGCCACGGCTTTACCTGGGAAACCCAGAACCGCGAGCGGGATATCGAAGCTGCCCAAGCCGCCTGGGAGGTCGCCAAAGGGCTGCTGGAGAACCCTGCCTATCATATGATCGTGCTGGACGAGATGAGCTATATGTTCAAGTACGGCTATCTCGACCCCAAGCCGGTGGTGGAAGCGCTTAAGCGCCGCCCGGCGCACCAGAACGTCATCATTACCGGACGCACTATGGCCACGCCGCTGCAGGAAATCGCCGATACCATCAGTGTCGTTCAGGACGAGCGCCACGCCTTTCGCGGCGGTATCAAAGCCCAGGCGGGGATCGAATACTGATGAGCACAGCGACCGTAAGCTGCCCCGCGCTGTTTATCGCTGCCCCGGCCTCAGGCCAGGGCAAAACCACCGTCACAGCGGGCTTGGCGCGTCTGCTGCGCAACCAGGGCAAGGTGGTGCGGGTGTTCAAGACTGGCCCGGACTACCTGGATCCGCAGATATTGGCCCAGGCCTCCGGCCAGCCGGTGGATCAGTTGGATCTATGGATGGCAGGCGAGGCCTACTGCCGCCAGCGCTTTTATGATGCCGCCTGTGAAGCGGACTTGATCCTGGTGGAAGGCGCCATGGGACTGTTCGACGGCGAGCCCTCCAGCGCTGATCTGGCGGCCCTGTTCGATGTTCCCATGGCGATCGTCATGGATGTAAAAGGCATGGCCCAGACCGCCGCCGCACTGGTTTCGGGGCTGGTTAGCTTTCGCGACGACATCCATATCGCCGGGCTTATCGCCAATGCTTGCGGCTCGCAGCGCCACCGCGAGCTGATCGAAGGCGCGCTGCCAGCGACGATTCCTCTGCTGGCTGCCGTGCCGCGCGACCCCGCGCTATCACTCCCCGAGCGCCACCTGGGCCTCGTGCAGGCGGCGGAGATTCGCGAGGATCTGGAAGCCCGCTTTGAAGCCGGTGCCAAAGCGCTGGAAGCGGCGGGGCTACTGGACGCGCTCTCGGCGCTTTCACCAGTGATCTTTACCGCCCCCCACGAACAGCTTGCGGCCGTTAAGCCGTTGCTCAAAGGCCACGCCATTGGCGTAGCCCGGGACGCCGCCTTCAGCTTCGTCTATCAGGCCAATCTCGACCTGCTGGAGCAGATGGGCGCCACGCTGCGCTTTTTCTCGCCGTTAACGGATAGCCGCCTGCCTGAGTGCGATGCGCTGTGGCTGCCAGGAGGCTACCCGGAGCTTCACGCCCAGCAGTTGGCGGATAACACCGCCATGCGCGCAGCCATTGAGGCGTTCTATAGCGCCGACAAGCCCATTCTGGCCGAGTGTGGCGGGCTGCTGTACTGCCTGGAAACCCTGACCGACTACGACGATATCACCCATACCATGTTGGGCCTGCTGCCTGGACAGGGGGCCATGCGCGGGCGTCGCGGCTGCCAGGGGATGCAAACCGCCGAGCTGCCGGAAGGCCCGGTTCGCGGCCATGCGCACCACCGTTCCATGGCAGAAGGCACCCCCGAGCCGATTGGCCACGGGCGACGCCAGCGGCACCCCGCACCGGGGGAGGCGATTTACCGTCAAAAGCGCCTGACGGCGACCTATTTACATCTGTTTTTCCCTAATAATCCTGACGCTGTGGCAAGGCTTTTTTCTGCCAGCCCGGCGTACTGCGAACCGCAACACAGCGAGGCATTTACCTATGCAATTGAATAAGATTCCTGCCACGGTCGTGACCGGTTTTCTCGGCAGCGGCAAAACCACGCTGTTGGCCAATATTCTGCGTCAGGTGACCGGCAAGCGGATCGCCGTGATCGTCAATGAGTTCGGCGAGCAGGATATCGACTCCAGCCTGCTGCGCGGCTGTGCGCTGGGGTGTGAAGAGGGTAGCGAAGCTGGGCAGCTAGACGGTGAAGACGGCAGCATCTATGAACTGGCCAACGGCTGTATCTGCTGCACCGTGGAAGAGGAGTTTCTGCCGGTCATGAAAAAGCTGGTCGCCCGACGCGGCGATATCGACCACATCCTGATCGAAACCAGCGGCCTGGCGCTGCCCAAGCCGCTGGTGCAGGCGTTCAACTGGCCGGATGTGCGCCAGCACTGCACCGTGGATGCGATTATTACCGTGATCGACGGCCCCGCCGTGGCTGCCGGGCGCTATGCCAGCGACGTGGATAAGGTAGCAGCCCAGCGCCTCGCAGACGAGAGCCTGGATCATGACCCCAGCCTGCGCGAGCTGCTCGATGATCAGCTAAGCGCGGCGGATCTGGTGCTGGTCAGCAAGGCCGATCTGCTCAGCCCGGACGAGCGCACAAAGGTGGAAGCGGTGATTCAGGCGCGGGTGACTGCCTCGGTGAAAACGCTGTTTATCAATCAGACCCTGACCACTAACACCACCCAACTGGAAGCGCTGATGGGCATCGGCGCGGCCAGCGAAGAGCATATAGATAGCATCACCAATCATCACGATAAGCACCACGCCGAAGGCGCGCACCACGACCACGCCCACGATAACTTTGATTCCTGCGTGATCACCCTGGGCGAAGTCGATGGCGATATCCTGGCCGACAAGCTGCAACAGCTGCTGAAAAGCCACGAGATCTACCGCGCCAAGGGCTTTGCGGCGATTCCCGGCAAACCCATGCGTCGGGTCATCCAGGCGGTGGGTGAGCGCCTGGAAGGCTACTTCGACCGGCTGTGGACTGAGGACGAAATCCGCCAAACCCAGCTAGTGATTATAGGCAAAACCCTGGACAGCGCAGCGCTGCGTGAAGCGTTAGCTGAAGCAGAGGTTCAAACGGCTACCTAATGCACTTATTTGCCGCCAAGCCCGGAGGCTTTGTCGATGATGAAGGCATCATCGACCTGGAACAGAGCCCCGCCGAGGTCGTGATACTCTCCGCCGCCGATAGCAATCTGTCGGCGCTGGCTCAGGCGGTGGATCGTCTGGGCGAGGCGTACCCCTCGGTGCGGCTGGCCAACTGGATGAACCTGGTAAAACCGGCCGCCTACGATCTCTACGAAGATCGGGTGCTGGAAAAGGCTCAGTTGGTCATCGTCTCGCTGCTGGGCGGCAAGGCCTACTGGCAGTACGGCCACGAACGCCTGCTGGCCTGGGCGGCGGCGAAACCCGAGCGCCAGCTGATACTGGTGCCGGGCTGCGATGCCCCGGATGACGCCCTGCTGGAGGACTCCACCATCGCCTTTGATGACGCGTACCGCGTGTGGCGCTACCTGCGGGAGGGCGGCGCCGATAACGCCGAGCAACTGCTGCGCTTTGTCGCCAGCGAGTGTATGGATAAGCCGTTGGGTGACTGGCAGGAGCCCAAGGTCATTCCGCCAGCGGTGATTTATGCGTCGCAGGAGCAGCAGGCGTCCAGCCTCAGCGAGTGGCGCGATCGTCAGGTGCCCGGGCGGCCGGTGTGTCTGCTGCTGTTTTATCGCAGCCATTTGCAGGGGGCGAATACCGCCGTACCCGACGGATTGCTGGCCGCGCTTAAAGACCAGGGGCTTGAGCCGTTGGCGGTGGCCGTGGCGTCCCTGAAAGAAGGGCCGTGCATTGATTTTATCAATCACCTGATTGAGCAGACCGGCGCCATGCTGGTGATTAATACCACCAGTTTTGCGGTCAATCGCAATGCCGACGGGCTGGATGCCCTGGGGGAAGAATTACCTGACAACCTCTTTGTAGGCCGACCCGTGGTGCTCCAGGCGATTCTTGCCAGCAGCACTAGCGAAGACTGGCAGGGCATGGCCGCGGGCCTGCATAGCCGCGATGTGGCAATGCAGGTGGTGCTCCCCGAGATGGATGGCCGCATCATCACCCGGGCGGTGGGCTTTAAAGCCGAAGCCCACTACAGCCCGAGCTGCCAGCTGGCGGTGACCCACCACGTCATCCATCCGGAGCGGGCCGCCTTTGTGGCCGAGCTGGCGCGGCGGATTTGTTCGCTGCGCTTAACCCCCAACGGGCAGAAGCGTGTCGCGCTGATCATGGCCAACTACCCCAATCGCGATGGCCGCATTGGTAACGGCGTCGGGCTGGATACGCCCGCATCGACGCTGCAGATTCTCAGCGCCCTGAAGGTGGCGGGTTACCCGCTCAGCGAGCTGCCGGAAAACGGCGATGAATTGATCCGCCAGCTTCAGGGCGCGGTAACCAACGATCACGGAAGCCTCGACCAGCGCGCCTGCTGGCAGAGCATCAGCGTTGATGATTATCTGGCGTGGTTTCAAACCCTGTCCAGCGAGCTGCAGGAAACCGTATGGACGCGCTGGGGCGCGCCTCATGAAGACCCCAAGTGTCGCCAGGGGCGCCTGATGATCGCGGGTATTCGTCTGGGGGAGACCTTCGTGGGTATCCAGCCGGAACGCGACTTTATCGACGATCTCACCCAGTCCTATCACGATCTGGAGCTGGCGCCGCCGCACAGCTACCTGGCGTTTTATTTTTGGCTGCGCGCGCACTACCAGGTCGATGCGGTCATCCACGTCGGTAAGCACGGTAACCTGGAGTGGCTGCCGGGCAAAAGCATCGCCCTGAGCGCCGACTGCTGGCCGGATATAGCCCTGGGGCCGCTGCCGCACTTTTATCCGTTTATCGTCAACGACCCCGGCGAGGGTGCCCAGGCCAAGCGGCGCAGTCAGGCGGTGATTATCGACCACCTGATGCCGCCGCTGGCGCGGGCCGAACTCTACGGCCCCATGGCCGAGCTTGAAACGCTCACCGACGAATATTATCAAGCGCTGGATATGGATCCCCGCCGGGAAGCGTTGATACGTAGCCAGATTCTCGCTCACCTGCGTGATACCGGTATCGATCAGGAGCTGGCCCACGTGGCGAGCGGTGAATGTGAGGCTGAGATTCTCAACGCGCTGGATACCTTCCTGTGCGACATCAAAGAATCGCAGATCCGTCACGGCCTGCATATTCTTGGCACGCTGCCGCCGGAAGAGAAGCGGGTGGGCACCTTGGTGGCACTGTTGCGACTACCCCGTGGCGAAGCGGTGGCAAGCCGCGGCCTGCTGCACAACCTGGCCAGCGATTTAGGCTTGGATTTTGATCCGCTAGCCGCCGCTAGCGAGCCCTGGCAAGGGCCTGAGCCGGCTATTTTAAGCCAACAGCTCGATACCCCCTGGCGTACCGGGGCGGATGCCCGCGAACGCCTGGAACTGCTGGCCGAGCGCTGGGTGGCCGACTACGTCTTGGCAAACGGCTGCCTGGATGGCCTGGCCCAGGATTACCCCGACACGGCAGCGCAGCTGCGCTACGCCCGAGACCAGCTGTGGGTCACCATGCAGCGCGGCGTGAAGATGGAGCTTCAGTCGCTGCTCGACGGCCTTGAAGGCATCTTCGTACCCGCCGGGCCCAGCGGTGCGCCCAGCCGGGGGCGCTTGGATACGCTACCCACCGGGCGCAACTTTTTCAGCGTCGATAACCGCTCGATTCCATCTCCCGCCGCCTGGACGCTGGGCGAAAAATCCGCTCAGGCGTTTGTCGAACGCTATCTGCAGGATCACGGTGACTACCCGCGGCGGTTGGGGCTATCCATCTGGGGTACCGCCACCATGCGCACCGGCGGCGATGACATCGCCCAGGCCTTCGCGCTAATGGGCGTGCGACCCATCTGGTCGCTGGGCTCTCAGCGGGTGAGCGACTTTGAAGTCATTCCCTCGATGCTGCTCAATCGCCCACGGGTCGATGTCACGCTGCGGGTGTCCGGGTTCTTCCGCGACGCCTTCCCTAACGTGATTCGCCTGTTTGACGCCGCCGTGCAGGCGGTGGCGAGCTATGAAGAGCCGGGCAACAGCAACACTATCCGCGAGGCGGTGCTTTCCCGCCAGCAAGCACTGGAAGAGCAGGGGCTAAGCCCCGAGATGGCTGCTCAAGAGGCGAGCTACCGAATATTTGGCAGTAAGCCTGGCGAATACGGCGCGGGCTTAAACCGGCTGATAGAAAACCGCTCTTGGGACAGCGCCGACGATTTAGCCGAGGCCTATATGGATGCGGGTGCCTACGCCTACGGCCAGTTTAAGGAGTCGGGCAAGGCCGCACGCGGCGCCTTCGAGCAGCAGCTCCAGGGGCTGGATGCGGTAATGCAAAACCAGGATAACCGCGAGCACGATATCCTCGATTCCAACAGCTATTACGCCTTCCAGGGCGGCATGGCCAACGCCACCCGCTCGCTGAGCGACAAGGCGCCGGAGATTTACCACGCCGACCACGCCAACCCCGCGATGCCCAAGATTCGCACCCTGAAAGAAGAACTGGCGAAGGTGATTCGCTCGCGCGTGTTGAATCCCAAGTGGATCAACGCCATGCGCGAGCACGGCTACAAAGGCGCCTTTGAGATGGCCGCCACGGTGGACTACCTGTTCGCCTACGACGCCACCACCGATCTGATTGCCGACTACCAGTACGCCCAGGTGAGCGATGCCCTGGTGCTCGACGCCGACAATCAGCAGTTCCTACGCGAGCACAACCCGGCCGCCCTGGAAGAGATGGCCGAACGGTTACTCGAAGCCGCCCAGCGGGGCATGTGGCAAGCCCCCGGCGAGCACGGTGAGGCGCTGCAGGATCTGCTGCTGGAAATGGACGAAGCCAAAGAGTCCAGTGGTCATGTTGCCCAGCCTGCGCATTAAAGGCTGGTGTCCCGGCGCCTGGCGACCCATGGCCACCGGCGATGGTTGGCTTGTACGCGTGCGCCCACTGCTGGGTGAGCTATCGCGGGAGCAGGTATTGGCACTGTGCGACGCCGCCGAGACCTTCGGCAGCGGTTTGATCGAGCTAACCAGCCGGGCCAACCTGCAGCTGCGTGGGGTGACCGACGAAAGCTGGCCGCCGCTGATGGCGTTTCTGGTGGAACATCAGTTGGTCAGCGCCGACCCGGAAGCAGAACGTCAGCCCCAACTGATGCTGGCGCCGGCCTGGCAAAAGGGCGATGACACCCATACCATTGCCCGCCTGTTGCAAACGCGGGGTAGCGAATTAGCCACCATGCCTGGCAAGGTGGGCATTGCGATTGATGCGGGAAAAGCGCCGGTGCTTGGCGACAGCGCCGCTGATTTTCGAATCGAGCGCTCAAGGGAAGGCGGCCTACTGGTACGCGCCGATGGCTACGCGCAAGGCACGGCGGTGAACGATACCGAGGCCGCCGTCGAGCAACTGATACGCCTGACCCACTGGTTTGTGGACAGCGGCGGCTGGGAGTCAGGCCGTATGCGGCGGCATACAGCACCGCTGCCCGACTGGGCTCCTGCTGATACCGCCCCCGCGCTCCCCGGTGAGAAGCTGGCGCTGGGCGAACATCGCGAGGGCATGGTGATTGGCCTGCCTTTTGGTCGGGTGGCGGTTGAAACGCTTCGCGAGGCTGTCTCCCAATCAAGTGCCCGCGTCGTGCAGGTCACTCCCTGGCGGCGGCTGTTGTTGAAGGATTGCGATACACTACCCGCGATTGATGGCTTGATCCGTCATAATAGCGACCCGCGGCTAGCGATGGACGCCTGCCCCGGCGCGCCCTACTGCGAACAGGCGAGTGTCGCCACCCAGCCGCTTGCCGAGAAGCTAAGCGGCTGGGTGGAAGGAACGGTGCATATATCTGGCTGCTCTAAAGGCTGCGCCCGTCGCGCCCCAGTCGATGTGTGCTTGGTCGGGCAAGCAGGTCGATTTAATGTTGTTGTTAACGGCGGTGCCGATAGCACCCCGGTTAAGACAGGCCTCACCGAGTGTGAGGCGTTGGATGTTATAAAAAAGCTCAGCGAAAGCAGTTAGGTTTGCCGGAGTTAAAAATAGCGGCTTATATACTTGGTAGCTGAGTGCCAGGACAGGTTTCCGCGAGGGCGCTGTGAACCCATCCGTGGGCGCTACTTTCGACATCCATGTCGAAAGACCCTCGCTACAACCTGCCCTGGCACGCATGCCTTGCGGTTTGCCAACTGCGAATTAGTTTATTTGGAGAGTTTGGGTGCCCTATAAGTACGAAACCAGTGGCCCGGCGATTTACCGGGAGTCGTTTGCGATTATTCGCAGTGAAGCCGAGCTTGGCCGCTTTTCAGTGGAAGAAGAGACCGTGGCGGTGCGCATGATTCACGCCGCCGGGCTGGTTGAATTGGCCGCGCATATTCATTTTCAAAACGACGTGGTCAATAAGGCCCGCGCCGCGTTAGAGCAGGGCGCACCGATTCTCTGCGATGCCCGCATGGTCTCGGAAGGCATCACCCGCAAGCGGCTGCCCGCTGACAACGAGGTGATTTGCACTCTCAACGATGAGCGCACGCCCGGCCTCGCCCAGGAAATGGCCAACACCCGCTCGGCGGCGGCACTGGAACTCTGGCGGCCGCACCTGGAAGGCGCTGTGGTCGCCATTGGCAACGCGCCCACCGCGCTGTTTCACCTGCTCAATATGCTCGAAGACCCGGCGTGCCCGCGCCCGGCGGCGATTATCGGCTGCCCGGTAGGCTTTGTCGGCGCGGCGGAATCCAAGGAAGCGCTTTTGGCTAATCCAGCGCTGCCCAGCTGTATCGTACGCGGTCGTCTGGGCGGCAGCGCCGTCACGGTGGCGGCTATCAACGCCATGGCGGATCGCATCGAATGACCCAGGGAACGGTATACGGCGTTGGCCTGGGGCCAGGCAGCCAAGACTTGATGAGCGTGCGCGCCGACCGCCTGATACGCGGGGCGACCCACGTGGCGTATTTCCGCAAGAAGGGCCGCTGCGGGCATGCGCGTACCATCGTGGAGGGCATGATCCCGGCCGGCGCGATCGAGCTGCCCATGGAATACCCGGTCACCACGGAAATTCCCTTCGACGACCCGCGCTATAATGAGCTGCTGGCGGCCTTTTACGAACGCAGCGTGGCCCAACTGATCGAGATGGCAGAAGCAGGGTGCGATGTGGTGGTGCTGTGTGAAGGCGATCCGTTCTTTTACGGCTCCTTTATGCATCTCTATACGCGACTGCTAAACCGAGTGCCTGTCTCGGTGGTGCCGGGGATTACTGGCATGTCGGCGGCGTGGACAGCCACCGGGCAGCCCATTACCTGGGGCGATGACATCCTGACCGTGCTGATGGCCACGCTACCCGAAGACGCGTTGGCCGAGCGCATTGCCCATACCGACGCGCTGGTGGTGATGAAGATTGGCCGCAACCTGGCCAAGCTACGCCGGGCCCTGGTTCACGCTGGCCGCGAAGGCGAAGCCTGGCTGATCGAGTACGCCGCCATGTCGCAACAGCGTGTGTTGCCGCTGGCGGACGTTGGCGAAAGCGTGCCGTACTTCTCGATTGTGCTTATCCATGGCCACGGGAGGCGGCCATGAGCGGCTGGCTGAAAATCGTCGGCCTGGGGCCGGGTTCAGAAGCCATGATTACCCCCGAGGTAACGGCCGCACTGCAGGAAGCCACCGACGTGGTGGGCTATGTGCCCTACGTTAACCGGGTGGCGCCACGTGCTGGATTAGTCCGCCACGGCTCGGACAACCGCGAAGAGATCCGCCGGGCGGAGCAGGCACTACAGCTGGCGCTTGAGGGCCATCGGGTAGTCGTCGTCTCCTCCGGCGACCCCGGAGTCTTTGCCATGGCCGCCGCGGTATTCGAGGCGCTGGAAGCGGGCGATGCCCTGTGGCGCGGGCTGGATATTCAGGTGCTGCCAGGCATTTCCGCCATGCTGGCCGCCAGCGCAAGCGTTGGCGCGCCCCTGGGGCATGACTTCTGCTGCATTAATCTATCCGACAACCTCAAGCCTTGGGCGCTGATTGAAAAGCGCCTGCGTTTGGCCGCCGAAGCCGACTTCGCTATGGCATTCTATAACCCGCGCTCCAAGGCGCGCCCGGCGGGCTTTGAGCGCATGCTGGACGTACTGCGGGGAGCCTGCGGGCCGGATCGATTGATCATCTTCGCCCGGGCGGTTTCGACGCCGGAAGAGTTGGTTCGCGTCACCACGCTAGGCGAGGCGACGCCGGATATGGCCGATATGCGCACCCTGGTCATCGTCGGTTCCCAGCAGACGCGCTTGATCGAGCGGGATGGAGCGCCGCTGGTGTATACGCCGCGTTCCTCCCAGTGAGTATGAAAGGGACGAGGGCAGGTTGATGCGAGGGTCTTTTCCCATGGAAGGGAAAAGTAGCGCCCAAGGACGGGTTTACAGCGCCCTCGCAGCAGCCTGCCCTCGCTACCAAGATGTGCCGCTGACTGCGGTAGCCCTGTAGGGTTAAGTTAGCCAGTTGATAACCTCATCAACAGTATGAGCTTCAAGACGAGATGGCAGGTGAGGCCGTTCTATCATCACCACGGGCAGGCCGAGGGCTCTTGCCGCGGTCAGTTTGGACGCGGCCCCTTCGCCGCCGGCATTTTTACACACGATGCGCTGGATGCGCTGCTTTTCCAGCAGGGCGAGATCGCTTTCCAGCGTAAAGGGGCCTCGATCAATCACGGTGCTGACATCGGCCAGTGGTAACGGGCTGGTAGGCTGGTCAACCAAACGCAGCACGTAATGGTGCTGGGGCTGGGCGGCAAAGGCCGCAAGGTGCATTCGGCCGATGGCCAGCAGTATACGCTGGGGCGGGCCAGCCAGGGCGCTGACGGCTTCATTGATACTTGCCACGCTTTGCCACTGGTCGCCGTTAACAGGTCGCCAGGCAGGCCGGGTAAGGGCAGTCGCCTTTACGCTGCACTGCGCCGCCGCAGCTAACACGTTCGTGCTCATCTGCGCGGCAAAGGGATGGGTGGCATCGACGATATGGGTGATGCGCTCCCGGGCCACAAAGGCCGCAAGGCCGCTAACGCCGCCAAAACCGCCAATGCGGGTCGGCAGCGGCTGGGGTTTAGGCGTGGCGACGCGACCTGCATAGCTGAAAATGGCGGGAAGCCCGCGCTTGGCAACCGCACTGGCCAGGGCGCTGGCCTCCGAGGTTCCCCCGAGAATTAGGATCTTGATCATGGTTGAAATTTCTCATGCTCCAGTGGGTCAGGCTCCCTGGCTGACCCTTTTAGGCTGGGGGGAGGGTGGCACACAGGGACTAACCGCGGCAAGCCGCGCTGCATTGGAAAGTGCCGAGGTGGTATTCGGCGCCCGCCGCCACCTGCGCCTTTTGCCGCCCCTAAATGCCGAGGTGAATGAGTGGCCGGTGCCCTTTGCCTATGGCATTCCGGCGCTATTAGACCAGCGCGGTCGCCGGGTGGTCATGCTGGTCTCGAACGACCCGTTCTGGTTTGGGGCGGGCAGCACCCTGGCGCAGCATCTCAGCGCTGACGAGTGGCTGGCATTGCCAGCGCCTTCCACCTTCAGCCTGGCGGCCGCACGCTTGGGCTGGCCGCTGGAGCGCTGCAATTGCCTGGGCCTGCACGCCAAACCGCTGACGCGCATGCGGCCCTACCTGCATACCGGTAGGCGTTTGCTGGTACTGGTAAGAGACGGTGAAGCGGTAGCTGAACTCGCCTCGTTGGTCAGCCGGTTCGGCTTTGCGGATTCCCAGCTAACGGTGCTGGAAGCCTTGGGCGGCGATAACGAGCGCGTTCGCCATTGTCGTGCAGACGCCAACTTGCCCGAGGATATCGCCCACCCGGTCGCGGTGGGGCTGGAAGTAGCCGGTCACGGCCCCGCCTTGCCGCTGACGCCCGGCCTACCGGATCATTTTTTTGACCACGACGGCCAGATCACCAAACAGTCAATCCGCGCCATCACCCTGGCGGCGCTGGCCCCCATGCCCGGCGAGCGGCTATGGGATATCGGCACCGGTTCAGGCTCTATCGCCATTGAGTGGCTGCTCGCCCATGCGGATAATCAGGCAGTGGGCTTTGAGCAAAACGCTGAACGGGCAGCACGGGCGCGCAGTAATGCAGGGAACCTGGGCGTTGACTGGCTTGAGGTAAAAGAGGGCAGCGCGCCGGACGTACTGAACGATACGCCGCTCCCGGATGCGGTATTTATTGGCGGCGGGTTATCCCAAGCGCTGTTGGACGACTTATGGCATCGCCTGCCCGAGGGTGTACGCATCGTCGCCAATGCCGTCACCCTGGAATCCGAAGCGCTGCTGGCGCACTGGCATCAGCAGGCAGGCGGCGAACTGATGCGCCTGGAACTGGCCAATGCCACCCCCATTGGCACCCGCCGGGGCTGGAAGGCCAGCTACCCGATCGTTCAGTGGCGGGGCGTTCGATGAAGGCGCAGGCGTTGCACGTCGCCGGGTTTGGCTTTCGTCGCGAGGCCACGCTTGCCTCGCTCGCCCAGGCGCTGGATCAGCTTATTGAGCAGTACGGCGCTATCGATAAGCTGGCGGCGGCTCATTCCATGCTGCCGTTAGTCGAAGAATTGGGACGACTACGACACATCGAGGTTATCGCCGTGGCGGACGCCAAGCTACCGACGGTGACAACGCTGACTCATTCAACACAAAGTTTGCAGGCCCGCGGCACGGGCAGCGTTGCCGAGGCCGTGGCGCTATTAGCGGCGGGCCCAGGGGCAACGCTGTTAGGGCCTCGGATAATTTCAGCGGATCGCAAGGCCACCGCCGCGTTGGCAGAAGGAGCCATAGAATGACTGTACACTTCATTGGCGCAGGCCCCGGCGCGCCGGATCTGCTTACCCTGCGCGGGCGCGACCTGATCGCCGCCTGCCCGGTGTGCCTTTACGCGGGTTCATTAGTGCCTGAGGAAATCCTCGAGCACTGCCCGGCAGGGGCGCGGGTGATCAACACTGCGCCGCTATCGCTGGATGACATCATGCAGGAAATCAGCCGCGCCCACGCCGAAGGCCAGGATGTGGCCCGGCTGCATTCGGGGGATCTATCGGTATGGTCGGCCATGGGCGAGCAGCTGCGCCGTCTGCGCGAGCTGGAGATCCCTTACAGCATTACCCCCGGCGTGCCTGCGTTTGCGGCAGCCTCGGCAACCTTGGGCCAGGAGCTTACGCTGCCCGGTGTCGCCCAGTCGGTAGTACTCACCCGCACGCCGGGCCGGGCCAGCGTCATGCCCAGCGACGAGACGCTAGCCAATTTCGCCCGCACGGGAGCTACGCTTGCCATCCATCTCTCTATCCATAATCTGTCTCAGGTGGTCGAAAGCCTGGCGCCTTACTACGGCGAGCAGTGCCCGGTCGCGATTGTCTGGCGGGCAAGCTGGCCCGATGAGCGGGTGGTACGCGGTCGGCTAGCCACCATAGATGGACTGATCGATGACAGCATGCAGCGCACCGCGCTAATTCTGGTGGGGCCGGTGCTCGAAAGTGACGACTTCCTGGAGAGCAGCCTCTACGCCGTGGGCTACGATCGCCGCTTTCGCCCCCAGTCGGCGGATTCGCCTTTTGCCACGGCAAGCCAAGACCAAGAGAGCGAATCATGATCACGCTGTCGCTAATAGGCATCGGCACCGGCAACCTTGATCACGTCACCCTGGCCGCCGTGCGCGCCCTTAATAACGCCGATCTGATTCTTCTGCCCCGCAAGGGCGAGGCCAAGTCTGATTTGATCGACCTGCGTCGCTTGCTCTGTGAACGGCTGCTGGAAGCGCCGGTGACCACCAAGATCGTCGAGTTTGATCTGCCTAGTCGTGATGATGGCCGCGATGGCCGTGATGACTACCTGGGCGCGGTTGACGACTGGCACGCTGCCATCGCCAACGTCTGGGCGCAGCAAATCGATGAACATCTTCCCAACGGCGGGCGGGTAGGGATGCTGGTGTGGGGCGACCCCTCCCTTTACGACAGCAGCCTGCGCATTACCCAGCGCCTGGGCGCGGCGGGTAAGCAGGTGGATGTAGAGGTGGTGCCCGGCATCACCAGCCTGCAAGTGCTCACTGCCGAACATAAAATCCCCCTCAATGCCCTCGCCGAGCCGGTGCAAATCACCACCGGCCGTCGCCTCCGCGAGCGCGGCTGGCCAAGCGATGCCGCTACGGTAGCCGTAATGCTGGATAGCGGCGGGGCATTTACCTCGCTTCCGCAAGATGACACCTACATCTGGTGGGGTGCCTACCTGGGCATGGACAAGCAGTGCTTAATCAAAGGCTGGCTAAGCGAGGTCAGCGACCAAATCATTCAACGCCGGGCTGAGCTGCGCGACACCCACGGCTGGATAATGGATATTTACCTGCTGGCCAAACAGCCTCTGCTATAACGCTGGTATTAATATGGAATGTTTTTCCATAAAATGGCGCTACTGACCAACTAGTATTTGAGGAATAGCCATGAGCTTTTACGTTTATCTATCTGGCGAGATCCACACCGATTGGCGCGAAGAAATCCAGCGCGGCGCCGACGCCGCGGGCCTGGATATCGTGTTTACCGCCCCAGTCACCGACCACGCCGCCTCTGACGCCGCCGGCGACCACCTGGGCAAGCCGGAAAATGGCTTCTGGCGCGACCATCAGTCATCCAAGGTCAACGCCATCCGCACCCGCACCATGATCGAGCAGGCGGATCTGGTCGTTGTACGCTTCGGCGACCAGTACAAACAGTGGAACGCCGCCTTCGACGCAGGTTACTGCGCCGCACTCGCCAAGCCCTACATCACCCTACACAGCGAAGATATCATCCACCCGCTGAAAGAAGTCGATGCCAGCGCGAACGCCTGGTGTACCACGACGGATCAGGTAGTCGAGACACTGAGCTACGTCCTCAAAGCCTAAGCACGCAGCGCCTCCCGCAAGCCCACACTGCACTGGTTTTGTGGGAGGGCGCTTCAGCGCGCGAAGACCCCGTCCAATAAGCCAACCCTGCCACTGAATCGAGATCCTGCACCGATGTTGTGGGAGGGAGCTTTAGCTCGCGAAGACTCAGCCACATAAGCAATCTAGCTGCCCCTTAACGTGGTGTAACGCTTGGCGAGGAATGAGCCAAAAGGCGCCCGCAGCGGCGGCCCGGCGAGAAGGCAACTTAGCTGCCCAAAGCCTGCTCCAGCTCAACTTTTCTGCAAAGCTGCGTGACCTCAGCCAATTTTATGAATAGAGTATGATTAGAACACCAGAACGGGCGCCTTCGAATTTTGAATATGCTGCTGAATTGTTATTAATTTTATTAAATATCAGTTGGTTAGGGTTTTTTTGTGTGCGCTATAAGAATACTGAAGAGTGTATCGCATTAATTCATATCAGAACGCACCGTCTAATCACTGTTATGCATTAAAGAGATGAGAGATGAATTATGGCTGAGCTAGTTGCAGACTGCCCTCGTTGTGGATCAAGTCGAATTTCATTCGATCTATTGAGCGCTATTCATACCAGAACTGAGTATGACTGGCAGTATTGGTATGAAACTTTTGCCATTTGCCGACAGTGCCATCGTTCAACTGTTTTTGTTCTTGCTGATGAAGTTAATGCAGATTACAAATCTCTCCATAAAACTGGGCTTATAAATATTGATCACGCAGTCAATCTATACGTACGAATCGAAGGAATTATAACGTTAAAAGATCGAGCGGAAGTAGAAGCACCTGAGTATGTGCCAGATGCTATTAATAACGTGTTTATAGAAGGCTCAACATGCTTAAAAGTTGATTGTTGGAATGCTGCTGGAACTATGTTCCGTTTATGTATTGATCTTGTGACGAAAGGATTATTGCCGGAGCAGGATATAGACGGGCTAAATCAGCGAACACGTCGAAACCTTGGTCTCCGTTTACCTTGGCTTTTCGATAATCAGTTATTACCAGAAAGTCTTAGGGAGCTTTCGACGTGCGTTCGCGAGGATGGTAACGATGGCGCGCATGCTGGAACTCTTCGTAAAGCAGATGCCGAGGATTTATTAGATTTCACACGTATCTTGCTTGAACGTATCTATACCGAGCCCGAGCGAATCCGGATTGCAGCAGAGCGCAGAAGGCAAAGGCGAGATGAAAATGCATAACAATTCGCTCGTTCGGATGCAAGCTGCATTGTGCTTTGTTTGTGCCGCACAGCTTGTTGGGCGTTATGTGCTTTAGGGAGTTTCATTGAAAATCACGGAAATATTAGCGATTTACGCAGCCTGTCTCTCAACACTCGTGTTTATTTGGAACATTGCCAAAGCAACGCCTAAATTTAAGGTCGATTTACTTCACGGGATGGAAGAAAAGGATGGTGATTACGTGGAAGGGCTCTATATTATCGTTAGAAATCATTCTTCTCACAAAATTCATCTGGCAGGCTTGGATCTATTGTATCAATCTGAAAATAAAACAATATTTAAAAAGCTGCTTCATCTTTTAAAATACAGAAATTGGTCTAACTCTGTAGGCTGGGTACATTGCTGTCCTTCTCAGTACGGAGTTGAATATAATTATCCGGTTGAGTTAGAAGCTTTTCAGTCGCATCAGTTGTTTATACCTGAAGCTGTAATAAATGAGATTATTGAAAAAGGGATTAGCTGTAAAATCAAAGCAAAAGCTCAAGATCAATTGTGGAGGAATAAATATTCTAAAGAGTTGGTGTTTTAATCAGCACATAAAAACGCATCAACGCATGGACTAATAAAGCTTGGCTTGGCTCGTGCCTCACCAATCTTAGCCAAGCTTTATTAGCACGTTTTGCGCGCGTTGAGACTGCAGAAAACCCCACTGATGCCTAAGTTTTGGTAGGAACGTGGAAACAGACGAGGAGCGGCCAGCATGCAGCGCTTCAAGCCCTATAACCATGATCAAACGCCATGGTGGTGAACTACTACCAAGATTAGCTCCAACCCGCTACCTTTGAGCACCAGTTAGACTTACCCGTTTTCCACCCCAAGTACCGCAACGATGCGACCAGTCTGCTGTCTATGATGCAGCTATTTTATAAATTCATTAATCTATAAATCCAGGTTATTCAAGGTGATTCATCGATATTATGACGAGAAAAACACTAGGTTTGAAGGCGAAAAGGCAGGTAGATTCCAAGCCCACCGACGAAGATGAAGATCAATTCCCCAATGATCCCGAAAAACGTTTTTTAAATGGCGTCGCTATTCATCCTTCCCCACGCATTTATTTAGAACCTGGTTCTAAGCAGCGCACTATGCGAGCGATGGATTTGATTACGCCCATTGGGATGGGGCAACGTGGGTTGATAGTGGCGCCGCCGGGCTCTGGCAAAACGACGATGTTAAAACACATCTGTCAGGCCGTGGCAGAAGCCCATCCTGATATAAAGCTGTATGCCTTGCTGATTGATGAGCGCCCTGAAGAAGTGACAGACTTTAAGCGCAGTGTTTCGGCAGAAGTCCATGCATCATCTTCAGACGAAAGCTACACACACCATGTCAATATGGCAGATAAGCTTCTTGAGACGGCGCGTAAGCAAGCAGGCGACGGTCATAATGTGATGATTGTGATCGATTCTCTTACCAGACTCTCGCGTGTTCATAATGCCGAGCAGCGAGGCAATGGTCGCACTATGTCGGGT
>TARA_R110001583_G_scaffold67308_3_pt1 | contig 39723 bp, 33 predicted proteins | sample TARA_R110001583 | Tara Oceans TARA_R110001583 (sample SAMEA4398432) | marine metagenome | biome: Polar Biome; feature: [MES] marine water layer (ENVO:01000295) within the mesopelagic zone...; material: water (ENVO:00002006), including particulate matter (ENVO:01000060) such as...... | reverse complement strand
AAAAAATTATGTTAACTGTACTTGTTGCAGTAATTACAATGGTAACTGTTAAAGCGCAAGAAAACATTGTAAAATTTAATCCTTTAGCCTTGGTTGTTGGAAGTATAGAACTTGGTTATGAAACTGCTATTACAGATAAAAGTTCTGTTCAGGTAGATTTAGGTTATGTGAACTTTAATTCTTCAGGTTTGGATTATACAGGATTTGGTGCTGGTCTTCAATATAGAATGTATTTACAAGATAAGGATGTTTTAGTTGGTTGGTTTGCAGGACCATATGCAAGTTATGCTTCTTCAAAAGCTAATGATTTAAAAGTATCTGTACTAAGTGGTGGAGCTGTAGTTGGTTACCAATGGAATTGGAACCCTATTACTTTAGACCTTTATGGTGGTCCAGGTTATTTTAGCGTAGATGCTGATGAGCAAGATTTTGATTTTGGATTTGATGGTTTTGGTTTAAAATTAGGATTTTCTATTGGTTATTCTTTCTAAGAACTAATAAAAGATATACTAAAAAGGAAGCATTATTGCTTCCTTTTTTTTGTTTATAATTTAATACTTTTACTAAATGAAAAAAATACTAATCCTAAACGGTCCAAACCTAAACTTATTAGGCAAGCGTGAACCTTCAATTTACGGCAATTTAACTTTTGATGATTTTTTTGAAACCTTAAAAAAGAAATACACTACTATAATATTAGAGTATTTCCAAAGTAATATTGAAGGAGAACTTATTGATAAATTACACGAAGTAGGATTTAGTTTTGATGGTATAATTTTAAATGCGGGTGCTTACACACATACATCAGTCGCTATTGGTGATGCTATTAAGGCAATTGAAACACCTGTAATTGAGGTGCATATTTCTAATGTTCATGCACGTGAAGAGTTTCGCCATATATCATACATTGCTCCAAATGCAAAAGGTGTAATAGCTGGTTTTGGACTAAAAAGTTATGAATTAGCGATGCAGAGTTTTTTATAAAATTTGGGCGTTACCGAAAACTGTCGGGCTATCACTACTCGCTTTTAAATTGCAAAAAAATACAATTTAAAGAGCTCAAATAAATAGCCTGTGCTGAGCTTTGCCGAAGTATTCTATCCCTAACGCAAACTAACGGTTTTATCCTTAAAGCAAATAAAAACTGAAAATTGTAAACTATTCAGTTTTTTGAAGGTCTAATAAAATTATATGTAATGTTATAATATATGAATGTTATTGTATTAATTAAACAAAAAATAGTTTGACTAGCGAAGGAGAATTCATAAAAAAATTATTAAATTCTAAAGAAAAGGATAGGGCTTTTAAAAAATTATTAGATCTTTATCAAGAGCGTTTGTATTGGCACATCAGAAAATTAGTTGTCACACATGAAAATGCTGATGATGTACTTCAAAACACCTTTTTAAGAATTTATAAAAGCCTTCCTAATTTTCAACAAAAGAGCACCTTAAATACTTGGATGTATCGTATTGCGTATAACGAGTCTTTAAGGTTTTTAGAAGAAAATAAAAAAAAGAATCATTTATCATTAGATGAAGTCAGCCATAAATACATCAACAACCTAGAAGGGGATACATTTTTTGAAGGGAATGAAATTCAATTACAATTACAACGTATTCTCTCCCAATTGCCAGAAAGAGAACGTGTTATTTTTCAAATGAAGTATTATGATGATTTAAAATTTCGTGAAATAGAAGTCGTTTTAGGAGTAAAGGAGGGAACTTTAAAATCTTCGTATTACAATACCGTAAAATATATTGAAAAAAAATTGATGACTGTTGAACTATTATCAAATAATAAGGTCTAATATAAATACCATGAAAAACTTAACTAACTATACAGGTTCAAAATTTGATAAAAACAATCAAATATCATTTGATTTAAAAATGCATAAAAAACATTCTAAAGAATTAGGTCTTCATACTCCCAAAGATTATTTTTCTAAATCTAAAATTGAAATATTAGAAAATACTTCAAACAAAAGAGAAATAAAAGTTACTATTTTTTCAAGAGAAAGATTAATATGGTCAGTGGCAGCAACTATTACACTAATTTTTATATTAACGGTTTTTAAACCCAATGCACTACCGTCAATAAATGAAGTTCCTGCAATAGTTTCTGATACAATTAACCTTTTAAAACATACTAATATAGCACAAGTAACACCTGAGGAAAACACTATTTTAATATCATCACTTTTTGTTTCAGATGATGAAATTGATGAATTTGTAGCAAATTATGTGTTAGAGCAATTGGTTTATGAAGAGGTGTTATCAAATTAAATTTTTTCCCTTAAAATTCAAACTATTTTAAAAAAGACAGGTCTAAATAAGAGAACGTTCATAAAAATAGATTAATAAATTCATAATTTAAAAATTAAAAAGATGAAAACAATAAGAATAATCACGGTACTATCATTTGCACTACTTGTAGGGATTTCAAGTGTAGAAGCACAACAAAACCAAAACAAAGAAAAAAATAAAAACACCGTTGCATTAGAAACAATGACAGCTCAGCAAAAACAATTAATTCAAGAGCAAAGAGACGAAATTAAAAAGAAAAGAGAAATGTTTAAAGCAAGCCTTACAGAAGAACAAATGGCTATTTTTGACAACACTGATTTAACCAAACAAGAACGTTATGATGCTTTAATGACAACTTTAACGGAAACTCAAAAAACGTTGATGCAAGAACACAGAATGAGTATAGAGGAAAGTAAACATGAGTTTAGAAATACCATGACAAGTGAACAACGTCAACAAATGAGAAGCAAAATGCAAATGAAGGAAGACACACACGGCGGCACTGAATTGCGAGAATCTGTTATGGAACAAAGAAAACAGCGTATGCAAAATAAAGGAGGAAACTAATAACTAATAATTTAAGCTATAAGTGGTTGGTAATGCAACCACTTTTTTAATTTGTATTAATAATGAAAAAATACTTTACACTTTTATTATGGCTTTCAAGCCAACTTTTTGGATATTCACAAGAACTTACTAAAGAAAAGGAAATAGACGCTATAATAAATGAAATCTTTATGGAAGATGAAGTTATATATGAATTAACAACATTACTTAACAATTCTGAATTTTTATATATTTCTACAACGTATAATAGTGACACTTATTTTTCAGGACGCGACATAGGTATTAATCAATACAATATAGCACCTCAAATTTCGTATACACATACCAACGGTATATTTGCAAGCTTATCGGGGATTTATTACAGTGAATTTGTGCCAAAATGGGATTTAACCTCAGCCACCGTAGGCTTTAGTAAAAATTTTGGAAAAAAGAAATTAATTAAATATTCAATTTCCTATTCAAAATATTTTTATTCAAATGCTATTAATAATATATATAACAATACTTTTAATGTTGGTTTAGGAATTAGAAATAATAAGAGAAATATGGGTACACAGCTTATTGGATCCTACTTATTTGGTCAGGACCAATCCTTTGAAATAGCTTCCCGAAGTTTTATAGATTTTAATTTATTAAAAAAACAAAACTCAAGTTTAAAGTTAAAACCACAATTAAATATTATTGTAGGAAAACAAACAATTGAACTAGCTAGAATTGTTAAAGTAAAAGGGCAATCATTAACACAATATACAGAAAATGATGTATTTGATTTAATTAACAATCAAATAAATATACCTCTGATATATAGTAGCAAATCATTTGACTTTGAAGTTGGCTATAATATTAATTTTCCATTCCCCATTGGTGATGAAACAAATTTAAAAACTACAGGCTTTTTTAATGTTTCTATAGGTTACTTAATTGGCTTATAAATAGATGATTGAATAAGTTTTTGCTTTCATAAAGTATAAAATAGTATTCAAAACTCAATTCCAAATAAAGCATAATAGTAGTTAGCCAGATTGTTTTACTTAATTTTCTTCAAATGAGAAACTAATTTTGTTGTATTTAAATTGTTTAGGTAAACTTTAATTTTTCACTTATAACTATTTTTTATAAATAATATTTTAACTAAATTTATCTTAAAAATATGATATTTTTTGGTTAAATCTTTTTCAAAATTAACAGTTTAATTGCTATTTCTAAAATAGCATAAACACTTTAAATATCATATATTTATGAATCATAAAAATGATAGAATAACGGGTAAAAATAGTGACGGTAATTGTAATAATTAAACACTAAATTAGTTAAATATAATTTTTTTTTAAAATATATACATATGAGCAAATTAAATTCACTTGCAATAAGCGACAACGGATTCATTTTTAAACCTTCAACAGGAGAATCTTTTACAACCAATGAATTAGGACTTTTTATAATTCAACTGATAAAGGATCATAAATCTGGAGAAGAAATTATAAATGCCATTATGGAAGATTTTGATGTAGATAGTGTAACTGCCGGAAGAGATATGTATGAGTTTCTTGATTTTATGAAACGAGAAAACATGATTGATTAAGTTATGGAAAAGAAAAAACTTACCATTGCAATAACGGGTCTTAATAATATTGACAGTCCAGGACCTGGGGTGCCAGTAATTAGAGGCATAAAAGATGCTAATTTCAATGCCAGAATTATTGGTTTGGCTTATGAAAATTTAGAGCCAGGAATTTATATGCCAGATTTGGTAGATAAAACGTATTTAATGCCATTTCCTTCAACAGGAAGCGAAGCTTTTTTAGAGCGTTTGGAATATATTCATGAAAAAGAAAAAATTGATATTATAATTCCAAATTTCGACTCGGAATTATACCTTTTTATTAAATATAGTGCAAAATTATTAGAAATGGGTATTCATACGTTTTTGCCAACTATGGATCAGTTTGAAGAACGCCATAAAGATAATTTGCCCGAATATGCAAAGAAATATGGAATCACAGTTCCAGAAAGTAAGGCTATTATGAACAGCAATGAACTGGCAAACTTGCCAAAACCACTTTCATATCCTTATTTTATTAAAGGCAAATATTATGAAGCTTTCAAAGTGTCAAATCAAAGTCAGGCAATCTATTATTTTAATAAATTAAGCGCAAAATGGGGACTTCCAGTAGTTGTACAACAAGCAATACACGGTATTGAAGTTAATGTTATTGCGTTAGGAGATGGCCAAGGAAATACGGTTGCAGCTGTACCAATGCGTAAACAATATATTACCGATAAAGGAAAAGCTTGGGGTGGAATTACATTAAATGATGAACGCTTGTTAGAAATTACGCATCATATTATTAAACAAACAAAATGGCGTGGTGGAATGGAGTTGGAAATGATTAAAACAGATGATGGCGAATACCATTTAATAGAAATAAATCCTCGAATACCTGCTTGGGTTTATTTGGCAGTTGGTGCCGGACAAAATATTCCTGAAATGTTATGTCGTTTGGCATTGGGTGAAAAAGTAGAACCTGTTACAAAATATGAATTTGGAAAAATGTTTATTCGTTATTCCTGGGATTTAATTGGTGATATTGCAGATTTTGAGAAAATAATAATTTTTGGAGAACTTTAACATAAAAAAAAATGAGCAAAAAAATATATGAACGTCCGGTTTTAAGAAAAGTAGTTGAAGGAATTCCAAATAAATTTGGAAGTTTAAAAAGATTACGCCCAATAAAAACTATTGATAATGTTGCTATTAACGATATTATTGATGAATATGGCTCACCAGTTTTTATTATTTCTGAAAAAACAATACGAGAAACTTATAAAACAGCTTATCGTGCTTTTTCAACACGTTATCCAAAAGTGCAATTTGCATGGTCATATAAAACAAATTATTTAGATGCAGTGTGTCGTATTTTTCATCAAGAAGGTTCTTGGGCTGAAGTAGTTTCAGGATTTGAATATGAAAAAGCAATAGATAACAAAGTACCTGGGTCAAAAATAATTTTTAACGGCCCCGATAAAAGTGATGCCGATTTAACAAGAGCAATTAACAATAAATCACTAATTCATATTGATCATTTTGATGAACTATATTCAATTATAGAATTAATACCAAAATTAAAAGAACGTCCACAAGTTGCAGTTAGAGTTAATATGGACACTGGAATTATACCACAATGGGATCGATTTGGTTTTAATTATGAAAACGGAGAAGCTTGGAATGCTATTAATAGAATTTTAACTAATGGTAACATAGATTTAATAGGATTACACGTTCATGTTGGAACCTATATTACCCTGTCTAAAGCCTATTCAACAGCTATTGAAAAATTAGCAACTTTGGCAACTAAAACATTTGATCGTTTTCAAAAAAGCATAAGTTATATTGATGTTGGTGGTGGTTTTGCATCTCAAAACACATTACAAGGTGCTTATATGCCAGCTACAGATACGACACCAAGTTTTGATGATTATGCACATACTATATCAACAGCAATGACTTCTGTTAATTTTCCAAATAATGAAACGCCAGTGCTTATTTTAGAAACAGGTAGAGCTTTAATAGATGAAGCTGGTTGGCTAGCAGGATCTGTGTTGGCAAATAAACGTTTGGCTGATGGAAGAAGAGCTATGGTAATTGACTCTGGAATAAATTTATTATTTACTGCTTTTTGGTATGATTATGAGATTTTTCCTGTGCAAGAAACAAGCTTCCAGTCTGAGCCAACAACAATATACGGACCTTTATGTATGAATATTGATGTTGTTAGAAAAAATATTGATTTTCCATTGCTAAACAAAGGCGACCGATTTGTAATTAAAAGAGTAGGAGCGTACACAATGACACAGTGGATGCAATTTATTACGTACCGCCCTAATGTTGTTCTTATAGATTTAAATGGAAAAGTACATGTAATTAGAAAGGAAGAAAATAAGGAAGTTTTCCGCAATCAAGAATTGGTTCCTAAGCATTTATTATAAGGTTGTTCCAGGCTAAGCAGGTTACAGAACAGTTGTAATTCCTGCGAATGCAGGAATCTAAAACTAAGTTTAGTTTGATTGGTTACAACCCAATAATGACAATATATTTGAACTTACATTAGCAGCATTTTGTTTTAATGAAGAATAAAAAGGCCAATTTTAAATTAAATAGCATAATTAAAGTATGAAACATACATTTAAAACAAAAAGCACCTTATTTGGCGAAGCTGTTTTAACAAGTTATTCTCAAATATTTTTTACCGATAATAAAATTTTAGCTTGTATTTTAGTATTAGTTAGTTTTATAAATTGGTGGGTTGGTTTAAGTGGATTAATAGCTGTTATAACGGCAGTTGCTTTAGCCGAATTATTTGGGTATTCTCAAATTAAATCTAAAAAGGGATTATTTAGTTTTAACTCCTTATTAGTAGGTTTAGGTGTTGGTACATATTTTTTACCAGGTTTTGATGTTTTAATTTTAATCATTGTAGGTAGTGCCATTGCTTTTTTTTGTACCATATTTTTAATGGGCTTTTTAGCAAAATATGGCCTCCCATTTTTAAGTGTACCATTTTTAATTGGCATGTGGTTAATGCTATTTGCTTTTCCTTCATTTGGCGGTATAGCATTAAATACAGAAGCTTTATATCCTTCAAACATGTTTTTTAAATTAGGAGGAAACACATTGATTTTTGTAGTAGATTTTTTAAATAATATTTTTGCTAATACAGGTTTTGAAACCTATTTTTTATCATTAGGGGCCATATTTTTTCAGTTTAATATTTTAGCGGGTGTACTTATTTCAATTGGTTTACTAATTCATTCTAGAGTCATTTTTTTACTGTCGTTAGTTGGTTTTTTTGTAGCATATTGGTTTTATTCGTATTTAGGAATGTATCAAGGTTCATTAAATTATACCTACTACGGTTTTAATTTTATTCTATCGTCAATAGCTATTGGAGGTTATTTTTTAATTCCATCTAAACAATCATTTTTATGGAGTATGGCATTAATTCCTGTATTGGTAATAACTACTGTTGGAACAAGTAAACTATTTAGTTTTTTTGAAATATCAGTTTTTTCATTGCCATTTAATTTGGTGATAATTAGTGTGTTATATGCTTTTAAAATTCGATTTAATCAAACCATACCTCCAATTTTAACGTTGGTTCAACAAAAAAATCCAGAAACAAATGCGTATTTATTTGCAAGTCAGCCCGCTAAAAAGTTTGCAGCTTTTACCAATCCAATAAGATTGCCTTTTTTGGGACAATGGACTGTAAATCAAGGTCACGAAGGTATTTATACACACAAAGATTTTTTTAAATATGCTTGGGATTTTGTAATTAAAGATGAAACTACTGATAAAGAATTTTTAGGCGAAGGTCTTTTACAAACTGATTATTTTTGTTTTGACAAACCTGTAATTGCACCTGCTAGTGGAACTGTAGTTATCGTTATAAATGCTATTGATGATAATGAAATTGGTAAAACAAATATCATACACAATTGGGGAAATTCAGTTGTTATTAAACACGATTTGTATCTCTACACTAAAATGTGTCATTTAAAAAAGGGATCTGTTAACGTTAAAGTAGGAGCTATTGTTTCAGAAGGGCAAATTATTGGTAAATGCGGTAATTCAGGGAGATCTCCGTATCCTCATTTGCATTTTCAAGTTCAATCTACAGCAGAAATTGGTAGTCTAACATTGTATTACCCACTTTTTGAGTATTTAAAATTAGTTGATTCAAAGTTAAAGTTTACTTCTAAAGGAATACCAAAGGAAAATGAAATACTTCAAAATATTTCAACTTCAGGAATATTAGAATCGGCATTTAAATGGAATCCTGGTGATGAATTTAATTTAACAGTTTCCATTGAAAATAGTAGTGAAAAAGTGTATGTGATTAAAAATGAAATAAATAGTTACAATCAATCTTCATTGCATTGTATTTCAACAGGTGCAATAATGTATTATTCAAATAATGGGAAATCATTTTCGGCATTAAATTATGTAGGTACTAAAAAGAGTCCGTTGTTTTATGTGTACAGCACGTTTTATAAAGTAATAGTAAGTGAACGTAGTGATATAGTTGTAACCACACCATTTCCTGTACATCAATTATATAGGTTTCCACTAATTACCATTCAAGATTTTTTGGTTCCTTTAGGTATTTTTTTAAAGGGAAATTTTACGTTGACTTATACTGAATCAACAGCAACTTTTAATGTTCAAAAAATAGAATTGAATTCAAAAATAGAAGGATATAAAAATAAACAGCTTTTTACTGCAAATGTAACTGTGCATAATACTAGAACTATTCAAATTTTATGTACAAATAATAACAACAAAAAAATTCAGTTAAAATGGGAAAACAAATTAGTATACTAGTTGCATTACTCTTTTTTGTAACAGTACAAGTACAAGCCCAAAAAAACCTATCTTTTAAAGAGGTAGATAGTACAACGTATGATTTGTACTTAAAACAAGATTGGAAATCGCTTATTGAAGTTGGTAAGCAATCAAGGCAAGAAAACATAAATTTCTATTATTTAAATGTTAGAATGGGAATTGCTTATTATAATGATAATAAGATGTTAAGTGCCGTAAAAGAATTAGAAGAAGCTTACATAGCAAATTCTTTTGATATAGTTGTACAAGAATATTTGTATTGGGCATATAAATTTAGTGATATGGTTTTAGAATCTCAGCTGTTTTTTGAAAAAATGTCGAAACCAATGAAAGATAAAATAAATTTAAATTTACCGTTTATTTCATCAATAGATATTGGTTTTTTAGGAACTTCAAATGTAGATTTTGACACAATGTCGGTTTCTGATATAAATGCCGATAATAATGATGTTCGTATTTTTCCTGAGAGTTACAGTTATTATTCAATTGCGTTAAATCATCCTTTATCTAAAAAAGTTAACTTTTATCATCAACTCACATTTATATCAATTAAAAACAATCAGCAAGAAAATACTTCTAATTTGATAACAAATAAACTGTATAATAGCAAGGAATCTCGTTATTATGCCGATGTTACATTTGCTTTAGGAAATCGTTGGTATTTTGATACGTATTTAAATGTTATTTCTGGTAATTATGACAATGTAAATATTGATGGAGCTATAAATATTGGAGGTCCAAGATTCTTATCAACTTCATCAACAATCAAGTATTCCGATGTTGTTTTTGGTGCGGCAATTTCTAAAGCATCTTATTTTAGTAGAAGTAGTGTTAATGCATCCATTTCAAATTTAAATAATAAAAAACAGTTTCAAGCAGGATATTCAGTTTCTTTATTTCCATTAGGAAGCACATTATTAGTTCCATTTGGTTCAATTCAATATCAAAATCAGAATACGGTTAGTAATTTAATATATAATGGTGGAATAGCGATAAATACAAATAAATTTTCTATCACAGGCTTTGGTTCTTTTGGAGATATTACTAATTATGTTTCTAATAATGGTGTATTTATATACAACCAACTTGCAAAAACAACAAGTGAAATAGGTTTCGTTTTAAAAGTATTTACTAAAGACGCAGTTATAAAAGCAGGATATACATTTGCTGAAATGGAAGACTTTTATCAAACACAAGACAATGAAATTTTGTCAAAAACATATAATTTTAATCAACAAAACTTAATTATAGGAATCACATGGAATTTTCAAAAAAAATAATAGTATCAGGAATTTTCACCCTATTTATTGGTGTATCAGCAATAGCTCAAAACAATTTTTCAAATTTACAAGAAGCATTTCAAAAAAGTTATGCTTTAGAAGCTAAAGGAAATTTTAAGGAAGCAGCAGCTCAATTAAAAGCGGTTTATCAAGCAAACGTTTATGAAACAAATTTACGATTGGGTTGGTTAAATTATATGGCAGGAAATTTTAAAGAATCTATTGCGTTTTATAAAAAATCAATGAATATATTCCCTTATGCCGATGAGCCTAAATTTGGTTATATTTTTCCTTTGTCAGCATTAGGGCGTTGGGATGAAGTAATTGTACAATACAAAGAAATATTAACAAATTCGCCCAATAACACCAAAGCGTTGTACTATTTGGGCAACATTTATTATAATAGAGGACAATATGATAAAGCAATTTTGAACTTTCAAAAAGTGGTTGATTTATACCCATTTGATTATGACGGAATGTTAATGTACGGATGGGCTAATTTGCAGTTAGGTAAAAAGAAGGAAGCTAAAGTTCTTTTTCAAAAAGTATTATTAAATAAACCTAAAGATGCATCAGCACTTCAAGGTTTAGCACTTACTAGTCAATAATTAATAATCTAATATAGTTCTAAAATTTCTCAAAAACTTCCAATCCAAATAAGGCAAAATCATATTTTACAGGATCATTTTTATCCATTTTTCGTAAGTTTTTATCTAATTCAGCCAATGCTTTAGCATCATTTTGTTTTCGCGTAAGTAAACCTAATTTTCGAGCAACATTACCTGAGTGTACATCTAACGGACAAGAGAGCTGAGCAGGCGAGAGGCTATTCCATATTCCAAAATCTACACCAGTATTGTCATTTCTAACCATCCATCTCAGATACATGTTTAGTCTTTTTGCCGCTGAACCTTTTAACGGGTCAGAAATATGTTTTTCAGTTCTTTGTAAATGAGGGATTTCAAAAAAAAGAGTTTTAAAATTGTGAATTGCGTGTTGTGTAGTATTAGAAGTTGTATTTAATGAAAATACATTTTCTAATCCATTATAATTTGTGTAGATGTGTTTAAGTGACTTTATAAAGTGTTTAAAATCAGCACTATTAAAAGTTCTATGCACAAATCCATCAAAATTTTCTAAATGAGATGTTTTATGGCTCATTACAAAATCATAGGGCGAATTTCCCATTAACTCCATCATTTTCATGGCATTTTTTATGATAGATTTTCTATTTCCCCAAGCAATAGTAGCTGTTAAAAATCCAGATATTTCAATATCTTCTTTAAGTGAAAATAAATGAGGTATTTGTATAGGATCATTTTCAATAAATTTTGGGTTATTGTATTGTGTTACTTTTTCATCTAAAAATTCTTTAAGCTCTGTTTTAGTCAAGTTTATGAAATTGTATTTTGAGTTTGTTTTAGGTGTTAATATGGCTTTAAAAAGTATGCTGACGCTTTTATGAAAGTATGCTGACACTTTTGCGAAAGTATGCTGATACTTTTGCGAAAGTATGCTGATACTTTTTATAACATATATAATGTATTGAAAATATGAAGGTTACAACGTTTAATTGTAGCCTAAAATAAAGCAATACAGCTATATAGTTTATCTAGCTATTTCGTTAAATTTATATTCAATATTACAACATTTAGGAAAAATGACTTTTTAAATCTTGTAATATTGCATGATAAATTGGATTACAAAAATCGGCTACTCCATTTTCCTTTGCTGATTTCCAATGAGAAGACCAAATAACAAAAGAAGTGTTATTTTCAGATATTTCAAATACAGTTACTTCACCAATATAACCTTCTACATTATCTTTTGAAACAACTGCGGGTCCATCATCTATACTATACGTGAATTTTCGTGCCTTATTATCTAATGATAGAAGAGTTTCATGAAATGCATCATTTAAAACTCTTTTGGCACCTATTTCATTGGAAGATTTATCACCAATAATATCTACTTTAGAAACCACATTTTTGCACCATGATAAATTGTGAAAATCTTTTAAAACCGCCCACACTTTATCTGGTGAAGCTTCAATAACAATTGAGTTATAACATCCCATAATATTAATATTTTTTAGTTAATAGTAGTTAAATGTATAAATAATTTTTTAAAACTAAGGATAATGTGTGAAAACTGAAATTTTAATAGCCTATTTTTAAATTAAATTTATTGATGAAAAAGTGATTTATCGTGTCAATATTTTCTAATGATACTTAAAAATAATATAAATTATATTCACTAAAAATATATTTTTAATCCATTTTAATTTGTGTAGCTATGTTGAATACCTCTGGTTTTATTTAATTAATAAAAATTCCATTCGGCAATAAGGGTTTAATGAGTCGGTTTTATTAATTAATGTTAGAGCCAATATGCCATTTAGTCCACCTATATTTGTATTTAATTGATTTCCTACGGATAAGGTATCACTTGTGTTATTTATATTAAATAGTACTTGAGAACTTCTTATATCTTCAATTCCAATAGAAATTAGATTCTTTACTAAAAAAACACCTTCTCCTTCTTTTAACTTATAATTTTGTCGTTTTGAATTCAAAATTGGAATGCTTTCTTTTAGAGCATTTAAACTCATAAAAAGTGAGTCTTTTTCTGTTAAAATCTTATTGAAATTTGTATTCAATGAATGGATAGTCATATTTTGTTGTTTTGTTAAGTTCACTAAACTGTCATTTTTATCGTTCAATTTAGAAATACTTATAACCTTACCCATTACATTATTTAAGTCAAGTTTTGCTTTTTTTAATGATGCTACCATTGTGGGTAATTTTAAACTATCAATAGAAGTATAAAAGTTAAGTTTTTCATTCATAAATTCAATTGATGATTTTGTGGTTTCTTCTCCATTTCTTTTCCCCAATTGAAAAACGATCACTAATGTAATTATGATGCTTCCTACTAAAAAAAATGTTTGATAGTTTAGTTCCTTTTTCATTGTTGATTTTGAATTATATTTTGATAAAAATGTGAGTTAACTCGGCACAAATTAACTCCAGTTTTATTTCTCTAATATAGTTAATTTAAATATTTTAAAAGCAGCTTGTCATTTTTGAATAATTTATAAATTAAAAATGGTTTCTTATTAGTTATTTAAAACAGGAAAATAATTTTTCTTTAAAAATGCTTGATATATTAGTTCTTTTCTAAAAGGGGAGAATTCTGGCATGCCATTTACTGTTGTAATTCTACCAATACTTGTCATTTTATTTAAATAATAATACGTAGAATCTTTTTCTTTTAGGTTGGCAAATACAACAGCTTTGTATTGGTATTCGGGCACATAGTTAAGTGCTTCATACGTATTTTTAATAGCTCCTTTTTTAGCATAAACACGTGCTTTACAATAATAATATTCATTAGTTTTAAATTTCTTTAGATATTCTAAAGCTTTCTCAAATTCATTTTTATAAAAATGATAATCAAATAAAACCCAAGACAGTATTTTATATGAAAACTCTTTAAAACCTTCCACATTTTTCAGGTGTTACTTCAATAACAATTGAGTTGTAACATCTCATACTATTTATATTTTTTAGTTAATAGTACTTAAATACATGCAAAATTATTTAATGTTGAAATTTAAAGCTTATTTACAACTTTAATTTCTATTAAAAAAGTATGCGTATATTCATTAACAGATTTTAATAGGTTGATAATAAGTACTGTTGTGAATATGTTTTTCAAGGTGAATACACACGTATGGGAGTATTCTGGTTTTATTTTAGAGATATTAATACTACAACTAAATTAATGAATCATTAAAAGGTGTAGTGTTTTTAGGCATTCTTATTTTAATAATTATTGAAGATAGTATGGTAATGATACCAATAAGTATAATTGCATATTCAATTCCAAATAAATCGGCTACAACACCAGAAATTAAGGCTCCAATTGCATACCCAAGATCTCTCCATAGTCTAAACACACCAATACTTTCAGCTCGTTGCTTAGGATGTGTAACTTCAGCAATAGCAGCTAAAAATGTTGGATAAACCAAGGCAGTACCTATCCCTAAAATTGAAGCTAAAAGTACCAATTGATAAAAATTATGCAGAAATGGAATTAGTAAAATAGCAAAACCTTGTAAAAGCATTCCCCAAAAAAGCATTGATTTTTTTGAATAAATATCTGACATTTTACCTGTTATTAGCTGACCAAAACCCCATACGGCAGGATAAATGGCAACAATAATTCCAACACTTCTAGCGTTGTAATTAAGAGAAAATAAAAGAATTGGTAAAATTCCCCAAATCATTCCATCATTTAAATTATTAACTAAACCAGCTTGTGTAATGGAGCTCAATGTTTTGTTTTTAATGGTAGTTTCTAGAAAAACATTTCCTAAGGTTTTCGTTTTTGTTAGTTGTCCTTCTTTTTCAACAAACTTTCTTGTATCTCTAACAAAAAATAGCGTTACTAACAAGCCTATAATTGAAATTCCAATTCCTAAATAAAAAGGATAGGGTGTAATACCATATTTCTGTGCAATAATTCCTGATAGAAATGCCACAACTCCAACGGCTAAATAACCAGCAAACTCATTTAATCCCATAGCTAGACCTCTGTCTTTTTCGCCAACTAAGTCTATTTTCATTACAACTGTGCTACTCCAGGTAAGCCCTTGATTGATACCCAAAAGTATATTTGCAAAAATTACCCAGTTCCACGAAGTTGCATTTATTAAAATAAATGGAATAGGAATAGCAATTAACCAACCTACCACTAATAGGTTTTTTCGCCCAAATTTATTGGCAAGTTTACCTGTAAAGTAATTTGTAATTGCTTTGGTAATACCAAATGCTATAATAAAAGATAAAATGGCTGTTTTGGAGGCTACTTCAAATTCAATTTCTGCGAATTTAGGAAAAATGGTGCGTTCTAATCCTACCATTCCACCAACAAAGGCGTTTACAATAATTAATATGGTAAACTGTTTCCAATTTTCTTTAAGCCCAAGCTTGCTACTGTTGCTCATTTGTAAATAGCTCTTAAATTTAATATCTAATGTAATTATTTAAAATTTAACTTATTGAATTTTAATCGAATTGAATTATATCCTCAATTTTTTTTATTATTTCTGAAGGATCAGCTTCAAAATTAAACCAGTGAATGGTATCATCTTTTTTATTCCAAGTAACTTGACGTTTGGCAAAACGTCGCGTATTTTTCTTTATTTCTTCAATAGCAAATTCTAACGTACAATCGCCATCAAAATATTGAAATAATTCTCTGTAACCAACAGTTTGTAAGGCGTTTAAATCTTTATTTTTATAAAGTTCTTTTGCTTCATCAACTAAACCTTGTTCAATCATTATACCAACACGTTTGTTTATACGGTTGTACATAATTTCTCTGTCGGCTGTTAATCCAATTTTAATAGGAGTGAAGGCGCGTTTAGTTTTTGGTTTGTTTTTAAATTCGGAGTAGGTTTTTCCAGTGCCAATACAAATTTCTAAGGCGCGTATTAAACGATGTGGGTTTTCAATTTCTATTGAATTGTAAGATTCAATATCTAATTCTTTTAATCTATTTTGAAGACTTTCAATGCCTTCATTTTTTAGTTGTAGATTTAATTTTTTCCGAATCTCAGGCGCAACTTCAGGGAAATAATCTAAACCTTCGAGTACAGCATTTGTGTATAAACCACTTCCTCCAACCATGAGTACACACTTATTTTTAAGAAACAATGCATCCAATTTGCACAATGCATCTTTTTCAAATTGTCCAACACTATACGTATCAAAAATAGATCTCTCCTGAATAAAATGATGCTTTGCAGCAGCCAATTCTTCTAAAGTAGGTACAGCAGTTCCTATATTCATTTCTTTATAAAACTGACGAGAATCACAAGAAATAATTTCAGTTTTAAAATGTTGAGCAAGTTGTATACTTAATGCTGTTTTACCTATTGCTGTAGCTCCAACAACGGTTACTAAATAGTTAGTCATCATTTAATTTTTTACCGCATTTATTACAAAATTCAGCATCGTCATAATGTAAATCAGTTCCACAATTGGAACAATGCTGTGTATTTGTTGCAACTTTAGTTTCAGCTCGTGTTAATTCAGAAGTAACAATACCTGTTGGAACAGCAATTATACCATAACCCAATATCATAACAATACTGGCTATAAATTGACCAAACGGTGTATGAGGAGCCAAATCTCCATAGCCAACAGTGGTTAGTGTTACAATAGCCCAATACATACTGTGGGGAATACTTGTAAACCCATTTTCTGGCCCTTCAATTAAATACATAATAGTTCCTAAAATAATGGTAAGCACTACAACACTAAATAAAAACACTAAAATTTTAATTTTACTAGCATTTAAAGCTGAAATTAATGTTTTTGAAGCTCCTAAATAGCGTGCTAATTTTAAAATTCTAAACACTCTAAGTAGTCGCAAAGCACGCAGTGCAACCAAAGCATGAGTACCTATAAATATAATTGATAGGTATTTTGGTATGGTGGCTAAAAAATCTATAATTCCATAAAAGCTAAAAATATAGGAAGTCGGTTTTTTTATTGAAATTATACGAGCAATGTATTCTATGGAAAATAAAATAGTTATAATCCATTCTGAATTATTTAAAAAGTTGTGATATTTGTTGTCAAAACTTTCTACGCTTTCTAGCATTACTAAAACAATACTTAATATAATGGTAAGTATTAAGATAATGTCAAACCATTTTCCTGCAGGAGTATCAGCTTCATAAATAATTTCATGAAGTTTATTTTTCCAATTATTTTTATTTGGTTTTTCTGTTTCCAATCTTTGGTTTTAAGGAATTACAATTACTAAAATAATTCTTTTATTTGAAATAGATGTATACTATATTTTAAAAGTACACTTCTTAATTCTTTTTAAGTACAATTGGTGTTTTTTGTGAAATTATGATTTGTTTAAATAACTCTTTTAATGATTCATATTCAAAATTATAGAAAATTGGTTTGTTTATTTTTATGGAGCTTATAAGTGTAATTCTATAATCGTTATTTTTTCTAATTAAATATTTGAAATTACCTCCATTCTCAGGTAAAACAAAAGATTTAGACTCTGGTAATGATTCTACAGAATAATTATCTGGAATTTCTAATGAAAAATTAACGGAATATTGTTTTGAATGCCCAAAATCTACAGGGTAAAGCCTATTTTCCTGTTTAAAAGGATTTTTAGAAAATTTTTCATCAAAGAAAGGATTTAAAAAGAGTTTATTTAAATTATCAATGTTTTCAATTAAAATTTCAAAATTCTCAACTATGGGTTTATCAATTTTGGTTTTATTTTTAATTGTATAATCTATAACTTCTAAATTGTTAAATTCATTTTCAAACTCAGCAATAATGCTCTCTTCACTTTCATAGGTGATTTTTTTTCTTCGTGCTAATGCATGATATCCAAAATTTGATTTTCTAAGTTTCCCTTCAATAGAGCCATCTTCATTGAGTATTAATTTAGCTGTTAACTGAGTTTTAGATTTTATATCTGGAAGAATATCTATCCAATAACTATCATTTTCAAAATCCATGGCTCTACCATAACTATTCAAGCATCTAAATGGCAATAACCCAAAAGGAGCTAATTTTTCTGTAGCATCAAGCAGATAAAACTTTTGGCCAATATTAACTTTTGCAATAACATAGTTAAAATCAGATATTACAGGATAAATTTTTGTAGCAAAACCATTTTCCCTAGTTGAAACTAAAACTAATTCAGCATTTAAGCCTGCTGCTTTTAGGGCATTTATTAATGAAATATTAATTTCTCCAACATTGCCAATTTTATCTTCATAAGCATTTTTAACTTTTACATTTTTAAAAATACTGTATTTTTTATTCCAAGTAAAATGATTTTGAATAAAATTATAAACGGCCTTTGCTTTTTCTAAATCGGTAGTTAACAATTTTATTTTTTTCGGTAAATTATCTTCAAAAAAACTAGTTTTTTTTAATTGCCCACCAATATTTCTATCGGTCTTAAATTCTTTATCAACGGCTTTCCAAGTTGTAGTATATTTTTGTTTTGAACCATCAAACCAATTTAATTCCGTTAATTCGAATTTCATTTTTGATTTAAAATTATCTTTATGGGTCATATATTCCTCTTCTTCAAAAGCAGGGATATTTACCATTGCATAAGTTATGTTTTCGCAGTCAGCAACTCCTGAATATCCTGGCACTTCAAAGCATTTCTTTTTTATAGTTGCAGAATTTGTTGTTAATCTTAAATAACCATTAAGCTTTCTGTTATATAAATAATTCCCGGGAATTGAAGCTTTATATTGGCTAAATATTTTTGGAATTTCAGATTGAAACTCCCATCCAGTTAAATTAAATTTAAAAGGAGTTTCAATGGTATATTCAACTTCTATGATAGTTCCATCTTTTAAATTGGGCATCGTAAATTTCACTTCTTTCCAATTCTCATTTATGCGTTCTTCAAATATTTGATCTTTTGATAAAATAGTTCTGTTAAAATTAGTATGGGAAATTGCTTTAATATCTTCTATGCTTTCATAATTTCTTTTATTTCTATAAAGAGAAATTGAGAATGAAGCATGTTTATATCCTTCTTTATTAAAAATTTTAATTTTTTTATAGTGTTTTGTGCTAATAATAATTTTATTCTGTTTTATATTAAAAACTGTATTACCGGATTCATATAGTACAACAGCATTAGCTGTAGTATCTAATTTGTATTTTTTTAAGTTAAATTCTCCCTGTGTAATTTTCCCGAATGTGTAATTTGAACTATTTTGAGAATAAGCATAGGTTGATAGCAGTATAATAATAAGAGTAGCAATTTTTTTCATACCGTTTTATGTTTTGAAATTTTAATTCTTTTTTAGTACAATTGGTGTTTTTTGAGAATTAATAATTTCTTTAAACAATTCTTTTAATAATTGATATTCAGAATTATAAAAAACAGGTTTGTTTATTTTTATAGAACTATACAGCGTAATTTTAGTACTTGAGTTTGTGTTTAAGGACAAGCTGAAATTCCCACCATTTTCAGGCAAAGCAAAAGATTTTTTATCAGGGAACGATTCTATAGAATAATTTTCGGGTATTTCTAAAGATAAATTAACAATGTATTTTCTTGTGTATCCAAAATCAACAGGATATAAACGGTTTTCTTGTTTAAATGGGTTTTCTTTAAATTGTTCAGCAAAGAATGGATTAAAATATTGAACGGTTTTATTTTCTGAATTGTCTAATGAAATTTCAAAAGTTTCAATTAGAGGTTGGTTAATGTCTAATTTATTTTCAATTTTATAACCAAGTACTTCCAAGTTGTTAAAACTATCTTCAAATTTGGCAATGATAGCATCATCACTTTTATTTAAAATAGTTGTTCTTCTTGAAAGAGCATCATATCCAAAATTTACTTTTCTAAGTTTTCCATGAAACGTTCCATCATCATAAAGTTTTAAGCTCACTGAAATTTGATTTTTAGAATTATTTTCAGGAATAATAGCTGTCCAATAACTGCTATTTTCAAAATCCATAACTCTTCCATAACCATTTAAACATTTATAAGGTAATAAGCCAAAAGGTGTAAGTTTATTTGTAGCATCTAACAAATACGATTTATTATGAATAGTAATTCTTGCAAGCATATAATTAAAATCTGATATTACAGGATGCAGCTTGGTAGGAAATCCATTTTTACGTGTTGAAATTAGTACTAGTTCAGCATTTAAACCTACAGATTTAAGTGCATTAATTAATGAAATATTAATTTCACCAACATTACCTGATTTATTTTCTATGGCATTTTTAATATTAATTTCAGAAAATAATCCATACTTTTCATTCCAAGTATAATAGCTTTGTATAAAGCTATAAACAGCCTTCGCTTTTTCTAAATCAGTTGTTAATGAATTAATTTCAGCGGGTACTATATTGTCTAAAAGTTTCGTTTGTTTTAATTGACCACCTATATCTTTATCTTTTTTAAATTTTTTATCTACAGCTTCCCAAGTTGTAGTATATTTCATTTTGTAACCATTAATTCGTTGATAATCAGCTAATTCAAATTTAATTTTTGAAATAAAATTATTTTTAGATGTCATAAACTCTTTTTCTTCTTTGAATGCAGGAATATTTTCCATGGCATAGGTTATAACTTCACAATTAGCAGCTCTTTCAAATTCAGAAACAACAAAACAATTCTTTTTCACTGTAGAGGAATTTGTTTTTAATTTTAAAGTGCCATTTAACTTCCTGTTAAATACATAATTACCGGGGATTGAAGCCGTGTATTGGCTAAATTTTACAGGAATATTTGATTGAAACACCCAACTTGGTAAGGTAAATGTAAAAGGCGATTCTATGGTGTATTCAACCTCAATAATACTTCCTTCTTTTAAATTAGGCATTGTAAACTTAACTTCTCTCCATTTGTCATTTATTCTTTCTTCATAAATATTTTCTTTGTCTACATACGTTTTTTCAAAATTATTATGAGTTACTGCTTTAATATTAATTACAGTTTCCTCTTCAAGAGTAGTATTGTATAATCTAATTTTAATTGTACCCTGATTTTTAAATTCTTCGCTATTAAAGAATTTTATTTTTGTATAATAGGTTGTGCTAATAATGCGCTGTTTTTCTCTTGCTAATTCATCTAGTTTAGTCAAAAAAACGGTGGAGCCTAAATCCATTAATACAACCGCATTGGCAGTTGTATCTAATTCATATTTTTTTTGAATTAAATCTTCATTAGTTAATTTTTCAAAAATATAATCAGAACTGTTTTGAGAAATTGAGGCAATAGAAATAAGTAAAAATGTGAGTAACGTAATTTTTTTCATAGCAAGGAATTCGTTTAATAGCAATTATTTTTATTAAAACCGAACTAGTTTTTCAACGGTATTTTTTTGTAAGTAGGTTTTTATAATATTTCTATTATAAATTGAATTTTTCATTGGTAAAATCAAATTTCTAAGTATTTCAATATTATTTATTTGATGACTTAAATCTGTGTAACAAAATCCTTTAAATTCGTTGTCTTCAATTAATATTACCGATTTTTCACCTACATTTCTACCTTTGTCAATAACCAATAAATTACTATTGCTAAACTCAATAATTGCAGCTTTAGATTTTGTTTCAAAATTATATTTTGGTTTATTTATTCTAAGTTCTTCAATATGTTTAAGTTGGGCAATAAGCTCATTACCTGTTTCTTCATACGAAACGGAAACAACACTATTTTGTAATATTTTGGCTTTTTTTGAAGTTCGTAAAAACAGTTGATTCACTGTTTTTTTAATATTTCTTCCTTTGCCAATATATAGTATAGTTCTGGTACTATTATGAATATAAAATAAGCCCGTTTTTGATGGTAATTCATCTAAAATTGAGAGTAATTTAGGCGCTAAGGTTTTTGTATTTTCTATTTTTATAGCTTGTTTCACTATTTCTTTGTCAACATCTTTATTGAGTAATAATTTAAATAGTTGAACAGTTGCAATGGCATCACCATCAGCTCTATGTCGGCTAGATATGGGGATTCCTAAAGAGCTACATAACTTTCCTAATTTATAAGAAGTTAAGTCTGGAATTAATTTTTGACTTAATTCAACGGTACACAATGTTTTTCGTTCAAAAGTAAAACCCAATCGTCTAAATTCGGTAGTTAAAATCCGATTGTCAAAATTAGCATTATGCGCGACAAGAACACAATCTGTAGTAATTTCAACAATACGTTTTGCAACTTCAAAAAATTTAGGTGCATTTTTTAGCATTCCGCTATTTATACCCGTTAAGTTTACTACAAAGGGCTGAATATCTCTTTCAGGGTTTACTAAACTAATAAATTGATCTACAATTTGATGTCCGTCAAATTTATAGATTGCAATTTCAGTGATACCTTCTTCATTAAATTTACCACCTGTAGTTTCTATGTCTAAAATTGCAAACAAATTATGTATAGTTTCTTTCACCAAAAATTGAACTTCCAATTCTAACCATATTGCTACCTTCTTCAATGGCAATCTTATAGTCGCTACTCATTCCCATAGACAATATTGATAAATTAAAATTAGTGGTTGTATAATTTTTTAGTGTATTAAAATAATTTTTTAATGTTCTAAACTCTGTTCTAACAATAGAAGTATCGTCAGTAAAACTTGCCATACCCATGAAACCTTGAATATGAATATTTTTTAAATCGTTAAATTCTTCCGAAGCAATTATGTTTTCTACATCGGTTAAAGATAGTCCAAATTTTGTGTCTTCTTTCGCTATTTTTAATTGTAACAAACAATTAATAACTCTGTTATGTTTTAAAGCTTGTTTATTAATTTCTTTTAAGGTTTTAAAACTATCAACACCATGAATTAAATGCACAAAATGTGCCATATATTTCACTTTGTTACTTTGTAAATGGCCAATCATATGCCATTCAATATCTTTTGGTAAGGCTTCATATTTTGAAGCCATTTCCTGAATTTTGTTTTCTCCAAAAGATCTTTGCCCAGCATCATATGCTTCTAAAATGGCCGATATTGGTTTCGTTTTAGAAACCGCTATTAAGTGAACAGATGCTGGGAGTTTTTTTAATATTGTATGTAATTGATCTTTTATATACACTAAGATTAAAATAATTTATTTATGACTAAACCTGATCGTAATTTTGGTTCAAACCAAGTTACTTTAGGAGGCATAATGTTACCCGTATCAGCAATATTCATTAATTGATTCATACTTACAGGAAACAAAGCAAATGCTACTGCCATTTCTCCAGTATCAACACGTTTGCTCAATTCACCTAAACCTCTAATACCACCAACAAAATCAATTCTAGTATCAGTACGTAAATCTTTTATATTAAGAATTGGTTCTAAAATATACTTTGATAAAACGCTAACGTCTAAACTTCCAATAGGATTAGTATCATCAAAAGTTCCTTCTTTAGCAGTTAATCCGTACCATTTACCAGCTACATACATTGAAGAATCATGTAATTTTTCGGGTTTTACAATGTCAGCACTAATTTCATTAATACTAAAATTTTCTCCAACTTTTGCAGTAAATTCTTCAGCAGTTAATCCGTTTAAATCTTTTACAACGCGGTTGTAATCAATAATTTGCAATTGATTATCTGGAAAATGTACAGCCATAAAGAAGTTATAAGCCTCTTCACCAGTATGATTTGGGTTTTTAGCACTAAATTCAGCACTCATTCCAGCTGCGGCAGCTGTTCTGTGATGTCCATCAGCAACATACGTACAAGGAACTTTTTCTTCAAAAAGTTTTTCTAATGTTGTATTGGTTTTAGCATCTTCAACTACCCAAAAATGATGTCCAAAACCATCTTCAGCAGTGAAATCATATTCAGGAGTATTATTTTTTACAATAGCTGCAACAATAGCGTCAATTTCTGGAACTGCTCTATAGGTGAAAAATACAGGTTCTATATTTGCTTCTAAAATTCTAGAAAGCACTTTACGATCTTCTTCTTTGTCTGGACGTGTTAATTCATGTTTTTTAATTTTTCCATCCAAATAATCTTGACAAGAAGCAGCACCAACAATACCATATTGTGTTTTTCCATGCATTGTTTGAGCATAAATATAATATTTGGACTCACTATCTTGAACTAAAAAACCTTTTTCTTGAAAGGTATCAAAGTTAGCTCTTGCATGTACATACACTTTTTCATCATGTGAATCTGTACCTTCTTCAAATTCAATTTCTGCACGTGTTATACGTAATAATGAAGCTTCTTTACCTTCAGCCATTTTAGTAGCTTCCTTTGAATTCATTACATCATATGGTAAACATGCAACTTCTTCAACTAATTGTTTTGGAGGTCTAACTCCTTTAAAGGGTTTTATAATTGCCATTCCTTTTAATTTAGGGTGAAATTAATTTATTTTAAAATTTCAATAATTTGATGTGCTAATTCTGTACCAATTCTATCTTGTGCTTCACCAGTTGCAGCTCCAATATGAGGCGTTAAAGAAAGACTAGGATTCATAAGTAATTGAATCTCTGGTTTTGGTTCATTTTCAAATACATCTAAGGCAGCACCTGAAATTCTACCACTTTCTAATGCTTTTACTAAAGCAACTTCATCAACAACACCACCACGAGCAGCATTCACTATAAAGGCACCTTCTTTCATAATTCCAAATTCATTTGATGAAATTACGTATTCATTTTGAGAAGGAACATGTAAAGAAATAAAATCTGATTCTTTTAAAACTTCTTCTTTACTTATGGTATTAATATTAAAGAAAATTGTTTGATGATCGTAGAATTCTATTTCTAAAGTAGCAGCATCTAAATAAGGATCAAAAGCAACAACTTTCATTCCTAATCCTAAAGCAATTTTTGCAGTTGCTTGCCCAATTCTACCAAAGCCAATTAAACCAAGGGTTTTCCCTCTTAATTCAGTTCCTTTAGCATATGATTTTTTTAAATTTTTAAATTTTAAATCACCTTCTAAAGGCATATTTCGGTTAGATTCGTGTAAAAAACGAGCCATTCCAAATAAATGAGCAAAAACAAGTTCAGCTACAGAATGTGAAGATGCGGCAGGTGTATTGATTACATTAATTCCTTTTTCTTTTGCATATTCAACATCAATATTATCCATTCCAACACCACCACGTCCAATAATTTTTATGGATGGGCAATTGTCAATAATATCTTTTCTAACTTGAGTTGCACTTCTAACTAGTAATACTGAAATATCGTTTTCATTTATATAAGCTACAAGTTGATCTTGAGGAATTGTATTCAGGTCTACTGAAAAACCTGATGCTTCAAGCTCCATAACACCACTTGTTGCGATACCGTCATTTGCTAATACTTTCATTTTTTTTAATTTATTTAGTTATGATAATTGTTTTTCTAATTGTTGCATAGCATCTACTAATACTTGCACACTTTCAATAGGCATTGCATTGTAAATACTTGCACGGTAACCACCAACAGATCTATGCCCTTTAATACCACTTATACCAGCAGCGTTCCAAAGGTTGTCAAATACATCTTTGTCATTTTCATTGGTAAGGTTAAAAGTAACATTCATTAATGAACGATCTTCTTTTTCTGCAAATCCTTTAAAATGTGGGTTTCTGTCAATTTCAGCATAAATTAATGCTGCTTTTGCTTCGTTCATTTTTTCAATAGCTGGAATGCCTCCTAAACCTTTCATCCACTCTAAAGTTAGCATAGAAACGTATACAGGAAATACTGCAGGTGTATTAAACATACTGTCTGCTTTTATATGCGATTGGTAATCTAACATTGCTGGAATAGTACGACCAGTTTTTCCTAAAATTTCATTTTTTACAACCACTAAAGTTGTTCCTGCAGGACCCATATTTTTTTGAGCACCAGCATAAATTAAATCAAATTGAGTAAAATCTAATTGACGAGAGAACATATCTGAACTCATATCACAAACTAACAAACTATTAGTTTTTGGGAATTCTTTTATTTGAGTTCCGTAAATTGTATTGTTTGAAGTGCAATGTACATAATCTACATCAGTAGGAATTGTGTAATTTTTAGGAATATAATTGTAAACTTTATCTTTTGATGAAGCAATTACTTCAATATCACCTAATAATTTAGCTTCTTTAATAGCTTTAGCAGCCCAAACACCAGTTTCAATATATGCTGATTTTCCGCCTTCTTTTAAAAGATTATATGGAGTCATTAAAAATTCAAGACTTGCGCCACCTTGTAAAAATAACACTGAATATCCTTCAGGTAGGTTTAGTAATTCTTTTACTAAACTACGTGCTTTTTCCATTACATCAACAAAGTCTTTACTTCGGTGTGAAATTTCAATTAACGATAAATTAAGATCATTAAAATTAAGAACAGCATCAGCTGCTTTTTTTAAAACTTCTTGTGGTAGAATACACGGACCTGCACTAAAATTATGTTTTTTCATTTTGTTTAATAAATATGTATTAATTTCTCCTACAAATCTCGTAAAAAAAGGGCTAATAGCTCTAAAATAAATGAAAAAATATGTTAGATATTTAACAAAAAGCTTACAGTGTCAATACCATCAGCATAGTCCCACAATTTAGGGTGTTGTGTTTGTCCTAACTTCACAAAATCTATATCGTTTTCGTTACAAGCAACACATTGAATATTTTCTTTTTCATCTTCTAGCTTTTTTGTTAAAATATTGAAAGAGTCGTAATATTCATAAAATAATGTTGCGATTGGAGAGGCATAACTGCTATCTTCCTTTAGCATTAAAAACCCATTTTCTTGAAGCTTAAACAGGCTCATTAGGTACACAGCTTTGTTATAATCGTAGTTATTTTCGTATTTTTTATAGTTTATGATGTCATTGTATTTATAGAGCGCATTAAAAAGAAGATCGAAATTGTAATTTGTTGGTACAAAAAGTTTTGAAACACTTCTACAGCCCAATCCAAAATATTGAAAAATATCTTCACCTAATGCTTCTAATTCCTCTTTGGTTTCTTTTCCTGTTAAAATAGCGACTGAATTTCTATTATTTCTAATAATATTTGGATGTTTTCCAAAGTAATGCTCAAAATAGCGAGCTGTATTATTGCTTCCTGTGGCAATAACAGCATCAAAATTAGTTAGAACACCTTCTGTAAAAGTTATTTTATTTTTGAAATAAGGATTGTATGTTTCTAAAAATTTTCCAATTAAAGGTAAGAAATGCTTGTCGTTTGAAGATTGTTTTACAATTATGTTATGACCACTTATTAAAACCGATAAAAAATCATGAAAACCAACTAAAGGAATGTTTCCAGCCATAATAACAGCTATGTTTTTTGGCTCAATAGTCGAATTAAAAGTATAATTTCCAGTCCAATTTGTTAAATTTTTTGCGGTAAGTGCTTCGCTCCAACTTTCAATAGCTTTTAAAACATTTGGTTTGTTAAACCAACCGTTGAATTCATGTGCTCTATTAATTTGCATTTCAAAAGCATCAAAAAATAGGGTGTTGAATTCAGAATCATCTATTTTTTTAATTTCCGACGTGCTAAATTGTTTAAAAAAATCACCAAGTTTTGCAAAAGCTTCAATACGTTGCTCTAAATTCATCTTAAATTTAAATTTTATATTTGCAAAAATAATCTAAATAATAGTATGGCAATAAAAATAACTGATGAATGTATAAATTGTGGAGCTTGTGAGCCTGAGTGCCCTAATAACGCCATTTATGAAGCTTCGGAAAATTGGAAATACGCTGAAGGCACCAATCTTTCAGGCAAAATTAGGTTATTAAATGGAACTGAAATTAATGCTGAAGAAAGTCAAGAGCCGAAAGATGATGAAGTTTTTTTTATAATTGCTGATAAATGTACTGAGTGTAAAGGTTTTCATTCTGAGCCTCAATGCGCAGCTGTTTGTCCAGTTGATTGTTGTGTACCAGACGAGGACACTAAAGAATCAGAAGAAGTGTTATTAGCAAAAAAAGAATTTTTACATAAAGGCGCTTAATTTTTTATGAAATAGTTTATTTAAAATAAATGAGAATTCTTAAAGCAAACTATTATATTTGCAGCTTCAAAAAAAATAAAAATGAAGGCAGGAATTGTAGGATTACCAAATGTAGGAAAATCAACCTTATTTAATTGTTTATCAAATGCTAAAGCGCAAAGTGCAAACTTTCCTTTTTGTACCATTGAACCAAATATTGGTGTTGTAAATGTGCCAGATGATAGAATAACAAAATTAGAAGAATTAGTAAAGCCAGAACGAGTACAAACTGCTACTGTTGATATTGTAGATATTGCAGGGTTGGTTCGTGGAGCGAGTAAAGGAGAAGGCTTAGGGAATCAGTTTTTGGCAAACATACGTGAAACGGATGCCATTATTCATGTAATTCGTTGTTTTGATAACGATAATATTATTCATGTTGATACTACAATTGACCCTGTTAGAGATAAAGAAACTATTGATTTTGAACTACAATTAAAAGATTTAGAGACTTTAGAAAAAAGATTAGAACGTGTTAAAAAAACAGCAAGAACTGGTAATAAAGATGCTCAAAAGGAATTTGATGTTTTAGAAAAAGTAAGAGCTGGCTTAGAAGCTGCCAATTCAGTAAGAGCAATTGAGTTGTCTGAAAAAGAGCGTGAGGAATACATAATGCCATTGCAATTAATAACAGACAAACCAGTTTTATATGTTTGTAATGTTGATGAAGATGCTGCCGTTGATGGGAACGCCTATGTAAATGCTGTAAAAGAAGCTGTAAAAGATGAAAATGCAGAAGTTATTATTTTAGCTGTTGGCACAGAAGCTGATATTACAGAATTAGAAACTTTTGAAGAGCGTCAATTATTTTTAGAAGATTTAGGTTTACACGAGCCTGGAGCTTCAGTTTTAATTAGAGCAGCTTATAAATTACTAAAACAACAAACTTATTTTACTGCTGGAGTGAAAGAAGTACGTGCTTGGACAATTAATATTGGAGATTCTGCACCACAAGCCGCAGGCGTTATTCATACCGATTTTGAAAAAGGATTTATTAGAGCTGAAGTTATTGCGTATGATGATTTTGTAAAATATGGAAGTGAAGCTAAAGTAAAAGAAGCAGGGAAAATGAAGGTTGAAGGAAAAGAATACATTGTAAAAGATGGTGATGTAATGCATTTTAGATTTAATGTTTAAAACATATTAAAATCTTATAAATTTATACGAAAGTCTGTTAATAAATATTTTAGCAGACTTTTTTTTATTTTATAAGGCAAAATAGTACTTTAGCAGCTCTTCAAGAATTTTTAGAATAATTAATGGCAGAACAAACAAAGTACACAGAAGATAATATTCGTTCGTTAGATTGGAAAGAGCATATTAGAATGCGTCCGGGAATGTATATTGGTAAATTAGGAGATGGTTCATCGCCTGATGATGGTATCTACATTCTTATAAAGGAGGTTTTAGACAATTCTATTGATGAATATGTGATGGGAGCTGGTAAAACTATTGAAGTTTCTGTAAAAGATGAAACTGTTATAGTTCGTGATTATGGACGTGGTATTCCGTTAGGAAAAGTGGTGGATGTTGTGTCTAAAATGAATACTGGTGGAAAGTATGATTCTAAAGCTTTTAAAAAATCGGTAGGATTAAACGGGGTTGGTACAAAAGCAGTAAATGCACTCTCATCTTATTTTAGAGTACAATCTATTCGTGATAATAAAACAGCAATTGCAGAATTTTCAGCAGGAAATATTACATTAGAAGAAAAACCACAAGAATCTTCACAGCGTAAAGGAACTAAAGTAACCTTCGTTCCAGACAAAGAAATTTTTTCAAAATTTAAATATAGAAATGAATACATTGTAAAAATGATTAAAAACTATGTGTATTTAAACACAGGTTTAACAATTGTTTTTAATGGTGAAAAATATTTTTCAGAAAACGGCTTAAAAGATTTATTAGAAGAAAATATAGCTGATGAATTTATGCTGTTTCCAATTATTCACTTAAAAGGTGAAGATATTGAAGTAGCAATTACCTATAGCAAAGCACAATATAGTGAAGAATACCACTCATTTGTAAATGGACAGCATACCACACAAGGTGGAACACACCAAAATGCTTTTAGAGAAGCTGTTGTAAAAACAGTACGTGATTATTTCGGTAAAAATTACGAAGCTTCAGATATTAGAAAATCTATAGTTTCTGCCATAAGTGTAAAAGTTATGGAGCCTATTTTTGAAAGCCAAACTAAAACAAAGTTAGGTTCAACAGAAATGGGTGGCGGTTTACCTACCGTTCGTACTTTTATTACAGATTTTATAAAGAAGAATTTAGACAACTACCTTCATAAAAATCCGGATGTAGCAGAAAAAATTCAAAAGAAAATATTACAAGCCGAAAAAGAGCGTAAAGATTTATCAGGAATACGGAAATTGGCTCGGGAACGTGCTAAAAAAGCAAGTGTTCATAATAAAAAATTAAGAGATTGCAGAGTGCATTTAAACGATTTAAAAAAGGAAAATCGTTTAGAAAGCACCTTATTTATTACAGAGGGAGATTCTGCAAGTGGTTCTATAACAAAATCAAGAAATGTAAATACGCAAGCCGTTTTTAGTTTACGTGGTAAACCTTTGAATTCATACAATATGAATAAAAAAATTGTGTATGAAAATGAAGAGTTTAACTTGTTGCAGGCTGCTTTAGATATTGAAGATGGGTTAGAGAATTTAAGATATAACAACATAGTAATTGCAACAGATGCCGATGTTGATGGAATGCACATTAGATTGTTATTGATAACATTTTTTTTACAATTTTTTCCTGAATTAATAAAAGAAGGGCACTTGTATATTTTAGATACGCCGTTATTTAGAGTGCGCGATAAAAAACAAACATTTTATTGTTATTCAGAAGAAGAAAAGAAGAATGCCATTAAAACATTAAAAGGAAAACCTGAGATGACTCGATTTAAAGGTTTAGGTGAAATTTCTCCCGATGAATTTGTCCATTTTATTGGTAATGATATTCGTTTAGATCCTGTAATGTTAGACAAAGAAACATCCATTGATAAATTGTTAGAATTTTATATGGGGAAAAACACTCCAGATAGACAAAAGTTTATCATAGAAAATTTAAAAGTTGAATTAGATATAGTAGAAGAATAAGTTTGTGATTTAAGTTTTTGATGTCACTCCTACGAGGCAGGAATCCAGTACATTACTAAAAACAATATAAGATTTATGAATTGTAAATTGAGAAAATAAGATGTCATTCCTGCGAAGGCAGGAATCCATAATAAAATTGTAAATGAAAACAATTCATCAATATTATGTATATATCTTAGCAAGTAAAATTCGAGGAACTTTATATATAGGAATTACGAATGATTTACAAAGAAGAGTTTATGAGCATAAAGTTGGAATTGAAAAAGGGTTTACTCAAAAATATGGAGTAAATAAATTAGTGTATTTTGAAGTTTTTAAAAGTGTAAATGAAGCCATAAATAGAGAAAAGAACTTAAAAAAATGGAAACGAGACTGGAAAATCAGATTGATAGAAGAAGAAAATAAGAAATGGTTGGATCTAGCACAAGATTGGTGTGATATTTTAAAAGAGTAGAGTAGATTCCTGCCTGCGCAGGAATGACAAGACTAATTTAAAGTAGGGATAAATGAAGTATCTTTCCTGCACAAGCAGGAAACCAGTACGTTAATAAAAACAATATAAGATTTATGAATTATAAATTGAGAAAATAAGATGTCATTCCTGCGTAGGCAGGAATCCAGTACGTCACTAAAAACAGTATAAGATTTATGATTTACACATTGAGAAAATAAGATGTCATTCCTGCGGAGGCAGGAATCCAGTGCGTTAATAAAAACAGTATAAGATGTATGATTTACATATTGAGGAAATAAGATGTCATTCCTGCGGAGGCAGGAATCTAGTGCGTTAATAAAAACGTCAGTTCGAGTATTTTTTGAGCAATGAAATGAAACAAAACCTCTCGATACGCTGCGCACTCGAGGTGACGGTATCGAGTACAGTTTTTAACGCTAATTTTTCTATTCTCGATACAATTTTCTTTTGAAAATCACTCGAATTGACGAAAAATTTAGACCTAAAGCTAATTGTTCTCAATGGGTTAAAGATTTAAATATAGTGTAAAAAATAGTAATAAAAGGATATTATAAATTCCTGCTTTTTCAGGAGTTACAAGCGAATTAAATGGAAGAAAACAACGAAGAAAATATCCCAGATCACAACGAAGAATTTGACAATCAAGAAACCATTACCAAAGTAACGGGAATGTATAAAGATTGGTTTTTAGATTATGCTTCTTATGTGATTTTAGAAAGAGCAGTGCCAGGGATACGAGATGGTTTTAAACCAGTGCAACGTAGAATTTTACAATCTATGAAAGATCTAGATGATGGGCGTTACAATAAAGTAGCAAACATTGTTGGTCATACAATGCAATATCATCCTCACGGTGATGCTTCAATTGCAGATGCAATGGTACAAGTAGGTCAGAAGGAACTACTAATAGATATGCAAGGAAACTGGGGTAATATTTTAACTGGTGACCGTGCAGCAGCTTCAAGATATATTGAAGCACGTTTATCAAAATTTGCTTTAGATGTTGTTTTTAATCCTAAAACTACCGAATGGCAATCTTCATATGATGGCAGAAGAAAAGAGCCAATAGATTTACCAGTAAAGTTTCCAATGCTCTTGGCACAAGGTGCTGAAGGAATTGCGGTTGGACTTTCAACAAAAATTTTACCACATAATTTTAATGAACTAATAGATGCTTCAATAAAGCATTTAAGAGGTAAAAATTTCACATTACTGCCTGATTTTTTAACAGGAGGAATTGCAGATGTTTCCAATTATAACGATGGAAAGCGTGGAGGAAAAATTAGAGTTAGAGCAAAAATAGCACAACTCGATAAAAAGACATTGGTAATTACAGAAATACCATTTGGAACTACAACATCAAGTTTAATAGATTCTATTTTAAAAGCCAATGATAAAGGCACCATTAAAATAAAAAAAATTGAAGATAATACAGCTGCAAATGTTGAAATTTTAGTGCATTTACCATCAGGAATATCACCTGATAAAACAATTGATGCGTTGTTTGCTTTCACCAGTTGTGAAAATCCAATTTCACCTTTGTGTTGTGTTATTGAAGATAATAAGCCCGTATTTATTGGTGTTTCTGAAATTTTAAGATTATCAACAGATCATACACTTGAATTGTTGAAACAAGAGCTTGAAATTCAATTGAATGAATTAGAAGAACAATGGCATTTTGCTTCATTAGAGCGTATTTTTATTGAAAATAGAATCTACCGTGATATTGAAGAACAAACAACTTGGAAAGGTGTAATTAAAGCAATTGATAAAGGTCTTCAACCTCATATCAAACACTTAAAAAGACCAATTACAGAAGAAGACATTGTACGTTTAACAGAAATTAGAATTAAAAAAATATCAAAATTTGATATTGATAAAGCGAAACAATTTATTGAAAGCTTAGAAGCTAAAATTGCGGAGGTGAAAAATCATTTAGCTAATTTAATAGACTTTGCAATTAATTACTTTAAGAATTTAAAAACAAAATACGGCAAGGGAAAAGAGCGTAAAACTGAAATTCGTTTGTTTGATGATATTGTAGCTACAAAAGTAGTAATGCGCAACACTAAATTATATGTTAACAGAGAAGAAGGTTTTGTAGGAACTTCATTAAAACGTGATGAATACGTTGATGACTGTGCCGATATTGATGATGTTATTATTTTTAGAAAAGATGGCGTAATGCTAATTACAAAAGTTGATTCTAAAACATTTGTAGGTAAAGATATTATTCACATTGCAGTATTTAAAAAGAGTGATAAACGCACTGTTTATAATATGATATATCGTGATGGTAGGAGCGGACCTAGCTATATGAAAAGATTTAATGTTACTGGTGTAACACGTGACAAAGAATACGATTTGACAGCTGGCAATAAGGCTTCTGTTGTACTTTATTTTACAGCAAACCCAAATGGTGAAGCAGAAACAGTTACTATAAATTTACGTGCAGTAGGAAGTGTTAAAAAGTTGAAATGGGATATAGATTTTTCTAATCTAGCTATTAAAGGAAGAAGTTCTAAAGGGAACATCGTTTCAAAATTTTCCATAAGAAAAATTGAACTAAAATCTGAAGGAGTTTCAACATTAAAACCACGTAAAATTTGGTTTGATGAAACTGTACAACGTTTAAATGTTGATGAACGAGGAGAATTATTGGGTGAATTTAAAGGCGAAGATCGATTACTAATTATCAATCAAAAAGGAATTGTAAAAACCGTAAAGCCAGAATTAACAACGCATTTTGATAATGATATGATTGTTTTGGAAAAATGGATTCCTGAAAAACCAATTTCAGCTATATATTTTGAAGGCGATAAAGAAAAGTATTTCATAAAGCGATTTATGATTGACAATCCAAATAAAGAGGAAACTTTTATTTCGGAACATCCTAAATCTCAGTTAGAAATAGTTTCTACAGAGTATAGGCCAATGGCTGAAATACTATTTTCTAAACGTAGTTTAGAAAATATCGAGGTGAATTTTGAAGAGTTTATAGCAATAAAAGGTATAAAAGCACTTGGTAATCAGTTAACTGCTGATAAAATTAAAACAGTTAATATGTTAGAATCACTACCTTATTTGGCACCTATTATTGAAGAGGTTGAAGTACATGAGGAAGAGGTAATAGATAGCTCAGCAAAAGCACCAGAAAAAATTAAATTGGATACCGATGATTCAAAATCTATAAATAACGAAGATTCTGATGAAACGGATGATGGGCAAATAACCTTATTTTAAATATTTGAGTAGTTATAGTTATAGCTTTTTATAAAACGGATGATTCCTACGGATTTGAAAATATAATTTTGAAAGCACACTTTTGTAAATTATTAAAAAACAATAGTTCTCGATACAATTTTTTTATCAAAAACCACTCAAACAGACGTTGCATTAGGTTTAAATAACAAAAATGCACAACGCGTATAATTATTAATTTAATTAATCTTGTAAACTAGTGTTGAGAGGTATAGTAAAATAAAATTTTGAGCCTTGACCAACAGTAGAATCTACCCAAATTTTTCCACCAAGCATTTCAACATATGATTTGGAAATAGATAAACCTAATCCTGCACCGTCATAAGCATCGGAATCATGAATATCAGCTTGAATAAACCGTTCAAAAATAGCATTTTTCCTATGTTCAGCTATTCCAATTCCTGAATCAAGAACATAAAACTCTAGAAAATCTTGTTTTTGTGTATAACCAAAATCAATTCCACCGTATTTACTATATTTAATAGCATTTTTTATAAGATTACTTAAAATTGCATATAATTTTTCTTTGTCAGTTTCTATACTAGGTGAGGCGTTTAATACTGGGTTATTTAGGTTAAAGTATAAATTTTTAGTTTGGGCTTCAGGTTTAAAAAAAGAGTATAACATTTCTAGCTCTTCGTTTACGTGTATTTTTGTAAGCCTTAAATGCACTTGCCCAGTTTCTAATTTTGATAAATCCATTAAATCATTTAATGTATTTAACATGCGTTCTCCACTTTTTGTTATAATATCAATAAAAGCCTGTTGTTTTTCACCAGATAATTCAGGGTCTTTTAATAGGCTTGAAAAACCTAAAATTCCATTCATTGGAGTTCTTATTTCATGACTTATATTTTGTAAAAATGCGGTTTTCAATTTATCAGATTCAGTTGCTTTTTCTAGCGCAATTTTTAAATCTTCTTCAATTTTTTTATTTTGAATTGAAAGTGATATTTGGTCCGATGCAAAAACCAACAATTCTTCGTCTTTTTTTGTAAAAGCATTGCTATCTTTATAACTTTGTAATACTATAACGCCATTAATAACTTTATCAATTAAAAGTGGTACTCCCAACCAAATTTTAGGAAATGTACCAATAATTTCTATTTGATTTTCATGTACTAATTCATTTAACTTTTTGGCAGATGCAAGCAGCGGTTTCTTTGTTTTAATTACATATTCCGTTAATGTTTTACCTTCTGGAAAAGATTTTAGTTTATCAACTTCATCAGTAAAAAATGGCATAGTAATTTCATCTTTTTCACTGTTGAAAAGTGCAATATAAAAATTAGTTGTATCAATAATACTACTTAAATAGAATTGGATTAATTTAAGTAATTCAGTTAAATTATGGGTGGTATGAACAGCGTTTGAAATATTGTGTAATACGTTTTGAATTTTTTCATTTCTCAACCTTTCAGATATATCTTTCTGAATTGCTAAAAACCCTATTAATTCATTATTAGAATCAATAATTGGATCTACAGATCCTTCCATAGAAATGAGGGAACCATTTTTACATTTATTGGTATAGGCAAAATCTGAAATACTTTCTTTATTTAATATTTTCTTCCAAAATTTTTTAAATTTCTGTTCTTCAGTAGTACTATTTAAAATTCTTGGGGTAACTTTTCCAATAATCTCATTGGGAGTATAGCCATATATTTCAGTAAATTTAGGATTTATAAAGGTTATAATTCCCGCTTTGTCAGTCATAAATGTAACATCATTTGAATGACTAAAAACCATGTTCATTTTTTGTAAAACTTCTGCGGATTCTCTATTTATCTCAATTTCCCTTTTTAATTCAGCAGTTCGTTGTAAAACTAATCCTTCTAAATTGTTATGATATTCTTTTAATTCTTTTTCTGATTGATATCTTTGTAATGCATTTTGTACAGTAATAGGAAGCATTTTTAAATAAAACCCATCTACATCTTTAATTAAATAATCAAAGGCACCCATTTTTAGTGCATTTACAGCAATTTCTTCACTTCCGGTTCCTGTTGTTACAATTATTGGAATGTCCAGATTTAATTCCAGTATTTCAAAAGCAGTACCGTCACCTAAAAAATAATCTGAAATAATACCATCAAACGTTTCTGTTTTAAGTACCAATTTTGCCTCGGCAATTGATATTGCAAGTTGATAAGTATATTGAAATTCAGGCGTTTTAGCAAAACGCTCAAGCGCCATTTGGTCTACTTTGTCATCTTCAATAATTAAAAGGTGTTTCATTTTTATAGCTGATTTTTATTGATTTCTTGGTAATTCACTTAATGTCCAATAGAGGTCAATGGTTTTAAGAACTTCAACAAATTTTAAATAGTCAACAGGTTTAATCATATAACCCGCAACACCTAACTTAAAACTTTCTATTCTATCTTGTTCAGCCTTTGAAGTAGTTAAAACAACCACAGGAATTAACTTTAATTTGTCATCTTTTTGTCTTTCCTGCAAAAATTCTAAACCATTCATTTTTGGCATGTTTATATCTAACAAAATTATTCCAGGTATATTATTATTGGAATTATTCAAATATTCTAAACCCTCAAGCCCATTTTCACATACTTCAATAGGATTTGTAACTTTTAGTTCTTTAAATGCTCGTTTAATGGTCATTACATCAATTTTGTCGTCTTCAATTAACAGTATTTGAATTTTAGAGTTTTTCATAATATAAAAGTTGAAAATTATAGCTTAATGGGTAGCGTAAAATAAAATGTTGTTCCTTCTCCAATTGTTGATTCAATCCATATTTCACCACCGTAAATTTGTAATATTTTTTTAACTAAACTAAGACCAACACCTGTTCCTTCTTGATTATCACGTGATTCCAGACGTTGAAATATTTGAAATATACGATCAAAATATTTTTCTTCAATTCCAGGGCCGTTGTCAGAGACATGAAATTTCCAAAATCCATGGTCAAGTTCACAACCAATAATAATACTTCCAATTGGTTTATCAATAAATTTTAGTGCATTATTTATTAAATTTTGAAATAATTGTGCAAAACGTGTAGCATCTCCTAAAATTTCAGGAAGTTTATTTTCTATAGTAATTGTAATATTTTTTGGTGGTGCTAATGAAATAATTACATCTTGTACCAATTCATTTAAGTTAATTATTGATTCTTTTGCTATTGCTTTACTAGCTTTTGAATATTGTAAAATTCCTTCTATTAAATCGTCCATTCTTTTTGCTCTACTTACTAACATGGCTAAATGTTCCTTTCCTACACTGTCAATTTTAGTGGAATAATCTTCAGATAACCAGTAGCTTAATTGACTAATAGCTCGTAATGGGGCTTTTAAATCATGGGATACAATTTGAGCAAAATCTCTAAGCTCGTCATTCGTAAACTTTAATTGAGCCGTTCGTTCTTTTACCAATTCTTCTAAGTTTTCAGTATAGGTTATCAATTCTTTTTTTAATTTTGATTGTAAAACTGAAATGGCAAGTTGATTGGTTATTTCTTTAGCTATTTCAATTCTTTCTTCGGTAAAAGCATCCATCGTTTCTGCACCCATTGTTAATACTCCAAATAGTTTATTTTCGGTAATTAATGGTATTAAAACTACAGAATTAATAGTATTATCAACTAAGAGATTATTTTCTTTAAAATTAATTTTTAATTTTCTTAAATTTTCTATAATTTGAATTTTTCCCTCTTTTAAAATGTTGATATCTAAAATTTTATAAAATAATGGAGAAAAAGCACCTTCTTTAGTATCTTTAATTATAAATGAAGATTTTGTAGCAGTTCTAATAAAAATAGTATCAATTTCATTATACTCTCCAAGTGTAGCTATTTTAAAAGGGATTATAGTATTTAGTTTTGTTAATACATCGTTGGCGATACTATTTGAATCTTTAGAAGCTAAAATATCTAAATCTAAATTGTGTAATATTTGTAAACGTTTGTTAAGTAATTTTAATTTTTTTTCTGCTATTTTACGCTCTGTTATGTCTTCACCAGAACTTAGTACGCCAATTATTTTCTCATTTTCATTCAATAAATTTTCATTATGCCAAGCAATCATTCTTTTTTTGCCAGACTTTGTAATAATTTCATTTTCATAATACTTAACAGATTTTAATTCCCCTGAAAATACTTTTTTTGAAACTTCCCTAATATGTTCACGTTCTTCCTTTGGAACAAAATTATCAAACCAATTTTTTTCTAAAACATCTTGTTTATCATACCCTAAAATTTCACAACCTTTAGGATTAATAAGTTTAATTGTTCCTTCAAAATTAATACTTAAAAGCATGACACCTGCAACGTTTAAATATTGTTGTGCTTTTAATTTTTCTTCTAAAAGTTTATTTTGAGTAAATTTGCGTTCGGTAATATTTTGAAAAAATATAGCCAATCCATTTTCGCTTGGTACAATTCTGTTTTCAAACCATTGATTCCAAGGTTCAAAATATTCTTCAAAAATAATAGGCTTTTGGGTTTTAATGGCTTCGTAATAATTTTTATAAAAAGGTTGGTCAATTCCTTCAGGAAATTCTGTCCATATATGTTTTCCAACAAGTTCTTGGGGTAATCGCCCAAATAGTTCCCCTGCTTTTTTGTTAACATATGTATACACCCAATCTTTATTTAAAGAAACATAACCATCTGTCATATTTTCAAGCGTATTTACTAAAAACAAATTTGATTTTTTTAGTTTTCTTTGAGCATTTTTACGGTCGGTAATATCTAAGCCAATGCCTATTTGAGTTCCATTTTCTAGTCTAATATTAGTCCATTCGCTGTTGATGGA
>TARA_R110001583_G_scaffold30866_2_pt1 | contig 39774 bp, 27 predicted proteins | sample TARA_R110001583 | Tara Oceans TARA_R110001583 (sample SAMEA4398432) | marine metagenome | biome: Polar Biome; feature: [MES] marine water layer (ENVO:01000295) within the mesopelagic zone...; material: water (ENVO:00002006), including particulate matter (ENVO:01000060) such as...... | reverse complement strand
TATTGGGTTTGTACCTTAATCGAAGAGTCTGAGGCGTTAGAATGTCAAGCAGCAGAAGACACTGCCAATAACTTACAACTTAGTTTACCTGATTTGCATATTGGCTTAGTACATGGACGTATGAAGGGGGATGAAAAGCAGTACGTGATGGATGCATTTAAAGCAGGGGAGTTAGATTTATTGGTTGCAACTACTGTCATTGAAGTCGGTGTCGATGTGCCTAATGCTAGTTTGATGATCATTGAAAACCCGGAACGATTAGGCCTCTCACAACTACATCAATTGCGGGGCCGAGTCGGGCGCGGTAGTGTAGCGAGTCACTGTGTATTACTTTATAAAAATCCTTTGTCTTTCACGGCAAAGAAACGCTTACAAATTTTACGTGAAAGCAATGATGGATTTTATATTTCAGAGCAAGATTTATTAATTCGTGGTCCAGGTGAAGTATTAGGCACTAAACAAACAGGCGTTGCTCAATTTAAAATTGCCGATTTGTTGCGTGACCAAGCCATCGTACCGATTGCATTACAACTCGCTCAAAAGATTATTGCTGACCAACCTCAATTGATTCCCGCTTTGACCTTACGTTGGTTAGGTGAAAAAGAGCAATATGCGCATGCTTAAAATGAAGCGTTTTATTATTTTTATATTAGCTTTATTTTGTGTTGTTATTGTTCTAGTGAGCTGTTTTTTATACTTTATTAATAGCAGTGATTATTCGCAATGGTTGAGTAAGCAGGTTAAGCAAACGACGGGTTATGATGTTCGTTTTAAGGTGCTTGAAAGTAATTGGCTGACAGAAAATCAGTTTTCTGTATTAGGTTTATCCTTATATCAGCAAGATCGACGTATCGTTTATATTGATAGGCTTGATGTTGAAATAGAGAATTTAGATCTGTGGTCACGTCAATTACAGGTGAAAGCCCTTCATTTAAAAGGTGTCGATATTGATATAAATACCTCATCAACGCCATCAGATAATCTATTGTTAAATAATAATGAAGACCAACAAACACTCCCGTTAAGTGCTAAAAGACAAAATATCGAATGGGAAAAATTACATCTATCACATATCCAAATTACCGGTTTGAATGCAAATGTTCAGCATTTAGACAAAAAGCTGTCCATAAAAGGAGCAAATTTTGATGTCAATGATGTGCTTGTGATTGACCAGCAGCAATTAATAATACTGCCTCCGCAGCTAGATATCAGCACACAGATTACTCATCTTAGTTTTAATGATGAAAAAATAAGTGCTCAGTTACAGAACGTTACGTTATCGACTCAAGGAAATCTTTTAACACGACAGGCAGATCTAGATTTTAGTGTCGCTGACATTCACCTTAAAGGGGCTGAATATCCACCTATTGCACTTAACTCGTTATTAATGCAACTCAGGCTTAACACTAATACGCTGTTCTTGAAGCACTTTTATGCAAAGGCTTTCTCTGGTGAGTTAACCGCGCAAGCAGATGCATTATTTGCGATTAATTATTTGCCCAAGCCTGATATTAAAATAGAAAAAATACAGCTTAACTCTCTGATTGCTAATGATATGGACATAACGATTGCTGATTTCCCTTATATTAACCAGCAAATAGATAGCACGAAAGATCAAGGCTTATTACCCATCAATAGCTTTTTAATTAAAGAAATGGATTTGCAAAATATCAGTTTAAATAGTGAAATTAAGCAATTACCATTACGTGTAACGTCAGCGCATGTAAAAGTGAATAATTTTGAAGTGATAAAGGATAACAAGCTTTGGAATATGGATTCTTACAGTCCTCAAGCTGGCCGTTTTACACTCGAATTTTCACAATTAAGTTGGCAAGATTCTGTCATTGAAGAATTTTCATTAGCGGGTAGTTTAGAGGATAAGCAAGATTTAGCGCCACTAAAACAGTTACTACAATAGTTTCGTTAAATGAATAAGAAATATGACCCATAAAAAAACGCTCACAATTGTGAGCGTTTTAAGTTTGGTTCGGTTATTTAATTAGTAAACTAAATAGGTAAACCAATATGTTTTGCTGTATCTAAAGAAATTAAACGTGAACCAGTTGGTAGGTTATTACGTTTAGCGTAAGCATTTGCAGCACGCTCAGTTAATGGGCCGTAGATACCATCGATTGGACCATTATAAACGCCAGCTTTAGTTAGACGTTGTTGAAATTCAGTAACAGTTTCTGCAGTCATGTTATCTTCACATAACACTTCTGCCCATTTTAGTTGCTCATCAGTTACTTTTTCTGATGATGTAACGTCTTTATAAACAGCTGCAACAGGAGTACGTTTTACTGCTTCTGCAGTCACTAAACGTTCAACTGAAACTGTTTTGTATTCAGCAGGGATAACAACCGTTTTAGTGGTAGCCGCAGTATCGATTACACGTTTAGACACTGTTTTGTATTCAGGATCATGCTTTTCTTCAACAGTACGTTCCGGTGTTTTTAGTACTGTTTTTGTAATCGTTTTGTAGGTTGCAGGTACTTCTACTAGACACATGATTTCACCAGTACCGTTATCGATACGTGTTTCAAGTGAACTACTTTGGAACCCGGCACCACGTTTCCATGCAGTATGTGCAGGTTGATCAATTACTTTTTCAGTGATTGTTTCATAAACTGCTGGCATTGTTTTTAGATGAACATGTGCTGGTTTAACCATTACTTGCTCTGTAATTGTTTTGTAAACAGCAGGAACAGCAATAATTTTAGTGCTTTCTTCTTTCACTAATAATTTTTCTGTGTCATTTTTATAAACGGCAGGAATAATCGCAACAGTTTCAGATTCTGCTTTCACTAATGTTTTATCTGTAATAGTTCTAAACGTTGCAGGTGTTAGAACACGAGAGTAACAGTGACCTAGTTGAGCATTCGGTGGGAATAACTGATCCGATACATCTGTTTTAGAAGTGTTGCTGCTTACTTGTGATACAGCCATTTTTTGAGCTTCTAATTGCTTAGTTTGTGATTGCAATTTTTGTATTTGTTGCTCGTATTGATTTTTTTGTGAAGAAAGCTCTTGTTCATGTTGATCTACAGGGATGGTTTCACAGCCACTCATTGCGAAAACGGCGCCTAAAATAGCGGTGGTTAAAAGTGATTTTTTTACGTACATTGTATTCTCCAAAATAAAGTATAAATTTTAAAAATGTTTCTTTTATTTTTCAGTCTGTTAATCAGACTGGCTTTCACTACTATGGCGTCTGATATAAAAATCATCTTTAAGAAGTGAAAAAATATCAAGTTGACAATGTTTTCTGCTAAATTCGTTGCACGTAAGCCTTAACTTGCCCACTATTAATAATAGTTTCTGGCTTGTATTTTGATACAGCAAAACGGTTAAATATAACCTATCGCAAAACAATATTCGCTAAGCAAATATAGCGGAAGTAAATGATTTGTCAAGTTTTCCTATGTAGCCGTGCCGTTAAATACAGTTAACATAAACAGAAAAGATAAACATCCCAAATGGATTTATTAGTCAATTTATTCAACATGTTATATATTTTTGTGTTTGTTTTTTGTTGTGAGGTTGTTATTTAAATAAGGCCTACTTAGCCTTTCTTTATATTGCAATCTGTCATGTTCTTTGGACTTTGTGATGAATGTTGATAAAAAATATTGCTGACCAAAAGGTCAATATTATTTTAACCAAGGAGATATATGTGCGTCCACAGCCCGTTCAGCTTAGTTTATTATTGATTGTACTATTGGGGGCCATTAGTGCCTTAACACCACTGGCGATCAATATGTATTTACCCGCTATGCCTTCTATTGCGCGCGAGTTTGGCTTAACTGCAGGTGATATTCAAATTACGCTGACAGCTTATACAGGTGGCTTTGCAGTTGGACAATTATTGCATGGACCTTTAGCGGATAGTTATGGACGTAAACCTATCCTTTTGATGGGAACCATATGCTTTACTATCGCTTCAATATTAAGTGCGATTGCTCCAACTATAGAAGCCTTAACTTGGATGCGTATTGCACAAGGATTTTCCGGGGCTGCCGCTGCTGTGATCATTCAAGCGATTGTGCGTGATTTATTTGAAAAAGAAGAGTTTGCTCGTACCATGTCATTCGTTGTTTTAGTGATGACACTTGCCCCTTTAGTCTCGCCATTAGTAGGTGGATATATGGCTGTTTGGTTTGGTTGGCGTTCTATTTTTTGGTTAATCACAGTGATTGCGTTATTGGTTATTATTGCCATCACCATTAAAATTCCTGAAACATTAGCGATTGAAAAACGTCAACGCTTTAATCTTCGTTCGGTAATGCGCAATTATCGCTCTATTTTTTTTAATCGTGACGCCATGTTGCTAATTCTAACCGGGGCTTTTTCTTTTGCTGGTATGTTTGCATTTTTAACCGCAGGCTCATTTGTTTATATTGAATTATATGGCGTAGCAACAGAGCGAGTAGGTTTTTTATTTGCTCTAAATATACTGTCTATGATGATTATGACTACCATTAATGGTCGTTTAGTACGCCGTCAAGGTTCACAATGGATGTTAATAATGGGCTTAAGCATTCAGTTTTTAGGTGCAATATTACTGTTAACTGGGCAAATATTTCATTTAGGGCTTTGGGCTGTGGTTATTCCTGTTATGTTATTTATCAGTACTATTTCAACTGTCGGTAGCAATACTATGGCTATTTTATTGAGTGAATATGGAAATATGGCTGGGACCGCTTCATCTTTATCAGGCACATTACGTTTTGGTTTAGGGGCTTGTTGTGCTGCTATTATTGCATTTTTACCAGCCACATCTAGTTGGCCAATGGTTGCTGTCATTTGCAGTTGTGCTGTAATGTCAATGTCTTGTTTTATGTTGAGAACAAAGCGTTTAAAATAGCGGTACAGTTTTCAAGCTGATAACTGACCGCTTATAGCTGATAGCTAATGTTAACCCATTCCAAATTCTTTTAGTTTTCGGGTTAGTGTATTCCTTCCCCAGCCGAGTAATTTTGCTGCTTCTTGTTTTTTACCCTCTGTAAATTGTAGGGCTGTTTTGAGCATGATTTTTTCAAATTCAGGTAAGGCCTCACTTAAAACATTTTTATTGCCTTGTTTTAAGGAAGTGAGTGTCCACTGTTGTAAATTCTTTTGCCACAACGGTGTATTGCTATCACCACTTGGTTGCGTTTCTTGCGCACTGAGCTCAGGAGGTAAGTCACTAATATGTACTTCTTGTCCACTCGCCATCACGGTTAACCAACGGCAAATGTTTTCTAATTGGCGAACATTACCAGGCCAAGGTAATTGGCTAAGATATTCTTTAGTTTCATCAGTAAGTTGTTTACTCTCAACGTTAAGCTCATCAGCGACAATATGTAAGAAATGCTGTGCAAGTAGGCTAATATCTTCACGGCGTTCTTTTAATGCCGGAAGTTGTAAACGAATAACATTTAAGCGGTGAAATAAATCTTCTCGAAAATCACCTGCAAGCACTTTCTTTTCAAGATCTTGATGAGTTGCCGCTATGATACGTACATCCACTTTAATACCTTGATGCCCACCAACTCGGTAAAATTGGCCATCTGCTAATACGCGTAATAAACGAGTTTGAACATCAAGAGGCATATCACCTATTTCATCTAAAAATAAGGTACCTCCATCCGCTTGTTCAAAGCGTCCTTGTCGATTGGCAGATGCACCTGTGAACGCGCCTTTTTCATGGCCAAAGAGTTCCGCTTCAATAAGCTCTCTTGGAATGGCTGCCATATTGAGCGCTATAAAGGTATTGTCTTTACGTGGGCTGTGTTTATGCAGAGCCTGTGCGACTAATTCTTTACCTGTACCAGATTGGCCGTTAATTAACACACTCATGCTAGACCGAGATAAACGACCGATAACACGGAAGACTTCCTGCATTGCCGGCGCTTCACCGATGATTTCAGGCGCTTCAATACGTTGTTGATTTGGCTTTTTTTTCTGTTTTAGCTCTAAACTATGGTTAATGGCACGTTGGATCAGTGCCGTCGCTTCATGAATATCAAAAGGTTTTGGTAGATATTCAAAAGCACCACTTTGGTAAGCATTAACCGCGCTGTCTAAATCACTGTGTGCGGTCATGATAATAATGGGAATAGTGGGAAAGCGCTCATGAATTTTTTCCATTAGCGTTAAACCGTCTATACCAGGCATGCGCACATCGGAAATAATCACTTCAGGCTGTTCAACTTGAAGTTGTTCCCACAAGCATTCCGCATCAGGAAAGCTAGCATGGTTAATTTTGTTGCTTTTTAAGGTACGTTCTAATACCCAGCGAATGGCATGATCATCATCAACGATCCAAGCAGTTGCGTTCATTTTTATGCTATATCCTTTAGTAATTCATGGGTAGATAGATAGAGAATTCTGTATGGCCAGAAGTGCGTTGGCATTCAATGCGCCCATGGTGTTGCTTTATCAGTTCTTGTGCGATTGAAAGGCCCAGTCCTGTGCCATCACTTTTTCCAGTTACCATTGGGTAAAATAGAGTATGTTTAAGATGGTTAGGAATACCTGGACCATTATCGATAATTTTAATTTCGATGGCTAATCGTTGTTGTTGCCCATTAATAGTTACCTGATGCGCTGTACGAGTACGTAACGTTATCAATGAATCTGGCTTGGCCGCAGGGATTAATGCCTGTACTGCATTTTGTACAATATTAAGAAAAGCTTGTTGTAATTGATCCGATTGCATTTCAAAATCAGGAATACTTGGATCATAATCAAGTTTGATCTTAATAAATTCAGGCAGGTCTAAACATACCAATTTTCGTACTTTTTCTAATACAAAGTGGATGTTATCCGTTTTCCTTTGGCCTATCTTTTGTGGTCCTAATAGACGGTTTACAAGCGCGCTCAATCTATCTGCTTGTTCAATAATTATTTGTGTAAATTCTTTTAAATCTTGCGAAGGTAATTCGCTTTCAAGTAGCTGTGCCGCGCCTCGTAGTCCACTTAATGGATTTTTTATTTCATGAGCTAAACCACGAACAAGATCTTGGGCTGCTTTTTGTTGATGCTCTTGGTAATGCACTTGACTTATTTTACGTTGTTGTTCAATACAACGCATTTCAATAATAACATAAGCCACTTTTTCATATAATAAATGGCTTGCACTCAGACTGACTAAAACAGGCTGATTATCAACTAATAACGTTGTTTCGCTTTCACTAAATGCCCCTTTATCTTTAAATACTTGCTGGATAGCAATGGGGTTAAAATGATAATGACTAGCGAGTTGTTGCAAACTTAGTTGGTGTAAGCGGTGATTACTTTGTGAGAGTAATAATTCACTCGCTGGATTTGCGTATATCAGGTTCAGACATTCATCAATAATGATGAAAGCTGTATGGGCTTCTTCCAAGATAGCTAACGGGAAACGAGAAGATAATTTTTCTATCATAATATTTTATATCTTTCCTGTGCGTTGAAGATGCACCGTCACAATTTGTGTTTTTGCTAATACATTGCCGTTCTCATCTAACAATTCAACTTGTACTTGATGAGTACCTCGATCAATATTTAATGCTCTCATAGTCGATGAAATCTGTGGAGAGCCAAGTTTCTTTCCATCTAAATAGAGTTGTAGCTTTTGAGTATTTTCTTTTGCTGGTTCTGTTTCAATATGAATTTCAATTGTGCCGTCGTTACTATGTAATGGTTTGTCATCTTCTGGTGAAATGATTGTTGCTTGATAAATGATCTGACTTTTTTCTTGTTGATCAAAAGACAATTGGTTAGCAATCGAATCTGTTTGTTCCATATTGATTTCTTCTGCTGGTAACAGGTTATTATTTTTTACTTGTATCTCTTTTGTTCCCGGTATCGCTGTATCTGAAAAGTGGGCTTTGCCATCTTCATCGATCCAATGGTAAATCTTCATTTCCGCAGTGGTTGCAGGTGCCGCGAAAAAATAAACAAATAAAGTAAACAAAAATATAATAGGTTTCATAGTGTCAGGCCTTAAAAAGAATAATTTTAATTGTGAACCATGATGTTAGTTTAGGCAATAAAAAGCCCGTGCTTAATGACTCAATTCCAATCATGCTCAAACTGCATGTCATTGATTTAGTAAACTCATTCATTCTGCATCACTGAATGTATTTTTAAGCTAGTCAATTAACCCGGTTAAAGGCTCATTTTTTAGCTAATCTTTAACATGTTTTTTGCTTGCTGAGTGATGAATTTTGAGTGGTATTTTTAAAGGAAAGAGCAAGTAAACAAGCATTTACTTGCTCTTATGATATCTATTTAATAATTAGTGATATCTATTTAATAAATAGCATTTCTTGGTACTTAGGTAGTGGCCATAATTCATCAGCGACTAACAATTCAAGTGCATCAGCATGTTCGCGGGCTTCAGCCATTAATGGACAAAGTACATCAGCACTATGACGCATATGCGCTTCAATATCAGCAAAATCATGTTTTACAACTTCAACATCAATTTTATTAATTGTTGCCATTAAACTATTTGAATGTTCTGCGACAGCTTTAATGATAGTTGAATCTAACGTAATGCCTAAATCAACCACAGAAGATGTTGCAAGAGATAGGTCTGATAAGTAAGCAATCGCAGCTGGGTAAATCTTAGTTTTACCAATATCGCTCACTAATTTCGCTTCAACTTCAATAGCTAGGTTATATTGCTCTGCATATACTTCGTAACGACTTGCTAATTCAGGAGCAGATAAAACACCTGTACTCGTAAATAACTCAATTACTTCTGGTGATTTAAATGCAGGTAATGCGTCTGCCGTTGTTGGAATGTTTTTCAGACCACGTTCTTCAACAGCTGCTTTATGCCATTCTGAAGAATAACCGTCGCCACCAAATATAGCGTTACTGTGTAATTCCATTAACTCTTTTAATACGGTAATAACAGCGGCTGTTTGATCTTGAGTTTTTAAAGCGTCTTCTAACTTAGTTGCAATCCAATTTAATGAATCAGCAAGCATGGTGTTCATTGCGACTAATGGACCAGATACTGATTGTGATGAACCTACAGCACGAAACTCAAAACGGTTACCTGTGAATGCGAAAGGAGATGTACGGTTACGATCACCTGGATCACGTTCAAAGTTAAGGATTTGAGAAAGACCAAGGTTCATCTCGCCACCATCTGTCGAACAAGTTAATTTACCCGTTTTTATTTCTTCAAATACTTTTTCTAGCTGGTCACCTAAGTAAACAGACATGATTGCTGGTGGCGCTTCGTTAGCACCTAAGCGATGGTCGTTTGAAGCAGTTGCAATAACGGCACGTAATAACGGACCGTATTTATGTACACCACGAATAACCGCACCACAGAATAATAAGAACTGTAAGTTGCTATGCGGAGTCTTACCTGGATCTAATAAGTTACCTTGAGTACTGTTACCAACAGACCAGTTTACGTGCTTACCTGAACCGTTAACACCTGCAAATGGTTTTTCATGTAACAAACATAAGAAGCCGTGTTCTTTAGCTGTTTGCTTCATCATTGTCATAAGAAGCTGTTGTTGGTCTGCACCAATGTTAGCTGCGCCGTAATAAGGTGCAATTTCAAATTGTCCTGGTGCCACTTCATTGTGATGCGTTTTAGCTGGGATACCTAATTTGTATAATTTGTCTTCGAAGTCTTGCATGAAAACTTGAACACGAGCAGGAATTGCACCAAAGTAATGATCATCAAATTGTTGACCTTTAGCTGGAGCTGCACCAAATAATGTACGTCCTGTTAATAACAAATCAGGGCGAGCGTTAGCAAAGTTTTCATCAATAAGGAAATACTCTTGCTCTGGTCCACAGCTTGAGTTTAATGTTGCGATTTCTTTTTCGCCCATTAATCTAAGTACTTTTTGCGCAGCTATATCCATTGCTGAATTCGAACGTAAAAGTGGAATTTTTTTATCTAGAGCTTCACCAGTCCATGACATGAAAACACTTGGAATCATTAATGTCGCGCCATTCGCAGTGTGCTGAATATATGCAGGGCTTGTTGGATCCCATGCTGTATAACCACGCGCAGCGTTAGTCATACGTAGGCTACCATTCGGGAAAGAAGAACCATCTGGTTCACCTTTAATTAGCAGGCTACCAGTAAATTCATTGATCGCATTACCATCAGAATTGGTTAGGATGAATGCATCATGCTTTTCTGCTGTAATGTTCGTCATTGGGTAGAAAACGTGAGAGAAGAATTTAGCGCCTTTTGATAAAGCCCAATCTTTCATTGCTGCTGCAACAATATCAGCTGTTGCTGCATCTAAAGCTTCGCCTGTTTGAGAGGTTTTCTTAATCGCTTTAAATGCTTTTTTAGATAATGCATCTTCCATTTTAGCGAGATTAAAAACATCCGTAGCCCAAATTTCTTTTAGCGGTTTAGTTAGAGTGACCTCTTTTGGTGCACGATTAGTAATTTGCTCAATTGCTTGAAGGCGGACTTGGTTTCCACTCATGTAAGGCTCCTTGCTTATTTAATAGTACTGTTGTTAGCAGCTATGTGATTGTTTATTTAAAATCTTTGGTATTAAAGCAAGAAATAGACCAAATTTTTATAAATGACCAGTGTGGCTTATTAATTGTAAACTAGTGGGGGTAGAAAAGACTATTTTGTAGCGGTTTATAGTGGTAGTTAAAAACAAAAGGGTCGTATATTACGACCCTTTTTAAGCTATTAATGAAAGTTAATTATTGCATTATACGCTGTAATATAATTCAAACTCTTTTGGATGTGTTGCACGAGAAACGGCTTCACATTCAGCAGTTTTAAGTGCAATGAATGCATCAATTGCTTCATTAGAGAATACGCCACCTTCAGTCAGGAAGTCACGGTCAGCATCTAGAGCTGCAAGTGCTTCTTCGAAAGAAACAGCAACCTGTGGAATCGCATCTGCTTCTTCTTTAGGTAGGTCGTATAGATCTTTATCAAGTGCTTCACCTGGATCAATTTTGTTTTTGATGCCGTCAAGACCAGCCATAAGCATTGCTGAGAAGCCTAAGTATGGGTTCATTGTTGGATCAGGGAAACGTACTTCGATACGTGCTGCACGTGCTGTTGGAACAATCGGAATACGAATTGAAGCAGAGCGGTTACCAGCAGAGTAAGCAAGCATAACAGGCGCTTCAAAATGAGGCACTAAACGCTTGTATGAGTTAGTAGAAGCATTAGTGAAAGCATTAAGCGCTTTAGCATGTTTGATGATACCACCGATGTAGTACAGAGCCATTTGTGATAAGCCGCCGTATAGATCACCAGAGAACAAGTTAACACCGTCTTTACCTAAAGATTGGTGACAGTGATTACCAGAACCGTTATCGCCAACAAGAGGCTTAGGCATAAATGTCGCAGTTTGTCCGTATGCGTGAGCAACGTTATGAACGACATATTTGTAGATTTGAATCTCATCTGCTTTCTCAACCATGGTATTGAAACGACAAGCAATTTCGTTTTGTCCCGCAGTCGCAACTTCATGGTGATGTGCTTCAACAACAAGGCCCATCTCTTCCATAATTAAACACATTGCAGAACGGATATTTTGTGCTGAATCAACAGGTGCTACAGGGAAGTATCCGCCTTTTACACGAGGACGGTGACCAGTGTTACCTTCTTCATATGAAGTACCTGAGTTCCAAGCAGCTTCTTTAGCATCAATAGAGAAGAAAGCGCCTTGAATGCTGTTACCGTATTTAACGTCATCAAATAAGAAAAATTCTGGCTCTGGACCAAATAGAACAGTATCAGCAATACCCGTTGAACGCATATATGCTTCCGCACGTTTAGCAACAGAACGTGGGTCACGATCGTAACCTAACATGGTTTTAGGCTCTAATACGTCACAACGTAGATTTAGTGTTGCATCATCTGTAAACGGGTCAAGTACAGCTGTTGTAGGAACAGGCATTAATACCATGTCTGAGTCTTGAATACCTTTCCAACCGGCAATTGAAGAACCATCAAACATTTTACCTTCTTCAAAAAAATCTTCTGTAACTTGGTGGTGTGGTATAGAAACGTGTTGCTCTTTACCGTGCGTATCAGTGAAACGTAAATCAACGAATTTAACATCCTGTTCTTTGATTAGATCAAGAACATCTTGTGCAGTTTTTACAGACATGTTTGAAACCTCTTTAACATCAATAATGAATTTGTTCCCTGCAAGTTAGCTTAATCAATGCCAACTTGTTCGAAAGCCATTATATCGAGCTTTATTTGAAAAACGACTTAATTCTTCACTCTCGTACGCACTAACTTGGTGCTTTGTGGATCTTTATGGTGCTGTCGGTGGCTTTGCTCTGCGATAATCGTATGATTTGCCATTATTAAGACAGATAAGCTAATTGTGACGTACTTAAAACTTTCTATTTTTGAAATTATGGTTACAATGTGCGCACTTTGGATAACTGGCGGAAAATAAGTCCAGATAACCTATTTATACCAATTAGATTAACCGTACAGAAGTTTGTTAAGTTTATCTAATTGGTATTTTTTTCAATTGTTACTTTTGAGGCACATAATGTCGTTAGATAAATTAAGAAATATAGCTATCATTGCTCACGTTGACCACGGTAAAACTACCCTTGTTGATAAATTGTTAGAGCAATCTGGTACATTAGATTCACGTGGCGGTAATGAAGTGCGTGTAATGGACTCTAACGATTTAGAGAAAGAGCGTGGTATTACTATCCTTGCAAAAAATACAGCAATCGAGTGGAATGGTTACCATATCAATATCGTAGATACTCCTGGACATGCTGACTTTGGTGGCGAAGTTGAGCGTATTATGTCTATGGTAGACAGTGTATGTTTGATCGTTGATGCAGTAGATGGTCCTATGCCACAAACGCGTTTTGTGACACAAAAAGCATTTGCTTACGGTCTAAAACCAATTGTTGTCATCAACAAAATTGACAAGCCTGGAGCTCGCCCTGAATGGGTAATGGATCAAGTATTTGATTTATTTGATAACTTAGGTGCTACTGACGAACAGTTAGATTTTAAAGTTGTTTATGCTTCTGCATTAAATGGCTGGGCTAACACTGAGTCTGAAGAAGCAACAGATAGTATGGAACCATTATTCCAAGCAATTGTTGATGGTGTTGCTCCACCAGAAGGCGATCGTGACGGTGACTTCCAAATGCAAATTTCACAGCTTGATTACAACTCTTATGTAGGTGTTATCGGTGTTGGTCGTATTACTCGTGGTAATGTGAAAGTGAACCAAGCTGTAACTGTAGTTGGTGCTGACGGTAAACAACGCAAAGGTAAAGTGGGTCAAGTATTAGGTTACTTAGGTCTTGAGCGCCATGACATTGAAATTGCAGAAGCAGGTAACATTGTTGCAATCAGTGGTTTAGGTGAACTAAAAATTTCTGATACTATCTGTGCACAAAATAACGTTGAAGCAATGCCTCCATTATCTGTTGATGAACCAACGGTTACGATGACATTCCAAGTAAATAACTCTCCATTCTGTGGTAAAGAAGGTAAATATGTTACTTCACGTAATATTCTTGACCGTCTAAACAAAGAGCTTGTTCATAACGTTGCACTTAGAGTAGAAGAAACTGCGGATCCAGACAAATTTAAAGTATCTGGTCGTGGTGAATTACATCTAGGTATCTTAATTGAAAACATGCGTCGTGAAGGTTTTGAGTTAGCTGTTTCTCGTCCTGAAGTTATTGAGAAGATGATCGATGGTAAATTACATGAGCCGATGGAAACGCTAACGATTGATGTTGAAGAACAAAATCAAGGTTCTGTGATGGAACAACTTGGTATTCGTAAAGCAGAGCTAACAAACATGACGCCAGATGGTAAAGGTCGTGTACGTTTAGACTTTGTTATCCCAAGTCGTGGTTTAATTGGTTTCCAAACTGAATTTATGACAATGACATCTGGTTCTGGTCTTTTATACCACTCATTTGATCATTACGGCCCACATAAAGGCGGTACTATTGGTCAACGTCAAAATGGCGTAATGATTTGTAACCAAACAGGTAAAGCGGTTACTTATTCATTATTCTTCTTACAAGATCGTGGTCGTTTATTCTTAGGTCATGCAACAGAAGTATATGAAGGTCAAATCGTTGGTATTCATAATCGTTCTAACGATTTAACGGTTAACTGTATTCGTGGTAAGCAGTTAACTAACGTACGTTCTTCTGGAACTGATGAAGCGCAAACGCTTTCGCCAGAAATTATTTTGACACTTGAGCAAGCGCTTGAGTTTATTGATGTTGATGAACTAGTGGAAGTAACGCCTCTAAGCATCCGTATTCGTAAGAAACTTCTTTCTGAAAATGAACGTAAACGTGCAGCTCGCCCAGCGAAAGGCTAATATGCTCTAAGTTACAAAAAATATAAAGGTCTTACTGCGGTAAGACCTTTTTTTTGCTTGTGATTTAGAGGTATAGTAAGAAACAGCTAAAAAGCCAAAGCTCAAATATTAAGGATATTATTTTGCAATTCGATAAAACGTTATTAATTGATAAAGCTAAATTAGGCTACGGATATTTATTATTCGTTTGGCGCCGATGCAAAGAAGATAATATTAAAGTACCAGCAGGGCACTTAGCCTATGTCACCTTGTTATCCATTGTGCCATTTTTAGCGGTTATTTTTTATATGTTATCTGCTTTTCCGATGTTTTCTGAGCTTAACAAAGTAATGGAAGATCTTATTTACAATAACTTTGTGCCAACTTCTGGTGACGCGATTAAAGATCATGTGGGCGGGTTTATTGAAAATACCAAAAAAATGAGCATGATGGGTATTGGTTCTTTAATCGTGATTGCGCTGTTATTGATTTCTACTATTGATCAAACGATTAATCGCATTTGGCGTTGCACCAAGAAACGTTCAGTGGTGCAGGCATTTACTATTTATTGGACTATTTTAAGTTTGGGCCCGATTATTTTAGGTAGTAGTATTGCTCTGAGTTCATATTTATTTTCAACGGTGAAAGATCAAGGTTTCCTTTCTATTGGTCAACAAGTGCTTAGTTTAATGCCATTTATCATCGCCTGGTTGGCTTTTTCTGGCGTTTATACATTAGTCCCACATCAACGTGTTAATTTTCGTTATTCAGCCGTTGGTGGTTTGGTCGCAGCTTTATTGCTGACAGTGGGCACTGACTTATTTACTTTGTACATTACTAATTTTCCGACACAACAACTTATTTATGGTGCATTAGCCGTCATTCCCATTTTGTTTGTTTGGACTTATTTTAATTGGCTAATTATTCTTTTTGGTGCTGAAGTAACAGTAACATTAGAAGAATATTTAACGCCGAATGAAGCACAACAAGAGCAAATAGAAGATAAAATATGATTGCATTGATACAGCGTGTTACTCAAGCCCAGGTAGAAGTTGATGGTAAAATTGTAGGGCAAATAAAATCAGGGTTATTGGTTTTATTGGCGGTTGAAAAAGGTGATGATGATAAAAACTGTCAACGCCTTGCTGATAAGGTGAGCGCTTACCGTATTTTTGCTGATGAAAACGATAAAATGAATTTAAACGTGCAACAAGCGGGTGGCGATTTATTGATTGTTTCTCAATTTACCTTAGCTGCAGAGACCAAAAAAGGTAATCGCCCAGGTTTTTCTAATGGTGCTGAACCTACTGAAGCCAAAAGACTTTATCAAGCCTTTAGTCAACAATGTAGAGAGAAGGGCATTCGGGTTGAAAATGGTATTTTTGCGGCTGATATGCAGGTAAGTTCTACCAATGATGGCCCTACAACTTTTTGGCTACAGGTGTAAACTTTTTCAAGCTCTGCGTGTCTAATCTCTTCATATCTAAGTATTTATATCGCTATCCATTAATTAAGAGTTTTTTATGTTACGAATTATTTTAGCTACATTATCTGTAGGAATATTTATGTCCCCCTTTGCCAGTGCAGTTCAGCTTCCAACCTACAAAATCAGTGACACCATGATTAAACAAAGTCCAAATGATGATCGCGAATATCAAGTTATTACATTGAGCAATGCGTTAGAAATATTATTAGTGTCTGATCCTGATCTCGAAAACAGTGCGGTATCGATTTCGGTGCCAGTGGGCAGTATGCATAACCCCGATAGCCAATTGGGACTGGCGCATTATTTAGAGCATATGTTGTTTTTAGGCTCAGAGCGTTATCCAACCATTAATGAATACAGTAAATTCATGAGTCAAAATGGTGGATATACAAATGCTTATACATCACAACAAAGTACAGTATATGGTTTTGAGGTAAATGATAAGGCCTTTGATGAAGCATTAGATCGCTTAGGTGATGTCATGCGTGCGCCTTTATTAGATGAAAAATATGCAGAAAAAGAACGTCATACTGTGAATGCAGAACATAAAACCTATTTCGATAATGACATGCGTAAACTATACGCTTTGCAACGTTATACGCTGAACCCAGAGCACCCTATGGCGCGTTTTAGTACCGGAGATTTAACAACACTCGTTGATAAAGAAAACAGCAAGTTACAGGAAGAATTAATCAACTTCTTTGATAAACATTATTCAGCTAATACGATGAAGGTTGCATTAACGAGCCCTCGCTCCATTAAAGCATTAAGCCAAGTTGCGAGTGCTTATTTAACTCAAATTCCTAACAAACATGCTAATAAAGCGAATGTAATAACGCCGTTATTAACACAAGATGAACTGGCGATTAAAGTGGAAATGAAACCCACTGCAGATATTAAGCTCCTGCAAGTTAATTTTTTAATTCCGAGCATCAAAGCAGAATACATGTATCAGCCTGGTGGTTATATTAGTCGATTATTAGGCTCTGACCATCAAGGTGGGCTTTCAGATACGCTTATTAAAGCCGGGTTAGTGGATTCGGTGATGGCGGGTTTCCAAGCGACTCACAGCGAACTTTATTCGAGTTTCTCATTACAATTTAAACTCACCACTAAGGGCATGGATTCACAAGATCAAATCATGAGCACCTTATTTGCTTTTATTGAGTTGATTAAAAAACAAGGTATTAATGCGTTACAGTTTAATGAACAGAAAAAAAGTTTAGAAACTGGGTTTGAGTTTTTAAATAAGCATTCAGGTTTTAATTATATGATGGGTTTGGCTGCTAATATGCAACAGTATCCCATCAAAGATATTCTTTATTTCCCCTATCGATTAGATGCATTTAACGAAAAATTTATCGCTGAATTGATGACATATTTAACACCTGATAATAGTCGTTTATTTTTAATGTCACCGAATGCTAAAGGTGGCACAAACATTCCCCATTATGAAGGTGAATATGCCGTTGAAAAAATACCGACTTCGTTGCAAAAACAATGGCTTGATAATGCAAAAGCAATAGAAATGATTTTACCGAGTAATAATATCTGGCAACCAGAAAACTTATCCATTGTTAAAAAAGAACATACAGGAGAGGCTGTTCAACTTATCAAGCAAACAGGGCATTCACTTTGGTTTGCACAAAGTGCTGAAATTATTGAACCTAAAGCGAGCCTTAAATTGCAATTGAATAGCGATATTGCAGATCAGAGTGCTAAAAATAGAGTCAGTATGAATCTACTTTTAACGTTGCTTCAGAAACAATTTTCGGAACTCAATTTTATCACTCAAGAAGCGGGATTAAGCTTTTCAGTGTCTCAATCAAATGGGCTATTAATTAGTACGTCCGGGTATAGTGATAAACAAGATAAACTATTATTAACAGTGCTTGAGCATATTAAACAAGCAAGGTTTAGTGAGCAGTCACTGCAACTTGCAAAGCAGGACTTTCAGCGTCAGTTGAGTAATAAAGGCAAGATGAAAGCAATGGATTTAGCCTTTGACGGATTTAGACAATTAGTTCGTCAACCTGCATGGGAAGACCAAACATTATTGGATGAAATTGAGAAAGTCACACTTACAGATCTCGAGAACTTGAAACAAGCTTTATTCACTCAATCAACACTTCGTTTGCTTGCTTTGGGTAATCTGAGCCAATCACAGGTTTTAGCGCTGGATAAACAATTAACGGAAAAAATAACCATTAAAAATGCTGATTTCTATAATATTCAACGTTTACAGGCTGATGCAAAGCAAGGGGCGTTGAACTATGCATTATCATCAGAGATGCAAGATGATGCGTTAGTCATGATCCATCTAACTTCTTTAGAGGGAAATAAAGTACTGGCCACTGCAGAGTTATTAAACAAAGTATTACAGCCTGCTTTTTATGATCAAATACGTACTCAAGAACAATTATCTTACTCACCCTTTACTGCTTCATTTAATGTCAATGAGCAAGTCGCTTTTGGATTGTTTACACAGAGTCCAGCGGTAAGTAATGATTCACTTTATCAGCGTTTTAATGCGTTCTTAGTGAACTTTAAAGCTAAATTAACCGATGTCACTGAGGTTGAATTTGAGAAAATAAAAACCGCCCATGTTGCTAATTATACTGCCAAGCCAACATCGCTTAATGGAGAGTTTAGTTATTTAAGCAAAGAATGGTTAAGCACTAAAAAAGACATCAATAGCAAAGTCGATTATATAAAAATATTACAATCTGTGTCGCTCCAAGAGGTACAGGATTTTTATAATGAAGTATTACTTTCTGATAAAAATAAACAATTGATATTAGTTCAAGTACAAGGGCAAAAGTTTATCGATGCTCCAATACTCTCGTTACCAAAGCAGATTGAGATTAAAAATATAGACAAGCGAGAAAAAAATATTAATCATTAATGTAAGGGGCTGTGATCTTTCAAGTTTATTTTTGCAACAAAATTTAAGCGCCAAAGATCAACAGCCCCTAAACAAAGAGGTTTATGTCCCCCTGACTTGTTTAGCATCGCGGAATGGCATCGTTTAGTTTTTTTAATGATGACTATTTTGTTATAATAGACTTTTATTTTTAATCAAGGCTTCATATCATGCGTCCTAGCAAGCGTGCTCCTGAGCAAAACCGTGACATTAAAATCACTCGCCATTTTACTGCTTATGCTGAAGGCTCAGTATTAATGGAAGTGGGTAATACAAAAGTGTTATGTAATGCTTCTGTATCAAATTCTGTTCCGCGTTTTCTGAAAGGTAAAGGCAAGGGGTGGGTAACGGCGGAGTACTCCATGTTACCGCGTGCCACACACTCTCGTAATGTGCGAGAAGCATCTAAAGGTAAACAAGGTGGACGCACATTAGAAATTCAACGACTCATTGCTCGCTCATTACGCGCCGCTGTTGATTTAGATGCGCTTGGCGAAAATATGATCACTGTTGATTGTGATGTCATTCAAGCAGATGGTGGTACACGTACCGCATCGATTACAGGTGCTTGTATTGCCCTTGCTGATGCACTTAATTGGATGGTAAGCGAAGGAAAAATTAAAAGGAGTCCACTTAAGCAAATGATTGCGGCAGTATCAGTGGGTATCTATAAAGGAACGCCTGTTTGTGATTTAGATTATGCAGAAGATTCCAATGCTGAAACAGATATGAATGTAGTGATGACAGAAACAGGTGGAATGATTGAAATTCAAGGTACTGCTGAAGATGGTGCATTTAGCCATGAGGAATTACTCGCCATGTTGAGTCTTGCTAAAGGCGGTATCGAAAAACTAATTAATGAACAAAAAAATGCATTACTTGCGGAGTAAATAGTGAAAAAATATCAAAAAGAATTTATTGAGTTTGCGATTGAAAAAGAAGTTTTAAAGTTTGGGGAATTTACCCTAAAATCTGGCCGTATTAGCCCTTATTTTTTTAATGCTGGGCTGTTTAATACAGGGCGTGATTTAGCGCGATTAGGGCGTTTTTATGCAGCGGCATTACAAGATGCTAATATCGAATATGATTTGTTATTTGGGCCTGCATACAAAGGTATTCCGATTGCAACGACTACGGCTGTTGCTTTAGCAAATGATTATGATCTTGATTTACCATATTGCTTCAATCGTAAAGAAGCGAAAACACATGGTGAAGGTGGAAGCTTAGTGGGATCTGAGCTCACAGGCAAAGTGATGCTAGTTGATGATGTGATTACCGCTGGCACTGCGATTCGTGAATCCATGGATATTATTAATGCCCATCATGCTGAGCTTGCCGGGGTGCTGATTGCGCTGGATCGCCAGGAAAAAGGTAAAGCAGAGCTATCAGCTATTCAAGAGGTAGAACGCGATTATGATGCAAAGGTTATCTCAATTGTGCAACTTGCGGATGTGGTTTCTTACCTTGAAAGCATGCCTGAGATGCAAACTCATTTGATTTCTGTGCAAAAATATCGAGAGCAATACGGTATTTAACACGTATATAGCACCGCGCTTCGTTTTCGGCTGATAGCTGTTAACAAAGCGCGATGCTAACTCATTATATTTTAAATTGATTAACCGCACTATTCAGTTCTTCGGCAAGCGCTTCTATCTGTAAATTACATCTTTCAATATTTTCATAGTTAACTTGCATCTCTGAATAACCATCTTGAATATGTACCATATTACGATTAATTTCTTCTGTTACGCTACTTTGCTCTTCTGCTGCTGTCGCTACTTGCTCATTCATTTGATTAACTTCATCAATAGAGCTTGTAATGTGAGAAATGCTAACGCCCGTTTTTTGTGCATCAATAACACTTTTATCTACCATGGCAATACCGTTAGACATAGTTTGTTGAGCGCTATAAGAGCTTGATTGTAGTTCAGAGATCATTGCTTCAATCTCGCTGGTAGATTTTTTAGTTTGCATTGCAAGGCTACGTACTTCATCTGCAACAACTGCGAATCCTCGCCCTGATTCACCTGCTCTGGCCGCTTCAATGGCTGCATTGAGGGCTAATAAATTAGTCTTTTCAGAGATCTCTTTAATCATATTAATAAATTGGCTGATATTGACGGTCGCACCATTTAACTTTTCAATTACAATCGAGGCATTATTAAGTTCAATGGATAATTGAGTAATATTTTTAATTGTTTCTTCAATTTCACTATTACTCTGTTGGCTTTCAGTATTTGCTTTATCCGTCTCAACGGATGCCTGTACTGCGTTACTGGCAATATCGGCCACGGTTTGAGTCATCTCAGTGGTGGCAGTGACAACCTGTGAGACCTGATCTGAACCACTAATAATTTTATCTGAAATTTGTTGATTATTGGTTCTATTTTCTAATAAATCTATTTTCAATTTTTGACTTGTTTGTTGTATGTTTCCAACCAGTCCTTGTAAATGCGATACCAGCTTATTGACCGCTTCACTAATCTCGCCTAACTCATCTTTACTGTTAACCTTTATGCGTTGTGTTAAATCATTATGAGTGGTCATATGTAAGATTTTTTGGGTGATTTCATTAATCCCATTATGTAATTGAGTCGCAATATAAAAAGAGATGCCTAAAACAAAGATAAGGGGTAATAAAATAATTAACAGTAAGTTTATCAATAGTGTGTTTTTATCAGAAATAAGCACATTATTAGTATTCTTTAATTGATTTAATAAATCGACTTCTACGGATTTTAATAGGTTTATTTTTTGAGTAATGGTATCAAACCAGTCAGTCGAATCGACACCAAACTGACCTTCGCTCATTTTATCTAGTGCGACTTGGCGAAAGAGATCCACACCTTGAACAGCAGCACCCTGAACGGTATTTTGATATATGGCGTATTGTGTAGATGTTGCATGCGCTTTAAACTTCTCTAGATAGGTTTGTTGTTCTGCTAATAAACGGATAAATTTTTCTAATGTAGCAGGCGTAAATTTATCTTGTGCAAAGACACTACTCATCACCGCCCGTTCTATACCAGCACGCTCTTTATGTTGTAAAAAACTACCCACTGCGACGGCAGATATTGCTAATTCTACATTTTTATTTTGGTTGGCAGTATTGTCAATAATGGATAAAAGTAGCGCATTTAACTTAGTATAAAAAGCCACTTCTTCTGGTACTGATACTGAAAAATCATCAACTCTTTGACGCATATTAGTAATGTTATTTAAGGTTTTGTTAACCTCTGAAAATAGCGTTGTGAGTTGTGCCGGTAAAGGTTGTTTTTGTATAAAATTTTGTAACGCTTGACGTTTCTGGTCGGTGGTTTGGCGATGGGTTTTAATGGCCTGCTGGAATTTATTGCCTTTTGAGGATAAATAACCAGCGGAAGCACCTCGTTCTTTTTGCAATTCGTGGACTAATAAAGCACTCACTGATGCGGCATCATTTAACAACAAAATTTCTTCAAGTGCTGTTTTTTCTTGATAGTTGCTAAGAAAATCATAACTGGCAAATGCGATAAAGCCTAATAGAGGAAACAATGTCAGACCAAATAGCTTACTACGAATAGAAAGGTGACTAATAAATTTAAGCATATTTTTCCTAAAGGTAATGATATTAATTCGCTAAAGCACTTAGCCATTCTCTGGTTAAAATATCCAATGCTCATGTTGCATTACCTATACTTAACGTTCTCAATGACGACACTTTTGGCTATTTTATGAAGCGCATAGCATGAATAAAATGAGTGATTTATAAAGCGTAGAATAAGTCGTTATTTTTGCCAATAAAATATAGTTTTGCTGAGGGGAGGGACAGAAAAAAGGAATAGAAATATGGCGTAGGTTATATTAATTAACCTACGCCATTGAGGCATGTTTTAGAGAAAGGTAATTTCTATTTTGTTTGGTTTACTTTCAGTCGCTGTGTTTCATCAAAATCTTTTCTTTTCTCATGGTTACTCGCAATGTAAGAATAGATCACCGGTAAGATAAATAATGTAAACAGAGTACCAATTGAAAGCCCTGCTACAATCACCATACCAATACCAAATCGACTGACCGCACCTGCACCTGTTGCAAATAGTAGAGGAATTAAGCCTGCTACCATAGCCGCTGTTGTCATCAATATTGGGCGTAAACGAACAGTTGCCGCTTTTTTAACTGCATCAATACGATTTAAGCCGTGATGCAATTGTTCTTCTTTGGCAACTTCAGCAATCAAAATACCATGTTTAGTGATTAAACCGACTAAAGTAATCAACCCAACTTGAGTGTAAATGTTCATTGTTGGAGGCGCCCAACTTCCCATTCCAAATCCTAACATTGCGGGTATGATGTTGAATAGCGGTCCAGATGCCATAACAAATAAAGCGCCGCTGATTGCTAGAGGAACCGTCATCAGTATCACTAAAGGATCTCGGATACTCTCAAATTGACTGGCCAGTACTAAAAAGATGATTAATATAGCCAATAGGAAGGTCATATATAGTGCATTACCTTCACTAACAAATTGTCGTGATTCACCAAGATAATCATGGCTATATCCCTGCGGTAACTCCGTATTAGCAAGTTCTTCAAAGAAGCTTATTGCTTCTCCCATGGTAGATCCGGGTGATAATACTGCGCCAATGGTTGCACTATTTAACTGATTAAAGTGAGGTAATGAACGTGGCTCTGCAACGATATCAATGTCGATAAGTTCACTCAGTGGTAGCATATCCCCATTTTTAGCTTTCACATAAAAGTTACCTAGCATATCTGGCGATAAACGATATTTACGTTCAACCTGTGCAATCACTTCATAACTTCGCCCATCAAGGTCGATACGATTTAAATAACCGTCACTTAAAAGCGTCGCTAACGTTAGGCCAATATCCTGCATAGTAACCCCATATGCCCCGGCTTTATCTCTGTCGATATTGATGTTCATTGTTGCCGAGTCAAAGGCTAAATCTAGCGTAGAATAAACAAAGGTTGGATTTGCTTGTGTTGCCGCTAACACATCGCTGGCAATCTCTACTAAGCTTTCAAATGGGTTAGAGGTAGTGATAACAAATTGCACCGGTAAGCCACCTGATGAACCTGGTAATTCAGGCATTTGGAACGCTGTTGTAGCAACTTCAGGGATCGCATTAAATGCAGGGATCAGTGTTTTCTTTAAGTCATCAGGGCTTTCTGAGCGTTGACTCCAAGGTTTCATGATTGCAATACCAAATGCTTGGTTTGCATTAGGGATACCCGACATGGCTAAGCTACTTTGCACCGAAGGTTGCTCGGATATTTTACCTGTCACTACTTTCATACTATTTTCAATGTAGTCTAAATTGGCATTTGAAGGTGCCTTAGACATCATCATTAATGCACCTTTATCCTCAGCAGGGGCAAGCTCTGTGGGAATATACTTAAACAGAAATGGCAACGAAATAAAGACTAACAGCGCATATAAAATAACAGCAGGGCGTCGGGTCATGAGTTTATCAAGTAATCTTGAATAGCTCTTTGTGATAGCTCCTAGAGTGCTTTCAACTCCTTTTTCGAAACGATTTGGCTGATGATTATTTTTCAGTAATACACTACACATCATAGGTGATAATGTTAATGCCACTAAACCTGAAACAAAAACCGCGCCTGCCAAGGTTAATGCAAACTCCGAAAATAATGAACCTGTGATACCTCCCATTAAGGCAATAGGTGCATATACAGCGGCTAAGGTGATCGTCATCGATATAACCGGAACCGCTATTTCACGGGTACCAATAATGGCGGCTCGAAAAGGTTCTTCTCCCGCTTTAATATGGCGATCCACATTTTCTACTACCACTATAGCGTCATCAACCACTAAACCAATCGCGAGTACCATTGCTAGCAGTGTCATTAAGTTAATCGTAAAGCCAAACATTTGCATGACCACTAATACCCCAATCAATGAGAGAGGGATGGTCACAATAGGAATAACTACCGCGCGCCATGAACCTAAAAATAGAATCATAACGATAAGTACGATTAATCCTGCTTCAGTAATGGTTTTGACAACCTCTGAGATAGACTCTTCAATCGCAATGGTTGAGTCATAAAGCACTTCCATATTAATTGAGCTTGGGTTGTTTTTTTGTAGATTTGGCAGCATTTTTCGCACACCCGCTGTAATATCCAGCGGATTTGCTGTTGGAGCCGCATCGATAGCGACAACCACGGCATTGTTACCATTTGCCATTGCACGGTAGATATCATGACTTTTTTCGAGTGAGACGCGTGCGATGTCTTGTAAACGTATTGTCTTGCTGTCTTCGCGAGTGGCAATAATTAAATTTTCTAATTCATCTACACTTGTTACTTGTGTTTTAGCATTACCATTAACCAGTGTGAAATAGCTGTTTGCTTGTCCTGTCGCTGATTGGATATTGTTAGCTTGTAATATTTGTACAACATCTGAAGTAGTTAAATTAAAGCCAGCCATACGCTCTGGGTCTAACCAAACACGCATCGCAAAAGGTGTTCCACCATACAAGTTAACCTTAGCAACGCCATTAATGCTGAATAACTGAGGTTTAATGACTCGTTCTAGGTAATCAGTAATTTGACTCGCATTTAATTGATCACTTGAAAATGCAATGTAGATAACCGAGGTACTAGAGCCGGTGCTAACGCCAATGGAAGGATCTTCAGCTTCGCTTGGTAATTGTGAGCGCACACCATTCACTTTAGCAAGAATATCAGCCACAGCACCATTAGGATCGGTATTAAGTTTCATGTAGACGGTAACACTTGAGTTACCCATAAAACTTTGTGACGTGACAAAGTCGATATTATCGGCTTGTGCAATGGCTTGTTCGATAGGTTGAGTAATAAAACCTTGGATTAAATCTGCATTAGCACCGTAATAACTGGTTTTAACAGTAATCACGGTATTAGTCATATTCGGGTACTCTCGTACCTGCATTTTGCCTAATGCTTGCAAGCCTAATAAAACAATCAGTAGGCTCAAGGAAATTGCCAAAACAGGGCGTTTTATAAAGGTATCAGTAAATTTCATATTGAGCCCTACAGCGCTGGAATATCAGCTGGTTTATTAAGAATGTCAGATTCAGTGATAGTGATATGAGCGCCGTTACTTAAACGTACCTGACCACTCGTCACTACCTCCTCGCCTTTTTCAAGCCCAGATAAAACACGAATATTTCCATCGATGCTTTTGCCTAATTGAACAATTTTCTGGTTGGCTTGTTTAAAGGTATTGCCTGCTTCAGATGTTTGTTCAGTGATAACATAAACAGTTTCACCGTACAGAGTATAATTAACGGCTGTTTCAGGCACGACAATTTGATCTGCTAAGGTGGGCAGAATAATATTTGCTTTAGCAAACATACCTGAACGTAACCTATGATCTTTATTGGGTATATCTGCTTGTACTTGAATGACACCACTTTGATAGTTAACGGCTGGCTCAATCGCAGAAATAGTCCCTTCGAAAATAGTGTCGGCTTCAGCATCAACAAAAATATTCATTTCTTGGCCGATATAAATTTTGTTTAGGTCGTTCTGTGGGATAGTAAAACGCATTTGCATACGGCTAACATCTTCTAAACGAACAATATCTGTTCCATCTTTTAAGTATTCACCCATAAAAACATTGCGTAAACCGGCAATACCATCAAATGGCGCACGAATAATACGGCGACTGATGGTTGCTTCATAACCTTCAATTTGTCCTTGTAAGGTCAGTAGATCCGCTTCTGCTTCATCCACTTGGCCTTGAGAAATCGAACCATTTTTAAATAAAGAAAGCATACGTTTATAATTACGCTCAACGGCGAGTAAGCGTCCTTTTGATGCTTTCAAGTTCGCTTTTTCAACTTCTGAGTCGAGATACACTAAAGCATCACCGGTTTTTAGGGTTTGCCCTGACTCAAAGTTGATTTTGACAATTTTACCCGCGACCTCATTAGCGACCGTGACGCCTTGAATAGGCTCAATAAATCCGATAGCGCTTAAATGTGGTTTCCAGTCTTGTGTGTTAATGGTGAGAGAAGTCACTGGGAATTGAGGGATAGGCCTATTAGCTAAAAACTCTTTTGTTTTAGCGGCACTAATCATGTTAAAGGCGATGACACTACCAAATATAAGTATGGCAAGTATTAATGCTGAAGCGATCCATTTTTTCATTGTGTTACCTTAAAAGTGAATAAATTTATTTTGTAATGGTTTTCCATGAAGTCAGGCAGACTTCATCAATTAATTGATCGCTTATTTCAAGTCGATCACGTAATACTCTTTTTGCTAAATTAATGGCGCTGTCAAAACTTAATGTGACTAGCACTGCAATCGGCCAGTCTTTTAACTCCCCACTGTCGATACCCTGTTGATAGAGTTGTAGCATGGGTTGTAACTCTTCCCCATCAAACATTTTAAGTTTATTACTGCATTCTGCGGGTAAATGACAAAGAATTTCAATCACGGCAAGTCTTTGTGGATTCTCTAAAACAGAATCAAAGGCATTACGCCATAACAAGTTATACTTTTGTTGATGAGTGTGTTGATCTGTCCATTCAGAAAAAACACGTATTGCGATTTCTTTTCGGATATAACGATGCAACTCAGTAATGAGCGCTTCTTTGTTCTCGAAATATCGATAAATCGTACCGGCTGCAACACCTGCGCTATCAGCAAGTAGCTTCATCGATAATCCATAAAGCCCGCGCTCCGCTAATATTTTTTCTGCTGTTAATAAAATTTGTGTATGTTTATCCATAATAATGTCATTAAAGTGAATGAACGTTCATTATCGCTATATAATTATTTTATGCAATGAAAATTATATTTAATATGTCATTAGACTTAATGCTAGAATGAAATCATTATTTCTTAAATGGAACATTCATGGCTATTTTAGTAACAGGTGGTGCTGGTTATATTGGCTCACATACAGTATTAGAGCTATTAGCAACGGATCAACAAGTTATCATTATTGATAATCTCAGTAATGCATCAAAAATATCTTTAACACGTGTTGAGAAGCTTACAGGGAAAAGTTGTACTTTTTATGAAGGTGATATTTTAGATAAACCTTTTTTAGATACCGTCTTTTCTAAACACAATATTGATTCTGTTATTCATTTTGCTGGCTTGAAAGCGGTGGGGGAATCTGTCGCTAAACCGGTGCTGTATTACCAGAATAATGTACAAGGTACATTAACCTTATTAGATGCAATGGCAGATGCTGGTGTGTTTCGCTTAGTGTTTAGCTCTTCAGCTACTGTGTATGGCGACCCCGCTAGTTTACCTATTCGAGAAGATTTTCCAGTTGGTGGTACAACAAACCCTTACGGGACGTCTAAACTGATGGTTGAGATGGTTTTACAAGATGTCGCTAAATCTGATCCTCGTTGGTCATTTGCTATTTTGCGTTATTTCAACCCTGTTGGTGCGCATATTTCTGGCTTGATTGGAGAAGATCCAAACGGAATTCCAAACAATTTATTACCTTACATTGCACAGGTTGCTGTTGGGAAATTGAAAGCTCTTGCTGTTTTTGGTGATGACTATGACACTAAAGATGGTACTGGCGTACGTGATTATATTCATGTGGTTGATCTTGCGATTGGGCATTTAAAAGCTTTGGATAAAATATCTCAAACAACGGGAGTGAGTATTTATAACCTAGGCACGGGTAATGGATATTCTGTTTTAGAAATGATCAACGCTTTTGAAAAGGCGAGTGATAAAACCATCGCTTATAATCTTTCGCCACGCAGAGAAGGTGATATCGCAGCTTGTTATGCAGCACCTGAAAAAGCATTTGCTGAGTTGAATTGGAAAGCTGAGCGAGGACTCACCGAGATGATGCAGGATACTTGGCGCTGGCAATCTAATAATCCTAATGGTTATGCAGAATAACAAACGACTTAAGTTCTTATAATTTTATTGCAGTGTTGAAAAGTCCACCTTAGTGGACTTTTTTATGTGCCTTTTTTAATGACATAACGGTAGGGAATTTGCTCAATATGGCTTTCTAATAAAGTATGGTCCATAAAGCGGCAAAAACTAGGAATATCGCGGGTTGTCGCGGGATCATCTGCAATAACTTCTAAGGTTTCACCCTGTTGCATTTTTCTCACTGTTTTGCGGATCATCATTACCGGTTCAGGACAACGTAACCCAAGCGTATCGAGTTTTTGTATATGTTCTTTATTCATTAAATCAAAATCACTTTTTTAACTTTCAGCTATTAGTTGCGAAGTTCATGGCTAGAAGCTCGTGACTTGCAACTATTAGTCATCAGTTTATAACTGATGACTAATTCATTTTTTAACTGACGGCTGACAGCTAAAAACTGACAGCTTTCTATTACTAACCTGTATTACGAAGACCAGCTGCAATACCTGCAATGGTTACCATTAATGCTTGATCTATCACTGGGCATATTTCTTCACCGTTTTCACGTGAGCGAGAAAGTAGCTCTGCCTGCAACATATTTAAAGGATCAACATAAGGGTTGCGCAGTGAGATGGACTCTTTAATCCACGGTTGCTCTTGCATTAGATTATGATCCGGTATTGTTTCTAGCACCATTTCTCGGGTCAGTTTTAAATTATCACGTAAACGTTGACCAAGTGGCCAAAGCTCTTTAGGAACAAGGCGTTCTTCATAGAATCGTGTTAATTCTTCATCTGCTTTTAAGAAAACCATCTCAAACATTTCTAGGCGAGTATGGAAGAAAGGCCAGTTACAGTACATTTCGCGTAACAAATCTTTTTTACCTTCATCTAATAAGGTTTTTAATGATGTGCCTGCGCCTAACCAAACAGGTAACATTAAGCGGTTTTGGCTCCAAGCAAAAATCCAAGGAATAGCACGTAAACTTTCAACGCCACCATTTGGTTTACGTTTTGCTGGACGACTACCAAGGGCTAATTTTCCAAGCTCTACTTCAGGGGTAACGCTACGGAAATATGGCACAAAGTCAGGTTCTTCACGAATAAAGTGACGGTATTCTTGACAAGATTGTGCTGCAAACTGATCCATCAAATCACGCCATTCTTGTTTTGGAGCTGGTGGCGGTAATAAGTTTGCTTCCAAAATAGCAGCCGTATAAATACTTAAACTGTGTACCGCGACTTTTGGTAAACCAAATTTAAAGCGAATCATTTCACCTTGTTCAGTAACACGTAATCCACCTTTTAATGAACCAGGAGGTTGTGATAGTAATGCTTGATGCGCTGGTGCACCACCACGACCAATTGTGCCTCCACGACCATGGAATAAGACTAATTTAATGTCGTTTTCTTCACTGATTTTAACCAAGGCTTCTTGAGCTTGGTACTGTCCCCAGTTGGCTGCAATCACACCTGCATCTTTAGCTGAGTCAGAATAACCAATCATGACATGTTGTTCGCCATTGATATAACCACGGTACCAATCTACCGCATAGAGACGTTGCATAACCTCTTTCGCACTATTGAGATCGTCTAAGGTTTCAAAGAGTGGTGCAACGGGAATGCGGAATGGACAACCTGCTTCTTTTAATAATAATTGTACGGCTAATACATCGGAAGCTTGGCGTGCCATGGAAATGATATAAATTCCCAGTGCTTCCTGATCTGTTTGTGCTACTACTTTACAAGTATCTAATACTTCCTGCACTTCTGCAGAAGGCTTCCATTGATTTGGAATAAGAGGACGTTTGCTATTAAGCTCTTGTAATAGGAAAGCTTGTTTATCTGCTTCACTCCATGCGTTGTAATCGCCCATGCCTAAGTACAGTGTTAATTCTGCAAGTGTATTACTGTGGCGTTCACCATCTTGACGAATATCCAGTTTCACTAAGTTAATACCAAAACAAGATACACGGCGTAAAATGTCGAGGATTAAACCATTAGCAATAGAATGCATACCGCATGCTTTTAGCGATTGATAACACAATTCAAGCGGTGCTTTTAATTGTTCTGTACGGGTAATAATATCTTGCGCATCACTTTTTTGATTTTGTAGTGTTGCACTTAATGATGTTAGCGTTTCTTTCAGCTCAATACGCAGTTTACGAAGAATGGCACGATAAGGCTCATCGACATCACCAGCAACGGCACGTAATTTGTCATCACAGTTACCCATTGATAATTCTTCAGTTAACTGTTTAATATCTTTTAGATATAAGCTAACGGCCATCCAACGACTGGTTAATAATACTTCTTGTGTGACTTTAGCGGTCACGAATGGATTACCATCTCGGTCTCCGCCCATCCAAGAGGTAAATTTAATCGGGGATGCATCGGCTGGTAATGATAAACCTAATCCATTCTGTAATTTTGCATCTAATTCACGTACGTAAAGCGGCACCGCTTCCCATAAGCTATTTTCAATTACGCCAAATCCCCATTTTGCTTCATCAACCGGAGTAGGGCGGTTTTTGCGAATATCGTTAGTATGCCAAGCTTGTGTAATTAATTGTTCAAGGCGATCCAGTAACTGATCTCGCTCTTTATCTGAAATATCTGATATTTCTAATAGGCTTAAACAATCATTAATAGCACTATATTTATGAATTAATGTACGGCGAGTGATTTCAGTAGGGTGCGCTGTTAGCACCATATCCATTGATAATTCATTAATGGTTTGTTGCATACTTTCTTTAGAAATATCTGAATTTTTTAACTTAGCAATAAGTTGGTGCATTGGATCGGGTGCACAAACACCACTATCACAATGACGAGAAATTCCGTGAAATTGCTCTGCAATATTAGCAAGGTTTAAAAAATGTGTGAAAGCACGTGCAACAGGTACTAATTCGTCGTCTGAGAGATTAGTTAATACAGCAACTAAGGTTTCCCCGTCTTTTTCATTACCAGCGCGGGACGCCTTAGAAAGTTGACGAATTGATTCGATCTTATCAAGAAATTCTTCACCTAAATGGTCGCCAATGCTTTTACCTAATAGCTGACCTAATAAACTTACATTTCCACGCAAGTTTGCATATTGCTCTGTCATAAAAACCCTCTCTAATGTGTAATTAAAGTACATTTAAAACTGTAATAGGCGAATAAATTACCATAAAAGCGCTAACAGTCAATCATAGCTCTCAGTTTTACCGATAAATTAAGCCTATATAGGTGTAATTAAATTACACAATAGCGATAGATCAATTTATTGATAACTTCTTGGGTTGGTTTTACAAAAGACAAATCCAAATACTCATTGGGTTGGTGTGCTTGTGCAATATGACCTGGACCTAAAACGATAGTATCGCAGCCGAGTTGCTCTATAAAAGGGGCTTCTGTACAGTAATTTGCACTTTGTGCTGTGTTACCAGTATATATTTCAGCTTGTTTAATCAAATCTGAGTGTTCAGGGCATTGATAGGATGGAATCGGCTCATGAAGATGGTAGATATCAACACTCTTTGGATAACGCTTTTCAATTTCAGATAAAGCATCTTTGACGGTAATAAAGAGTTCATTGGTACTAATGCCTGGAATCGGGCGCATATCAATATGCAAGTCGCAGCAACCACAAATTCTATTTGGGCTATCACCACCATTAATGGCACCAAAGTTTAATGTTGGGTAGGGTACTGCAAAATGTTGACTATGGTATTTCTCTTTAAAAGTTTGTTGTACTTTCTTTAATTCACCAATTACAAGGTGCATAATTTCAATGGCATTTAAACCTTTATCGGGATCAGAGCTATGTCCACTGTGCCCTGTAATACGAATACCTTCAGACATATGCCCTTTATGCATCACAACGGGTACCATACCTGTTGGTTCACCAATAATGGCATAATCAGGTTTGATCGCTTTTTGTAATGCGATAGCTTGAGCACCAGACATGGTTGTTTCCTCGTCTGCTGTGGCTAAAATACGTAGCGGTTTAGTGAGCTTAGTGAGATCCAAGGTTTTTAATACTTCGATAACAAAAGCAAAAAAACCTTTCATATCAATGGTACCCAAACCATATAAGCGGTTATCTTTCTCTACCACTTTAAAAGGGTCAGTTTTCCATCCGGCTTCATCGTAGGGGACGGTATCGGTATGTCCTGCTAACAACAAACCACCATCACCACTACCATAGGTTGATACTAAGTTATATTTCCCAGGGACATTTGGCACTTCGGTTATCTCATTGCTAAAACCAAGCTCTTCTAACCAAGTTGCTAACTGATTGATAACTTTTAAATTACTCTGATCCCATGAGGTATCTGTAGAGCTAATAGAGGGAAGTGCAATAAGGTCTTTATATAAATTAATAAATGTCGGCAATGCCATAGATAACCCTTCTTAGAAAATATTTAGCTTGAGTATGAAATAAACAAATAAGTGCTTATGCAAAAAACTGTTAAGTGCAAACATAAGATTTAAGTTTACGCCTAAGCCAGAGCTAATTAAACACTATATTTATACAAGATTTAAAGTGACTTTTATTTCTATTATCGAAAACAAAGTCGTAATGCCAATCTGAAAAATAAAAATATTAAAATTAATACACATTGATTACTTTTGTTGTTAATTATTTATGTGTTAACACAAGCTATTTGAAACACTATTCAGAGATATAACGTATTGATGATTAAGAAGAATTATACAGTTCATAACTACTTCAATAATCGGTCAAATATTTATTCACAATTATTGCATAAATAATCACATTTAATTACAATGTCTCTTCCTATGGGGCATTTCTTTTTTACTGCATTTTATTTTATAATAACCCCTTTTAATTTTTAACTATTCTCAAGACAGGATTTTTTATGCTAAAAGCGATCATCGTTGGCGCAAGTGGATACACTGGTGCTGAGCTAGCACATTTTTTAACGCGTCATCCAGAGATTGAATTGGCTGGTTTATATGTTTCTGAAGGTAGTTTAGATAAAGATAAAAAATTATCTTCTTTATACGGTAACTTAGTCGGTGTTGTTGATTTGCCTTTACAACCTCTCGGCATGAGTGGAATTGAAAATGCTTGTGAAGGTATTGATATTGTCATTCTCGCAACAGCACATGAAGTTAGCCATGATTTAGCACCACTATTTTTAGCACAAAATACCGTTGTTTTTGATTTGTCAGGCGCTTTCCGTGTGCAATCAACTGGTTTCTATGAAAAATTTTATGGCTTTACGCATCAATTTCCTGAGTTATTAGAAAAAGCCGTTTATGGTTTAGCGGAATGGAATGCTGAAGCGGTTAAAAACACAGATCTTATTGCGGTACCTGGATGTTATACAACGGCTTCATTAACGGCATTAAAACCGTTAGCAGAAGCGGGGTTAATTAAAGAAAACTATAAACCGACTATTAATGCAACAAGTGGTGTTAGCGGTGCGGGGCGAAAAGCAAGCATTGCAAGTAGCTTCTGCGAAGTGAGTTTACAGCCATATGGCGTATTTACGCATCGTCATAAGCCTGAAATAGATCAGCATTTAGGTTTACCGGTTGTCTTTACCCCGCATTTAGGTAATTTCAAACGTGGTATTTTAGCAAGTATTAATGTTGTTTTAAAAGAAGGCGTTACTGCACAGCAAGTTGATCAAGCTTATCAAAATGCTTATGCGGATAAACCCATTGTTCGTTTAATGGATGGCACATTACCTGCGCTTAAAAATGTAGTGGGTACGCCTTTTTGTGATTTAGGTTGGGCAGTAGATGGCGACGATTTAGTGGTGTTTAGTGCAATCGATAACCTGCTAAAAGGTGCTTCATCGCAAGCGATGCAGTGTATTAATTTACGTTTTGGTTTTGAAATTACCACTTCCTTGTTATAAAAGAGATTGATGCAATGAAACAACCTTTATTAATTAAATTAGGCGGTGCTGTCCTTGAAAATGATCAAGCGCTGAGCAATTTATTTTCTGCTTTAACCACATATTTAGAAAAAGAAAAACGCCCTTTATTATTAGTGCATGGCGGTGGTGTCATCGTAGAAGATGTTTTAAATAAGATGAACATTAAAAGCGAAAAGAAAAATGGTTTGCGCATTACGCCTTTTGATCAAATTGGTTATGTTGCAGGGGCCCTAGCAGGGACCTCTAATAAACTATTAATGGCTAAAGCTCTACAGTCTGGTCTTTCTGCGGTGGGTTTATCATTAGCTGATGGCTTTAGCTGTAAAGTGACGCAAATGGATCCTGACTTAGGCGCAGTAGGTATTTGTAGCGCTAATAATCCTGATCTTATTAATCATTTATTGGCTGGTGGATTTTTGCCAGTGATATCATCTATTGCGATTGGCGATGATGCGCGTTTGTATAATGTTAATGCTGATCAAGCTGCCATTACTATTTGTGAGTTGTTGAATGCTGAATTAGTATTTCTTTCTGATGTTGATGGTGTATGGGACGCGCAGAAAAATGTTATTCCTGAGTTAAATACACAATTAGCTGATAAACTAATTGCTGAAAATGTTATTCAAGATGGCATGGCAGTGAAAGTTAAAGCTGCTTTGCAAGCGGCAGAACAATTGGGACAAGTTATGTTAGCAAGTTGGAAAAATCCAGAGAATTTAGTTTCTTTACTTGCTGGAAAAGCGGTTGGTACAAAAGTAGTTAAATAAGGTAAGAAAGGTATAATATTTCAGACTAAACAGACTTATTCGCCTTGAAATAAGACCTAAATGGCTCAGACCTGGTCTTTTTTATATAAAACGCTCCTCAATTTTAAGGGGTAATTGTGACAAATTAGGTAGTGAAAATGAAAGATTTATTAACAGGTTTTGAGATGACTCAGCAACAAGCACTAGACTTGATTGCATTGGGTAAAGATTTAAAAGCAAATCCAGCAAAATACGCACAGGCTTTAGCTGGCAAAAGTATCGTTACATTATTTGAAAAACAATCGTTGCGTACCCGAGTGACCTTTGATATCGGAATTCATAAATTAGGTGGTCATGCGGTTTATTTAGATCAAACTAATGGTGCGATGGGTAGTCGTGAAGATGTAAAAGATTTTGCTGCTAATATTTCACGTTGGGCTGATTGTATCGTGGCTCGTGTTTATAATCATGAAACATTGGTTGAAATGCAGGAATACGCAACAGTACCTGTGATTAATTCATTATGTGATTTGTATCATCCATGCCAAGCAATGGCTGATTTTTTAACTATCGCGCAAAATTATGATGATATTTCTAAAGTAAAATTAGCTTATATCGGAGACGGTAATAATGTTACTCACTCTTTATTTATTGCCGGTGCTATTTTAGGGGCAACAGTGACAGCGGTTTGTCCAATTGGTCATAGTCCTGATGCACAAATCATTCAGCAAGCACAAGATATAGCGGCTAAAACAGGTGGTTCGATTACAGTCACTAATAGCCTTGAAGATATTAAAGGTTATGATGTTGTTTATGGTGACACTTGGTTATCAATGGGTGATGATACCCCTTTAGCGGAAATTAAAGCTAAATTGATGCCATACCAAATCAATCAAGAACTTTTAGATATCACTGGTATCAAACATATTTTACACTGCCAACCTGCACATCGAGGCCTTGATATTACCTCGGAAGTGATGGATGGTCCTGCTTCATTGATTTTTGATCAAGCAGAAAATAGAATGCATATACAAAACGCAATCATGTTGACGTTAATTAACTAATAAATGTTGATCAAAGGAAAATAATCAATGAGTAAAGTAAAGAAAGTTGTTCTCGCTTATTCTGGTGGCTTAGACACATCTGCAATCATTCCATGGTTAAAAGAGACTTACGATGATTGTGAAATCGTTGCTTTTTGTGCCGATGTTGGTCAAGGTGCTGAAGAACTAGTTGGTTTACATGAAAAAGCGATTGCTTCGGGCGCTTCTGAATGTCACATCGTTGATCTGAAAGAAGAGTTTGTTGCTGATTATATTTATCCAACAATGGCTACTGGCGCAGTATATGAAGGTACTTATTTATTAGGTACATCAATGGCGCGTCCAATCATTGCAAAAGCACAGGTTGAAGTTGCACTGAAAGTAGGTGCTGATGCTGTATGTCATGGTTGTACTGGTAAAGGTAATGACCAAATCCGCTTTGAAAGCTGTTTTGCATCACTTGCACCACAATTAAAAGTGATTGCACCTTGGCGTGAATGGGAAATGACTTCTCGTGAAGATTTATTAGATTACCTTGCTGAACGTAACATCGAAACAACAGCAAGTGCGACTAAAATCTATAGCCGTGATGCAAATGCATGGCACATTTCTCATGAAGGTGGTGAACTTGAAGATCCAAACAATGAGCCAAGTAAAGGTGTTTGGACATTAACGGTTGATCCATTAGATGCACCAAATGAACCTGAATACGTGACTATTAAAGTTGAAAATGCACGTGTTACTGCTGTTGATGGTGTTGAACTATCTCCTTATGATGCGCTAATGGTGCTTAATGAAAAAGCGGCTAAACATGGCGTTGGACGTATCGATATTACCGAAAACCGTACTGTTGGTATGAAGTCTCGTGGTTGTTATGAAACACCAGGGGGAACTGTCATGGTGACTGCTTTACGTGGTATCGATGAATTAGTTCATGATAAACCATCTCGTCGCTGGCGTGATCAAGTGGGCCAAGAATTTGCTCACTTAGTTTATGATGGTCGTTGGTTTACTCCATTATGTGGTTCTTTACTGGCTGCTTCTGAATCATTAGCGCAAGATGCAAATGGTGAAGTCGTTGTTCGTTTATACAAAGGCCAAGCAGTTGCTGTGAAAAAACAATCTCCAAATAGCCTTTACTCAGAAGAGTTTGCAACATTTGGTGATGACAACGTTTATGACCAAAAACATGCAGAAGGTTTTATCCGTCTTTACTCTTTATCAAGTCGTATTCGTACCTTGAATAAAAATAAATAAGACAGGTTAATAATAGATTCAATTCCTGCCTCGCACTTGCGTCGCAGGAATTTCTATTTTTATAGGTTCTTAGCGAAAGTAAGAATAAATAAAAATAGGTTTTAGATACATCATATGTAATTGCTCAGTTCCTTATCATTTCACAGAAACAGTAATCGCTGAGTGGTTACCATAAATAAAAGCAACGGAGTATAGTATGGCATTATGGGGCGGACGTTTCAGCCAAGCGGCAGACGTAAAATTTAAATTATTCAATGACTCATTACGGTTTGACTATCGCCTTGCTGAGCAAGATATTATTGGTTCTATTGCTTGGTCAAAAGCACTGCAAAGCGTTAATATTTTAACAAAAGATGAACAGGTTCGATTAGAAGAATCTCTTAATGAATTATTAGTCTCTGTTAAGGCCAATCCTGAACAAATTTTACAGTCGGATGCTGAAGATATTCATTCTTGGGTAGAAACACAATTAATACAGCGTGTTGGTGATTTAGGTAAAAAATTACATACCGGTCGTAGTCGTAACGACCAAGTTGCAACAGACTTAAAACTTTGGTGTAAGAAAACGGCACTAGAACTCATTGTTCATCTTGATTGCCTTGAAGCTAAACTTATCGAACTTGCACGTATTCATCAGTCAGTTGTTTTACCAGGTTACACTCATTTACAACGTGCTCAACCAGTGACATTTTCACATTGGTGTTTAGCGTATCTTGAAATGTTAGAACGAGATCATAGCCGTTTAGAAGGTTGTCTTGATCGTTTAGATACTTGCCCGTTAGGCAGTGGTGCTCTTGCGGGTACTGGTTATCCAATGGACAGAACCGCGCTTGCACATTCTTTAGGTTTTAAACGCGCAACACGAAATAGTTTGGATTCTGTTTCAGATCGAGATCATGTGGTTGAATTGATGAGTTGTGCAACACTCTCAATGGTACATTTATCGCGCATGGCAGAAGATCTTATCTTCTATAATAGTGGTGAGTCTGGTTTTATCGAGATGTCAGATCAAGTGACCTCTGGTTCATCGTTAATGCCACAAAAGAAAAACCCCGATGCAATGGAGTTAATTCGTGGTAAATCAGGTCGCGTATTCGGTTCATTAGCAGGTATGTTAATGACGCTTAAAGCATTACCATTAGCTTATAACAAGGATATGCAAGAAGATAAAGAAGGCCTTTTTGATGCATTGGATACTTGGGGCGATTGTCTAGAAATGGCATCAATGGCTTTAACCGATCTGAAAGTAAATGAACAACGTACTAAAGAAGCCGCTCAAGGTGGTTATTCAAATGCAACAGAGCTTGCAGATTACCTTGTTGCCAAAGGAATTCCATTCCGCGAGGCACACCATATTGTTGGTGTTGCAGTTGTGTTTGCAATCGAAAAAGCGGTTCCATTAGAAGAGTTAACAGTTGCTGAATTCAAACAGTTCTCAGATGTTATCGAAGATGATGTTTATCCGACGTTAACCTTAGAAGCAACACTTGCGGCTCGTAAAGCACAAGGTGGTGTTGCACCAGAGCAAATTGAATTTGCTTTGACTGAAGCTGAAGAGCGATTAGCTAATCGTGATACGTCCGGTATAGTGATAAGAGCCGCTCGTTTGACAGATATAGATCGTATTGAATCAATGGTGAATTACTGGGCAGAAAAAGGTGAAAACCTTCCTCGAGATAAAACAGATTTAGCAAATTCAGTGGGCGAGTTTACAGTGACTGAATTAGATGGGAAAGTGACTGGTTGTGCTTCAGTACATATTTATGACACCGGTTTAGCAGAAATTCGATCAGTAGGTGTAGAACCTGGTTTTGAAGGTCGTGGGCAAGGAAGTGCGTTGGTTAAGCTCTTGGTCAAACGTGCAGAAAAACAAGAAATTAAGCGTCTGTTTGTTTTAACACGTATGCCAGAATTCTTTATGAAGCTTGGATTTAGTCCTGAAAGTAAAACGACGATGCCTGAAAAAGTGTTAAAAGATTGTGCAATATTTGTTAGTGAACATGCGAGTGATGAAAAAGCACTAGAATTGAATTACAAAACAAGTATGTTACTGCATAAAGAGATGAGTAAAAGCTAACGTAGTAAAATTATAAATAAAAATCTAAAAGACCTGCTTCTATTATTTGATACAACTAATAGAAGCAGGTCTTTTTTGTTTAAACAGGGTTATTTTCTTCAGTTAAATATTCATTTTTCAAATTAACATAATGAGAGGCAGAACGTTTTAAGAAAGCAAACTCTTTGTCC
>TARA_R110001583_G_scaffold90137_1_pt1 | contig 39785 bp, 38 predicted proteins | sample TARA_R110001583 | Tara Oceans TARA_R110001583 (sample SAMEA4398432) | marine metagenome | biome: Polar Biome; feature: [MES] marine water layer (ENVO:01000295) within the mesopelagic zone...; material: water (ENVO:00002006), including particulate matter (ENVO:01000060) such as...... | reverse complement strand
GAACTTGTCTGTAAACTTGCTACGGTCTTCTTAGCCATGACTTATATTTTTTTGTGATTTTCTTAAATCGAAAATCTATTTAATTTCTTTATGAACGGTCATTCTCTTAAGAATAGGATTGAATTTTTTAATTTCCAATCTCTCAGGAGTGTTCTTCTTATTCTTCGTAGTGATATATCTTGAAGTACCTGGTTGACCAGATTCTTTATGCTCTGTGCATTCTAATATAACTTGTATTCTATTACCTTTCTTTGCCATCTTACGCTCTATTTTCCAGATTACTTAATAACTAATCCTTTTGCTTTTGCTTCTTTCAAAACAGCAGATATACCTTTTTTATTGATACTCTTTAAAGCTCTTGTAGATACTTTAAGCGTTATCCATCGGTCTTCTTCAGGAATGTAAAAACGTTTCTTTGATAAATTAACATCAAATCTTCTTCTCGTCTTATTGATTGAAAACGATACGTTGTTTCCAAACATCGCCTTCTTACCCGTAATTTCACATACTTTTGACATCGTGCTGACTTTTTCTTTTAAACAGGGTGCAAATTTATATCATTTTTATCGTTCAGACAACAATAAACCTTACATTTTTAAAATTTCTTTTTGAAGAAGCTCAAATGCCTTATTTACAGCCTTTTCTACAATGCGTTCTCGAGTGCTTCCCATTTGAAATTCTTGCACAAAATGTACATCAGGACCTTCAATTGCAATAAATATAGTTCCAACGTCCGCATTTGAATCTCCTTTTGTTGGTCCAGCGTTACCTGTTGTCGCAATTGCAAAATCTGTTTTCATCATTTTTCGCACTCCTTTTGCCATTGCTGAAGCAACTTCTGCACTTACAACAGAATGCTTATCTATAATTTCTTGAGGCACCTTAAGTACATTCACCTTAGTTTCGGTAGCATAACTCACTACACTACCTTTAAAGTAGTTTGAAGCACCAGGTATCGAAGTCATGCTTTCCGCAATTTTACCACCTGTAAAACTTTCAGCAGTTGACACTGTTAAATTTCTTTTTGTAAGCAATTGTGCAATAACTTCTTCAATCGTTTGGTCATCTTCTAAACCAAACATAATATCGTTGATAAGCGGATAAAGCTTTTCACATTCAGCCTCAATCGAAGCAAATAATACACTGTAGTCAGGCCCTTTTCCTGACAAACGTAATCTCACTTTACCTAAATTAGGTAAATACGCCAATCTTATAGAAAGTGGAAGGTTATTTTCCCATGATTCGATTCGGTTTGCAATTGAACTTTCGCCCAAACCATAAGTAACAATAGTTCTATGAATGATATGTGGTCTTTTATAAAAAGAAGCAAGTTTAGGAATAACAGATTCGACCATTAAATGCTTCATTTCGAAAGGCACACCTGGCAATGATATAAATGTTACCCCATCTTGATGCATCCACATGCCTGGAGCAGTACCATTGGCATTATGAAGCACTTCTGCCCTACTTGGCACCAAAGCCTGTTTTCTATTAATATCAGATATTGGCGTGCCAGAAATATACTTTGCAAACAACTCCTCTATATGAGCTAGCACCGAAGCATTCTCCACAAGTTCATCATTAAAATACTCGCAAAAAGTATGCTTAGTAATATCATCTTTCGTTGGACCCAGCCCGCCGGTTACAATTACTACATCAACACGTTTCGCGGCATCACTAAAAGCATTTAAAATATGCTCTTTATCATCTTGGATAGAAGTTATCTGATATACCGAAATTCCAATTTTATTAAGCTCTTTAGCTATAAAGACAGAGTTGGTATCAACTATTTGACCGATGAGAATTTCGTCGCCAATAGTTATAATTTCTGCTAACATTATAAACGAAAATCTTTTTTTAATTCTGAAACAACCTGATTAATATCGGTTTTAAGCAATGGAAACCTTTTTTCCATTGCTGCCATATTTCCTTCTTCTTTCCCCAAGGTCTCTAATTCTAAGGCAATTGCACGTGTTTGCTCCATACCCAACAAGTCTACATTAGGTTTTATTTTATGTGCCAACTGATATACTTGACTATAGTCTTTGGCTAGTAGCGCCTTTTCCAATAAATCTAAATCTTCAGGAACTTCTTCCAAAAAAACAGATATCACAGAATTTATAAAATCCTGATCTCCTTCTGCCATCTCGTTAATCTTATCCAGGTTATAAATCATCATTTAATTTTTAAGGTAAAAAGCTCTTTGTTTTCCAAGCTACCCGAAAGATAGTCATTTGGACTTATTTTCCCAACACCGGCAGGAGTGCCTGTAAAAATCACATCTCCTTTTTTGAGCATAAAAAACTTTGAAACGTACGCTATAATTTCATCTATCTTCCAAAGCATTAAGCTCGTATTACCCTGCTGTACCACCTCTCCATTCTTAACTAACTTAAAATTCAAGTCATTAAGATTATTAAATTGGGTTTTTGGCAGCCATTCGCCTATTACGGCAGCCCCATCAAAGCCTTTCGCCTTTTCCCAAGGTAAACCTTTCTCTTTTAATTTCGACTGTAAATCTCGTGCCGTAAAATCAATTCCCAATCCTATTTCATCATAATAAGAGGGCGCAAACTCCTCACTGATGTGTTTACCTACTTTTTTAATCTTCACCAAGACCTCAACCTCATAATGGACATCATTAGAGAATTCAGGTATATAAAAATCTTGTTGTTTAGGTAAAACTGAAGAATCTGGTTTTATAAAAACAACAGGTTCTTCTGGTTTTTCATTCTGAAGTTCCGCAATATGGGCGGTATAATTTCTACCAATACATATAATTTTCATATAAACTTTATCTTTTCTTAGACATTTTTAAGCTTATCGCAGGAATTAAGTTTTCATTATTCCCTGGTGCTTTTATTGCAAAATCTGACCATTCTCCCATACCATAAACCATGGTTTTAAAGTTCTGATTTTTTTGATAAACAGCAGCAAAAGTAGGCGCAAAACGATCTTCTAAAACTTTCTTTTTTGAAATAGGATGCTCATAAGCATTCGTATACCAATTAAAGGGAAGAAACAGCCATTCTAAACCTACATAAATACCCTCATCCGGAATTCTTATACCCATACTAGAAAGATCTATAGAAACAAAATCTTCGGTATCTGAACTCTCTAAAATAATACTTTTTCGTATTAAATCGTGATTTGGTTTTTTAGTTCCTTTATCAACATCGTAAACACGAAGTCTAAATTTAGACGAAGTTCTTTTGAACCTACTATTCTGTTGAACGTGTACTGTAATTTTTTCTAAATACTTTTTTGCAGCGCCTATATTAGGAAAATATAAAGCCAAAACCCAAGGCGTTTTGGCCGAAGAAAAACCACTCTTAATACTATATGAACTTATTGGGTTAAGAACCTGCGAATCGCCTAAACTATGGGACACGACTACTTCTTCAAGCTCAAAGGTATCTTCTTTCAAAAAGATTTTTTTATTATCGGAAATACTTTTCGCAGAGAGTATAGTGTCTTTAAAACCTAACGCGGATATATGAACATCACGTTCTAAAAATGACTCAGAAACATCTACATAGAAATAACCTTCATCATTACTAGAAGTGCCTTTAAGCGTTCTTAAAAAGCTAATATTAGCATATGGTATAGGTGTTTGACTATTTTCTTCGAGCACATGACCTTCAATTAAAATCTCTTGAGCATGACCTACGCTCATAAAAAAAACAACCATTAAAAGCGCGCGCATTTAACCAAGTTTATTATTAAGCTTGCTCAACTTTATTTGTGTAAGAATCTTTTTAGTGTACAATGGAAAATCTGCATTTAACATCCATCCAAAATAGCCAGGTTCTTTTTCTAACACCGCATGAACTTTTTTTCCTTTATGCTTACCAAACGAGAACACTTCTTCTCCTTCTTCATCCATAGCAATGAATCCTGCAAAATCTACCGATTGTTTTCTCCTTGAAAATTCAGAAAGTTTTTTAATATTATTTTCAAGATCAGGGTATCTATCTAACTGAGAAAGTAACACCTCATATGTTGCATTAGTATCTGCAGCAGCACTATGCGCATCTATCAAATCTTTATCGCAATAAAACTTATAAGCAGCCTCTAACGTACGTTTTTCCATCTTATGAAAAATTGTCTGCACATCTACAGAAACTGTATTTTTCATATCAAAATCAATATCTGCTCGTAACAATTCTTCCGCCAACAATGGAATATCAAATCGGTCGGAATTAAATCCGCCTAAATCAGCATCCTTTATAATCTTGTAAATTTCTTTGGAAAGTTCTTTGAAAGTCGGCTCATTCGCCACTTTTTCATTGGTAATACCATGTACTGCTATCACCTCATCTGGTATTACCATTTCAGGATTTACGAGCCATGTTTTACTTTCCTTATTTCCATTAGGATATACCTTTAGTATTGCAATTTCAACAATACGATCCTTTGCTACATTGATACCAGTTGTTTCTAAATCAAAGAAACAAATAGGTCTGGTAAGCTTTAATTCCATATGTATTTAACTTTTGACAAAGATACCCTTTCGTTTTTTTAACGCTTTAAGATACCTGTGTTTAAATTTATGCTATAAAAGATAATTATAAATTTTGGATAATTTTTAGTCATGCTTTATTGTTAAAAACATAATTACAAGCAACACACAATAAAGCAATGTGCGTATTCATAAACTTGAAACTATTCTATAATAAAAAACTAAAACAAAAGTCAATTAATTTATCAAAACAAGAAAACCCTGTTCAATACGTTAATTGACTTTGACTAAGTATTATACAATGGACTGCAAGTAAAGCCCACACCTTAAAATTTCAAATAAAACTAAATTTCTCGATTCGGATCCCACGCCTCTAAATAGTCTGCAATTGCCTTAGCGAACATACTACCTAAGGCACCATTTACAACTCTATGGTCATAACTATGCGATAAGTACATTTTGCTTCGAATACCAATAAAATCACCTTCAGGTGTTTCAATTACAGAAGGTATTTTTCTAATGGCTCCTAACGCCAATATACCCACCTGTGGTTGATTAATGATAGGAGTACCGAATACGCTACCAAAAGTACCTACGTTAGTAACTGTATACGTACCGCCTTGAACCTCATCTGGTTTTAAACCATTGTTTCTTGAACGGTTTGCCAAGTCATTTATAACCTTCGCCATTCCTACCAAATTTAATTGGTCTGCATTTTTAATTACAGGAACAATAAGATTACCGTCAGGCAATGCGGCTGCCATACCTATATTAATATTTTTCTTTTTAACAACAGTGTCTCCATCAACAGAGATATTCATCATTGGATATTTCTTCAAAGCCTTTGCAACGGCCTCCATAAAAATTGGAGTGAAAGTTAATTTTTCACCCTCTCTTTTAAAGAAAACATCTTTCATCTTATTTCGCCAATTCACAATATTCGTGACATCAACTTCAATAAAACTTTGAACATGAGCAGATGTTGATATACTATCTGTCATATGTTTGGCAATCAACTTGCCCATTCTAGTCATAGAAATAACCTCATCGCCTCCCGAAACCTGAACCTTTGGTTTATCGGCTACAGGCTCATTAATTTTAACTGGTGCAGGTGCAGAAGGGCTATCAGGGGCAATTGCAGATGGCTTTTCCTTTTCTGGAGCTGCTGCTTTTACATGATTAGAACTTGTACCATTTTTTACATAGTTTAAAATATCATCTTTAGTAACCCTACCGTCTTTACCTGTACCCGCTATAGACTCTAATACTTCAAAAGAAATTCCTTCTTCTTTAGCTATATTCTTAACCAGAGGTGAATAAAATCTGTCTGAATCTCCTATTACCAACTCTGCGGAAGAAGTATCCGACTTTGCTTTAACCACTGCATCTTCAGCCGCAGCAACCATTTCTTCTTGCTCAGGTGCATCAACCTCTACTTCATCAGTTGACCCTGAAGCTTCACTCACAACAACATCACCTTCTATTTCAATAATTGCTACCGTCTGACCGACTTTAACAACATCATCAATATTAAAGCATTTCTCTATCAAAACACCATCTACCTCACTTGGCACCTCACTATCTACTTTATCTGTTGCAATTTCAAAAATGGCTTCATCCATCTCAATAGTATCCCCTACCTCTTTTAGCCAAGAGGTTAATGTTGCTTCTGCAACACTCTCTCCCATACGCGGTAGTTTCAATTCAAATTTTGACATATCGATAATTTATAGCTTGTTTTGTATATATTTTTTTGCAAAAATAATAAAATTAATACCTATTAACTGATATTATATCGAAATTACAAGAACTAATCTTGTCTAAGCGAACCCTCAAAAGGAACTCTATTCAATATACTTCTACCCAATGTAACCTCATCTGCATATTCTAATTCATCACCAACTGCAATACCTCGGGCAATAGTAGACGTCTTCACATCTAAACCTTCAATTTGTCTAAAAATATAAAAATTGGTCGTATCACCTTCCATAGTAGAACTCAACGCAAAAATCAGTTCTTTAATCACACCTTTTTTCACTTTCTCTACTAGTGAACCTATTTTCAAATTTTGGGGTCCAATACCTTCCATTGGAGATATTTTACCACCAAGAACATGGTACTTTCCTCTGAACTGCCCTGTGTTTTCAATCGCCATTACATCTCTAATATCTTCAACGACACAAACCAAGGCATCATCTCTTTTAGGGTTAGCACAAATTTCACACATGGTAGTATCAGAAACATTATGACAATTTTGACAGAACTGAATCTTACTTCTCAAATCGACTAATGACGTAGAAAGATTCTCAGTACGCTGTTCTGGTTGCTTAAGCAAGTGCAGTACCAAGCGTAATGCAGTTCGTTTACCAATACCTGGCAATTGCGACACTTCATACACTGCATTTTCTAATAATTTCGATGAAAAATCCATAGGTTTTATTGGGTATAAATTTACAACTAAACTTGAAAAACAACCCTTAGCGTTTTCACAAAATTATTTTAACGTTTAAAAATTTTGATATAATTATTATGGATTTTAGTTGTTTTGCTTCGAGCGTTATTATCAACTAGCAAAAAAAGGTCAAATTGATTATTTTTCATAACCAGCTTCGGCAACCGTCAGTAGTAATGCCAGTTTTATAGCCGCTGCACCATTCTCGTTTAGCCACCATTCATTTAATGAATGTGCTCCACCACCAATACCACCTCTACCGATAGTTACTGCAGGAATTCCCATGGAAATAGGAATATTACTGTTGGTAGACCCTCTAGTTAGACTTGGCTGAGAACTGAATAACGTTGTAGCACTTATAGCTCGTTGCACCAAAGGAGTATCAACAGATAATTCTCCTGAAGGCCTATCCCCTATTTTAATTAATTCTAAACCAATCTCATCCTTAATACCAGATTTGTTATACGCTTCTAAGCCTGTTGTCATAGATGCTTTGAAAATACCGTCAATCTCAATTAATCTATTTTTATCGACCGACCTCATATCTACTTCCATCCATGATTCGAAAGGAATAGAATTTACAGAGGTTCCGCCACCTATTCTTCCAATATTGAAACTGGTTTTAGGTCCTTCATCTGTAAATTTCTTAGCATTTTCAGAAAACTCTTTAATAGCATAACCTAAAGCATGATGTGGGTTAGCTAACCCAAATGCACCCCAAGAATGACCTCCTTTTCCTGTAAATAATGCTTTATACCTAACAGACCCTAAACCGGCATTATTAACTCTTCCTATTGCCCCGCCATCTATTGATATCCAAGAATCTATTTTGGGCGCTCCATCTCTGAACAAATGCTTTACACCTCTTAAATCCCCTAGTCCTTCTTCACCCACAGTGGCAACAAACCAAATATCTGCTTTCGTTTTTATATTAGAATTTTTCATTGCCTTAAAAATGGTGACCAACATCGATAGTCCACGTGTATCATCCCCCACTCCTGGCGCAAATAAAGTATCCCCTCTTTGCTGTACACTTACATTTGTTCCCTCAGGAAAAACAGTATCTAAATGTGCATCTAATGCAACAATTTTTCCTCCTTCCGTGCCCTTTTTCACAGCGATTACATTACCAACTTCATCTATAGAAACATTATCAACACCGGCATCAAGAAACATTTTCTTTAATGCCATAGCTCTTTCCTTTTCTAAAAAAGGTGGAGCTGCAATTTCAGTTAATTTAATTAGGTTGCTATTGGTTTCTTCCTCTATTGATTCTATATATTCAAAAGCATTATGGATACTTTTATCCTTCAAAACTTTAGTTAATTCTTTATCAATTTTTTTATCCGTTTTTAAAGATTCTTGACCAGATAAATTATTGGCATAACTAAAAAGTAAAACCATCACAATTAGCATCACCCTATTAGAAAAGTTTTTCACTCGACCCATTATTATAGAATTTTAGAATTTGTTCCTTGAAAAGGTATCAAAAAATAAGCCGTCAAGAAAAAATCGAATACTTTATTATATATAAATTCAAGAATTATCAATTTAAGCTTAACCTTTTCATCTTATCACAATACGTCATCTAACTTTTTGTAATTTGCCCTCAAATTTTATACAATGAACGCCTCCCATATTTTACTATTAATTTCTGGCTATTTCGTTTTGCTATTGATTATATCTTATTTCACTGGCAAAAACGATTCGAATGAAGATTTTTTTAAAGCCGGAAAACAATCGCCTTGGTATTTAGTTGCCTTTGGCATGGTGGGTGCGTCATTATCTGGAGTCACTTTTATTTCTGTACCTGGCTGGGTAGATGCTTCTCAATTTAGTTATATGCAGGTTGTTTTCGGATACTTTCTTGGCTATATGGTTACCGCATTTGTACTACTCCCTATCTACTACAAACAAAATGTGACTTCTATTTATGAGTATTTAGATGACCGGTTTGGTTTTGTCAGCTATAAAGTTGGCGCAATTTCCTTTTTCATATCAAGAGTTCTTGGGGCAGCATTTCGCTTATTTTTAGTTGCCATTGTACTTCAACAATTTGTATTTGATGCATGGAATGTTCCTTTTGAAATAACCGTTACGCTTTCTATCTTACTTATTTGGATTTACACCTTTAGAGGCGGCATAAAAACTATCGTATGGACAGATACCTTGCAAACATTGTTTATGCTTGTATCTGTCGGACTCTCTATTTATTTTATATTGGATAAAATGGACTGGACCTTTATCGAGTTTTTAAATTCACCTGAATTGGGTCAATACAGCAAAACCATTTTTACAGATGATTTATCTTCAAAAAACCACTTAGTTAAATCATTTTTAGGCGGCATGTTCATTACCATTTGCATGACTGGCCTAGACCAAGATATGATGCAAAAAAACTTGACGTGCAGAAATTTAGGCGAGGCTCAGAAAAACATGGTCAGCTTTAGTATTGTTTTGGTAATAGTAACTTTTGTTTTTATGTTGCTAGGAGCCCTATTGTTCATTTATGCGGATGCGCATCAAATAGCATTACCAATGATGGATGGTTCACCAAAATCTGACTTGCTATTTCCTGAAATCGCATTAAATAGCGGCTTGGGTATAACCGTTGCAGTTACTTTTATGCTTGGCTTAATAGCTGCTGCTTACAGTAGTGCAGATAGTGCGCTTACGTCATTAACCACATCATTTTGTGTCGATTTCCTGAATACCGAGAAGAAATCACAACCAGAAGCGAAAAAAATAAGAAGAATTACTCACATTGGTATGAGTGTCTTATTGATTTTAGTAGTTATCTCTTTTAAGTATATTTTGGATCGGAATGTAATTGATGGGTTACTTACCGTAGCTTCTTATACTTATGGCCCTTTATTGGGTTTATTCTCTTTTGGCATATTTACAAAACACCAGGTAAAAGACAAATATGTATGGATAGTTGCCCTTATTTGTGTTTCGATTATTCTTATCCTCGCAAAACTACCAACTGAATATTTAGACGGCTATGTATTTGGTTATGAGCTACTGCCATTAAATGGTCTACTTACATTTATTGGGCTTTGGCTTATTCGCAAAAAACCTGCTGAACCTAGTATTAACGATATTGCTTAGAATCTAAAAAAAATTAGTATTGACCTGTAGATAATAGTACTAGAGTACAAGCGACAGCAACTTCAATTCCGTTCTTTTCTAGTAAATTGTAGAATGTGGGATTTTCAGTACCTGGATTGAATATTACCCTACTTGGAGCTAAAGAAATTATCTCATTAAAATATTCTTCTTGCCTTTTTGGATTTAGATATAGGGAAATTGTATGAATATCCTTAATTTTGTCAAAATTATTACTGATGCTGACTCCTGAAACCTCACCTTCCCTTAATCCGTAGGCTACGGTTTCTACTCCTGAATCTACCAATCTTCTTATTGCTAAATTGCTATAACGAACTGGGTTTAAGGAAGCTCCAAAAACAAGGGTCTTTTTCATAATATTTAAAATGTTAAAATTATACAGATATGTAACTAATTGCGCAATATTTCGTCTATTAGTAAAGTTAGATATTCTCTAAGTATAAAAATTTTTTGTTGGTAACGCTATATGTTTATAGTTAATGGTTAGTGTTTAGTATAGCCTATCAGCATTATGAAGCCCGGCTTCCAATTCATTTTGGAATGTCCGGGCTTTTATTTTTTAAGGCACTCGCAAGTACTAATTTCAAAAATAATTCATCCTAAGCATAAAATAATACACACCCAAAGAGTAACAATAGATAATAAAATTCGTCTATTATATTGTATAGGTGTATTTAATAAAGAAGAATGGTTGGTTTTTTCCTGTTAAGTAAAACTATATAGAACCCATGACAATGTCATGGGTTCTTTTTTTACCATCGTATAATAACACTACCCCAAGTAAAACCGCTACCAAATGCGGCCAATACAACTAAATCACCTTCGTTTACTTTTCCTTCTTCCCAAGCTTCAGTAAGAGCTATAGGAATAGATGCAGCGGTGGTATTGCCATATTTCATGATATTATTGAATACCTGATCATCAGTAAGTTGAAATTTCTTTTGAATAAACTGTGATATTCTAAGATTTGCTTGATGTGGCACCAATAAATCTATGTCTGTAGATTTTAATTTATTCTTTTCTAAACCTTCTATGATAACCTCGCTAAAACGCACAACTGCATTTTTAAATACAAATTGACCGTTCATATAAGGATAATAGGATTCGTCGTTAGGATCGTTATCCTCAATTATATCGGTAACCCATCGCTTACCCATACCTGGAGCAATTAAAGAAAGTTCTTCAGCATGTTGCCCTTCAGAATGTAGATGAGTTGATAAAATTCCTTTGCTTGTATCTTCTTCTCTGCTTAAAACTGCAGCACCAGCACCATCTCCAAAAATAACGGACACACCTCTACCCCTGGTAGTCATGTCTAACCCGTGAGAATGAAGCTCAGAACCAATAACCAGTACATTTTTATACATACCAGTCTTAATATATTGGTCAGCAATGGAGATTGCATATACGAAACCAGAACATTGATTACGAACATCTAAAGCTCCAACAGTTTTAATTCCTAAATCTCTTTGTACTAAAACACCTGGGCCAGGGAAATAATAATCAGGACTTAGTGTAGCGAAAACGATAAAATCGATATCGTCTTTATCTATACCTGCTCTCTCAATAGCAATTTTTGCGGCTTTTACACCCATGGTCGTTGTGGTATCACCATCCCCACGTACAACATGTCTTCTCTCCTTAATACCTGTACGCTCTTGAATCCAAGCGTCATTGGTATCCATTTTCTTTGACAAATCATCATTTGTCACTACGTTATCAGGCACATAATGACCTAAGCCAATTATTTTTGAATTATACATAGTAATATTTTTAACCTGAAAGAATTCAGGCAGAATTAGTGTTGCAATATAAACAAGAATTAATAATCAGCCTTAAAAATATAACAAACACTGATAATTAGAATATTGCTGCAAAATATTAATTTAAATATTTTTTGAAATTATTCACTTTAATAGTTGCTTTTAAATCGTGAAGTAAATTATAAAGCCCGAAAAAAGTTCGGTTCATATAAAGAAAATGCTTTGACCCTCTATTTCCATTCATTTTTCGTATTTGTTTGTCAGAAGCAAAATGTTCACCTAAGTCTGCAATTTTACCCCAGAAAATCTCGTCTCCAAAATCAAATTCCTCATTATGAAATGGAGAGGTAAATAAACTTAATAATTGGTGAAAAAGTGATTTGAAAAATATGATTTCATCTGGTTTGTCTGTAGTAACCAAAATTTCTAATTCATATAATTTATCTGTAAAAATCGTATCATTAGATATATTCTCAGGCTTTGCTAGTTCAAAATAAGGAATATAGAATGAATCAGGAACCTCTTTAATACAACCAAAATCGATTGCTATCAATTCATTCTCATCATTCACCAAAAAATTACCTGGGTGTGGATCAGCATGCACTTTACGTAAGCCATGAATCTGAAACATGTAAAAATCCCACAATGCCTGGCCCAATTTGTTACCAGTTTCTTGTGAAAAATTTGTCTTCGTGAATTCACTTAGATGCTTACCGGTCATCCAGTCCATTGTAATAATTCTTTCACTAGATAATTCAGTGTAGTACTGAGGAAATTTTATATTTGGTATCACCTTACAAGCCTTTGTTATTTCTTTGCTCTGAGCAACTTCTAACAAATAATCAGTTTCCTCAATAAGTTTATTCTCTACTTCTTTAAAATACTTTTCAGAATCTTTACCTCTTAAGTTAAACATACGAGTAGCTATAGGTTTCACTATGGCCAAATCACTACTTATGCTTTGTGACACTCCAGGGTATTGAATCTTAACAGCTAATGTTTTTCCATCTTTTGTTGCTTTATGCACTTGCCCTATGCTAGCCGCATTTATAGAGTCTTTATCGAACGTATCGAATACTTCTTCTGGATATTTATCTAAATATTTTTTGAATGTTTTACGCACTAATGGTGCAGACAAGGGCGGTACAGAAAACTGAGATAAAGAAAATTTTTCAACATAAGCATTTGGTAGCAAGTTCTTCTCCATGCTTAACATTTGAGCTACTTTTAAAGCACTACCCTTAAGAGATTTTAATCCGTCATAAATATCTGATGCATTATCCTCGTTAAGTTCATCTTTTGTGGTATCGGGATTGATAATTTTCTTACCCAAATACTTAGCATAATTGCCTCCAATTTTTGCTCCTGTTTTAACAAGCTTACTTGCTCGTTCAATCTTTCCTGTAGGAATTTTATCAAGTGTTTTCAAATCGCAAATACTTTAGGTTAAGCAAAAGTTTCCTTGTAAAGAAATTTCCCAAAATCAAGAATATTCTCTAAAGGCGTATTATCAAATACATCGAAAATTGTATTTACAGATTTTTCAATGGCAACATCAGTTTTTTCAAAACCAGCAGAATCATCAGACTTCCAAAAATTCAGTAAAAACATAAATTGCAACCAAGCACCTTCTGAAAACAACTGAGGATTATGCTTGGTGAATTTTATATTTTTATTCTCATTACCAGCTTCTATTAGACCTTTTGCAAACTCTTTTATATTCTTACGCAGGCCTTTAAGCTGCTCCATATTTTTTAGAGTATTGCCAGATTGCTCCATTGCGAATAAAACATAACTTCTATTCAAGGTTAAAACCTCAAAAAAAGTATAGAAAAAAGTGAGCATTTTTTCCCTGTTGGAAAAATCTAGATACTCTTTATTCTTAATAATGACACTTGAAGCGTTATCGAAAAAAGTAGTCCATATACTTTTTTGTAATGTTCCTATAGAACCAAAATATAAGTAAAAATCAGATTCTTGAATGCTATTGACCTTGCAAAATTTATAAACCGTTTTAGGCACTGTTTCATGTTCCAATACATAGTCCATAAACATTGTCACAATAGATTCTTTAGATATTTTTTTAGCTTTTGCAGACATATTCAATAGTTTTTATATAAGGTACGATGCAGATTTCATAGTTAGAAGTTTTTATGAAACATTAGCTTTTGTTTAGCAAAAACGTGCTATTAAAAATAGCACGTTTCAAACAACCTAACCAATAAATAATCAACATGTGATTATGTGTAAAATTCTTTCTCATAGCACTTTTTCATAATCACATTACAAATATACATTATGTTTAATCTTTTTACGTTATTCATAAACAAAAATATTTGTTAAACTTTACATGCATTAATATCTGTCAGTTTGTCATAATTTTCTATTGTGGTATTTTTTTTGACTCCACACTATCAAACAATTATAAATAGTAATTGTCACTATAATTGTGACATAAAAATATAACATATGGCAACAGGTAAAATTAATGTGTCGGTAGACAATATTTTTCCACTTATCAAGAAGTTCTTGTACAGTGATCATGAAATTTTTCTTCGAGAATTAATTTCAAATGCTACTGATGCAACTTTAAAAATGAAACATTTAACCACTATTGGCGAAGCCAAGGTTGAATACGGTAATCCTGTCATAGAGGTTAAGATTGATAAAGAAGGTAAAAAACTTCACATTATTGACCAAGGCCTTGGTATGACCGAAGAGGAAGTAAAAAAATATATTAATGAAGTAGCTTTTTCTGGAGCAGAAGAGTTTTTGAATAAATATGAAGATTCTGCAAAGGATTCAGGAATCATTGGCCATTTCGGTTTAGGTTTCTATTCTGCCTTTATGGTTGCTGAAAAGGTAGAAATTATAACTAAAAGTTATAAAGACGAGCCAGCTGTGCAATGGTCTTGTGATGGCTCTCCTGAATTTATAATGGAAGAGGCTCAAAAAGATACTCGTGGTACAGAGATTATACTTCACATTGCAGACGATTCTACTGAGTTCTTAGAAGATGGTAAAATCTCCAGCTTATTAAGTAAGTATAATAAGTTTATGCCTATTCCGATTAAATTCGGAATGAAAACGGAAACGTTACCTAAACCAGAAGGTGCTAAAGAAGAAGATCCAGCACCGACTGTTGAGGTTGATAATATTATCAATAATCCTAATCCGGCATGGACAAAACAGCCTGCTGATTTAAACGATCAGGATTACAAAAGTTTCTATAGGGAATTATACCCTATGCAGTTCGAGGAACCTTTATTCCATATTCATTTAAATGTTGATTATCCTTTCAACCTTACAGGAATTCTTTACTTCCCAAAACTTTCGAATGATTTAAACCAACAGAAAGATAGAATTCAATTATATCAAAATCAGGTTTTTGTAACGGATAATGTTGAAGGTATTGTACCTGAATTTTTAACCATGCTACGTGGTGTTATCGATTCTCCAGATATTCCGTTGAACGTTTCTCGTTCTTATTTGCAGGCAGATGGTGCCGTGAAGAAAATCTCTTCATATATCACTAGAAAAGTGGCCGACAAAATGAATTCACTTTTCAAGAACAATCGTGAAGAATTTGAAGCAAAATGGAACGATATTAAAATTGTGATTGAATATGGTATGCTTTCAGAAGACAAGTTCTTTGAAAAAGCAGATAAGTTTGCTCTTTACCCAACGGTAGATGGCGCATACTACACTTTTGAGGAATTACAAGAAAAAATAAAGGATACTCAGACAGATAAGGATAATAAGTTGGTTATACTTTACGCATCTGATAGAGAGGCTCAACACAGTTATATTGAAACTGCTAAAGCTAAAGGGTATGAAGTATTATTATTAGACTCTCCTATTATTGGTCACTTAATACAAAAATTAGAGAGTTCTAAAGAAAATATTTCTTTTGCTCGTGTTGATGCTGATCATATCGATAAATTGATTCAGAAAGAGGAGACACAAATTTCTAAATTGTCTGATGAGGAAAAGGAAACTTTAAAAACCGAATTGGAAAAAGTAATTGGTGAAAAAAGCAGCTATACGGTTCAATTAGAAGCTATGGATAGTGAAGCATCACCATTTACCATTACAGAGCCTGAGTTTATGCGTCGTATGAAAGAGATGCAACAGACTGGTGGCGGTGGTGGTATGTTCGGCATGGGTGCTATGCCAGAAATGTACAACCTTATTGTAAATACTAACAATGCCTTAGTTGGTGAAATATTAACTATCAAAACAGCTAAGAAAAAAGAACGATTGATCAATCAATCACTTGACTTGGCCAAGCTATCTAAAGGTTTACTTAAAGGTAAAGATTTGACAGAGTTTATTAAACGTAGTTATGAGATGGTGAAATAATCTCAAACATTCATAAGTTTAAAAAAGCCACTACAAAAACGTAGTGGCTTTTTTATATGTAAACATTATCAACTACCAATAGATAGGTTCTGTACCCAAATACTTCTCTGCAATAGGCTGATAGTAATCTAACACATCTTCTAAATCATAGATTTTTTGACTTTTTGTATAAAGGTCATATTTATTAAAATCTTTAATCAATTCTAAATAACTAGCATCTTTATCACTTAAAAGTTCTTTATAACTGCCGCCTGTATGCCAAGGATAAAAGGAATGATAACGTATCATCACCATAGCCTCTTCTGGTAATGTATTTGTTTTATGATTGTTTAACACCTGATACAAATATTCATCATGGCCCCATGCTAAATCTACATTATCAATACCACAGCCCTTTTCATAAATTCCTGTTGGAGTATTGTAATTTTCATTCTGCATATCAACATTAAGATTATTGAATTCAGGATAGACACAGGTATCTGGTAATGCACAGCCTACAACAAAAACATCACCAACCATACCCCACTGTTCAGCTTGGCTTGTACCATCTTCATCAGAACCTTTTAAAAACATTACTTTTCCCAAATCATGAATTAAACCTGTCAATTGCATCCAATCGGGTCTGTCATCTTTGCGTATAGCTTCAGCACTTTGTATTAAATGCTGAATGTTCGGTAAATTAATATCTGGGTCACTGACATCTATAAGACTATTTAAATGTCGCATGGCTTCCCAAAGACCCATAGGTTTGTCAAACTTTAGATATTTAGTATGCATATGCTGCACATAATCTACCGTTTGATTTTTCCTCATTTTACGATAATGCTCTTTTACCGCTACTGATACATCTGGCGCATCATAGTCCCTAAAAACTTTTTCTTCCATGAGTTAGAGATTAATTGTTAGATAAATTTACACATTCCCTAGAAAAATATATAAAACCACTGTAAACAAAATTAAGAATAAGCTAAATGGTTTAGCATATTTCCAAGGTTTCAAATCTAGAATTCCCGAGTCTTTCATTTCAAATTTCTCTTCTTTTGAGAACAATAAAGAAGCCAAATGCATGACTATAATATTTAGAACGAACTCCAACCCCCAAATATGTACAAAATGGAGATCAACTTTAAATACGAAATTCATTATTACATAAAATAGCAATCCAAATAACAACCCTATTTTAGCACCGGTAGCGGTAACCCTTGGAAATAAGAACCCCGCAATTATTACACTTGCTATAGGTATAAAGAAAATTCCATTCAATTCTTGTAAAAGTTGATAAAGACCTTCTGGCGCATTGGCAACAAATGGTGCAATAGCAATAGCAAAAATGGCAAGAATAGCTGATGTCAATTTCCCTATTCTAACCAAATTAACTTCTCTAATGTTCTTATTTATATAACGTTTGAATATACCTAAACTAAAAACGGTCGCTGCACTATTTAGAGCACTGTTAAAAGTACTTAAAATAGCCCCCATCATTACAGCTACAAAGAAACCCGTTAACCATAGAGGCATAACTTTTTTCACCAATAGTGGGTAAATACTATCTTGATTATCATAGTATGTTTCTCCGAAATAATAAAATGCTATTAAACCTGGTAAGACAATAATAAGCGGCACTAATATCTTTAAAAGTCCTGTAAACAACAATCCTTTTTGTGCTTCCTTTAAATTCACAGCACCCAAAACCCGTTGAATAATAGATTGATGCATGGTCCAAAAATATAACTGATTAACCATCAAACCTGTAAATAATACCTCAAACGGCAAAATTGCTGTACGAGCCCCCTCTCCTACACCCGCTTCTTTACTAATTACATTAAACTTTTCTGGACTATTATCAAATACTTGTTCTAATCCACTATATAGATTTCCATCCCCTATGCTCAATAGTGCCAATATTGGTACTAACAAACCCGCAACCAAGAGTCCGAATCCGTTTATAGTATCGGTATAGGCAACCATTTTTAATCCGCCAAATATGGCATATGTTGCCCCTAAAACACCCACAACTAGTATTGTAATAAATATGCCTTGGTCTTGGCTAACGTCTAATAAATTAGAAATCTCAAAAATCGCCTCAATATTCAGGGCACCAGTATAAAGTACAATTGGTAATAGTGTCGCTACGAACGATATTATTAAAAGTAATGCTACTAGTGTTCGGGTTAATCCATCAAAACGTTTTTCTAAATATTCAGGTATAGTGGTTAATCCCATTTTCAGATATTTAGGTGCAAAATATAATGCCCCTACAACCAATGCCAGAGCAGAGGTTACTTCCCAAGCAATAATTATGGCTCCATTTTTATAGGCAGAACCATTCATGCCTACTAAATGTTCTGTAGATATATTGGTTAACAAAAGCGAACCAGCAATAACGATACCCGTTAATGACCTTCCCCCTAAGAAATAACCATCTTGGGTGTCAAGTCTATCTTTACGCAATTTCCAAGTTGCATAAAAAGCAACAAAGCCTGTAAAAAGTATAAATGTTAAAAATGCCATCAACAGTAAATATAGAAAAATGCCATAAGACAGATTACGAAAACACAACTAACAAGTACTAAAAATTATCATTTTATAATTTATATATTAAATTTACAGCAAAATGACATTATAAAGACTAATATCTTCTATATAACTATTTATCACACGTTACTTTAACATTGAAACTAGCCTGTTGATTCTTTTATCTCGGCGGAGCAAACTGACCAACTCTTATAATAGTTTGCGTCTTGACCGTCTTTTTCTATAGTAATTAATTGCTTATTAAAAATCAAAAAATATATTCTAATAGACTGAAAAAAACTCCTTCTATACGAAGGAAGTCAACTAAAGATTCACTAACCGATTTACTAAAAATACTAGTGCTTTTTTTTATCTTCACCATATGAAGGTAATTTCTACTAACATAGGCGACCCGGTAACATTTGAATGGAACGGTGCAAAAGAGCAGACTGGTATATTTAAATATCCCACTTCAAAAGGATTATTTTTGAGGCAAAACGATGTTAAAGATGACACCATTATTGACCGTGTTCACCATGGCGGAATCAATAAAGCATGTTATCTATTCTCTTCAGATTACTATTCTTATTGGAAAAAATTATACCCAGAATTAAAATGGGACTGGGGTATGTTCGGCGAAAATTTAACCGTTGAAGGTCTTGATGAATGTGAAGTTCGTGTAGGTGATATTTACAAAATTGGAAATGCTATAGTTCAAGTTTCTCAACCACGAGAGCCTTGTTACAAATTAGGAATACGCTTCGGTACACAAAATATCCTCAAAGAATTCATAACTCATAATCACCCTGGCACCTATGTAAAATTACTTGAAGAAGGTCATGTGAACGCGGGTGACAATATGGTTTTAATAGAGCAGTCTAAAAATTCGCTCACGACACAACAATTTTACGAACTAATGTTCTCCAAAGAAAAATCTAAAGATCTCCTTTCCTTATTTATGACGAATGATTCTGTACCACAATATAAAAAAGACAGATTCAAGAAATACCTATCTTAAATTAATAACAACTCGCATTAATGAAAAAATCACTAATTATATTAGCCTTAATTACTGGGCTAAATACTGAAGCACAAATAAATAACAATAAAGAAATAACGACGAACTCAACAGTGCACAATGTTGGTTTCATTACTTTATTAGCACACTATTACGAAGACGGACTAAAGCTAAACCCTTTAAGTGCTACCTCACAAGGTGATTATAGGTATAATGACACATTACCGAATTTTCTTTCGGCCGATTATAAAAAAGAATTAAAAAACTATTACTCCAGTTATTTAGAAAAATCGAAAAAGTTTGAAAAATCCCAACTTTCGAAAAGTGAAAAAATGTCTAATGCCATTTTAAAATGGGAATGTGAAATTAATTTAGAAGGTCTAGCATTTGAAAACTATACACCTATCGACCAAATGTGGTCAATGAATTTAATGATAGGTCAATTGGCTGGTGGTAGTAGTGCCCAACCTTTTAAAACTGTAGAAGATTACGATAATTGGCTAAAGCGTTTAGATGATTATGTGGTATGGTTAAAATCTGCAAAATCACAAATGGAAGCTGGTATCAAGGTGAAAAATGTATTACCAAAATCGTTAATTAAGAAGGTGTTACCTCAATTGGCAAGCGTTGCAGATACCGAATTAGAATCTAATTTGTTTTACTCGCCCATTCAAAAATTTCCTAACGAATTTACTGAGTCTGAAAAAGCAAGATTGACTTCAAATTATGCGTTATTAATCACCAATAAAATCATACCTACCTACAAAGAGCTTCATGATTTTATGGCTAACGAATATATGAATGCTGGTCGTGAGTCTAGCGGAATACAAGGCATGCCTAATGGTGATGCTTATTATGCCCATCAAATAAAATTATATACCACAACAACATTAACTGCTTCAGAAATTCATGAGATAGGATTAAAAGAAGTAACCAGAATCAGTTCTGAAATGGAAAAAGTCAAGAAAGAAGTTGGTTTCACGGGTAATTTAAAAGAATTTTTCAATGAGGTTCGTACTAAAAAAGAATTAATGCCTTTTACTGACCCTCAACAGGTTGTAGACAACTTTAATGATATTCACCAAAAAATGATTCCTAAAATAAATGCTTTATTCAGCAAGCAGCCTAAAACTCCTTTTGAAGTTCGGCGCACAGAAGCATTTAGAGAAGCCTCGGCAAGTGCAGAATACAACCCTGGTTCTTTAGATGGTACAAGACCTGGCATCTTCTATGTTCCTATACCCGATGTAACATCGTACAACACCTATTCTGATGAAGATTTATTTTTACATGAAGCTATACCTGGCCATCATTTTCAAATTTCATTGACCCAAGAAAACGATGATTTACCACAATTCAGAAAAACATTATGGTATAGTGCCTATGGTGAAGGCTGGGCTTTATATACAGAATCGTTAGGGAAAGAGCTAGGATTATACAATGACCCATATCAATATTTTGGCATGTTGGGTGCTGAAATGCATAGAGCAGTTCGTTTGGTTGTAGATACTGGTTTACATTCTAAAGGATGGACAAGAGAGCAAGCTATTCAATATTCTTTAGACAATGAAGCAGAATCAGAAGCTGGCATTACCGCAGAAATTGAGCGGTACATGGCAAACCCTGGTCAAGCATTATCATATAAAATAGGACAACTAAAAATTATGGAGCTTCGGTCTAAAGCGGAAGCTAATTTTGGTAAGGATTTCGATATAAAACTATTTCATGAAAAAGTTCTTGAAGCTGGTTGTGTTCCCTTAGCAATTTTAGAAGATAAAATGATGAATTGGATCAACACAAATACAAAGTCATAATTAATAATCTACCGTATTCTACTTATGACAAATCATTGGCATTTATATTTAATGGGCGCAATATATATTATTGCGGGTATCATGCATTTTATTAAGCCAAAGGTATATTTAAGAATTATGCCTCGATATCTACCTTTTCACAAACCATTGGTTTACTTAAGTGGATTAGCAGAAATAATACTAGGAATTGGTCTATTTTTTAATCCAACTAAAGAAATTGCTATATATGGGATAATTGCGATGTTAGCAGTTTTCTTATTAGTGCATTTTTACATGCTGTCAAGCAAAAAGGCTGGTGCTGGTTTTCCGAAATGGATACTTTTATTAAGATTACCCTTGCAGTTTGCACTAATGTACTGGGCTTTCTATTACTTAAAAGTTTAAACAAATAAAAAGGGGACGCTCCCGTCCCCTTTTAATGAAATCAACTTAAATCAACTTAATTAACAACAAACTCTTCTGTATATGTTTTTCCTGCAGATTTAACAGTAACAGTATATGTACCAGGGAAAGCATCTGCGAAATTGAATGCTTTTTCAACAATCATTTCATCTGTTACCTCTTGTGTAAATACCGTTCTACTTTCGGCATCGAAAATTTTTATAGACAACTTAGTTTTATCTAAGTTTAGGTAGTTCATAAAGATCATATTGTTAGTCTTTCTAAAGAAAGGTTTAACATCTTCAGCAGCATCAACGATATTCACTGTATTGTCATTTAAAACAATTGTATATGAATAGTTTTTTAAGTTATCATCTGCTGAAAGAAAATAGATACCATTAGTCAAATCTTTAAGATTTAATTTCTTGCTAAAATGACCTTCAGACATATTTTCAGAATAAATAACATTCAAGTCTGCATCCATTAACTTTACCTGTACACCTTTAGAAGAAGCATCCATAGTTAAAACCACACTTTTGGCTTTACCAGCTGATAATAAGTTCAATTTTGGCTCTCTTGCCATGCCTGCTACTGTAGCGAACATAAAGGCTACTACTGTTGTGAATTTTACTAGGTTTTTCATAATAAATTATTTTAAGGGTTAATGATAATTTACACTGCAAACATACAGTCGTTATTCAGCTCTCACTACATCATATTTTTCCTATTTATGTGCTATATTAACCACTTTACGTAACCTTAACACTACATAAGATAAGATTACACACATTTAAGTTAATTTTGCAAAGACCTACCTTATAAAGGTTATTTAATTTTACACTATTAAACATAAAATAGCATGTTTAAACAGAAACCTACCTTCGAAGCCATTGAACCAGATTTTGGTCATTCGTTTACATATCAGAGATTTGATGAGCATAAATTGAATAAAAACAATCTATGGCATTACCATCCCGAACTTGAACTAGTATATGTAAACGGCGGTTCAGGCAAGAGACAAATTGGTAGTCATGTATCCTATTATACTAATGGCGACCTTATACTAATAGGTAGTAATCTACCACATTGTGGTTTTACAGATGCCCTTACTGGTAATACAAGTGAAACGGTTGTGCAGATGAAGCTAGATTTCTTAGGACCCGATTTCTTTAAACTACCGGAAATGAAGAAAATCGAAAGCTTGTTTAATAGTGCCAGTGGCGGAATTGCCTTCTCAGGAAAAACAAAACGAAAAATAGGAGATAAAATGGAGGTGTTAGAATATCAGACCGATTTTCAAAGACTACTATCCATACTTAATATATTAAATGAATTAGGGAATTCAGAAGAAATGCGTTTGTTGAATGCGGAAGGATTTTCATTTACTACCGATGTTAAGGATAATGACCGTATTAATATAGTATTCAATCACGTTAAGAATAATTTTAAAGAAGAACTGACTCTAGAAGAAATATCTTCTATGGTAAGTATGACCATACCATCGTTCTGTAGATACTTTAAAAAAATAACGAATAAAACATTTATACAGTTCGTTAACGAATATCGCCTAGTTCATGCTTCTAAATTATTAGCAGAAAAACCTATGAGTATTACTGAAGTTTGTTTTGAATGTGGGTTCAATAATTTTTCTCACTTCAATAAATCATTCAAAGCTTTTACGGGGCAAAATCCGTCGGAATACCGAAATGAACTTAAAGCGGTATTAGTATAAAGTGTATACCTTATGTAGTATAAAAAAAAATCAAACTTCCGTATGGTGATAATTATTACCACACGGAAGTTCTATTTAACTATATAGTCTTTGTATAGATGCATTATTTAATAGATGTGCGTCCTTATTATATAATAGCTGCTTAGTATCTTTACAATGCTATGATAAAAGAATTTACTGAAAGAGAATTAGACCGCATTATTGAAATGGCTTGGGAAGATCGCACACCTTTTGAAGCAATTACTTTCCAATTCGGAATTACTGAACAAGAAACTATCGCGGTAATGCGCCGCGAAATGAAACCTAGTAGTTTTCGAATGTGGCGTAAACGAATTCAAGGTCGTGCTACCAAACATGCCAAATTACGAACTGATGATATTGACCGTTTTAGATGTTCTAGACAACGAAGTATTAGCGGCAACATAATCTCAAAAAGATAAGTTGTTACTCAAACTTATTTAAACGTTTCATTTAAAACTGCTGCGAGACGAATGCCTCCTTTTTGTAATTGCTCTGCAACGGTATCCCACCAGTCATAACTATACCTATACCCTAATTTCTGACCAGGTTGTACAGAGTCATATACCTTTTCTGCCAGTTGATGAGACTCCTCTACCCAATCTAACAAGCTTCCATTCTGTATATAATTAACTTGTTGTTTTGACATTTCTGGATACTCAAGAGCAAGTTCAGAGAAACTCATACCATTGTCTGTAATCATATTTGAATCCCACACTCTATGCAAATTAGTACCATCGCCAAACCATTGCAATTGTATATCATTACCACCCTTGTCCTCTATTCTACCAACATGCATTGGTTGATGAAGGTCACCGATAAGATGTACCAAAAACTTCAAATAAAAGGCTTTATCCTCTCTGCTACTAGATTCATCTTTAATAATGTCTATACAGGTATTTATACCTGTTACTAAATCTCCATACTCATTTGGTTCTATTTCAGCATAGGTTTTGTTGAAAGGAATATTTACGTAATGCCAAGCACTGAATTTACTGTAGGCACGGTCAGCTTTTATTTCATCACCAAAATTAGCCACAGCCGCTAAACTCTTACCATCTAACAAATCTGCGATAGCACGCTTTGCTTTTTTACTTAGATGTTGCTCAGCAACTTCACCAACAACTCTATGACCCGTCTTAGACCAAACCATATCATTTGCAAAAGTGAGGTTCGTTACTAGAAATAACAAAACAAAAATATTCTTCATCTTTAAAATTTTGCCCAAAAATAGGATTTCATATTTTAAGGTATTGTTAAAACTTCGGTAAGGTTAAATTTATGTTAGAACTTGCACGTATGAGGAAAAAGAGAGCCAAGTCATCAAAACGAAAATTTTCTATTTTAAAGGTCATTGGTTTAGTAACTATAGGCCTATTTGCTCTTTTTATCCTTTTCGTCGGTAGTATTAACTTGGGACTTTGGGGAAAAATTCCTTCTAAAAAGGAACTTTCCAATTTTCAATATCAAATTGCATCAGAGGTATTTACTGCTGATAGTGTGCTCATTGGCAAGTATTATCTATATGACCGACAACCTGTAACCTTCGAAGATTTTCCTGAGCACCTAAAACTGGCTTTGATATCTATTGAAGATGAACGTTTTTATGACCACTCGGGTATAGATTTTAAAAGTCTCATTCGAGTAGGTTTCAAAACTATACTTATGGGCGATGATTCCTCTGGCGGAGGAAGTACATTAACACAACAACTGGCTAAAAATCTTTATCCTAGAAGAGAGCGAAATAAAACCAACATTGTAATCGATAAGGTCAAAGAAATGATTATCGCTAAAAGGTTGGAGAAAATTTTCACCAAAGATGAAATACTGACAAATTACCTCAACACAGTTTCTTTTGGTGATAACACTTTCGGTATTGAAAGTGCCGCATTAAAATTTTACAACTCGCGTACCAAAGACATAACAGCGGCACAGGCAGCTACCTTAGTAGGTATGTTAAAAGCTACCTATGGTTACAACCCAAGATTATATCCCGAAAGAAGTCTTAGCAGACGTAATTTGGTTTTACAAGCAATGTATAGCAATAACTATATTTCAGAAGAGCAAGTATATCAGTTTACTCAAGAAGAACTACAGCTTGATTATCGTGAGTTTGATTATAATGCAGGTATTGCCCCCTATTTTAGGGAAGAAGTACGTAAAGAAATGTTACGGTGGATAGCTGATAAGAATACTGATGGTTCTGATTACAATATCTACACGTCTGGACTTAAAATCTATACTACCTTAAATTTTAAGATGCAGAAATTGGCTGAAGATGTTATGGCGAAACACATGACTAAGCTGCAGATTGACTTTGAAAAAAGCTACGGTAAAAATGCGCCATGGCTTAAAGACAAAAAACTAATGCAAAAAATCGTAAAAAAAACCTCAACCTATAAAAAATTGCAAAAAACAGGGTTATCTCACGAACAAATCATAGATAGTCTCTCTAAGGATAATCGAAAAAGAAATTTTATCGATTGGCAAGGTGATAAAGAAGTGACAGCAAGTACAATGGATAGTATTCAGCACTACACTAAATTTTTAAATACTGGCTCTTTAACAGTTGACCCGAACAATGGAGATATTTTGGTTTGGATTGGTGGCATTAATTTTAAGCAGTACAAATACGATCATATTTCGCAAAGTAAGCGCCAAGTGGGATCTACTTTTAAACCTATAGTATATACTACTGCATTAGAACAAGGCGTTACTCCTTGTACCTATTTCTCTGCTGAAGAGATAGAATATGATAATTTAAAAGGATGGTCGCCAAGTAATTCTGGTAAAAAAGATGAAGCCTACCTTAATTATTCGATGGAAGAAGGCTTGAGTAATTCAATCAACACCATCGCAGTAAAAGTTTTAGAGAAGGCTGGTATTGGTAATGTCTTGAACATGGCTAAGAATATGGGAATTTCCGAAAAACTACCAAATGAAGCTTCTATAGCTTTAGGTACTGGAGAAATTAAAATCATAGAATTAGCACAAGCTTATACAAGCTTTGCAAATAATGGTAAACACATTAAACCAAACTTGATTAAGCTAATTACAAATAATAAAGATTCAGTTATAGCTGAATTTAAATCAGAATTAAGCAGTAAAGCGGCATTTTCTGAAGAAACTGGACAAATTATGCTAGAAATGATGAAGTCTACCGTTAACTCGGGTACTGCTGCTAGATTACGAACCACGTACGGACTCAAGAACGACATGGCCGGTAAAACGGGTACCACTCAAAACAATAAAGATGCGTGGTTTGTAGCACTAACTCCTAACCTTGTTCATTTAACATGGGTAGGTCTTGACCAACATGAAATCGGTTTCAGTAACACTAGCATAGGTCAAGGCGCTAATGCAGCACTACCTTTATTCGGACTTTGGATGAAAGAACTAAATCAGAATAAAGATTTTAACAAGTTTACCAAAGCTAGTTTCCCAAAACCTTCAGCTGAAGTTTTAGATGCTTTGAATTGCGATCCTGTAAAACGTGATGGATTTCTCAAACGATTATTCAAAAACCCTAATAAGAAAAAAACTAAAAAGTTTAATGGGTAACACCTATTTTACAAATTAGCAAGATAAATAAACTTTTTACAAAATATTTTGATATATTTATGATATCATTTTAATATCATAAATTATGAAAGTAGAAAAAACCCACAATGCACAGAATGGCTATGTAATGCTTTTTGTTGTTTTAGCTCTAGTAATTGGAGGAATTGCACTTCTAAGAATTTACGTTGGTGCATTTATGATATTTGCAGCATTAATCATGTGCGCAGGTTTTGTTCTTGTAAACCCAAATAGCTCAAGAGTTTTACTTTTATTCGGTAAATATGTTGGTACAATTAAAGAAAATGGACTCTTCTGGGTAAATCCTTTATATACTAAAAAACGAATTTCTTTAAGGGCCAGTAATTTTGATAGCGAACGATTAAAGGTTAATGATAAACTAGGAAACCCTATAATGATCAGTACCATTTTAGTTTGGCGCGTGACCAATACTTACAAAGCTGCTTTTGATGTAGATGATTATCAAAATTTTGTAAGAGTACAAACAGATGCAGCAGTACGTAAGTTAGCGAGCATGTACCCTTATGATAATTTTGCTGATGAAGGTCTTGATGAAGATATTACCTTAAGGTCTAGTGTTAACGAAGTAAGTGAAGCACTCGAGCAAGAAGTTCAAGAACGCCTTTCTATGGCTGGCATAGAAGTACTCGAAGCGCGTATTGGATACTTAGCTTACGCCCAAGAAATTGCAAATGCAATGTTGAAAAGACAACAAGCTACAGCCATAGTTGCTGCAAGGCATAAAATAGTTCAAGGGGCTGTTAGCATGGTAGAAATGGCTTTAGAAGAGTTGAGTAAAAAAGATTTGGTGGCTTTGGACGATGAACGAAAATCTGCCATGGTTAGCAATCTTATGGTTGTACTTTGTTCAGATAAGGATGTGTCACCTATTGTAAACGCAGGAACTTTGAACCATTAATTTATAATATCTCGGGTATTGATGTATCTAAGTCAATCAACTAATACATTTAATTTCTAAATGAGTAAGAAAAAACCTTTTGCATTGCGGGTAAATGAAGAAATGCTGCAGGCTATTGAAAAATGGGCTGCAGATGAGTTTCGTAGTACCAATGGGCAAATTGAGTGGCTGCTTATGAAAAGCTTAAAAGAAGCTAAAAGGGAGCCTAAACAAAATAAACCTAAATGAGTTTAGCATTTATTTAACAAAACAAAATCTTAAATTTGGTCAACTAGCAAACTATGACCAAATACTTAAGTACGCTTGTGCTTATTCTTTTTTGTTTTCACCTAAACGCCCAAAACACCAATAAATCTTTTATCGTAAAACAAATTAGTACTGTAATTGAACCCGATGGTATTCTCGATGAACCGAATTGGAAAACCGCAGATAGTGCAAATGAGTTCTGGCAGTATTTCCCTTTAGACTCTGTTCAGTCTAGCAAACAAACCGATATTAAAATGCTCTATGATGATAACAACCTTTATGTTGGTATCACAGTGTATACAGCTGGTAGTGATTATGCCATACAGTCCCTAAAAAGAGATTTTAGAGCAGGCAATAGCGATAACATTACCCTACTTTTTGATACTTTTAATGATGGTAACAATGCCTTTCTATTCGGTATTAACCCTTATGGGGTTAGACGTGAGGGTCTAGTTTCCGGTGGGGGATTAAACTTAAATGGATTTACAATTTCATGGGATGTAAAATGGAGAGGTGATTCAAAAATATATGATGGTTATTATACTGCTGAAATGGTAATCCCATTAACAGCATTCAAGTTTAAAGAAGGTGAAACAAAGTGGAGATTTAACAGCTACAGATTCGACACCCAATCTAACGAGAATAGTACTTGGATGAATATTCCTCAAAATCAGAATATTTATGGTCTAACCTTTATGGGTGATATGGTTTTCGAAAAACCATTAGGAAAATATAGAACTCCCCTAGCCGTCATTCCTTATGTTAACATGATTAGCCAAAAAGATTTTGAACTAGATGACCCTAACACAAATATTGAATTTGGTGGTGATGCAAAAATCGCTATCGGCAATAGTATGAATTTGGATATTACCGTAAACCCAGATTTTTCACAAGTAGAAGTAGATAATCAGGTAACAAATCTTACACGTTTTGAGGTTTCGTTACCCGAAAAAAGACAATTCTTCATAGACAATAGTGACCTTTTTGGCAGCTTTGGCGGTGGTAGAGATGCGAATCCGTTTTTCTCAAGAAGAATAGGAATAGCTAAAGATACTGCCGACAATGCAATAGAAAACAAAATTATTGGTGGTGTACGTTTAAGTGGTAAAGTAACCAAAAGCCTAAGGTTAGGGTTCTTAAATCTACAAACTGGGGAAGATTTAGATGAGAACATTGCTTCTAACAACAACACAATGTTCGCCCTACAGCAGTCTGTTTTTGGGCGTTCAAATATTGGTATGTTCTTTATCAATAGACAAACCTTTAAGGATTATGATTTTCAAGACCCAGAAGACCGGTATAATAGAGTTGCAGGGGTTGACTACAACCTTATTTCAGATAATAATACTTGGAACGGTAAATTCTATCTTCATAAATCTTTTGCACATAATTCTGGTAGTAAAGACCTTTCTTCAGGTGCTTTTCTGCAATACAATTCTAGAAATTGGAACTTCTTTGAAGATGTTGTTTATATAGGTGAAGATTTTAGATCAGACCTTGGCTTTATTCGAAGAACAGATATTTTTAAAACAGCGACTATGTTCGAGCGTATTTTTTGGCCTGAAGATAGTGCCTTACAAACCCATAGTTTTAAGTTTTTTCCAGTGTTAACATGGAGTCCTGATAATAATTTCTTGAATACGGATTATGAGTTAATGGGTTCATGGGAATCAAAATTCACAGACCAATCAGAAATAAACATTGAATACGGAAATGTCTACACGTATCTTTTTGATGAGTTCGACCCAACCGATACAGATGATGCCATACCATTACCTGGCGAAATAGGATATCATTACAATAGTGTATCATTAGAATATAAATCAGATAGTAGAAAAAGGTTTGCCTACGCTATTCAACCAACTATGGGAAGTTTTTTTAATGGAAACCGATATTCAATAGAAGGTGAACTATTTTTAAGGTTTCAACCAAAGGTATTTCTATCCTTAGCCATGAATTATGATAAAATATCGTTACCCGCACCATATTCTAGTGCAGACATTTGGCTAATAAGTCCGAAAATAGATGTGACCTTCAGTAAATCAATTTTTTGGTCAACTTTGGTTCAATATAGTAATCAACGAGATAATCTTGGTTTTAACTCAAGGCTTCAATGGCGGTTCGCTCCATTATCCGATTTGTTCATAGTATATAATGACAACTACTTCGTGAATTCTTTCGTGCCAAAATATAGGTCGATAAATCTTAAATTCACCTACTGGCTAAATATCTAATATGAAATATAAAATATTATGTTCCGATTTAGACGGAACATTACTTTCCTCTAAAAGTGATGTTTCAAAATTTGCTATCGAACAAATTAGTAAGATTAAGAATCATACAAGAATAATTTTGGTTTCAGCCAGAATGCCAAGTGGAATGCGATATATTCAAGAAAGCATAGGTATATCAAATCAGCCGATAATATGCTATAATGGTGCACTTGTACTATCTGGGCAACAAGAATTGACATCCGTAGTTATTCCTGTTAATTTATTAAAAGAAATCTATAGTCTCTGTACTAATTTAGAAGTTGATTTAGGGCTTTATTACGCCAATGAATGGTATGTTCCTCTAACTTCCATCAGGGTTGAAAAAGAAATCAAATACACAAAATCTACTCCCACTTTTCAATCAACGTTAATTACTTTGTCGAATTGGGAACAAAGAAAAATTGGGGCACATAAAATCATGTTAATGTGCACTAAAGAAAGTGCAGATACACTAATGCCACTGCTTAAAGAAAAATTTATCAATCAGCTAAATCTTTATCGCTCTAACGATACTCTAATCGAAATTGCTCCAAAATCTGTTTCAAAACTTTCGGCCATAAAATTATTGATGAACAGCAATGATTCATTAGAGGACATTATTGCTTTTGGTGACAACTATAATGATGTAGAAATGCTAGAAAATGTTGGCTGTGGTGTAGCAGTTGCTAATGCAAGAGAAGAAGTTAAAGCAATTTCGAACCATGTTACCTTAAAGAATACTGAAGACGGTGTAGCTCATTTTATAAAGGAACACTTGGTTATTTAACTATATTTGAAAATAGCAACTCACCAAAATATATATGCATTACCTACTAACTCAACCTATAATTGCCAATGATACCGTAGTCTTTGGATTACTAGCACTTTGTTTAGGTTTCATTTTTTATACTTCAAGTCTTAAAACTGGTTTTTGGAGTAAATTTTATTCTATAGTACCCGCAGTACTCATGTGTTATTTATTACCCGCTATTCTTACAAGTACAGGTATAATTTCAGATGAAATTTCTAATTTATATTTTATGGCAAGTAGATATTTACTGCCAGCTGCTTTGGTTCTAATGACTTTAAGTATAGATATTAAGGCAATATCTAATTTAGGTTCAAAAGCAATTATAATGTTTTTGACGGGTAGTGTCGGTATTATTATCGGTGGACCTATTGCCATACTAATTGTTTCCATATTTTCTCCTGATACTGTAGGTGGAAATGATTTCGACGCTATTTGGAGAGGTCTTTCTACTATCGCCGGTAGCTGGATCGGTGGCGGGGCTAACCAAGCAGCTATGCTCGAAATATTTCAATACAATCCAGAAAAGTATGGTGGCATGGTCTTGATAGATATAGTTGTCGCTAATGTTTGGATGGCCATAGTGTTATTAGGCGTTGGGAAAACAAAACAAATTGACAAATGGTTAAAAGCAGATACCTCTGCCATCGAAACCTTAAGAATAAAAGTAACTGCTTTTACTGAAAAAATTACGCGTGTACCAACACTAAATGATTATATGATTATGCTGTCCTTAGCATTTACTACGGTCGGACTCGCTCATTTTTTTGGAGATGAAATTAGTACATACTTAACTAATAATTTTGATGCCGTAAGTAACCAAAAAAGCTTTCTTTCTTTCTTAGGTTCAGGTTTCTTTTGGATGGTGGTTATAGCTACCGGTTTAGGCATTGCTCTATCTTTTACGAAAGCAAAAAACTATGAAGGTGCAGGCGCTAGTAAAATTGGCGGTATGTTCATTTATATTTTGGTCGCTACCATAGGCATGAAAATGGATTTAGGAAAAGTATTAGAGAACCCGGGGTTAATTGCCGTTGGCTTTATTTGGATAACCATCCATGCCTTACTTATGATTTTGGTTGCTAAATTAATTAAAGCACCCTACTTCTTTTTAGCAGTTGGAAGCCAAGCTAATGTTGGCGGTGCGGCATCTGCCCCTGTAGTCGCAGCTGAGTTTCATCCATCCTTGACTTCTGTTGGTGTTTTATTAGCTGTATTAGGTTATGTTGTAGGTACTGGTGGAGCTTTACTTTGCGCCTATTTAATGGAGGTCGCATCAAAATTATAATAGCTACTTTTTTAATAACAAATCTATCGTCGCTACACTTATCTATTAAAATTTACAGATATTTGCGGCCTAAATTATACGAATGAAAAAATTAATAATTGTTTTAGTTTCAATACTAGTATTAAGTTCATGTGGCGGTAACCCAGAGGAAACCTTAATTGTGACCGGTAAAATTAAAGGATTAAAAAAAGGTATGCTTTATTTACAGCACGTACCCGACTCTGTTTTAATTACTGTTGATTCCTTAGCAATAAATGGAGATGGTAATTTTTCTTTCAAGACCAAATTAGTAAGTCCGGAATTGTATTATCTATATTTAAATAAGAAGGATAATAATGACATCAATGATCGAATCACCTTTTTTGCTGAACCTGGTACTATTACCATAAATACAGATTGGAATACTTTTGATACTACCGCTAAAATTTCAGGCTCTAAAAGTCATGAAAAACTGGAGGAATATAGAAAGACAATGTCTAGCATCAATAAAAGAAATATTGAAATTATGATGAAAGCGGCACAACCAGAAAATCAGTTATCTCAAATAAGTATTGATTCATTAGAAAATATTAGCAATAGAAATCTACAAAGAGGTTATGCCTATGCTATCAACTTTGCGCTTAACAATAAAAATTCTTTTATAGCACCATATATTGCTTTAAAAGAAATACCAGATGCCAACATTAAATATTTAGATTCTATCTATGATACTCTCTCACCAGAAGTAGCTAATTCAAAATACGGTGAGGAATTAGCAATATTTTTGAAAAAGAAATAATAAAACTCAACCAAAATCATTAAAATAAAAAAGCATCCTAGAAATAGGATGCTTTTTTTATAAAATATAGTTGTTTAGAACTATGCTAACTCGTTTAGTTTTTCTACTAATTTGTTCGCTTTCGTTTCTAAATCATTTCTTACTTCATTGAAATGTGCTTTCTTATTTTCAACTTTGCTTTCGTTTACCTTAGCTATAAGGTCATCAAAATTTGAAATAGCTTCATCTATAATAGCCGAACCTTCTTTTGAGTTGTTCTTTCCGTTTGCAGCATCTACTATATAAACACCCTCGATAATGTCACCAAGAACATTATTAATATCTTTTTTTAAATCTTTTATACTTGCCATTACTAATTATTTTTTTTGCAAAAATACAATATTTGAGTTGCTGAATAGTCAATTACCTTTTAAATAGTAACTTCTAAGAGTTTAGCTCCTGACGATTGTAACCAAATTTTCTTCGTAATGGCAGGTAATAAGGCAGTTTCACCTTTCTTTATCGATACCTCACCATCCGATGTTTTTATAATTGTTTCACCACCAACGCACATATATATGGTAAATGAGTCCCGTTTTGTAGTGTCTAACTCAATATTTTCCGTTAATTGAATAAAATTTGTTTTGAAATAAGGGCAATCAACCATTTCATTAACTTTATTTGTGTCTTGGTTGTAAGTAACCTTAAAATCATCTTTCTTTTCATAATCTACCGCATCGAGAGCTAACTCTGTATGCAATTCCCGTAGATTACCCTCTTTGTCTTTTCGGTTAAAATCAAATACACGATAAGTTACATCTGAAGTTTGTTGAATCTCCGCCAACATTACCCCTGCACCGATTGCGTGAATTTTACCCGTATTAATAAAAAAGGTATCTCCTTCTTTAACTTGTTCATAATTAAGAAGATCCAGTAGGGTATCATTATCAATACTTTCAGCATATTCTTCTTTCGTAACATCTTTATTGAACCCGACAATTAATTCTGCTTTAGGGTCAGCATCCATGATATACCACATTTCAGTCTTACCAAAAGAATTATGACGCTCTTTTGCCAACTCATCATTAGGGTGTAATTGAATAGATAAATCTTGCTTAGCATCAATGAATTTTATTAGTATGGGGAATTCCTTTCCAAACCTTTCTACAACACTTTCCCCCAATAGTTCATCACCATTAGATTCAATTAAGCTTTGAAGCGATTTACCTTCTAAACTGCCATTTGCAATTACTGATATATCGCCTTTAACTGTAGAAAGTTCCCAACTTTCGCCGGTAATTTCACTTTCAATTGGTTTACCTAAAACGTCTTTAAGCTTTGTACCACCCCAGAGTCTTTCTTTTAGAATTGGTCTGAATTTTAGCGGATATAAGGTCATAATCTAAATTATTTATATTGTAAAAAAATTTACTTTAATAACGTTAAACAAAAAAATCTTTCGATATAGGTAAAAATGTTAACCAGAAAATGTTACAAAATTTCTAGGCGTTTCATAAAGAATAATTTCTAAATCGTTAGAAGTTAAAATATGAGGTCTCAATCTTTTCCAAATAATCACCGCTATATTCTCGGCAGTTGGGTTTAAACTTTTAAACTCTTCTACTTCAATATTTAAGTTTTTATGGTCAAGATAATCTTCAATCTCTAGTTTGATCAAATCTTTTAACACCTTCATATCCATAACAAAACCAGTTTCTGTATCTATCTCTCCTGTCACACTCACAATTAACTCGTAGTTGTGACCATGAAAATTTGGATTATTGCATTTACCAAAAATTTCGGTATTCTTAGTATCATCCCAATACTTGTTATATAATCGATGAGCCGCATTAAAATGCGCTTTCCTACTTACCTTAACCTTCATTGTTCTCTGATGTATTAAATAAATGTTGGTAGAATTTTTCAAAAATAATTTTGAACCATACGGTGTACTCCTCGGGATTATCCGCAATATCGTTCTTTACAAGTTCAGGAGACATCCATTTCCAAGCTTCTACTTCTTCCGGGTTTATTTTAGGCTCAGAATTAAAACTACCTATCATGACATGATCGTATTCATGCTCGGTTAAACCATTGTCAAACGGCGCTTTATATATAAAGGAAAATAGCTCTTTTAATTCTGCCTGAAAACCCATTTCTTCTTGAAGTCTTCGCTTGCCTGCTTCTATATTAGATTCCCCTACCCTTTGGTGACTACAACATGTATTAGTCCATAATAACGGAGAATGATATTTTGACGCTGCACGTTGTTGCAACATTATTGCACCCTCATTATTTATAATAAAAACCGAGAATGCTCTATGCAGTAAAGCTTTTTCATGAGCTTCCATCTTAGGCATAGTACCAATTTGTTCATTTTCGTGATTTACAAGAATTACTTCTTCTTCCTTCATTAGGTAAAAATAAGGCGTTTAACTTATTTTACGAAAAGTAGAACATATAATAATACGTTAATAGAAATAGTCTAGAAGAATCGAGGAGATTTCAAGTTGTTTTTAGTAGATATAAAGTCATATCTAAAAATCACTTCGAAAGAGCCATCATTAAATGCTGCATTGCCCAACTCTGTTGTTTCTTTATCATAGGCAATACCTATTAAAAACTTATTGGATACATTAAACCCAGCCATACCACTAATTGCCGCGTCCCATCGGTAAGCTGCTCCAAGAATAAACTTATCATTTAGCATGAAATTCGCTGATAAATCTACTTGCAAGGGTGCTCCCTGAACTACTTTAGTTAGTAATGTTGGTTTAAATTTTACAAATTCATTCAAATCCCAAACATAACCTGTTATAAGATAAAGATTCATTTGTTCTTTTGCTGTTGACAAATTAGTCTCTTGAAAATGCGTGGTTTCTAAAAAACGTGGAACCGATAAACCAAGATAGAATTTATTGGTATGATAATACACGCCTGCACCAATATTGGGTGAAAGCCTATTATCAATATCCTGTTGTAAAGTAGGATCTGTTGTATATTGATTTAATTCTGAAAACCTTATGTCAAGTAAATTAGCACTGGCTTTAAGTCCAAAACTTAACCTACCTTCCGTCGAGGTCCACACTGTATATGAAAAATCTACATCAAAATTGGTTTCTGAGGTAGGTCCTATTTTATCATTTACTATTGAAAAACCTAAACCCACTCCCCTATACCCAATTGGTGAATGAACATTAACAGTTTGCGTTGTAGGTGCACCATCTAAACCCATCCATTGAGAACGATGTAACGCAGCAATACTCATATGCCCTCTTGAACCAGCATAACCAGGATTTACACTAACCGTATTATACATATACTGGGTATATTGTGCATCTTGCTGGCCATAAGAAAATATACCAAAACATAATGCCGCTAAAATGACAACCTGCCTCATTATATTCATTTTTTTCATGGCTATATATTTTTTCAACATTCTTCTTATCTATTTATATATATGTAACCAGAAAGTGATTTCGTTTCCCCATTCGGTAATTCATAATCAAGAATATAAAAATACGTACCTACCGGTAGTTTACTATCAACATCGACTGTTACCCTTCCTTCAGATGTGCCGTCAAAAACATTACCTTCTGTATTATACGCTCTAGTCATATAAACCGACACACCCCATCTATTATAGATTTTCAGGGTATTGTTAGGATAATTTTGTAAGCCAGATATTCTTAATTCATCATGAATACCATCACCGTTAGGTGTAATAACGTTGAAAACTTCAATTTCTTCTTCTAACTGGCCTAAATCTGAATCTAAGTAGTTTGGTATACCATCGTCATCTGAGTCATCATCAATGTAATTACCATTGAGATTTACGTCTTCGTCAATCGTTTCTATACCATCGTCGTCATCGTCTGTATCTCTATAATCAGATTCCTCATCCCCATCTGTATTTGGTAAGTACTCATATGGGTTGTCTATTTCATCATTGACATCTACATCTACAGATATTGAACCTTCAAAACCGTCATCTAGACCATCATTATCTTTATCTGAACCTATTCTTACTACATCTGCAATACCATCATGATCGTAATCATGACCTTCAATTTCATCAAGAATATTATCGTCATCACTATCCTCATCTAAATAATCTGGTAGATTGTCACCATCGGTATCTACTGGAAAAATACCCATTAAACCGTTTGCCTCATAGGCATCATCTAAACCATTCATATTCACATCTATTCCTGACGGAATAATATATTCTGCTGTAGCTTGTGCTTCAACATTATCTGGTATACCATCGCCATCACTATCAATATCTAAATAATCTGGAAATCCGTCGCCATCCGAATCTGTAGGATCTGTAGATGGATCATTATCACCGTCTAAATTTAAATCTTCAAAACTATCGACAATACCATCATCATCACTATCCATGTCAACCCCTAGCGGATTAATTAAAATAGTAATAGTTGACGTGCTGCAATTACCTATGGCATCACAAACTGTATAATCAAAAGCATCTGTACCTAAGTAGTTGTTATTTGGAAAATAAGTAGGGATATCGTCTAATGGATTATTAGGCGTGCCGTTATCATCTACCGTTACCGAACCATTTGAAGGTTGCGTTACACTAAAGGTTCCGATAGTTGGTAAATCATTATCATTTACTTGCCAGGTATCAATAGTTCTAATTTCATTTATATCTATTGCTATAGAGTCATCATTAGTATCTAATATTGGTAATACTTCGATAGTAACCGTAGCCGTACTACAATCGCCATAACTATTACAAATGGTATAATCAAAACTGTCCGTACCGTTAAAATCTACATCCGGAGAATAATTGACAATATCATCTAAAGGATCATTTGGCGTACCACCGTCATCAATAGTAACCGTTCCGTTTGAAGGATTGGTAGTTGTTAACGCTCCTATATTAGGTAAATCTGCATCATTTGTATAAATATCAACGATAACAGAAACTTCTTCATCAGTAGTTACTAAATCATCTTCCAAATCAGCTGCCTCAGGTAAACAAACTACCGTAAAATTAGGCAGACTAAAAGTATTACCTGCTTTATTAACCAGCGCTGTATATTTTACAACCGCATCTGTCGCGATTACCATTGGTCTTAACTGATTACCTGTTATTGGAGGATTCCAACTTACCGTGGCAGTACTTGGTACATTAGAAGTAACATCCATCGTTACTTCATTATTCGGATTATTACAATCTGTTACAATAAAATAACCTGTTGCATTCGACCCACATAAAGTACCATCATAGGTAGCAAAATAAATACCTGGTTGGGTTACCTCATAAAAAGAATCTGTTCCAAGAACAGTTGCTGTATTTGATGCCTCGTACCAACGAAAATTATTTTGGTCACTATCAGTTGGTGCCTGTAATAAAAATTGGGCATTTGATACCATAATTCCCAGCACCGTAGTAACGATACTGAGAAATATAGTTTTATATATTTGAATTTTTTTCAAGTTAATTTGGGTCGGTTTATGTAAAATTATTTTGCTACGAAAACTACATTGATTAATGTATTATAATCAGTTGGTGTAGCAATCACATCATATGTCATTTCACCATTGGCATCAACGCTAACATTTGCAAATACCGAGGTATCATAATGCGTTACATAATAATATAGGTCTGCAGGAGCATACGTTGGAATCGCTGCTGGTGCTCCTGCACTTACTACATCTGGTGTACCATATTGATCAAGATACTCTGCATGTAAATCAATAGTTCTACCAGTACCTGTAGTTGCAACATCTACCTCAATTGAAGGTGGATAAAATATATCTGGTCTAGTATTCGCAATCACATATGGAGTTGCTGCAGTACCATCGCCTGTTACACTAATATCCGTTCCGGCTGTTACAACAGTCTCATCTGCAGAAGCTACTGAAAGATTATAATTGATTCCACTTGGTGTGATTGTAACTGAACCGTCAGTTGATGTTATTGTCTGTATTTCATTACTTGAATTGTTGTCATTATCAGCTATCGAAACCGAACCTCCTCCATTTGTCAGAGTAATATTTGTACCTGTCCTTCCTAATACTTGAATTTCATTGGTAATACTAGAATCAGCATCACGAATATCCAATGTTGTACTGTTTCCATTAGTAATATTGATGCGCACACTTTCATTCGCTGTCAATATCGTACTTGAAAGGTCTTGCTCATCAGTATCAACCGTTGCATCTGGTACATCGATCGTAAAGTTAGGGTATGTTCCGCCTACCGTTACATTCCCGCTTCCGCCATCGGCTATCGCTACCGTCTGGTCCGGGGCCGTATTG
>TARA_R110001583_G_scaffold73390_3_pt1 | contig 39848 bp, 32 predicted proteins | sample TARA_R110001583 | Tara Oceans TARA_R110001583 (sample SAMEA4398432) | marine metagenome | biome: Polar Biome; feature: [MES] marine water layer (ENVO:01000295) within the mesopelagic zone...; material: water (ENVO:00002006), including particulate matter (ENVO:01000060) such as...... | reverse complement strand
CTATATAGCAAAGGCCTTATTCATCACGAATAAGGCCTTTTTTTTGTGATTACGTGGAGGAGTTGCCTGTCTCGTAAACTTCGGTAAAGTCATATTTATCTCAATTAAAATGTACTCCTACTTTACTTATTACTGTTTAATCTGTTGATTTATTAGTTTTCAAGAGCGAATAAAATAAGTCTTCGCTATCACCATGTTCGGAGATAAGGATATGCTTTTACTGTTAATCATAAATGGCGCAGTAACTGTTTATTAATTAACAGTAAATTCAATAGGAAGTGAGAATAATTATTTGTTGAGTTGAGATAAATTAAACCTAAGAAAAGCGATAAGGAAAGATTTTGCGAAATGTGTCGAATCACCTTTAAACTATCTAGATAGAGAGGCGTTAATGAAAAAGAATACAGTAATCGTGAGATGTAGTATTGAAAATATAGGTGTCAAAAACGGTTTCTGTATCGGATAAAAATCAGAATTTAATTCGTGCAAATAACATACGAGTTGTGTGTCAAAAAAAACAATTTGAAATTAGTTGTTTTTATGACAAGATTATTGAATTTTTCACTATGTTTGCCGCACTACAAAAAATACCGACAACAAACATTAAAAAGAAAATAATATGAGTGGCGTAATCGTAAAAAACTCGAGGAACACAGAGAATGCACCAAAAAGTGCTATGTCTACACAAACTGTAGCTTTTTCTCATTACAACAACATTTCAGCTCAATTACCTATCGATCCAAAGTCTGGTAAAATGGTAGCTGGTGGTGTAAAAGAGCAGGCAGAGCAGTGCTTAAACAACATTAAAGCAATTGTAGAAAGTATCGACCATAATATGGACGATGTAGTTAAGATCACTGTATTTCTTAAGAATATCTCAGATTTAGAGGCTGTAAACGAAGTTTATACTACATTCTTCGAAGGTTCTCGTCCTACACAGACGGTTGTAGCGGTTGCAGCTTTACCTATGAATGATGCTTTGGTACAAATTGAAGCACTTATTTCAAACGGTGAAGGTACAGCTCCACAAGCTGCTTGCGCTCTTATAAAAGTTTCTAGAAACACGAAAAATGCACCAAAAAGTTCTGTATCTAAACAAACTGTAGCTTTTTCTCATTACAACAACCTTTCATCTCAATTACCTATCGACCCAAAAACTGGTGAAGTAGTAGCTGGTGGTGTAAAAGAGCAGACAGAGCAGTGCTTAAACAACATTAAAGCAATTTTAGAGAGTATCGATCACGTTATGAACGATATCGTTAAAACGACTATATTCCTTAAAAACATCTCGGATGTTGAAGCCGTAAACGAAGTTTGTGCAAAATTTTTCCCAAACTATGTTCCTGCACGTACAGTAGTTAACGCTTCAGCTTTACCTATGGATGCTTTGGTACAAATTGATACTGCAGTGTCACACGGTGATGGTACGCCTCCACAACTTCCTGAAGACACAAGTCTACTTGTGATAGAAGCAAACAATACTGAGAATGCACCAAAAGCATCATACTCACACACTGTAGCTTTTTCTCATTACAATCATATTTCAGGTCAATTACCTATCGACGCAAAAACTGGTGTAATAGTAGCTGGTGGTGTAAAAGAGCAGGCTGAACAATGTCTAAAAAATATCAAGGCAATTATTGAAAGTGTTGACCACGATATGGACGATACAGTTAAAATAAATATCGCTCTTAAAAACATCGAAGATATTGATGCTGTAAACGAAGTTTACACAACATTCTTCAAAGGCGATCTTCCTGCAAGAACAGTAATTGGCGTTTCAGCTATTGCTATGGATGCTTTGGTACAAATTGATGCCGTTGTTTCTAACGCTGAAGGTACACCTCCTGCAAAGTAACAGAGATCTTTTTTTGTTTTGATTTCATGTCTTAAAAGACAGTATCTCATAAATTGAGCCCAATTTCTATAATTAGAGATTGGGCTTATTTGTGTCTAACCTTTTTCAAAGCTGACAGGTTTTTAAGACGTATTTACATGAACAACCTTAACAGTAAAGATTATTTTTTACCAATTAATCGAATTACGGCGGATTTGCCACTATGAAAATCAATTTTGAAGTCTTTAAACCAGTTTTATTCCAGAATAATTTCATTTACATCTTATCTGGATCAGTAACTATTTCAAGCAATGCTGGGCCTTCTGTTTGAAATAGTTGCTTCATTTTATCTTCGATTTCTGAATTATTTTCTGCCCTCAAACCAATCATTCCACACGATTGGGCAAATTCATTGAATTTAGGATTTGATAAGTCTGTTTTCCAAACATCAAACTGTCCTTCACGTTGTTCTTTACTTATCTTAGCTAACTGATTATTATTTAGAATTATAATTTTAACAGGTATATTATACTTAACCAGTGTCGTTAGTTCGGCAAGGTATTGAGCAAAGCCTCCATCACCTGCAATTGCAACTATTGGTAATTCTCCATTTGTTGCAGCCCATGCACCAATTGAGGCTGGTAAAGCAAAACCAATAGAACCTAAATAGCCTGATAACAGAAATTTGTGGTCTTTACTTTCAAAATACCGGCCAAAGCTGTATGCATTGTTTCCAACATCAACGCACATTATTCCTTTGTTGGGGGCATGTTTGTTTAATTCCAGAAACACTTTTGCCGGCGTAATTTTATCCGAAATTTCATTCGCTCGCTTTTCCTTTTCTGTTCTCCATTGCGACCATTTTTCACTAATTTCTTTTTCTGGAGTGATGGTTGTAGGCTTATCTTTCAGCGCACTTACAATAATTGAGGCTGTCACACCAATTTCCCCTAGAATTCTTACCGATATGGCATGGAATTTCGCTAGCACCAATGGGTCATAATCTACCTGAATAGTGGGAATGTTTTCGGAAATACCTGTATGCCTTGAAAAGGAGGCGCCAAATACAAGAAGCAGATCGGCACTGCTCATAAAGTGAGCTGACACTGGTGTTCCACTTTTGCCTAAAACTCCACAAGCCAAAGGATGATAGTCTGAAATGATTCCTTTTGCTTTGAAAGTGGTTAAGACAGATGCTCCAATTCGTTCTGCTAATTTCAAAATATCCTCATGAGAATTTCGGGCTCCATGGCCAACGATAATTGCAGGTCTTTTAGCTTTTTTTATTAATAAAATGGCTTTATCTACTTCTTCTTTTGGTGGAGATACTGCCAGATTTGGCATTCTACCAACGCTATTCAGAGCAACTGATTTATCTGCTGGAAGTACCTGAACTTCATCAGGAAAAGTAAGGTGAGAAACATCCCTGTTTAATATGGCTGTTTTTATTGCCAAGCTCATTAATTCTCCGTGAGGACTATCGGCCTGTACTCTGTGATTAAAATCGGCCACCGAATTAAAGGCTGAAACTAAATCTACTTCCTGAAAATTACCTGTACCGACAACTTGCGTAGCTACCTGTCCGGTTAATGCAAGCAAAGGGGCACGATCTACTTTGGCATCCCACATCCCAGTATATAAATTAGTAGCTCCCGGTCCAGCGATAGTTAAACAAGCAGCTGGCCGTCCGGTAAGCTTGCCATAGGCCGAAGCCGCAAATGAAGCTGCTCCTTCGTGTCGCACGCCAATAAATTTAAGGTTTCCCTTTTCCTCTTGAATCCTCATGGCGTCAGCTAACCCAAGATTGGAATGACCAACCATTCCAAATACGGTGTCTACACCCCAATTGACCATTGTTTCAACCATCACATCTGAAATGGTAGGTTCATGGCTACTTTCTTCTTCAACTGCTACATATACGCCATCATCTCTGATGTCTATAACATACGATTGTACTTCACCATTAGCGTCTTTGGGAGATTTACCAGTGCAAGTATGAAATTCATATCCATGCCAGGGGCATTTTATATATCCATTATCAATAACGCCTTCACTTAATGGACCGCCCATATGTGAACAAGAATTATCTATTGCACCAATTTTTCCGTTAAATTTTGAGGCCGCTAAAAAGTTTTTACCTGCTTGTACTTTAACTGTTTTTCCCTCCTCAATATCATTCGGGCTATTCAGTATTTTATACCAATTCGTTTGTTTAGCCATAGCGTTTATTTTATTTCTGAATGTCCTGCATATAGAATGCCTGCTAAATCAGACCTCTCTTTTTTCAGATTGTCAAATCTTTTGAATTGAACTGAATTAGATTACACTGACGACAGGCTTTGGTTATTATTTTCATTAAGTCAGTAGAAGCACTGAAGGAATTTAAGAGTTGCTTCTCACTTTTATCGATATTCCGTTTTGCCCTTAGCTACGGTTTTTATGTAGAAATTCCTGCAGGACAATTATTTGAATTACGCAGTCACACACCCACAAACCAATGGATTTCAGGGCTATGTTTGACACTTTAGCGCGGTCGAGTCCAAGAATACTTTTATAAAATCATCAGGCACACCCAAAATATTCTTCACCCTCTTGAGTTTTGTAGTAATTTGCTTTTAATCGATCATTTCAGCTTGCTACATGAGCTTTTATTTTTTAGAATATTAAAGGCGTAATCCCTTTTCAAATAAAGGATTACGCCCACTATAAACTCTTATTTAATAATTAATCTTCCAAGCTCAAGTGAGAACCATTACAGTAGGGTGGTGTCTTTGTTTGTTTACACATGCACAATGCTGCTACTTTATCCTCATCAACTGTAAAAACGGTTGGTGTGATACTGGTCACTTGATGAGACCCATCGCAAAAGGGTTGGTTTGAAGACCTTCCACAAGCACACCACGCATAAGTTTCACCTTTTTTAAGTTCAATCATTTTAGGTTCTTTTCCGGCTACTTTTGATTTATCCATTTTCTTAAAAATTTAATTTTCAAAAATCACTTACACATCACAAGTTACATCATAGTTTTCTGAGTTCCTATATGATTGTTGATATAGACTAACTTACCTAGAGTCACTTTTTATGCAAAGAAATATAAATTACCACTTGTAAAATATCGAACATAATGGGTTAATTAAGCATTTGCCTTTTATTTAAAAGCCATTTTATTGATGATTAATTAAACACCCATTGGTACTTCCATTAACAATATTCTAGTTTTGCTTTCTGCTTTAATTTCTATTTTATCGATATCCCAAATACCAAAGCCATCTCTTTTATTCAGGATTTGACCTGCTATATTTGCATTTCCTTCTAAAATGAAAGCATATACACCATTCCCTTCTTTTTTAATCTGATAATATGTCGTAGTTTCCTGATCAAATTTCCCTAGATGAAACCAGGCATCCTGATGAATCCAGACTCCTTGTTCATCTTTGTTGGGAGATAATATCTGATAGAATTGATTTTCTTTTTCGATATCTCTTAGCGATATTTGGTCGTATCTGGGCTCTACTTGCTTTTTGTTAGGAAAGACCCAAATCTGGAGAAATTTCACAGCTTTATCGCTATTCTTGTTGTACTCACTGTGATAAATTCCTGTTCCAGCACTCATCACTTGCACATCACCTTCTTTAATAACGGCAACATTTCCCATACTGTCTTTATGCTCCAGATCACCTTCTAAGGGAATAGAGATAATCTCCATGTTATCATGGGGGTGTGTTCCAAATCCTTCTTCTTCAGCTACGTAATCATCATTAAGTACTCTTAACACACCAAACTGCATACGTTCAGGGTTCTGATAATTAGCAAAACTAAAGGTATGATACGAATCTAACCATCCGTGATTTGCATGACCTCTTGTGTCGGCTTTGTGCAATACAGTATTCATTGTTTTCTCTTCATTATTTGGTAAATGATTAAATCCTAAGCGATCCATTAATTTTTTATGATTGGAGTTTTCTACATTTACATCAGAAGCTTTTAACATTGCTGGAGCACTCAGTCCGACTACTCCTGCAGCTAAGGATTTAGCAATAAATTCTTTCCTGTTCATAATCATGGATTTTGCATGTTAACTAAGTTTGTGGTATTAATTTACAGCAAGCTTAATCTCAAGTGTGAAAACATCGTCAATTGCCTTGTCGCCAAGATTATCGAAAAATGAGTTAGAACCATACTTTACACCGAATTTTGACCTATCGATATCAATCTTAGCCGTGTACTCATTCCCTGTTTTTACCACATCAAAAGTTATAATTTCTGTTTTTCCTTTAATCGTTACATTTCCAGTAACTGTGGCTTTTCCATCACTAAATTTTGAATTTTTAGTAATTGTGAAATTAGCGGTCGGAAATTTTTCTACACCAAAAAAATCGTCTGATTTTAAGTGACCTACTAGCTTCTGGTTATATCCCTGATCCTCAAGATCTGTATTGGTAATGCTTGTCATATCTAGCACAAAATTACCTGCAACAATCTTATCATTTTTTAGTTCAAAAGAACCGCTCTTTATCTGGATGTTACCTTCATGCTGACCACCAATCTTTTTGCCAAGCCATTCTACACTTGATTTTTTAGTGTCTACTTCTACTTTCTGGGCAAACACTACATTACTTGATAGTAAGATAACCACTGCTAATACTAAATTTAATGTTTTCATTTTTCTAAAATTTAATTGTTTTAATATTTATTTACTTGTTTGTTTTTGTAAGTCAATGCTCTCGAAAGATTGGTTTTAATTTGAGCCGTCAGTTCTTAGGATGTGGCATTTTCTATTTAATTCAGTACTATGTCTCAAACAATAGTTGTTCATAACGACTATTTGTATAAAAAATTTTATTTTATTATTTTATGCAAAATTCTTCTCATTTCTGTTGCTTCTGCTTCAGAAATATTATCCTCAAAGAAATTCCCTAAAGCTTGTTTTGTCGCAAGATGTGCTTTAGTAAAAATAATGCTACCGATAACCGTCAGGGAAATATCTATCTTTCTACGGTTTTCAGGACAAGTTTCTCTTAACACAAAATTCTTTTTTACTAATCTGTCCAATAAGCGGGTTACATCAGGATTGCTAACTAATATCTTCTTTTTTAAATCATTTGCCGACACAGGTGCGGGAGCATTTTCAAATAAAACATAAAGAGTATTTAGTTGAGCATGAGTTAGGCCAAATGGTTTTAAGGCTTCCTTTACTTTTTCCTCTATCCAACCTCCTGTCTTTAATAAATTAAAATAAGCTAGTGCGTATATCGAATTAGAATCATCCATTAATTAATATTTATTTTTTATAATATGCGTAAACAACATTTGTTTACAACATCAAAGGTATGTATATTTTTTAATTCAACAATTAATTTCATGTTTTTTTTTAAGTTCTCATGTCATAAAAGTAATACCTCCTAGAATTATCCTCTTGTTTAACAGCTTATCCAGCCAACTTTAATTACATGAGAATTCTCTCCTGTTTTTCATTTTGAAGTAAATTTATGAGAAATAAAAAGCTGGTAACAACAAATATAGGTCATTGGCCTAAAAAGGCTAAATTTGAAAGTGAGTATATTTAATAAAAGATATAGCGATTTTATATGTCGTTGTTCCAAAATGCCCTACGACTTCATATTCGAGCCGTTCTCTCCAATTATCAAGATAGAACAAAACTTCACTTTCCCGACTAACCAAAGTCAATCACCCAAAATCAGTTTAACCACCCTCACTCAGTACTTTGCCAATTCTTAAATATTATGAGTCAGTTAAGTGGTAAAGCAGAATACAATGAGATTGCATCAAAAGTTAATCAGCTTATTGATGGGGGGCAAACACCAATGTAAAGGCTCGTAACACACGTCGCGAAACTGCCAAAGAGGAATTGGATGAAGTTGTAGAAAACTAAACCATCTCTATTATATTTAAAGCCCTATTCTATGTGAATGGGGCTTTTTTTTATTATAAAGTTACTTTCATAAAGAAACTTAAATACTGTTAAAACAAAACATTCTTATTGTTTACTGTGACTTACGTATATAATTTAGAGGTGATTATTAAATAACCTGACCACCTACTGATATATGATTCGTATTCTACTGATTCTATTAATTCTGCTCTTCTATTATAATTCATCAAAAGCAACACGTATAGAGAATGACTCCATCCTAAGGGTATCGGGTCAAATTGTAACAAAAACCTCAGTGCCTATTCCTTTAGCTCATATCCTTGTTAAAGGCAAACGTAGCGGGCAAATTTGCGATAGCTTAGGGATCTTCCATTTACAAGTCGAAAGACTAGACACATTAATAATATCAGCCCTCGGGTTTAAAACTAAGGAGTGGGCAGTGCCTTTCATTTCCGATACGACTCTCCCCCTATTCTATCGAATACCATTAGAAAAAACTGCCTACTTAATTAATGAAGTCAATGTATTTGCCTTCGGAACATGGGATGATTTTAAGGCTGACTTTCTGAAATTGAAAATCAAAAACGACTATGAGATCAATTCTCAAATAACAAAAGAACTGGCATCATTTAATACAAGACCACCTAATATTATACCGCCTCAATATCGAGCTACTATAGAAGATCCAAATATTTGGGATGCAATAAGAGCTCCTGGCTTATTCTTATTCACAAAGTTGAATCGTAAAGAAAAAAGCAAGCGTAAAGTCTCAAAAATGATGCGCAGCGAATGGAAAGCTAAGCAATACACGAGGTATTACGCGAGTCATATTGTTTCTGCCCATACAGGATTAAAAGGTCAGGCTTTAGAAGATTTCATGGCCTATTGTGGTCCAAAGCTCGAAATCACAAAAATCAGCAGCCGATATGATATTGCTGAGCAAATCGTCATGAACTACAAGTGGTATATCGAACTGAATAAAGCCAAATAAAAACTCATCGTGAAACGACGCTGAACAGAATTTAATACGCCTATTTTTACACAACTAATTTGCTATTTGTTTATCATTCTACCCCTACACCTAATATAATAGCTAAATTGAAGCTATTAACGCTTAACAAAAATTAACGACAAACAACTTTTATAAGTTCTCCAAAAAATTATCTTTGTAGGGCACAAAAAACAATTGACATTATTAGTTGCCCTAAAAAGCGGTCTCAAATATTGTTTTTTTTGAGTGGAAGCCATTTGAATTTTGAAACAAAACAGTTTAATCAAGTTTTCTTCTGCGCTAAGCAGTCTTCAAAACAAAGGATCTACCACACTTAAGTAAGTAAACGTTTAATAACAAAAGCAAAATATACTTTTTTATGATGCAGACAGTTGATATCAAAGAGCTAAACGAGCGTATCCAACAGGAAAGTTCCTTCGTGGATATGGTTTCTATGGAAATGAATAAGGTTATTGTTGGACAAAAGCACTTGGTCGAAAGCCTATTAATTGGCTTGCTTTCCAATGGACACATCCTTCTCGAAGGGGTTCCTGGATTGGCAAAAACCCTTGCTATCAACACCCTTGCAACAACTATAGATGCTGACTTTAGTCGCATACAGTTTACGCCAGACCTTTTACCTGCCGACCTTATCGGTACAATGATCTATTCACAAAAGAAAGAAGAGTTCGTTGTTAAAAAAGGACCCATCTTCGCTAACTTTATTCTTGCCGATGAGATTAACCGTGCTCCTGCAAAAGTACAGGCTGCTCTTTTAGAGTCTATGCAAGAGCGTCAGGTTACTATTGGCGATCATACTTATAAGTTAGAAGAGCCTTTCTTAGTAATGGCTACTCAAAACCCGATTGAGCAAGAAGGAACTTACCCTCTTCCAGAGGCACAGGTTGACCGTTTTATGCTTAAGGTGGTTATCAATTACCCTAAAAAAGATGAAGAGCAATTAATTATGCGTCAGAATCTTTTAAAGGCATTCCCAGTAGCAAGTCAAATTCTTAAACCTGAAGATATTCTTAAGGCACGTTCGGTTGTTAAGGATGTTTATATGGATGAGAAGATTGAAAAATATATTGTTGATATTGTTTTCGCGACTCGTTTCCCAGCTGATTATGGCCTAGAGAAATTCAAAGAGATGATTGCTTTTGGAGGTTCTCCTCGTGCAAGTATTTCATTGGCATCGGCAGCTAAAGCATTTGCCTTTATCAAGCGTCGTGGTTACGTTATTCCTGAAGATATTCGTGCTGTTTGTCACGATGTATTGCGTCACCGTATTGGTTTAACTTACGAAGCTGAGGCAAACAATATCACAAGTGAGCATATCATTTCTGAGATTTTGAATACTGTTGAAGTACCATAACAATTACGAATGAGGAATTAAGAATTACGATTGAATTTCTTTTCGTAATTCTTAAACTCAAGGACTTAATTATTAATTCGTAATTAACAATTCGTAATTAACTATGGAGACTAGTGAATTATTAAAAAAAGTTCGGAAAATCGAGATTAAGACCAAAGGTTTATCTCGAAATATATTTGCTGGAGAATATCATTCAGCATTTAAGGGACGAGGTATGACCTTTAGCGAGGTTCGCGAATACCAATATGGTGATGATATTCGTAATATCGACTGGAATGTAACGGCACGTTACAATACACCTTTCGTTAAGCTTTTCGAAGAAGAGCGTGAAATGACCGTAATGTTGATGATTGACGTGAGTGGTTCTCGTGAGTTTGGATCCATGTCGAAGCTTAAGAAAAATCAGATTACTGAGATTGCAGCTGTTTTAGCTTTTTCGGCCATTCAAAACAACGATAAAATTGGTGTTCTTTTCTTTTCAGATACCATTGAGAAATTTATTCCTCCTAAAAAAGGAAAATCTCATATCCTAAGAATCATCCGCGAGCTAATCGATTTTAAACCTGAACATCGCAAGACTGATATCAGTAACGCCCTTCGTTACCTGACTAAGGCAATTAAGAAGCGTTGTACCACTTTCGTGATATCCGATTTTATCGATGATAACGACTTTGAAAAGTCTTTGAGTATTGCCAACAACAAACACGATGTGGTTGCTCTTAAGATTTACGATAAGCGAGAGGAAGAATTACCTTCAATCGGGTTGGTTAGAATGCTCGATGCTGAAACTCGTGAGTACCAATGGGTCGACACCTCAAGTTCGAAGGTAAGAAACGCTCATGCTAAATGGTGGAGAGAGAATCAATCGAAAGTTGAAGAAACATTCAAACGATCAGGTGTTGATGTTGCAAATATCAGAACTGATCAGGACTATGTGCGATCATTAATTGCCCTATTTAAACGAAGAGCTTAAATTAATTACTGATTTAAGATTCGAGATTTTAAAGATATATGATGATAGGATTACAAACAATAAAAAAACAATTCCAGAAAAGTTTACTGCTTCTGAGTTTTGCCTTGCTCTTAAATCCAGCAATGGCTCAAAACAACGAAGATGGCTTAACTTTTAATGTGGCGTTGGATACTAATGTTATAGCCATAGGCGATCAGATTAATTTGAAATTATCTATCGATCAGCCTAAAGATATTACCGTAATCTTTCCTGTTTTCACAGATAGTATTACTGAAAATATTGAGGTTATTCGTCAGTGGCCTTTGGATACAACAAAGAATAAGGATGGTAGCTTTAAGGTAAATAAGCGATACTTAATTACGTCTTTTGATGGTGGAGTTCACAAAATACCTCCTTTTGTATTTAAGCTGAATGGTGCGAACATCAATAACATTATTCGTACTGATACGCTACAATTAGGGGTTCGCAGCTTCGAAATTGATACTACTAAGGCTAATTTCGATATTTCCATGCCAATTCATACGCCAGTATCATTTGCTGAAATAGCTCCTTGGGCTGGTGGTGGCTTATTGCTTGTTGTTATACTTTTTGCTGCTTATTACTTCTATCGCAGATACAAGCGTAATCAGCCTTTCTTTAAAGCTGAAGTTCCTGCCGAACCTGCGCATGTTATTGCACTTAGAAAGCTTGAGGAAATTGATGAGCAAAAGCTTTGGCAAACGGGTAAAATAAAACAATATCATTCTGACTTGACCGATGCTGTTAGAAACTACCTTGACGAACGTTTTGATTTGGCAACAATTGAGTCTACAACGGATGAAACAATGGACGCCGTTTCAGAGGATATAATGCATAAGGAGCTTATTGCTGATTTGAAAGTTATTCTGGAAAGAGCTGACTTGGCTAAGTTCGCTAAATTCCAACCTCTTCCTGATGAGAATCAGTTGAGCTTGAAATATGCTTACCGTATTGTCGAAAAAACGCTTATTAAAGAAGTAGTTGTAGAAGAACCTGAAGAGGAATCTGAACCAGCTGAATTAACAAAAGAAGAAGAGAACAAATTAGTCTAATTAGTGACCTTAGTTATCTTCTGACTTTTCACTTAATATCTCGTTTGCTAAGAAATGATGCAAACCATTTACACTAGGTACTTAAAATATGAATAATCTAGATTTTGCAAATCCTGAATACCTCTACTTATTACTGCTAATTGTTCCTGTTATTGCATGGTACATTTGGCGCGATAAGAAGGCTCACGCCAGCATACAGGTCTCTACTTTAAAGAGTCTGAAGAAGGCACCTAAAACTTACAAATATTATTTCCGACATTCTCTTATTCTATTAAGAGTTTCAGCCATTGCTTTTTTAGTGATTGCTTTAGCACGTCCTCAGTCGAGTAACGATTGGAAGAATGTGAGTTCGGAAGGAATCGATATTGTGATGTCATTGGATATCTCAAGTAGTATGCTAGCTCAAGATTTTGAACCCAACCGATTAGAAGCAGCCAAAGATGTGGCAACACAATTTATTACGGGTCGTCAGCAAGATAAAATTGGCTTGGTTATTTTCAGTGGTGAGAGTTTTACGCAATGTCCACTAACGACTGATCATGCAGTTTTAATCAACCTATTCAGCGATATCAAATCTGGAATGATTGAAGATGGTACGGCTATTGGTCTAGGATTGGCTAATGCGGTAAATCGATTGAAAGATAGCGAAGCAAAATCTCGAGTTGTTATTCTTATTACTGATGGGGTTAACAATCAGGGTGAGATTGCGCCAATTACTGCTGCAGAACTAGCTAAGACATTCGGCATTCGTGTTTACACTGTTGGTATTGGAACGCAGGGCACAGCGCCCTACCCTTTCCAAACACCATTTGGTGTTCAAATGCAGAACATGCCAGTTGAGATTGATGAAGCTACTTTAACAGATATAGCTGAGCTTACAGGTGGTAAATACTTTAGAGCAACCGATAATAATAAGCTGAAAGCTATTTATGAGGAGATTGATCAAATGGAAAAAAGAAAGATAGAAGTAAAACAGTTTAGCACCAAAAGTGAAGCTTACAGAAGTTATGCGCTATGGGCTGCTCTTTTCCTTTTATTTGAAATTGCTTTCCGTAACAGTATTCTTAGAAACATTCCTTAAAGAATTAAGGAGCTTTAATTTAAGATTAAAAAATAACCATTGAGTATAGAGATTTTAATTATCTCAAACCGAAAAAATCGGGACTCGCTAAATATGACTTGAAAATGAACCAGTTTCGTTTTGAACATCCAGATTATCTCTACTTATTCTTCATCATTCCTGCTCTTGTAGTACTTTACTACGTTAGCTACAGAATGAAGAAAAAAGCTCTACGTGAATATGGCGACATGTCTATCATTTCGCAATTGATGCCTTTCGCATCATTCACTCGACCTATATATAAGTTCTCTTTAATGCTCGTGGCTTTTTGTTTTCTTGTTATTGCCATAGCTGGTCCTCAGTTTGGTTCTAAAATGAGAAAAATTAAGCGCAAAGGTGTTGAGATCGTCATTGCACTTGATGTGTCGAACTCGATGTTGGCACAAGATATTCAGCCAAACCGTTTGGAACGTGCAAAACGTGCCATCTCTAAAATGGTTGATAATTTGAGTAACGACAAGATTGGTTTAATTGTGTTTGCTGGTGAAGCTTATACGCAATTACCAATTACGACAGATTATTCTTCTGCAAAACTATTTTTATCGACTATCAGTACAGATATTGTACCTGTTCAGGGAACTGCAATTGGTGCTGCAATTAATCTTGCAAGTAAGAGTTTTACTCCTGATAGCGAGGCTAGCAAAGCCATAATTGTAATTACCGATGGTGAAAACCACGAAGATGATGCAAAGGAAGCTGCACAAACTGTATTTGAGCAAGGCATTCTAGTTCATACTATCGCGATGGGACTACCAAAGGGTGCTCCAATTCCAATAAAAGGCAAAGCGGGACAGTTCAGACAAGATGAAGAAGGTAATGTTGTTATCTCAAAACTGGATGAAAAAATGCTAGCTGAAATTGCAGAAGCTGGTGGAGGAAATATGATTAAGGCCAATAATACAACAACTGGCTTAAAGGCATTATTCAAAGAAATTAATAAGATGGACAAAACCGAATTGGAACAAAGAATCTATTCGGATTACGATGAAAAATTTCAATACTTCATTGCCTTTGTCCTATTACTTATCCTGATTGAATATTTAATTCTTGACAGAAAGAACCGTCATTTAAAGGATATTCATTTATTCAGCAAGTAAAGAATTAAGATTAGGATTGATTAAAAAAAGATTAGCATGAAGATAAGAATTAGTCTATTCATTATAGCTCTGCTCAGCCTTGCTTGTTTTGAAGCAAATGCTCAGAAAGAGAGGAAATTCATCAGAAAAGGGAATGGTCTTTTCGAGAATAAGAACTTTGAGAATTCTGAAGTAGAATATCGCAAAGCTCTTAACAAGGATGTAGCATCGTTTGAGGCTGCCTTCAACTTGGGTGATGCCCTTTACAAACAAAAGAAATACGATGAAGCATTAGAACAATTTCAAACTTTGGCTTCAAAAGAAACCGATCCTCAACGATTGGGTATCTTACATCACAATATTGGGAACACCCTACTCGTTAATAAAAAGATTGACGAAAGTATTGAGGCGTATAAACAGTCTCTCCGACATTTTCCTGATTCTAAAGAAACCAAATACAATTTGGAGTATGCTCGTAAAATGAAAGAAAAGGAAGAGCAAAAGAAAAAGCAAAACAAGGATCAGAAGAACCAAGACAATAAGGATAATAAAGACAAAAATAAAGATCAGGATAAGAAGGATCAAGAAAATAAGGACGATCAAAAGAAGAAGGAGAAAGAAAAACAAAAGCCAAACGAGAGTGATAAGGATAAGAAACAAAAACCGAAGGAAGGTAAAATCTCCAAAGAAGATGCTCAACGCTTGTTAAAAGCACTAGAGAACGACGAGAAAAAAGTGCAACAAAAAGTTCAAAAAGCTAAGGCTAAAGCACAAAAAAAGAAGAAACAAAAAATTAAAAAGGATTGGTAAGCTAGAATGATTCTAGTTGGCGTATTTAAAACCTGCTACTATTTAACAGCTTTACCCCTATTCTGCAAAATTATCTGTAATTTTGATTTTGCTTAAAATTTGAACCTTTAGAAAAATTATAAAAGATTGATGAAGAAATTATTTTTCTTAATACTAACATGTTTATTTATTAGTACTTCGGCCTTTGCCGATAAGACTAAGTTTACCGTTACAGCTCCTAAAGTTGTTGCCCTGGGGGAACAATTTCGTATCTCCTATAGCATAAATGAAAAAGGATCAAATTTGAAACTTCCTTCATTGAAAGGTTTTCATATTTTAATGGGACCTTCGACATCCACTAATATGAGTACGCAGTACATCAATGGAAAGAGAACCTCTAGTTCGTCTTATACATACACATATGTACTACTTAGCGAAACTGAAGGTAAATACACATTCGCCCCAGCAGAAATAACTGTTGATGGCAAGGTGGTTAAATCTAATAACCTCACAATAGAAGTTGTTCGTCAAAGCACTAAAAACAAGCAAAAAGGTACGCACGATAGTGCATCTGCCCAATCACAGAGGATTACCCAGGAAAACCTATACATTAAGGTTAATGTAGATAGGAAATCTGTTTTTATGGGAGAACCTGTAAAAGCAAGCTTAAAAATTTATTCAAAAGCTTCGAATGTTGTCAATATTGAGCAAGTTAAAGAACCATCTTACCAAGGTTTCTTAACGCAAAATATTGATAGAAAAACACCAAACGCTTTTCAAGCTGAAAATGTAAATGGGGAGATATTCTATACCTATATACTTAAAGAAGTTCTACTTTTCCCACAGCACGAAGGCGAAATTATTATTAATCCTTTGGAGTTAAATTGTATTGTACAACAAACGGCACAAGCACGATCAAGAGGTTTCTTCGATGATTTCTTTAATAACTACAAGAACGTTCGTGTTCCTCGTAAATCAAAGCCTGTTAAAATTAAGGTAAAGCCTGTTCCTAGTAATTCACCTAAAAGTTTTGATGGTGCAGTTGGACAGTTTAAAATGAACACAACGATCAACAAAAAATCGGTTAAGGTTGATGATGCCATTACAATGAAGGTGAAGATTTCTGGTAATGGAAATATGAAGCTTATTAATCCTTTGGAATTCAATTTCCCTGCGGACTTTGAGGTATATGATCCCAAAACAAATCAGAATCTGAAAAGCTCAGCAAAAGGAATGACTGGATCAACGACATTTGAATATTTAATTATTCCTCGTCATGCTGGTGATTTTACAATTCCTGCTAACGAGTTTACTTATTTCGATCCAAAGGCTAAGCGATATAGAACGAAGTTGAGTCCTGAGTTTAAAATTAATGTTGCAAAAGGTGAAGGTGGCGTATCAAATACAACGATAAGCTCATTCACTAAAGAAGATGTGAAGTTTATTGGGAAGGATATTCGTTTTATTAAGACAAATATTTTTGAACCTATCTATAAGGGAGAAATCTTCTTTGGTACTTTAAATTTCTACTTGGCATATATCTTACCTTTTATTGTATTCTTATTGGCTTTCGTGTTTAATCGCAAGAGAATCAAAGAGAGTGCAGATGTTGCTAAAATGAAGAATAAGCGTGCTAATCGTATTGCGATGAAACGCTTAAAGAATGCTTCTATAAGCCTTAAAGCAAATAAGAAGGAAGAATTCTACGATGAGATTCTGAAAGCACTCTGGGATTATATTTCTGACAAATTCAATATCCCATTGTCTGATTTAAGTAAAGACAACATTAATGATATCCTGGTTAATAAAGATATTAATAAGGAAATAATCACTGATTTCATGACAATTCTAGATACTTGTGAATTTGCACGTTATGCGCCATCAAGTGGCTCTTCAGAAATGGACAGCCTTTATCAGAAAACTATGGAAACGATTACCAAACTTGAAAAAAATATCAAGTAATTATGCAAAAGTTTATCTACACACTTATAGCCTTAGCTTTATCAATTCAGGTTTTTGCTCAAATCAGCACTAACCCAATTCAAGAAGCAAATGATTTTTATCAAAAAGGCGAATACGAAATGGCTATCAAGTCATACGAGTTTGTTCTAGAAACACGTATTGAAGCTCCTGAAATTTATTTCAACCTAGCTAATGCCTATTACAAGACAGGACAAATAGCTCCAGCTATTCTAAATTATGAAAGAGCACTCCTATTGTCTCCTGAAGACGAGGATGTAAAATATAACTTAGAATTGGCACAAAAGAACGTTACTGACAAGCTTGAAGTTTTACCCGAGTTTTTTATGTCATCGTGGGTATCAGGCATGTGGAATAGATTATCTGCTAGTGCATGGTCTTATCTATCTATAATAAGTTTTTTCTTATTTTTAGCTTTGTTAAGCTTGTATTTATATAGCAAATTGGGTCGAATTAAGAAGCTTGGCTTTTTCTTATCAATCTTGTGTTTACTTTCAAGTCTGGTATTCTACAATTTTGCATCAAAAATGAATGAGCAGCTAACGCTTAGAGAGTATGCCATCATTTTCAAGCCTAGCGTAACTGTTAAGGGATCTCCTGACGAAAGTGGGACTCAACTTTTCTTACTACACGAAGGAACTAAAGTGAAGGTTATAGAAGAACTTGGAGACTGGCGTAATATTAAAATTAGCGATGGGAATCAAGGTTGGCTTAAAAAAGAAGATATTGAGATTATATAAATCATCTAAAAGAATAAGAAGACGGGCAACAGTAATGTTGCCCGTCTTTTTTATAACACGTTATAAGTTTCTATTAATAATCTTTCACTTCGGTTTCTCCACGAAGAATCATTTGTCCATAATAAGATAATGCTCCTAAAACCTCAGCTCCAGGAATAACATATACAGGTGCAATTACCTCTACTCTATTACGAATTTCTCTAACAAATTTATCATCCTTGGCTAAGCCTCCAGTAATTACAATACCATCTACTGCCTCTCCATCGAAACAAACGTATAATGAAGAAATATATTTTGAGATTTGATAAGCCATAGCCGATAAAACCTCTTTGGCTTTTTCATCACCAGCATCACGCATTTGACAAACATCAAAAGCAGAATGTGTATTAAAATAGGCGTATAAACCACCTTGACCTGACTGTTTTTTCAGCATTTCATCCTTTGTGTAATCTCCAGAATAACACATCTTAATTACATCACCCATTGGTAAAGATCCACTTCTAATTGGAGAGAATGGTCCATCACCGTCATAAGCTTGATTCGCGTCTATTACTCGGCCTTTTTTATGAGCACCAATACTTATACCACCACCCAAATGAGCTACGATTAAATTCATATTCTCATATTCAGAATACTTAATTTTAGCATACTTTCGAGCTGCAATTTTATGATTAAGGGCATGAAAAATAGAACGGCGCTTAAACTCTGGTCTACCTGTGAAACGTGCAACCTCTTGAAGTTCATCTACCACAACAGGATCTGCAATATAAGCTTGCGCTCCATCAATAGCTTTGGCGATTCCATTTGCTAATAATCCACCAAGATTCACGACATCTTCACCATATTCAGAACAACGAAGGTCTTGAATCATTTTTTCATTAACCTTATAAACACCAGACTTCACAGGCTTAATCAAACCTCCGCGACCAATTACAACTTTAATATGCTTTATCTCAATATCATTGTCTTCCAATTCTTTTAAAATCACTGATGTTCTATAATCAGCTTGATCGTTAAAAAGAGGATATGCTCCTTCTTCTAGATCATGATGGTTGATTTTTTTGAAAAAAAGTGTTGAATTTCCTTGGTAAACGGCCACTCTCGTGAAGTACATTCGTGGATTAAGTGCTAATACTAGATCTCTCATATTATTCGTGTTTATTGTTCCTAATTTGATTTTATCTCCTATTTCTAACGCTTTGATTGTTTAACATCCAATATATCGTGCTATAACCATGCGTTGAATTTCTGATGTTCCTTCTCCAATCTGCAATAAACGCTGATCTCGGTAAAAACGTTCAATAGGATATTCTTTCATCAAACCATATCCCCCATGAATCTGTACCCCCTCATCAGCGACTTCTTTTGCAATTTCAGAGCAATATAATTTCGACATCGCAGCTTCCTTTTCAAATGGCTGGCCATTATCCTTCAACCAACAAGCTTTGTACAAAAGGGTTCTGGCTAACTCAATCTTCATTGCCATATCAGCCAATTTAAAACTGTTGATTTGAAATTTTGAAATTGGCTTACCAAATTGCTTACGTTCCTTTGCATATTCCAGAGCCATTTCAAAAGCACCTTGTGCTAAACCAAGTCCCATTGCAGCAATCGAAAGTCGTCCCGAATCAAGTGTCTTCAACATGATTTTTGATCCCATTCCACGTTCTCCAAGAATATTATCTTTGGGTACTCTGCAATTATCAAAAAACATTTGTGATGTGTCTGAGGCTCGCCACATAAGTTTGCCATGCATTGCCTGACTCTTCCAACCTTCAGTGCCTTTTTCAACTAATATACAAGTGAATTCTTTTTCCTCACCATTTATTGCTGATATGGTTTGAACTGTAACGCCTGAGGTTAGCGTATTTGATCCATTTGTGATAAAGATTTTAGATCCTTGAATCTCCCACATTGTTCCATGGTCCTTCACAAAAGTCTTGGTCCCTCTTGAATCAGATCCAGCTTCAGCTTCAGTTAATCCAAATGCCCAAAGCTCATTCCCAGAACAGAGCCCAGGTAAATACTTTAGTTTTTGCTCTTCAGTTCCAAAATTATAGATTGGATCAATTCCCAATGAATTGTGTGCAGCTAAAGTTGCTGCATGTGATCCATCAACTCGAGCCACTTCTTCGACTGCAATAATGTATGAAAGATAATCGCTTCCATGTCCACCATACTTTTCGGGTAAGAACATTCCGAAAAGTCCCATCTCTCCCATTTTCTTTGTCAGTTCAGGAGAAAACTCTTCTTTCTCATCTAATTCAGCAGCAAGAGGTTTAATCTCTCTTTCAGCAAAATCGCGAACCGCCTTTCGTATTATATGATGTTCTTCGTTTAAAAAAGGATCCATATGCTGTGTATTTTCATCTGTTAATAATATTCATCTTAAGGTCAGATGGAACTTTCCATAGATTAAATAATCATTTTCCTGTGTGAATTAATAATGATTTAATCATGGACGTTTCTTGTTGATTATAAGTTAAGAATTATTTCAAGACTCAACTTCAATCAATTCAATTAATAATTCAAACTATTTTCACTTGATATCTTTTAAGTAAACCTTTGGAATAGGGAAGGATTGATTTAAGAGTGCCGAAGCCATTGTCTTCCCTTGTGCATCAATCATCAAGGATTTTGTACCACCTCCATCTAAAGATTCTTCTAAAAGGAAATTAAAAGCCAATAAGTTATCCAGTTCATAGCGCTTCACTTTCCCCTTACAGATACTTTTAAACATCGTTTTCACGACCTCAGAGCTTAAACTTGATTTCAGATAATTATAAATAGATTCTGATCGGGCTAAAACACCAATATTAAAGGTATCACCCTTATCACCAGAACGGGCCATACAAACTGTTCTAAGAGGCACATTCTCCATCTCCATTTGAGAATACTTATCATTGGTAGTCAAATGAGATTTTGATTTTTCTACCTTAAAGTCTGCTTCATTTCCGAGAACGGAATCAATTTCATGAGTTTCTTGTATGTCTCCCTTTGAATCTAAGACATGTACTGTAGTTTGAATCAAATTTTTCGGAATAAGAGTTGGCCAATAGGTCATAACCTGCTGACCACGAGCCCTACCACCTATAACAGCCACGCCTGGAGGTCCACTTAATATTAAAGGGGCAATGCTTGTCGAAAAGGCTTTAATTTTATCTAAATCATCATCGTAAACAGAAAAACGTAGAAGAATCTCATTGGGATCTATTTCCTCAACCAAATCCTGATGACATGCATTGTACCCAATATATTCTGTATTTGTTTTCTTATAATCAATGTTCAGCCTTTGCCAGAATATCTTTTCAAACTCACGAGCTTTATTTAAAACACACCCTCCTGATATCACGATAGAACTGACAGCCTTATATCCATCCTCGTATGCCATAGATACTTTTAGAAAATGAGTAGAAGGATGACCTTTAGCATTTTTCACTAAGACTCTATTCGGAGCCAATTCTTTTAGTTCTAACTGGCTAAAATCTGCAACCACATCAGGACTAATATAATGCTTAGGATCTCCCATTTCATAAACCAACTGTTCACGAATGGTATCACGACTTATCAGCCCACCCGTATTAGGATGTTTATAAACCTCAAAACGGCCATCACGATTCATCTCAACAATTGGATAACCCATATTATCCCACTTCTGGACTTTTTGCCAATCGGTAAAATTACCTCCACTGGCTTGTGCACCACACTCAATTATATGTCCTGCAACCAATCCTGCAGCTAGTTTATCCCAATCACCTAAATCCCAACCGAGTTCATAGATGAAAGGTGCCATGGTTATCGATGTATCGGTCACTCTGCCTGCAAGAATTAAATCAGCACCACTTTCAAGAGCCTTCAGTAAAGGAGGAACACCTAAATAAACATTTGCAGATTGAATATTATCTTTGATATGAGCAAAATCATCACCTGTTTCCATATCTGTAAACATGGCCTCATCAGGATAGAACTCATCAATTCGATCAATGATATTATCACCAATGACAACAGCAATTTTCAAGTCAACGCCTTTAACTTTCAGCTCTGCTAAAATTTTGCGTGCACAAGCTAAAGGATTTATACCACCGGCATTGGTTAGCATTCTCACCTTTTTTGCTTTCATCAATTCAGCCACATCAACAATCTGATCGACAAAATCGCCCACATAGCCCATGGCTTCATTCTTCAACTGTTGTTTTCGAAGGATACTCATGGTAACCTCAGCCAAAAAGTCTGAAGAAATATAGTCCACTTCTCCACCTTCTAACTGACGTCTTAAAACCCCAAGATCATCTCCCCAAAAGCCACCGGCATTTGCTATTCGAATTTTGTCTTTCATCTGTCTATCTTTTAATTAACAATTGAGAATACTCGATTCTAATCGTATAAGTTCATAATTTATCCTACCCCTCAATCAATTTTATAAGTTCCATTTGACTTTTAACCTGATCACCTTCTTTTATTGCAATTTCAGAAACTACGGCATCGAAAGGTGCTAATATGCTATTTTCCATTTTCATGGATTCCAGAATAAGTAAGACATCTGACTTTTGAATTTTCTCTCCAGGCTTCACATTAATCTTAACAACTTTACCTGGAAGAGGAGCAAGAATCCGATCTCCAGAATTGCTCTCACTTTCAAAGCTCTCATTGAAAAGTTCATTAACGGAATCGGACCAACGTCTCAAAGTCAACAGAATTCCTTTACAAGAAATATGTGCTTCATTACGCTCATCCTTTGAAATATAGAATGAATAGATCTTCCCCTTATAAATCAGATCAATACAATTATCATTCAACTCCAGCTTTTCAAAACGATAAGTTCTTTTATCTATCTCATAAGTCATTTCATCAATTGCAGAAACTTCAATCGTTTTATCATCGTGGGTCAACTTAAATACTTTTCTGGCATTACGCCAATAGCCTATTTCTTCCCAAATATTTTTAGATTGGTCTATATGCAGATCAAAATGTGAGAAGGCAGCATAGAACAAAACATGATCAATGGAATTCTGATCTTGATTCATCCGAACTAAAAGTTCTTTCTCGTTATCCTTGCAGAAATGGGTTGAAATCTGATTTTGAATATATTTATCTGTCCCAATCAGATTCTTAAGAAAATGGATGTTGTTTTTTATACCATGAATGTGATAATCTGACAAGGCTTGTTGCAAACCATAAATGGCTAGGTCTCTTGTTTCATCCCAAACAATTAATTTCGATATCATTGGATCAAAATCTGGATATATTGTACTCGATCTTGATAGAGCTGAATCAACTCTTAATTTGGTATTACTTATAGAAGGTTCTTTGTATAATTCAATATCCCCAGGTGAAGGAATAAAATCCTGCTCAGGATCTTCAGCATAAATTCTTGCTTCAATAGCATGACCATTCAAAACAATACCTTCCTGCTTATATCTGAGTTGTTCCCCTGATGCAATTGCTAATTGCTCTTCTACCAAATCAATACCAGTAACCATTTCAGTAACTGGATGTTCAACTTGAATTCTCGTATTCATCTCCAGGAAGTAGAACTCATTGTTCTCATCCATCAAGAACTCAATTGTACCTGCATTAGAATAGCCTAAAGCTTGTGTTAAACGAACGGCAGCATTCCCCATTCTTTGTCTAAGCTCAGTGCTTACACTTGCTGATGGTGCTTCTTCAATAATTTTCTGGAAACGACGCTGAATCGAACATTCTCTCTCAAATAAATGAATGGCATTCCCATGTTTATCTGCGAGAATCTGAACTTCGATATGTCGTGGATTTTCGATATAACGTTCTAATAACACTTCGCCATCACCAAAGTATTTTTCAGCCTCACGAGATGTAGCCATAATAGCTGATTCCAAATCTGATTTTGATCTAACAATGCGCATTCCCTTACCACCACCACCTGCAGCTGCTTTTACCAAAATTGGAAATTGCAATTGAGCAGAATTCTTTAGTAAAGTAGCCTTATCGCCTACAATTCCCTCAAGGACAGGTAAACCCTGCAAAACAGCAAATTCACGAGCATTAACCTTATTTCCCATCAATTCAATGGACTTTGCATCGGGTCCCACAAAATCAATATTAGCCTCAGAACATGCTTTCGCAAATTCAGGATTCTCGGCAAGAAATCCATAGCCTGGGTGAATCGCATCTGCCTTATTCCCAACAGCAATCTTAATTATCTCTTGTTTATTCAAATAAGTTGATAATAAGTCATCTCCCTTAAGAGGGTATGCCTCATCAGCTAAGCGAACATGATCAGCATCCTTATCTTTATCAGAATAAATAACCAAGGTCGAAATACCCAATTTTTGAGCGGTTCGAATGATTCGAACGGCAATTTCACCTCTGTTTGCTATTAGTAGTCGTTTATAATACATCTGTATCTATTATTTCACCCAATTCGGTTTTCTCTTTTCCAGGAAGGAATTCATTCCCTCTTGTCCTTCATCTGATTTTCTCAGATCAGCTATCATTTTGGCCGTATAAGTCATAGCTTCTTCATGACTCAGTCGATTACTCATATCATAGATTAACTGTTTGCACTGCGAAACTGCAATAGGTCCACTTGTGCCAAGATTATGAATCAATTCTTCTAGTTTAGCTTTTCTTTTCTTCTCTCCTAGTGACCAATTTACAAGGCCATATTTTGCAGCTTCTTTTCCCGAAAAACGGATTCCAGTAAGCATCAGTTCTTTTGATTTATACTCTCCAACTCTTTTCATCACATAGGGCGAAATACAAGCTGGTACAATACCAATTTTAACCTCACTAAGTGAGAAAACAGCTTTTTTATCAGCAAGTACAAAATCGCAAGCTGCCAATAAACCATTAGCACCACCTATAGCTGCCCCATGAACCATGGCTATTGTTGGAAACCTACATGAATAGATGGCGTTGAAACATTGTGACAACTTAAAACTCTCCTGATAATTCTCTTCATGCGAATAATTAACGACAGACTTCATCCATTTTAAATCTGCTCCAGCACAAAATGAAGGACCTCTACCTTCTATAATTAGTAAACAAATTTCAGTATAATCCATTTTTTCAACCTCAGCAAAGCAACGAATCAATTCAGATATCATGACTTCATTAAAGGCATTGTGTATCTCAGGTCGATTCAAATAAACGTAACCAATCTGATTCTCTATTTTAAATTCTATTGTTTTATACATGATCTCTGTTTCATTCAATTTTCAAAAAAACACTTAGGATTACATTCGGAAAACACCAAATTTAGGTTCTCCATATTCTTTATTTTGAGAAGCTGCAATACCTAAAGCAAGAACTTGTCTGGTTTCCAATGGATCGATTATCCCATCATCCCACATACGTGATGTGCTATAATAAGGAGAGCCTTCTTCTTCAAATTTCTGAAGGATATTATCACGAAGCGTCTTCTTTTCATCCTCATCAAACACCTGACCTCTTGATTTTAACTGTTGTTCTTTCACTTGAACCAAAACACCTGCAGCTTGTTCACCACCCATAACTGAAATTCTGGCATTTGGCCACATCAACAACAAACGGGGCTCATAGGCACGGCCAGCCATAGCATAATTTCCTGCACCAAAAGAACCACCTACAATAACTGTAAATTTGGGTACTTGCGCATTAGCCACGGCATGAACCATTTTGGCTCCATCACGAGCAATCCCTCGATGTTCGTATTCTTTACCGACCATAAAGCCAGTAATGTTTTGAAGGAATACCAAAGGTGTTTTGCGCTGACAACACAACTCGATAAAATGGGCTGCTTTAAGAGAAGTTTCGGAGAAAATAATGCCATTATTGGCTATGATCCCGACTGGATAGCCCATGATTCTAGCAAAGCCTGTCACAATGGTTGGGGCGTAGCGTTCTTTAAATTCATTAAAAGAACTCCCATCAACAATTCTCATAATTAGTTCACGAGCATCAAGAGGTTTCTTAAGATCTAAAGGTGCTAATCCATACAATTCTGAAGGATCATAAGCCGGTTCTACAGCCTTTATCTTGTTTAAAGTTTGTTTTTGAGGAACTGGAATCGATTCAAAAATATTTCGACAGATTTGAATGGCATGTCTATCGTTCTCAGCCAAATAATCGGCAACACCTGACGTTGACGTATGCACTTCTGCTCCACCAAGTTCCTCTGCAGTGACTTCCTCTCCAGTAGCAGCCTTAACCAAGGGTGGTCCTCCAATAAAGATGGTGCCTTGTCCCCTAACAATAATCGTCTCATCACTCATGGCAGGCACATAGGCTCCACCAGCAGTGCACGAACCCATCACCATAGCAATCTGAGGTATGCCTTTGGCTGACATTTGAGCCTGATTGAAGAAGAATCGACCGAAATCTAACTTATCAGGGAATACATTAGCCTGTTCAGGTAGAAAAGCGCCTCCGGAATCGACCATATAAATACAAGCCAAGTGATTCTCCATAGCAATCTCTTGAGCTCGAATATGTTTTTTAATTGTTGATTGATTGTAGGTTCCACCTTTAACAGTCGCATCATTAGCAATGATGATACACTCTCGCCCTTGTACAACACCAATTCCGGTGACTATTCCTGCCGATGGGAATTTATTATTGTACTGATTATAAGCAGCAAGTGGTGAAAGTTCTAAAAATGGCGTGTTTTTATCTAATAGAATTTCTATCCTATCGCGTACCAGAAGCTTGCCTCTTGAAAGGTGTTTTTCTCTTGCTTTAGGGTCGGTATCCTCAATAACCGATTTCAGTTTTTGACGATAGTCTTCCACCAAGTCTGCATAAGCAGCTTTATTCGAAATAAATTCTTCGGATTGTGTATCTATTTTTGATTTTAAACGGTACAATGTTTTTGATTTTTCGTGAGACAACTGAACAGAGCTTGTTCATTATATTCATCAAGTCATCATATTCAAATAATACTTGAATATAAATCAAATTTAAACAAAATACTAGCAGATCTGTTTTTCTTAATTAAATATTACTCTAAGAAAAACGAATTATCAAAGCTTATTAAAGATCATAAGATTCATCCCAATACTCCTTCTCCACAGTCAAACACTTTACCCCCGCATTATCAAAAACGAAAATTTATTTCCTCAGATGCACATCTCTTTGAGGAAATGGAATTGTGACTCCATTTTTTCTGAAAGCCTCATCAATTGCGAATCTTAAATCACTTTTTATATTTTCCACTAAAAATGTCTCCTTCACCCAGAAATACAATTGAAAGTCGAGCGAAGATTCTCCAAAATTGTTGAAACGAACAAAGGGATCTGGTTTATTAGGAATCTTAGCATTATTCATAGCACAAGCTTTTAACAACTCACTTACCAATTTAACATCTGAACCATAAGCCACCCCAACTTCTACAAAAAATCGTGTTTTAAAATCGATATGGCTCCAATTAATTATTCTGTCATTTACAAACTTCGAATTCGGAACGATCATCACAATATCATCCCTGGTTTTAATTTTAGAAGTCCTCAAACCTATTTCAATCACCCTACCAACCGTATCGTCGTCTAATTGAATCACATCATTAATCTGTAAATTCCTCTCTACAATTAATACCAATCCTGAAGCTATATCGTTAAAAAGTTGTTGAATACCCAAACCAACTCCAACCAAAAGAGCTGCAATACTGGCAAGTAGAACTGAAATCTGTACGCCTACCGTATCGAGTAAAGCAATAACAACAATTACCCAGCTTAGGTATTTAACAAATAAAAATACGGACCAATAAACACCTTGATCACTCTCTCGTTTAGCAATAAATCGTTTAAAAACACGCTTCAATATTCTTAAAGCAATAATCGTCACTAAAACAACTCCAATAACGATTAAAACACCATAAACAGTCAGAGTAAAGTTCTTAGACGTAATCAAACTGTAATTCAAAAATTCTCTTATTCCCATTAATTTTTTTGTTTCAAAAATTCACAGCTTCCCTATTTGTAGTGAAGCTTTATCATATTCTATAAATCTAGAGCCTGAGCAACAATCTCAGCTATATCAAGATTCTCTACTTCTTCTTCTTTATTCTTAAACTTAATACCATCCGTCAACATGGTCATACAAAAAGGACAAGCTGTGGCCAATTTATCAACCTTTTGCTCAAGTACATCTTCAGTACGTTCAATATTAACTTCCTTATCGCCTTTTTCAGCTTCCTTAAACATTTGGGCACCTCCTGCGCCACAACAAAGAGCTGAACTTTTACACCGTTTCATCTCTTTAACTTCACCATAAACAGCCTTTACAATATTTCTAGGTGCATCATAGATCTTATTCCCTCTACCTAAGTAGCAAGGATCATGATAAGTGATGGATTGATTCAAAAATGGGTTCTTGTCCAAATTTAAGTTCCCCTTTTTGATTTGATCATCTAAAAACTCAGTATAATTAATCACCTCGTAATGACCTCCTAAATCTGGATATTCATTCTTAAGGGTATTATAACAATGAGGGCAAGTACAAATGATTTTTTTAATGCTGTAGCCATTTAAAATTTCAATATTCTGCATGGCTTGCATCTGGAATAGCATCTCATTACCGGCACGTTTTGCTGCATCACCAGTACAACTCTCTTCAGTGCCTAAAACAGCATAACTTAATTCAAGATGATTCAATATTTTCGCAAATGAACGAGCAACTTTCTGATAACGAAGATCAAAAGCTCCTGCACACCCTACCCAGTATAAATACTCAACTTGATCGCCTTTAGCAGCGACATCTGCCATTATTGGAATATCTATTTTTGTATCTTTATTCATATTCTAATATCTTATTTTTATCTAATACTTATTGTCAATTTCTAATCATCAATAAATTAATCCCAAACATAGCGTTCATCGTACTCAATGTCGTATTTATTAAGAAAATCCCTATACTCTTCTTTAAAAGGTACTTTTCTATGATGATCTTCTTGTTTCTGAATATAGTCAGTAACTATACCTACTTCAGAAGGTTTAACCGAAAATCCACCATATCCATTTTGCCAATAGAAATTTTCATATAGTTTGCCTTTGGACTTTATCCATTTAGAAGAATGTGATTTTAAATCCTCAACAAGATTCATCAAAGCTATTTTTCTAGATAAAAGACAGAGAATGTGTATATGATCAACATATCCTCCTACTGAAATCGGATATGATTCTTTGTTTTTACATATACCAGCCAAATATGAAAATAATTCACTCTTGATTTGCTCATCAATAAAAGGGTATCTCCTTTTTGTGCTGAACACAATATGAATGTAATTTTTAACTAATGACTGTGGCATGACTTCTTTTATATTACGCCCCCTTGGGGCTTTATTCCCGTTGTAATTCCAATTTCAACATCAATTTTTATTTTAATATCAGGGCTACACCCTGATCTATTTATTACACCCCTTTGGGGTTTGACAACGACACGTTTGAATCAATAAATAGCTTTTTAAAACATTATTCTAATTAGCCCCAAAGGGGCAAGATTTCTTAGCTCAGGGTGAAGGCCTGAGACTCTTAGAACGCCATTCTATATAGCCCCAAAGGGGCGAAATAATTTCTATTAAAACATCACGACTATTCTGCCCACTTCATTCTATCCTCAGGAGAATATTGCCATGGGGCTCCATTATTTTCAATATTTGCGAACATGGCATTCAATCCGGCTGGAGCTGAAGATTCTTCCATTACAAGATACCGTCGCATATCCATAATCAAATTTGGATGACTTATTTCTATCGGGCATTCTTGTGCACATGCATTACAGGATGTACAAGCCCAAATTTCTTCTTCGCTGATATAATCTCTGATTAAACTCTTCGCATCTTCTTTCCCCTGTAATATAAGAGCACCCTTTTCATTCATTCGGTGTCGTAAATCAACAAATATTTTACGTGGAGATAAACGTTTACCAGTGATATTTGCCGGACAAACATCAGTACAACGTCCACACTGTGTACAAGCTAATGAGTCCATATAATTACGCCAAGTTACATCCTCTATATCCTTGACGCCAAAGCGGGTTACTTCTTCACTATCATCGTAAGCTGCTTCTGGATCTAACATCAATTTGACCTCTTTCGTTATAGGCTCAAGGTTTGGATATTTTGTTAATGGCTCAAGATTGGATAGAAAAACATTTGGTATAGATAAGAATACATGGAAATGCTTAGAGTAAGGCAGGTAGTTCGCAAAAACAAATATCAATAGGATGTGAACCCACCAACCAGATTCTTGCAAAGCTCCAAAATCCATGGAAGTCCATTGGATAATTTTAGAAGAAACAGGATAAACACCAAATACCTCATTGGAATGGTTACTGATATAACCCAAATTAAACACCAATAGGGATAACATTAGGAAGCCAATAAAATAAAGCGACAGTTGAGCATCTAAATTCGTTTTAGGCGTAATTTCAACGCCTTTAAAACGAGAGATATTCATGAAATTTCTTCTGATGATGAAGAAAATAATGAAAACCAGAATAATAAAAGCAAACACATCTCCAGATGCCATAATCACATCATAAAAAGTACCCATAAATGCAAAGGATCGATCAGAGCCTACAAGCCCATCAAAAACCATCTCGATACTCCCCAGAGTTATCACCAAAAACCCCCAGAAAACTAGCGCATGCATAAAGCCAATAACGGGTTTCCTAAAAATTTTACTCTGCCCAAACGCGACGTTCAATGTACGTGTTATTCGTGCTAATATATTCTTTATGGGGTATGCAGGCTTAGTCAATTTAAAGAAAGCTCTTAAGCGAAATACCGACCAAACAAAAACACCTAGGGTAATAAGAAGAACAACAGTAAATAGGGTTTGCTTTATCATGATGAATAGGGTTAGCTTATATATTTGAAAATAATGAGTCAGCTACAAGAGCTGACTCAATGTGTATTACTCTCCACTACGAATAATCTCAGTTAATTTTGGAAGCACTGTCATAGCATCACCAACAACACCATAATCAGCTACAGAAAAAATGGGTGCCTCAGGATCGGTATTGATAGCAACTATACATTTGGAGCGACTAACCCCAGCCACATGCTGTATAGCTCCTGAAATCCCAATTGCGAAATACAAATTCGGAGCAATTACCTTACCTGTTTGTCCTACGTGCTCTTCGTGACCACGCCATCCATCATCAGATACAGGACGTGAACAGGCCAATGCTGCTCCCAATACAGAAGCTAAATCTTCAACGGGCTGCCAATTATCAGCCGATTTCATTCCCCTACCAGCAGAAACCACAATGTCAGCATCAGCCAAAATAATTTTATTATCAGCACTCACTACGGATTTCACTTTAATCTTAAAGAGATCATCACTTAGTTCAGGTGTAAACTTATCGAGGTTTAAACTCGTTGGGTTTTCAACTATACCAAAGGAATTCTTCGATAATGTCAATATCTTCTTTTCAGAATCAATTTGAACATAAGCATAAGCCTTACCCGTGAAGACTTGCTTCTTTATTACAAAAGGATCTAAGGATTTTGGCACATCTAAAACACCTGCTGCCAATCCTGCTTTCAGTTTAACTGATAAACGTGGTGAAATAGCCTTTCCCGAATTATTATCGCTCAAGATCACATAGGAAGCGTTTTCATTGCTTACAACTTGGCTAATAACTTCAGCATAAATACGGCTACTAAGAATATTTAAACGGGAATCATCAACAGAAATAATTTTATCCGCTCCATATTGAGCCAATTTTTCCAATTCTGATTCGTCAACCTCTCCAATCGAAAGAACGAGAGTTTGTGTATTAAGACGAGAGGCCAAATCCTTAGCATAGGAAACCAACTCATAAGTTGATTTTTTAAATTTACCTTCCCAATTTTTTGCAAATGCGATTACTGACATAGCATATAATATTTTAGAATTTATCTTCTCTAATTTATCTAATCACTGATATTAAAATCAATTGTAATAGCCCTATAAAACTTTGGCTTCAGACTTAAGTAGATCTACCAATTCCTCCAATTGTTCAGCATCTATCATTATACAAGACGCTTTGGCTACTGGTAATTCAAACTCAACAATATGACTTAGAGCTTCCATCTCAACTGCTGACACGACTTCTAAAGGCTTTTTTCTTGCCATCATAATACCGCGCATAGCTGGAATTCTTGGTTCATTCGTGATTCCTTTTTGAACGATACCTACAAAAGGAGGTGTCAATTCGAGTATTTGTTTTCCACCTGGAATAGCTCTATGAATAGTTACATTCCCATTCTCAACTTCCAGTTTAGTCATCGATGAAATGGCAGGACAATCCATAAACTCACTGAGCATACCTCCTACTGAAGAGCCATTATAATCGCTCGATTCAATACCACTTAGTACAATCTCAAAAGGATTATTTTTAAGATAGTCTGCAATTTGACCCGCGACATAATAAGCGTCAATAGGATCAGCATCAATTCTGATGGCCTTATCAGCTCCAATTGCGAGTGCTTTTCTTAAAGTCGCATCACATTTAGATAAGCCTACATTTATAACACAAACTTCGTCAATTGAATTGCTACTATCCTCTTTTAGTTCTATGGCTCTGGTTAATGCTAATTCATCCCAAGGGTTAATAATCCACTGAGCACCTGCATAGTCAATCTGCTTATTATTGTCGGTGAATTTTACTTTGGTAGTGGTATCTGGAACATTACTGATACAAACTAATATTTTCATATGGTTTATATTTTTGTGGTTAGTGTTGATTTATAGAATGATAATAGAAAAGTATTCTAATATTCATAAATCTTTAATTAAGATAATCAATCTAGGCTAATAATCCCCGTGAAATTACGATTTTTTGTATTTCAGAGGTTCCTTCATAGATCTGCGTAAGCTTTGCTTCGCGCATCAAACGTTCAACATGATACTCTTTTACATAGCCATTCCCTCCATGAATCTGAACGGCTTCAGTAGTTACCTTCATCGCTGTTTCGGCAGCATACAGCTTAGCCATAGCACTTGCTTGTCCGTATGGTTTACCTTGGTCTTTTAACCAAGCTGCTTTCAAACAAAAGAAACGGGAAGCTTCAATCTCAACCGCCATATCAGCTAACTTAAAGGCAATGGCTTGATGTTTGAATATCTCTTTTCCAAAAGTCTTTCTCTCTTGAGCATATTGCAAGGCTAATTCGTAAGCTCCCGAGGCTAGTCCTAAAGCTTGTGAGGCAATTCCAATTCGTCCACCTTCAAGTGATTTCATTGCAATAGCAAAACCCTGTCCATCATCACCCAAGCGATTCTCCTTTGGAACTTTTACATTATTAAACATGACAGAATGCGTATCAGAAGCCCGCATGCCCATCTTATTTTCGTGTGGACCAACACTAATTCCTTCAAGCTTTGAGTCTATCAAAAAAGCATTAATCCCATGATGTTTCTTTTCTGGATGCGTATGAGCAATCAACAAATAAGTTGAAGCCGTCCCTCCTGAAGTAATCCAATTTTTAATACCATTAATCAAGTAATGATCACCCATATCAACTGCAGTCGTTCTTTGTGAAGTCGCATCCGATCCTGCTTCAGGCTCTGAAAGCAGAAAGGCTCCAATCTTATCTCCTCTAGCCATCGGTTTTAAGAATTCCTCTTTCTGAGCTTCACTTCCATATTTCTGAACTCCCCAGCAAACTAAAGAATTATTCACAGACATAATAACTGAGACAGATGCATCTACTTTGGAAATCTCTTCCATAGCCAAAACGTAAGAAACAGTATCCATTCCTCCCCCATCATATTCAACACCAACTAACATTCCTAAGAATCCCAGTTCGCCTAATCGTTTAACTTGTTCTTTTGGGTATGTTGCATTTTCATCACGTTCAATAACTCCGGGCAATAATTCTCGCTGTGCAAAATCACGTGCAGCATCTCGAATCATTTCTTGTTCTTCGGTGAGTTCAAAATTCATAGTGTGGTTAATTTAAGGGTTAATAGTTTGTAGTATTTTGTGGTTATATTTTAGCCTTTTTTGTATACAATTGACACCAACGTCTTATCATCACCTCCCATATTTATACTCAAAGCATAAGGTCTATCTTCTTTTATTTCTATTTGGGCATCACCTGCTCTACCTGTTAACTGTTCCCAAACGGTTACTGCCTGATGTACTCCAGTGGCTCCAGTTGGATGTCCCCATCCAATTAATCCTCCAGTTGTATTAATAGGCATTTCTCCATTCCTTTTTGTTTTCCCATCGATCACAAAATCGATACCTTTTCCTGGCTCTGCTAAACCAATAGCTTCAATAGCCATAATACCAGCAATCGAAAAACAATCGTGCAATTCAATAGTACCTAATTGATTGATATTGACACCTGCCATATCTAATGCTTTCTTAACAGCATTCTTTGTTGTTTCTAGAGCGGTAGGGTCTGTAGGATCTTGAGTAATATCAGATGTCATTTGTGCGAAACCAAGAACCTCAATAGCCTCTTCAGGCTTAAAACCTAAGCTCTTTAAGCCATCTTCCGAAACAACTGCAATAGCAGAAGCACCATCTGAAACTTTAGAACAATCTAGAACAGTTAAATGATCAACAAATTTCTTAGGATTCAATGGCATCTTAAGAGCCATATCATAAAGATTCGATTTTTTATTTTCAGTTTCTTGCGCAGTATGACACAATCTTGAATTCTCGATAGCATTCTCATACCATTGGCTCATCGCTTGTCGGGTTCTATCTTTTCCATATTTCTCATAGTAAGCTCCTGCTCTATTGCTAAACACGCCAGGGAAAAAATAGGCATGTCCGTCTTTTCGTGATTTGTTCCAGCCTGCAGCTGCGAGAATATCAGCACCATATACAGCTTTCTTCGTATTTTGCACTTCAACACCTAAAGCCAAAACCACATCTGCTGTTTCAGCTAACACTGATTTTATTGCTGACATTAAAGCAAGACCTCCAGATGCACATGCACCTTCGACACTAATAGCTGGTTTAAACTTAAGTACTTCGTCAATTAGAGGAAAAAATGCGGGTAGATTTGCTTGATTATTAAACTTTGGAGCCATAAAATTACCAATAACACCTTCGTCTACTTTCTCAGCACCTCCTATAGTTTCCAAAACAGCTTGGCCTGCTTCTTTTATATAGCTCTCAAGTGTGCGACTTCCTTTTTTAGGATTAAACTCGGAACGTCCAGTTCCCATTGATATGGTATTATAACCAGCAATCATGTAAATTTTTCGACGAGGGGATTTCATGTGAGTTAGCGTTTGTTAATGAATTTCGATTCAAACAAATAGAAAGCTACCTTCTCCTTATTTTAGTTTTAAAATCAGATATTATCTGCCTAAGATTTTACACAAATACAATGAAGCAAATTGGCTTTCCAGTGACTTAATTTAGTAATAATTCACTTAAAATCAGAATCATCAGAAACTTATTTATTTTAAATAAACATAAGGGATTCGATACAACAAGCAAACACAGCATAAATAGCTCAAATTGATAAATGCAATTATATAATACTAGAATGCTGAATTAATTATCTATTTAAAAACTTCTAATTACAGAAAACAAGGCAAAAAAAAAGCCCAACCGAAGTTGAGCTTTATAATATCTAAAAAGAATAATCTTATTCGAAATAGTTGTTCACAGGGCCATAAGAATGATAAAAACCAGTTTCCATCACTTTATTTACAGCATTCGTGTCAGCAGCTACACCGCCATCAACTAACAACTGTCCAATTGCCTTTGATTTAAGACCATAAGCAACAGCCAATTTTGATGCAGGACTATTCAATGTTTTTAGTTCGTTGAAGAAAAGTGATAAAATCGCTTCTCTTTCTCTCTCACGGATTACAGTTTTCCAATTTAATTTTTCAGAAGGCTGTGGTACGAAATAATCTGCATTAGCAGTTTTTGCTTCTTCAATAGCTTTATAAGCTTTTGCATCCATATCATATACAGCTACAATCTTACCTTTCTCATATTTAAAGAAACCATCTTTTTGAGAACCATCAGAATACTGACCTCCTGTTACTCCAAGCTCGATGTATTTATTCAAAATCTCATGAGATAATACTTCTTTAGGGAATGCAACTTGCATACTTTTTAGAATAAAGCACGTTACATCAATACCTACATAATCCATTAATTGATAGATTCCCATAGGACGAAGCAGAAGGTTACGGCTAACCGTATCAACACGGTAAATAGCATCTGCCAAATTAATATCACTTGTCATTTCGTTAGCTTGATCTAATGCAAATAGTGCATCACGCATAAAATGACCATTCCCAATAAAACCAGCCACATCACTAGAATAAACGATAATCTTTCTCATCGATTTAGCTAATTCTTCTGAAAACTTAATCAAATCTGGATTAATATTCTCAACAGGAATAACTTCAAGTAACTTTTGAATTACTGGTGGATTGTAGAAATGGAAACCAACGATATCACCATTCAAACCTGCTTCTTTATCAATCTCTCCCAAAGGAATTGATGATGTATTACTCAAGAACCAAGTATCAGGGTTATTTTGCTTAATCTGTGAAAATAGTTTTACTTTCAAGCCTTTATCTTCCTTGATAGCTTCAAAAACTAGTTGCGAATCATAAGCTGTTTCAATACGCGTGCTGGTTTTAATCATAGCCATCACATCGTTAGCATAAGCATTAATCACTTGCTCATTTTCTACTAATTCAGCTGAATCTTTATACCAGTCTCTTAGTTCAACGATATTTTTCTCACCAGATTTAAGAAGTTGAGATTTTAAATATTTCAACAAACCTTCCAATCCTTCAGGAGAAACATCAATTGCATTAATAGTAAAGTTTTCTTCGCGCTTAGCACCAATTTTAAGTTTTCCAACTTCTAATGCTAAAAGAGCCATAATACCACTACCCATTTTACCAGCAGCGCCTAATAGACTAATGTTTGTATACTTATTTATGTAGTTCATTTTGTTTTTTGATTTTATGTTCAGATTATAAATCTAAAAAATTGTGATTAGTTCCAATTGGGTTTACGTTTCTCGATAAAAGCATTTACGCCTTCAATTCTCTCAGTCTGCTTTTCGTCGAATAAGTTTCCAAACTCTCTAGATTCCATTGCTTCAGCATCGGTACGAGTCATTTCTTTTCCTTCACGTAAAACAGTTTTTAATAATCGAAGCGCATTAGGACTGTTCTTAGCTATTTTCTTAGCCATATCAATAGCATTATCCAGAACCTGATCAGCCTCAGCTAATTTTTGAACCAAACCTAATTCATATGCTTCAGTTGCTTTTACACCACCTGCAGTCATCATTAAATACATAGCATGCCCCAAACCAACTTGTTTCAGAGCTTCAACCGTACCATTAAAACCAGGAATCAAACCTAAAGATGATTCCGGTAATCCAAGTCGTGTATCCTTATTTGCTATACGAATATCACATGCTAAAGCTAGTTCTAAACCACCTCCTAATGCAAAACCATTAATGGCTGCAATAACAGGAATAGGTAATTGTGCTATATTTCGAAAAACAGATTTTCCTTTCTCAGAGAAATCATAACCTCCCTGAACAGTCATATCTTGGAAAGCTTTAATATCTGCACCTGCAACGAAAGCTTTTCCAGCACCAGTAATAATTAATACTCTAACATTAATCGACTGTTTAAACGAATCAAGGAAAGATTGTAATTCGTCAAAAACTTCATTATTAAGAGCGTTTAAAGCGTTCGGACGGTTTAGAGTCAGAATACCAACTTCATCTCTTTCTTCATAAATCAGATAAGAAAAATTCATAAAATTCAGTTGTATAAATATTTGGTGTAATTTAATTCATTAATTATTACGAAGATGATAAGATTAACTTAGTCGCTAAACTCATAATATAAGACTTCGCAAACCTTTGCATTTAAGGACATAAAATTATAAAAAAAAGTGACTTGTTGAATAAAATACACCAAGAGAATATCTGAATGATACAACATCCTGACTAAAAGACCATTTACTGATCAATACTTAAAATAATGTTTAATTATAAACGAGATAATTCTTAATCCTTAAAAAGCTAACATCTCTCAGGAGTAAATAGATAGCTAAACTGAATGTCAGTTTAAAATCATATCTTCGCAATCAAACTAGAAAAAAAATGCGTAAAATCGAACTTTTAGCCCCTGCTAAAAACCTTGAAACAGGCATGGCTGCCATTAACTATGGTGCCGATGCAGTTTATATAGGCGCTCCAAAATTTGGAGCCCGTGCCGCTGTTGGCAACTCATTAGAAGATATTGGAAAACTAATTAAGTATGCTCATCAATATTGGGCTAAGGTGTTCATTGCAATGAATACCATTCTATATGATAATGAACTAAAAGAAGCTGAAGCGCTGGTTCATGAACTCTATAAATTAGGAGCTGACGCCCTAATTGTCCAGGACATGGGTATTTTAGAAATGGATTTACCTCCTATAGAACTGCACGCCAGCACACAAACACATAATTTCGATTTAGAAAGAATTCAATTTCTAGAAAAAGCAGGTTTCAAGCGTATCATTCTAGCTAGAGAATTATCTCTTGAACAGATCAAAGAAATTAGAGCTAACACAAGTGTCGATTTAGAGTATTTTGTAAATGGGGCTCTTTGCGTCTGTCTTAGCGGGCAGTGTTATTTCTCTCATGCCATTTCGGGTCGATCAGCAAATCGAGGAGAATGCAGCCAGGCTTGTCGTATGAAATACAATCTTGAAGATGCCGAAGGAAATGTTCTTGCCAAAGACAAGCACCTTCTTTCACTTAAAGATCTAAATCTTTCAAATGAAATAAGTGAGATTGTAGATGCTGGTATTTGCTCCTTAAAGATTGAAGGGCGACTAAAAGACATTTCTTATATCAAAAACATAACCAATCATTACAGTCAAAAGCTGGATCAAACCATAAATAAAAACAAAGAACTTGAAAGAGCTTCTTCAGGAAATACTAAAGTTAATTTCAAAGCAGATCCAGATAGAACGTTCAATCGTGGATTCACTCCTTATTTTTTTAAAGGAAGAGTTCCTGAGATTGCAAACTTTTTCTCACCCAAATCATTGGGCAAGGAAATTGGTAAGATCATTGCCGTAAGAAAATATCATTTCCAAATTAAAAGCAAATATCCTATTCACAATGGTGATGGTTTATGTTTTTTCAACAAAAGCAAGCTCTTAAAAGGAATACAGGTAAATGGTGTTAAGAGTGATAAAATTTACCCTAATGATATGAGCATGGTTTGCGATGGTGTTGTACTGTACCGCAATAATGATCATGAGTTTGCAAAAGAATTGAAGCAAGATAAAAGCATTCGTAAGATATCTATTGACATTCTATTTGAGCAATTGGGTAACCAGTACTTTATACATATTACTGATGAAAATGGAAATTCGGCTTCGAATAGTTTAAACGAATTATTTGAGATAGCCAAGAATGAAGACATGGCTAAAAGCAATATTGAAAAGCAACTATCTAAACTTGGAGATTCTATTTATGAGTTAAACTCTATTGATCTAAACTTTAATGAAACGCCTTTTATCCAAGCTAAGTTATTAAATGAGCTTAGAAGAAAAACGCTAGAAAATTTGACTCAAGCTCGAATTGAACTTGCTGAAAAAGAAGAAACACGTCCTCTAATTTCACATCCAAAATATTACTCAGATAAGATTTCCTACATGGGAAATGTGAGTAATTGCAAGGCTGAAGATTTTTATAAAAAGTGCGGTGTAAATAATATTGAGAAAGCATTCGAACTTCAGAAGAACTTTGATGGCAAAACGCTAATGGTAACAAAACATTGCCTTCGATATGAATTTGGTAAATGTCCGAAAATAGTGAAATCCATAGGAGATAAACCTGGACCTCTATATCTAGTTGATAATAACAGAAAATACAGTTTAGAATTCAACTGTCAACGTTGTGAAATGAAAGTTGTCTTGATGCCCAAATAAGCAATACTGATATAAAAAGACAAAAGCTCATATCTAATTCGATATGAGCTTTGTTTTTTTATATAAATACGATCAATCTAAACCTTATGGGTTAACTGATAAACATTTGAT